>Ga0210401_10000165_pt1 | contig 79071 bp, 72 predicted proteins | sample IncBWH32MmetaG_FD_150866 | JGI IMG/M metagenome (GOLD analysis project Ga0210401, IMG submission 150866) | Forest soil microbial communities from Barre Woods Harvard Forest LTER site, Petersham, Massachusetts, United States - Inc-BW-H-32-M | ecosystem: Environmental > Terrestrial > Soil >...
CACCTGATCACCGAGACCGCCCAACGCTTCGGCGCTTCGATCTTCGACCGGGCCACCTCGCAGCCGGTGTGTCCCTGCTGCGGCACCCGCCCGACCGCCAGCATCGTTCGAATCGGAGGCTTCGAATCCGGCTACCGATACCTGCACTGCGCGCTGTGCAGCGCTCAATGGCATCTGGTGCGGATCAAGTGCGGCCACTGTTTCGGAACCAAGGGCATACACTACGAGGCGCTCGGAGCGGTTGATTCGGCCGCGCCGGGCCCGGTCCGCGACCGTGCGCCGACTGTGGCGGTGCGGGCCGAATGCTGCGATCAGTGCGGCCACTATTTGAAGATCCTTTCGATGGAAAAAGACCCTGATCTCGAGCCGGTGGCCGACGACCTGGCCACGGTCGCGCTCGATCTGCTCGTGTCGGAAACCGGAAAGGCATCGGCAGGCGTCAACCTGATGCTGCTGTACGGCGATCCCGGGGACGGCTGATGGCGGGGCCCGTCGAGTCCATCGTGGATGGCTCGAAGGCAACGTTCCTGCAACTGCCTTCGGTCGATCGGCTGCTGCGGCTGCCGGCGTCGCTGCGGCTGATCGAGCAGCACGGCCATACCTTGGTTGCCCAACAATGCCGCGGTGTGCTCGCCGAGTTGCGCGAGCGCGCCGGCGCGGGCCTGACCGCGGGCGAGCTGGACGAGGGCGCGCTGCAGCATCGGCTGCAGGAGCAATGCGAGCGGGCGCTGTCATCGCCGCTGCGCTGCGTGATCAATCTGACCGGGACCGTCATTCATACCAACCTGGGCCGGGCACTGCTGGCCGACGAGGCGATCGCGCAGATCGTCGCCCTGATGGGCTCTCCCAACAACCTGGAGTTCGACCTTCGGGACGGCGCGCGCGGCGACCGCGACAGCGTGGTTGAGCCGTTGTTGCGCGAATTGACCGGGGCCGAGGCGGCCACCGTGGTCAACAACAACGCCGGCGCGGTCCTGCTGACGCTGGCGGCGCTGGCGCGCGGCAAGCAGGTGGTGGTGTCGCGCGGCGAGCTGGTCGAGATCGGCGGCGCGTTCCGGATGCCCGACGTGATGCGCGCGGCCGGCGCGCGGCTGGTCGAGGTCGGCACGACGAACGCCACCCACCTGGCCGACTACCAGCACGCGATCGGCGCGCGGACCGCGCTGATCCTGAAGGTGCACACCAGCAATTACTCGATCGAAGGCTTTACCTCGTCGGTCGGTGAGGCGGAGCTGGCGCCGCTCGCGCGGGCGGCGGGCGTTGCGCTGGCGTGCGACCTGGGCAGCGGCTCGCTGATCGACCTGTCCATCCACGGGCTGCCGCGCGAGCCGATGCCGCGCGACATGATCGAGGCGGGCTGCGACGTGGTCACGTTTTCAGGCGACAAACTGCTCGGTGGGCCCCAGGCCGGTCTGATCGTCGGAAGCCGGCCGGCGATCTCGCGCATCCGTGCCCACCCGCTAAAGCGCGCGCTGCGCATCTCGAAGCTGCCGCTGGCGGCGCTGGAGGCGACGCTGCGCCTTTACCGGGCGCCTGAGAAGCTGGCGCAGCGTCTTCCCACGCTCAGGCTGTTGTGCCGTTCGCAGCCCTTGATCCGCGCGCTGGCCGAGCAGTTGGCCGAACCGCTGCGCCAGGCGCTGTCGCCGCGTTATTCGGTACAGGTCGCCGACATGCAAAGCCAGATCGGATCGGGCTCGTTGCCGGTGGATCGGCTGCCCTCGGCCGGCCTGCGGATCGTCCCGGTGGGGGTTCGCCGCAAAGGCCTTGGGACCGCGTTGAACCAGCTGGCCGATCTGCTGCGGGCGCTGCCGGAGCCGGTGATCGGGCGCATCAGTGAGGATGCGCTGCTGCTGGATCTGCGCTGCCTGGAAGATCCGGCCCGGCTGCTCGCGCAGATGGCCGCGTTGGCGCAGGCGCTTCGGTCATGATCGTCGGCACCGCCGGTCACATCGATCATGGCAAGACCACGCTCGTGCGTGCCTTGACCGGTGTCGATACGGACCGTCTGCCCGAGGAGAAGCGTCGGGGCATCTCGATCGAGCTGGGTTACGCGTTCGTGCCGGTGCCGATTGGTGCGCCGATCGGGCTGATCGACGTTCCCGGCCATGAACGGCTGGTACACACGATGCTGGCCGGCGCCACCGGAATCGATGCGGTGCTGCTGCTGGTGGCGGCCGACGACGGGGTGATGCCGCAGACGCGCGAACACCTGGCGATTGCGTCCCTGCTGGGGATCCGGTGCGGCGCCGTCGTCGTGACCAAGTGCGACCGCGTGCCGCCGGCTCGGATCGATCAGGTTCGCAGCCAGATCGCCGACCTGGTGCAGGCGACGCCGCTGGCGCAGGCCCCGGTTTTTCCGACCGCGGCCCCGCACGGCGAAGGAATCGAACCGGTGCGCCAATGGCTGATCGAACTGGCCTCGCGCAATGCCCCTGCCGATGCGGCAGGGCAGGCATTCCGGCTGGCGGTCGATCGGGTGTTCACGCTGGCTGGCGTCGGCACGGTCGTGACCGGCAGCGTCTTTTCGGGCGCGATCGCGGTGGGCGATCCGGTCCAGATCGCGCCGGGCGATCGACAGGTCAGGGTGCGCACCATTCACGCGCAGAACCAGCCCGGCCGCAGCGCTTGCGCCGGCCAGCGCTGCGCCATGAACCTGGCAGGGGTCGAGCGCGGCGACATCGAGCGTGGCCAGTGGATCTGCGATCCGCGCGTGGCGCTGGCGAGCGATCGCATCGACGCGCGCGTCACCGTGTGGCATGCCCAGGCGCAGGCCCTGCGGTCCGGCGAAGAAGTGCACCTGCACGTCGGTGCGGCCGACGTGCTGGCGCGCGTTGCCGCCTTGCAGTCGGACCGGCTGATGCCGGGCCAGAGCGGCTACGTCCAGCTCAGGCTGCGCAGCCCGATCGCGGCGTGGCGGGGCGATCGGGTCGTGCTGCGCGACGGATCGGCCGCACGCACGATCGCGGGCGGCCAGGTGCTCGACCCATGGCCGCCGGCGCGTTACTGCAGGACGCCCGAACGGCTGGCGCAGCTGGCGGCGCTGGAGCAACCGGACGCGATGCAGCGCACCGAGGCGACGCTGCAGGCTGCGCCGTTCGGCGTGGCCGTGCGCCGCCTGCAGCGCGCCTGGGCGCTGACCGCGGTCGACCCGATGCTGCCCGGCGGCGCCGTGCGGATCGGGGACGGCGAAAGTGCGGCGTGGGTGATCGCGGCGTCGCGTTGGGATGCCGTACAGCAACAGCTATTGAGAGCGCTGGCGCAGCAGCACGCCGCCGAGCCGGATGCGATCGGCGTGGACAGCGGGCGCCTGAAACGGATCGCGTTGCCGCGCTGCGAGCCGGTGGTTGCCGATGACGCCATCAACCATCTGGTGGCTGCGGGACGAATCGCCCGTTGCGGCGCGTTCCTGCAACTGCCGGAGCAGGCGGTGCGGCTGTCGCAGCAGGAAGAGCGGCTCGCGCAACGCATCCTGCCGCTGCTGCAGGCGGGGAGCTTCGATCCGCCGTGGGTACGCGACCTGGCGCGCGATCTGAAGCAGCCCGAATCGGTGGTGCGGGCGACGCTGGCGCGGCAGGCTCAGCGCGGCGAGGTGTTCCAGGTGGTCAAGGATCTGTACCTGCACCGCGATGCCGTCGAGAACCTGGGTGCGGCGGCGCGCGAGCTGGCGCAGCGCAGTGGCGCCGTGCATGCGGCCCAGTTCCGGGACGCAACCGGCCTCGGACGCAAGCGCGCGATCCAGATCCTGGAGTTTTTCGACCGGATCGGGCTGCTGCGACGCGTTCGCGACGCTCACCTGGTGCGTCCGGGCACCCAACTGTTTCAGGAGAAGCGCGCGTCGCTGTGACGCGCCGGTGCATCCACTCAAGGAGGCGCGACAAAGAAGAGACATCTTTACATTGACTGGGGGAGCGCGAGGGGGCCAGTTGAGCCCCCTCGCAGCCGATCCTCCAGCCTTTCCGCGAATTGTTTGGTTCGTTTCGGAGCTGGCTCGGTTCGCGGCTGACGATCCGCGCTATGGAGGAGGAACGTCCCCGGTGGGGCGGCCGGGCTTCAAACCCGGTGGGTGGCGCCACGCGCCGCCGGGTGGGTTCGACTCCCACGCTCCTCCGCCAGGAGCTGAACCGGGTGCTGACTTGACCGTCCGTTTGTCAGCGCTCAGTAGGCTCCCCATTCCCAGGCATTGACGTACCACTGATCCGGTGTCTTCGCGGCGAACTCAATGCGCAGATTGCCCTGCGTGGAGGAAGTCGTGGTGGCCCACGAGTACGTCCATTTCAGGGTCCCTTGCGAGAGCGTGTTCGAGGAGCCGCCGTCGTTTTTCAACGCGGTCCGCTGTGGTTTGCCAAGCAATTTCTCCACGTCTTCGGCCGACATGCCTTGCTTGAGGTCGACCGCCACCCGTTCGGCCTGGGCCAGACTCAAAGCGGCGGCAGGGTGAAGCGTCTGCGCGCCCGCAGGCGAGGCCCAAAGGAACGATGACAACGTGCCCAATGCGAGCACTGACGCAATCCGCTTCATTTTCGACTCCTGTTCAGGATTCCGGTTCAAGCTGGGACGTTTACCGTCTCCTTGTCCTTGACCGACAGCTCGATATCGGTTGAACGGTACGGATACCTGGATCGCGCGTCTGTGCGCTAGCGCACGCAGCCGCGACGGTTTCAGGGATCGCAATGGCCCTACGTGCGCCAACGAACGGACCGGCCCCAAACATCCGGCTAGCCTCGCGCTCTGATCAATGGACCGCTAGCCCAGGGTAGGGCTTCAGATAAAAGAGTCTCCAGTGTCCACCATTCGACGCCGTCCGCCTTCCAATCACTTGCTCGAGGTACTGCCGCGCCGTGAATCACGACGGATCCTGGACGAATCCGAAGCCGTCGAGCTCGAATTTGGCGAAATCCTGTACCAACCCGATGCGCGTATTCGCCATGTGTACTTTCCGGCCGACAGCTTCATTTCACTGATGATTCCGATCGATCGCGCAAGCAGTCTTGAAGTCGCCTTGGTCGGCAGTGAAGGCATGCTTGGATCGCCGCTGGTCCTGGGGGTGAAAGTATCGCCGCTGCGTGCGATCGTTCAGGGCAAGGGCCTTGCGTGGCGGCTGAGCGCCGTGGCCTTCAACCGCGAGCTCGAACGCAGTGCGGCGCTGCGTCGCGGGATGCATCGCTATTTGCAGGTGCGGATGTGCCAGCTGGCGCAGGCCGCCGCATGCACGCGGTTCCACTTGGTCGAGCAACGGCTTGCCCGTTTTCTGCTCATGACGCAAGACCGCGCGCATTCGGATGGATTCCATGCGACACACGAGGTCCTCGCCCACATGCTCGGCGTTCGGCGCGTCGGCGTCACGAAGGCCGCCAACGCGCTGCAGACGCGCCAGCTGATCCAGTATCACCGGGGGAAAATCTCCATCCTTGACCGTATCGGCATGGAGGCTGCTGCGTGCGGCTGCTATCAGGCCGATCGGCAGACGTACGATGCCCTGCTGGCTGCTCCGGGTTGACGGTGGGCGCGCGATCGACGGCCGCCGACGCGATGACGGTCGCGCTGCGCCGCAGTCATAGGAGAAAGCTGTGAAACGGCAAATGCTCTTTGTGGCGGTTCTCGCCGCCGCCGCTTCAACGAGCGGATGCGCAAGCTGGGATGCGCGTTACCGTGGCGACGATTATCAATGCGGATATGGAGGCCCGACCGATGGCTACTACGGCCCCCTCGTCGATCGTCGGGGTCGGCCAGGATGCGGCGCTGACTTTGCTGGGCAACCCCGGCAAAGCTACGCCTCTAGCTAAATAAAAGACCAGCCTCGAGCCTGATGGAGCCGAGGCCGATCCGCGCAGGCATGAGCTACGCGCTGAACGCATCTGGAATTAGCGGCGTCCTCGCGTTGCAGCAGAGGCTCAATCATCCTTCTTGATTTGAATCGTACTCGTGACCGACGTTACGCCGTCGGTTTCGCGCGCAATTGAAACAGCCTTGTCGGCCTCTTTCTGGGTTCTGGCGGTTCCGCTCAAAACAACGGCGCCTTTGGCATCGGTGTCGACTCCGATGCGTGTCAGGCTTGACATTTTTTCATCGGCGAGCTTGGCCTTGACTTTGGTTGTGATGACCGAATCTGCGATAAAGGTCAGAGCGTGCGCCCGGTCCGAGTCCGAATCTGCAGCAAAGGTCGCCGTGGGAGCCAGGACGGCAGCGAGTACGAAACAGCTTGATACGATGGTGATTTTCATGGCATGTCGTTTCATCGTGAGGTGCGAAGCACGCATGATCCGGCGCTTCAAAGAGCGCGTCTGTTCGGTGGGACACGTAATATGGTGATCGCTGCGAACAGGGACTGTGCGGTGTGGATCGAGGCTTTGTGCGCTAGCGGACGCATGGAGTACGCTTGGGTCCGCGATGACCGCTGCCCAAAGCCCAAGAAGGAACCGCCTGCTCGCCGCGCTGCCAGACGGCGAGTGGCTGCGCTGGCTGCCGCAGCTGGAACCCGTGGAAATGCCGCTCGGCAAAGTGCTGTACGAGTCCGGTAACAAGCTGACCCATGTGTACTTTCCCTCCACGTCGATCGTCTCGCTCCTGTACGTGATGGAAGACGGGGCCTCGGCCGAGATCGCCGTCGTCGGCCACGAGGGGATCGTCGGCATTTCGCTGTTCATGGGAGGTCAGTCGACGACGAGCCGCGCGGTCGTGCAGAGTGCGGGGCAGGGGTTTCGGCTGAAGGCAAATTTGATGATGCAGGAGTTCAACCGGGCCGGACCGGTGCTGCACCTGCTGCTGCGCTACACACAGGCCCTCATTACCCAGATGGCCCAGACCGCCGTGTGCAATCGCCACCACTCGCTCGATCAGCAGCTGTGCCGCTGGCTGCTGTTGAGCCTGGACCGTCTGCCGTCCGACGAACTTGTAATGACGCAGGAACTGATCGCGAACATGCTGGGAGTGCGCCGCGAGGGCGTCACCGAGGCGGCCGGCCAACTGCAGCAGGCCGGGCTGATCCAATACCGGCGAGGCCACATCACGGTGGTGGACCGCAAGGGGCTCGAACGGCGCGCTTGCGAGTGCTATGCCGTGGTCAAGAAGGAGTACGACCGGCTGCTTCCCGAGCGGTTAGCGACGTAGCTCGCGTTGAGCTACCCGGACTTGCCCGGCTTCCCTGGGCGGTCTCGATAGAGTTGAGGTGGATTGCCTTGCGCGCACGGAAAAAAGGGCGGACCAAGCCGCCCCCTGGACAACGCGCGGACTCGATCCGCTCTCCGTCGAAATGAAACAGCTGCTGTCTTAGACCGCCACAGCGGCGGCTGCTGCAGCGGCGCCGATCTTGTGGAACGTGGAGTTGGAAACCTCATAGGTATCTACCTGCGCCGTTCCCTCGACCAGCTTCGACAGGATTCTGGTCACATCTGCGTAGGCGCCGCGGTTGTAGGCTTCCGCGTTCTCTTTGTTGTCCCACAGACTCACCCCGAACGCATCCTTCCCGGCCGCGGTAACGAAGGTGATTTCATCCAGAAAACCCTTCTGCTTGCGAAGCATGGGAATGATGTCCGATTCCAGCTTCTGGGTGAATTCAGCTCTGCTGTTGGGCTTCAGATTCAGCGAAACTCGACGTGCGTACATATTGTTTTCCTTGGTTGCAATGGCTAAGGAGACATTTTCAGATGGCCGCGTCTGGTACAGACAATCGGAAGGCCCCTACAGTCCATTTAACCAGAGTAAGTTAATTAACTTCTCTTGTCAAGCGGATCGTTGGAGCAGTTTCTTTACTTCACCATTTATAGTAAAGTAATGAAGGAGGCATCGAGTGGATGTTTGTTTGGTCATCAAGGAGCGGCTGGAGGACCTGGGGTTAGGGCAAAAGGATCTCGCTGCCGCGGCTCAGGTCACGGAATCCTACGTTTCCCAGCTCCTGACGCGGAAGAAACTGCCTCCTGCGCCTGATCGTACGGACATCTACGAGAAAATCGGGGCATTTCTGAAGCTCCCGAGCGGGAAACTGGCGAAGCTGGCCGACGCGCAGCGCAGGGAAGAGCTGAAGCGAGGCTTTGAGGATCCGCCTGCGCCGCTGTTCGCGGAGGTCCGAGAGTTGATCCTGCGCAAATGCGCACCGGAGAGACGGCACCAGGTGCAGACGATCTTCCAAAGGCAGCCCTTTGGCGAACTCGAACGCCTCGTCACGCAAAAGCTTTTGGACGTGATCAAGGGCATCGCCAGAGAGGAGCTGGAAAGTGAGACGTGGCTCCGCTCGGTGGCTCGGCTCAGTGGCCGAAGCTACAAGCAGACGCGTGTCACGATTCTGGAGTTTCTGGACACGGATGTATTCCACCTTTCAAGCGAAAGCTGCGTTTCTTTCCTCGACCCGCTGCTCGAATCCTGGGACGTCGACCTGACAACCTTCAGTATTGCCTTCGTGCTGAACCACCGGCTCGTCCCAGGGACCCCGAAGAGATTCGAGTTCGTTGAAAGAGAGCCTGGGTTCCCTCAAGAGGACGAACCGGGGCTCGCTGAGTTCCTTCAAGATGCCTCACTCAGCGGTCATGTGACCCGGGACGAGATCGAATTCCTGCGAAGGCTCAGGTTCAAAGGAAGGCGGCCTAGCCCGCTCTACTATTACCGCGAGCTGCAGAACCTCAGGGACCCGCTGCATTTTCGGACCGTGGAGCGATAGGGCGATCTGGGACAACCGGGCGGCGCCGCGCGAGACGATCGCACGCGTGATTACCGCGCAAAAGTAATTATCGTGGCCATTGAAGATTGATGGGTTCTAGCTTGCCGAAGGCAGAGCCGAGCCGGTCTTTCACTTCACGAAGTTGACTCTCGACGGGCGCCTGGGAGGAGGCGGCGACGTTCAGCGAGTCGATGGTCGCGATGTAGTAGATGCCCGCCTTGTCGATATCGATCGGGGTGGTGCGGACCGTTCGGTAGTATGCGCTGCCTTCCAGCAGCACGCTCTCGACGTGCAGCCCCTTGAGTCCAACCGGTACCCGAACGGCAACGATCCTGTCTCTGGCGTCTGTTATGCCAAGAACGGTGATGCACGGAACTTTCGTGTGACACAGCTGGATACCCGTCACTGCGCGTGGTCCTGTCACGCCGACCAGCAACACGGCAGAGTTGGGCGGTAGCTGCGTATCGGCCGTTATCGGCTCCGGGTTCACCTGAAAGTTGGGTGGCAGGGTGCATGCTGCAAGCGAAACGACGCTCGCCCCGGCCAACAGTCGCAGTGCTGATTGGATGCGCGCCGCAATCGCCATGATTTCCACCGATACGCCCGCCACGGGCTCCGGTTGACCCTGAACAATCGACGGACCAGACGCCCTATCAGGTCCGGCCGTGCGCTTTCAGTACGAGCGACTGGAAGTGATGCGTCGCGTGCTCACTGATGCCGGAGCGCTTCTTATCGACGACCAGACGTCCCACATTGTAGCTGCGCGAGCGAAGTCCCTTTTGAACTTTCTCGCATAGATCGATGTCTTCGGGCTGCAGGACGTCTCGAAGGTAAGCGATGGACGCCCACTCCTCTTCGGAAGGCGTTTCCTTCAGGAAGTAAAAATCGAATTGCTCCGAGCATGTCTCCGGCCCGGTGGGGAGCATGTACAGCATTGCGATATTTCCCGCGCCCGGCATGATCCATATCGTCATGTTCGGCCACAGAAGAATCGCGATGTAGTCTTGAGGCCGATCATCGGTGGCCGTAAATCGGTACGGAACATTTCCGGTGGTTCCCGGCGGCCCCACGTGAATACTCCAGATTCCGTGCGTAGCCACCGTATAGGTCGACATGTCGACCAGGTCCGTGAATCCGCGGTGCGCGGGCGCACAGTGATAGCACTCGCTGAAGTTGTCGACGGCAGTCTTCCAGTTGCTTTTGATGTCCCAACCGAGGCGGTGGGCAAACTTCAGGTTGTACAGGTCCGGGCAGTGTTTCAGGATCTTTCGCTCCAGGTCCGGCGCCTGACTCGCCAATGATTCCGCGTTCGGATCCAGATTTACCCACACAAACGCGCAGAACTCCTCAACTTTGGCTTCCTGAAGGTTGAATTCTCTCTTGCAGAAGTCCTGTATGTTGTCCGTGTTGCGGGCTGCTCGAAGCGTGCCATCGAGGTTATAGGACCAAGCGTGGTAAGGGCAGGAGATTACGTTGACCCTGCCTTGATCTTCCTGCAGCAGCGTGTGCGCGCGGTGCCGGCAGACGTTGTAAAAGGCACGCAACGTGCCGCTCTTGTCCCGCGTCACCACGATCTGTTCTTCGCCCACCCGGCACTTCACGTACTGCCCGGGATCTCTGACCTGGCTCAGATGGCACGCAAAGATCCACGAGCGCGCGAAGATGACATCGAGCTCTTTCCGATACGTTTCAGGCGAAAAGTAATACTCGGCCGGAAGGGTGTAGGAATAGGCGGCATCTGCCGGATTGAGGCACTTCATCGGCGCATTCACAAGGTTCTCCCTGAGGGGGCTCACGCAAGGCGTATTATTGTTCGAGCATTCTACAAAACAGGATGTAATCACAGATCATTTGGTTCGACAATAATACCTTGTTGGTATCTGACCGCACACCGGATCTTCCATAATTAGTTTTCAATATCAATAACTTAAGTTCTAAAGCTGTGAGCGCTGAGGGTCTCCTCGGGCCCGTCCAGAAGCCGGCTCGGGCATCGTCAGACGACAGGTGCCGCCGCAATTGGCATTTTTTATTGCATGAATATTCAATAAAGAATATCTTTCGACTGCTGAGCGCGACGATGCCAAAGCTCGGGATGGAATTGATTCGAAAAAGGGAGCTCATCCGGGCGACCACGGCCGTCATGCACGAATCCGGACTTGCAGAACCCACCCTTGCTGCCATCTGCGCGCGCGCAGGTCTTTCGTCGAGCAGCATCGTCAATCACTACTTCGAGAGCAAGCAGGATCTGTTGGAGTGCACCATGCGCGATCTCGCCGCCGGATTTCTCGGTGAGATCGCCTTGCGGGTCAGCAGCGCGAGGTCGGCAATCGACAAGGTACGGGCCGTGATCGACGCCAACTTTGCGCCGTCGCAGTGCACGCCCGAAGCGGTCTCGGCATGGCTCTGGTTCTGGGGCCGCGTGCCGACCAACGAGGCGTTCGACGAGATCGAGCGCGCCATCGATGATCACGTTGTGGGCGTGCTGAAGCGGGCGCTGCAGGACATCGTGCCCAAAACGGATGTTGACAACGTGGCCGAAGGGATCATGGCCCTGATGTATGGATTTTGGCTTCGCTTTGCGCTTGATCGGAAGAAATTGAACCTGGAGACCGCTTGCCGAATCACGCAGGAGACCGTTGTTTCCAGATTGAGCTCGTATGGACAAGGTCCGGTGAAGGAGGGGGAAAACCGATGAGTACCAGCGCTCCGAGCAGAACCGTTGTGGCCGATTTCGAAGAGCCCGGGTGGGACTACGGCGTGTTCCGATCGCCGTATCACGAGTTTCACCGCGCCAATGGCGCCAAGCACTGCGTCTACAACCTGCGTTTGATGCCGGTTTCACAGGGCGGGGATCGCATCACCGAATACTGGGCGCTGCGGCGAGGTGTCGGCCTGTGGGATACGGGCGAGCGGCCGACCGAGATCAAAGGGCCCGACGCCGAAGCGCTTTGCAACAGGATCTTCACGCGCGAGTGCTCGACGTTGAAGCCGGGTCGGGCCGGATATGCGCTGCTGCTGTATCCCGATGGCGGCATTCTGTGCGACGGAATTCTGCTGCGCCTGGCACAGGACCGGTTCTGGTACGTCCAGGCCGAGGGTCCCGTGTTCCCCTGGCTCGTGGCGCACGCGCAGGGCATGAACGTCACCATCCGCGATCCGCGGTCCTGGATCACGCAAGTGCAAGGACCGCGGTCTCTCGATGTGCTCGCCGCCGCCTGCGACCAGGGCGCTCCCCAGCCTTTCGGCTATTTCGGCGTCGCCAAGGTATCGATGGGCGGTCAGAAGGTGCTGGTCACGCGTACCGGCTGGACCGGCGAGCTTGGCTTCGAGTTCTACACCCTGCCGGACGAGGGTGAAGTGGACGGACCCGCGCTGTGGCGACATGTGCTGAAGGCGGGAAAGCCATTTGGAATGGCCGCGTGTGGGCTCGACTCGATGGACATCCGCCGGATCGAGGCCGGCATCCTGAACAACGTGTCCGACATGGACGAGACGATGAATCCGTTCCAGGCGGGACTGGGCGACTTCATCAACCTCGACAAGCCTGACTTCGTTGGAAAAGCGGCGCTCAAAACCGCCGACCGGGGTCTGCTGCTGCACGGGCTGAGGTGCCGGTCTGCAGAGCCTCTGATCGGCGGAGCGGTTCGCGCAGGCCGCGAGACCATCGGCCGTGTCACAGCGGCCGCCTGGAGCCCGCTGTATACGGCCGGCGTCGCCATCATCCGGCTGAAGACAGCATCTGCGGCCAAGCGGCCCGACATCCATGTACAGGGACGCGATCTCGGCTATCACGCAGCCGAGATCGTCGATTTACCGATGTACGACGCCGAAAAGCGCATCCCCCGCGGCAAGGAGCTCACCGTACCGGCAGGGCCTCTTTCGCTTTGAAGGGCTGTTCACGCGTTCGGGCCAACCTGCGGATTCGGGCCCGGCTGCGCTGACGATCCGACAGCCTTACAGCGGCCAGTGCTGCGACACTGCCCGTCATGCACTGGCGAATCGATGCGGCCGCCGTTCCGTGTTCACAGGAACTAGGCCGGCTGCTCGCCGGCGCGCTGCGCCTCCACGACCGCTTCGCGAATCGGAAGGTTCACGACCGCGGCGCCCAGCGCGAGCACGATATCGGCGTACCACATCCACGAATAGTCGCCGAAGCGGGTCAGTGCGATCCCGCCCAGCCAGGCGCCGAAGAACCCGCCGATCTGGTGAGACAGCAACGTCAGGCCGAACAGCGTTGCCAGGTAGCGCGTTCCGAATAGCTTGCTGACCAGGCCCGCCGTCGGCGGCACCGTGGACAGCCACGACAGTCCCAGCGCGGCGGCGAACACGTAAAACGTCAGCGGCGTCTTCGGCGCCAGCAGGTACAGCCCGATCGACACCGCGCGGCCGAAGTACACCCAGAACAGCAGCCATTTCATCCGGACCGTGCTGCCGAGCGCTCCCACGGTCAGGCTGCCCGCGATGTTCGCCAGCCCGATGATGGCCAGCGAAATTGCGGCCACGCCCGAGGTCAGGCCGCACAGATTCACTTCGGTCGGAAGATGGGTGACCAGAAAGGCGATGTGAAATCCGCAGGTGAAAAAGCCGGCGTGCAGGCACCAGTAACTGCGGTCGCGCCAAGCTGCGGCCAGCTGGGGGCGAAGGCCCGGCGACGAAGCATCCACGGCCGCCACGCCGGCATGCGCGGTTTCCGAGGAGGCCTGGCGCGGGGTCAGCAGACGAGCCAGCGGCAGCGTGGAAAGGCTGATCGCTGCCATCGCCAACATTGCGTTGACCCAGCCGAACAGCCCGATCAACATCTGGTTCAACGGCGCGAACACGAATTGGCCCAAACTGCCCCCGGCGTTGATCAGGCCGGCCGCAAAAGCCCGGCGTTCAGCAGGCAGATAGCGGGCCGTGGCGCCGATCAGTATCGAGAAGCTGCCCGCGCCGGCGCCGGCGGCCATCAGCAGGCCGAGCGTGACGATCAGTCCACCCTCTGAGCTGACAAATGGCGCGGCCGCCATGCCGGCGGCCAGCAGAAAGCCGCCTGCCACGATCACCGGCGCAGATCCGTGACGGTCGGCCAGCATGCCGAACAACGGCTGCGAGGCACCCCAGACGAACTGTCCGATCGCCAGGGCCAGGCTGATGTTGGCGATGCCCAGGCCAGTGGCGGTGTTCAGCGGCGAAACGTACAGGCCGATCGATTGCCGCACACCGAACGTGATCATCAGGATCGCCGCTGCCGTCAGCATCAGCGGCCAGCCGGGATCCGTGGACTTCGGCGCCGCCTCGCCCATAATCTGGACGGGAGCCGACGGTGCGGGAGTCGACGGTGCGGGAGCAGGTGCGCTGGCCATGGGCGGCGAGTGTACCGTGTATATACACGCGTTATCAACCCGGGCCGCGCAGCCCTTAGCATCCGCTTATGTCCAATCGATTGTCTTTGGAGTCGTCGCCCTACCTGCGGCAGCACGCCGACAACCCGGTCGACTGGTACCCGTGGGGCGAGGAAGCGTTCGAGCAGGCTCGCCAGCGCAACGTGCCGATCCACCTGTCGGTCGGATACGCCGCCTGTCACTGGTGTCACGTGATGGCACACGAGTCGTTCGAAGACCCGGCCATCGCCCGCCTGCTGAACGAGCGCTTCGTCAATATCAAGGTCGACCGGCAGGAGCGACCCGACCTGGACGACGTCTACCAGAAAGTGGTCCAGATGATGGGCCAGTCGGGCGGATGGCCGCTGACCGTCTTCCTGACGCCAGGGCGCGAACCGTTTTTCGGGGGAACCTACTTTGCGCCGCAGGACCGTCATGGACGCCCCGGATTTCCCAGCCTGGTCGTTGCGCTCAGCGATGCCTGGACGCGGCAGGACCGTGATCTGCTGTCGAACGTCGAAGCGTTCAAGCTGGGCTTCGGCGAGCTGGACCGGCAGGCTTTCCAGGCAGCCAGCGTGCGGGACGCGGACCTGCCGCTCGCGGCCGCGCAGGCGCTGGCGGGACATACCGACCCGGTTTACGGTGGCCTGAGCGGCGCGCCCAAGTTCCCCAACCCGAGCAGTCTGGACCTGATGCTGCGCACCGGCGCGCGCACGCGTGACGGCGCCGTGCTGGCCGCGCTGCGGCTGACGCTGGACCGGATGGAGGCCGGGGGCATCTACGATCACCTGGGAGGGGGCTTTGCGCGCTACAGCGTCGACGAGCGCTGGGCCGTGCCGCATTTCGAAAAGATGCTGTACGACAACGGGCAACTGGTCCGCCTCTACGCCGATGCCTACCGGCTGACCGGCCAGGCCTCCTGGCGTCGGACCTTCGAGCAGACGATCGAGTACGTGCTGCGCGACCTGTCGCACCCGCAGGGCGGCTTTTTCGCCAGCGAGGACGCCGACAGCGAAGGCGAGGAGGGTCGCTTCTACGTGTGGACCCCGGCGCAGGTTCAAGCCGTGCTGGGATCGGAGGACGGCGCGTTCGCCTGCCGCGTGCTGGGAATCACGCAGCAGGGAAACTTCGAGGGCGGCGCCTCGGTGCCGCATCGGGCCGTCGACCTGGATCCGGCTGAAGAAGCGCGCTTCGATGCGTTGCGCTCACGCTTGTTTTCCGCGCGGAGCGGGCGCGTGCGCCCGGGCCTGGACGACAACGTCATCACGGGCTGGAACGCGCTGATGATCGAGGGCCTGTGTGCTGCTTACCAGGCGACCGGAACGCAGCGGTACCTGCAGGCGGCACGCTCGGCAGCTGCTTTCCTCGGCACCCGGATGACGATGCCCGACGGCGGCGTGTATCGCGTCTGGCGCGACGGCTCGGCCCGGGTCGGGGGCTTTCTGGACGACTACGCCGTGCTCGCCAACGCCTTGCTGGATCTTTACGAGTCGTGCTTCGAGGCCGCGTATCTGGCGCGCGCGATCGAGCTGGCCGACCGGATCCTGGCACGGTTCTGGGACGACGGCCTGTACTTCACGCCGGCCGATGGCGAGGCGCTGGTGCATCGGCCGCGCGCCCCCTACGACCATGCCTGGCCGTCCGGAACGTCGGCCGCGGTCTTTGCGCTGTTCAGGTTGCACGAGCTGACCGCAACGGCCGTTTATCGGGAGCGCGCCGAGCAGGTGGTTGGCGCGTTGCAAGGCGCGGCCGCCCGCAACGCCTTCGGTTTTTCGCACCTGCTGGCCGCGATGGATTTTGCCGCGCAGGGGCCGCTCTCGATCATCTACGCAGGCGAGTTTGCGGCGATGCAACCGCTCGTCGACGTGGCTCACCGCGCCTATGGTCCGGCGCGCACGCTGGCGCTGGCTGGCCACGTGCCGGCCGGCGCGGGCCGCGCACCGGTGGGCGGTCGGCCTGCGGCCTATGTATGCCGGCATCAGACCTGCCAGGCGCCGGTGACGGCGCCGAGCGATCTGCGCCGGCTGATCACTGACCGCGAATGAGGGCGAGCGCACGCGTGATCGCGGCCGCCCGCGCGTTGAGCGCAATCGCCCTGCTGCTGGCTCCGGCCTGCGCGCTGCCGGCCGCAGAGGCCGCGGCCGATGGCGGCTTCACGCCCGGTCGCTGGGAGATCTTCTTCGACGACTTTTCGCACACCGACGTCGGCGCGTTTCCGTCGAACTGGACGCTGAAAGGGCCGGGCGCCGGTGGCAATCCGCTGGCGGCAGTGGAGCGCGGCGGCGCCCGGTTTCTGCTCAGCCAGACGCCCGCCGAGGGCGAGCAACAGACGCCCTCGACGCTGTACGCGCGGCTGCCCAAGGACTACAACCTGCCGGTCGGTTTCACGATCGAGTTCGACGCCGTATTCGGCTACAGCCGGCTGGCGAACGATCTGCAGGCCGAGAAGCAGTACGACATCCTGGTGGGGTCGGCCGCTGCTTCCTATTCGCTGCTGGCGGTCACGTCGCAGCGGGCCTTCAGCCGCAACGGGCAGGCGAACCTGGATCTGTCTGTGGGCAACGTTCACCACATCGCCGTGGCGGTGGAGGGCCGGTCGGTCCGCGCCTATGTCGACGGCCGGCGCGTGATCGACGATCCGGACGGCGCCGAACGCCCGATCGGCCGGGTCGGACTGCAGCTCAGCTCCTACAAGGGAGTGCGGCAGGAGGACCTGATGTTCACCAACTTCCGCATCGCCGAGGCCGACCGGCCGCAGAGCGCACGGTAAGTCGCCTCAGCGCCGGGCCGACGGCGCATCCAGGCTGCCGCTCGCCTTCGGGTACGTGACGATGCCCCAGGGCTGTTGAAATCCGGTCAGGGTGGCCATTGCTTGCAGCTTGGGCACGTCGATGACCGTTACGGCGTCAGAGCGGCCGCAGGCTACCAGAGCCTTCAGTCCATCCGGCGTGAACGTGAAATGCCAGCAGCGCTTGCCCACCGGGATCTGCGCCACCGGCGCGAACGTCTTGGCGTCCAGGACCTGGACCTGCTCGGAGCGCGCCGCCGCGATCCACACGTGCGCTCCGCCCGGCTCGAAGGCGACTCCGTAGGGGCCCTTTCCGGTTGCAACCGCCTTGACCACGTTGTAGCGCGCATCCAGCACCAGGAAGTTGTCGGAGCTTTCGAGCGTCACCAGGACTATTGAGCCGTCGGGTGAAAACTTCACGCCGCGCGGACGCTTGCCGTACGGCGCCACATCGATCTTCTTGGCCGCGCGCCCCGAAGCCAGGTCGTACACGACCACGGTGTCGTCGCCCTCGTTGGCCACGACCAGCTGGCGTGCGTCCGGTGAGAAGTCCATGCCTTCGGTTTCGGGCGAAGCGGGCAGACGCGCCGATACCGAAAACGTCGACAGGTCGACCACCGCGATCTCGGCCGCCTCGGGTTGTTCGTCGCGCCCGTCCTTGCCATGCTGCTCGGCCTTTTCCGCCGGCCCCTCCTTGGACGGCGGCTTGCCCGAGGAGCTGGGCTCGTAGGTGACGTAGGCGGTCGCGCCGGTTGGGCCGACCCTTACGAATTCCGCGTTCTTGCCGATGGCGACGCGGTGCAGCGTCTGCCCGGTGGCGGTATCGACCACGCTGACATCCTCGTCGGCCTGGTTGGCCACCACCAGCAGGCGTCCGTCCGGCGTGATCCCGATGCCGCGCGGATCCTTGCCAACCGCGATCGTTCGAACGGGTTTCAACGTCGCCAGGTCGATCACGCTGACGCCGTCGCCCTGGTTCGTGACGTACGCCAGTCCTTCGGCCGGCGCGCCCTGAGGCGGGCCCGCCGCGGCAGCGAGCAGCGGCAGCGCCCAGGCCGCAGCAATCCAGTGCGGTGATTTCATTCAAATCCTCCACGGTTGCGCCACAGGACCGAACGGTCCACCGCGTGAATGTCGGTGCGGCCGCACAGCGCCATCGTTGTGTCCAGCTCGTTGCGGATGATCTCCAGGCAGCGCGTGACGCCGGCCTCGCCGAGCGCGCCCAGGCCGTACAGGAAGGCGCGGCCGATCAGCGTGGCGCGCGCACCCAGCGCGATCGCCTTGAGCACGTCCTGGCCCGAGCGGATGCCGCCGTCCATCCAGACCTCGATGCGCGAGGCCACCGCTTCGGCGATCGGCGGCAGCGCCTGGATCGCACTGGGGGCGCCATCGAGCTGGCGGCCGCCATGGTTGGAAACGATCAGCGCATCGGCGCCGCTGGAAGCGGCGCGGCGCGCGTCATCCGGGTCCATGATGCCCTTCAGGATCAACTTGCCGCCCCAGCGCTTCTTGATCCAGTCCACGTCGTTCCAGCTCAAGCGCGGGTCGAACTGCTGGCCGATCCACGCCGACAACGAGCTCAAGTCGTCGACTCCCTTCGCAAAGCCGACGATGTTGCCGAAGTGCCGGCGCCGGGTCTTCAGCATCGCGCGACACCAGCGCGGCTTGGTGGCGAGGTTCAGCAGGTTGCGCAGCGTCGGCTTGGGCGGCGCCGACATTCCGTTTTTCACGTCCTTGTGCCGCTGTCCGAGGATCTGCAGATCGAGCGTCAGCATCAGCGCCGAGCAGCGCGCGGCGCGCGCCCGCTCGATGATCCCTTCGACGAATTGCCGGTCGCGCAGCACGTACAGCTGGAACCAGAACGGCGCCGTGGTGTGGGCCGCGACGTCCTCGATCGAGCAGATGCTCATCGTCGACAGCGTGAAGGGAACGCCGAAGCGCTCGGCCGCCCGGGCCGCCAGGATCTCGCCGTCCGCGTGCTGCATTCCGGTCAGTCCGGTCGGCGCCAGCGCGACCGGCATCGTCACGTCCTGTCCGAGCATGCGGGTGCGCAGGCTGCGCGAGTCCACATCGATGGCCACGCGCTGCCGCAACCGGATCGGCGCCAGATCGGCCTCGTTGGCACGATACGTGGACTCGGTCCACGACCCCGAATCGGCGTAGTCGTAGAACATCCGCGGCACGCGCGCTTGCGCCAGCCGGCGCAAGTCCTCGATGCAGGTGATCACTGGCATTGCAAAAACCCGACGCGGGTCACGAAAGTTCAGATCGTACGCGATGCGAAATTGCCACGCGGAATGTATCGTCCGCTCCTGGGGGAGGATCGACAGGCCGGATATGAACAATCCATCGCCGCTTAGTCGCGCCGGCCGCCTGGCCGGCGCCATCGGTCGCCCGTGGATCCGGCGCACCGGGTTGATCCTGGGCACGCTGCTGGTGCTGTTCGGGCTGTTCGGCTACCTGGCGCTGCCGGGCATCATCAAGTCGCAGGCCGAGAAGTCGGTCGCTGCGACGCTGCATCGAAAATTATCGATCGAGCGCGTCGATGTGCGTCCCTACGCGCTGGCTGTCGCGATTTACGGCGCAAAGCTGTACGAGCCCGATGGCCAGGGCGTGTTCGCCTCGCTGCAGGAAGTGCAGGTGCGGGTCTCGGCGAGCTCGCTGATCCACCTGGCACCGGTCGTGAAGGAATTGCACCTGGTGGCGCCCTTCGTTCACCTGGTGCGCACCGGCCCGCATCGATACAGCACCGACGACATCGTGGCGGCCCTGTCGGCGCGGCCGGCCGCACCCGCTCCGCCCAGTGCGCATCACGAGGCCCGCTTTTCGGTCTACAACATTCGCATCGATGGTGGCCGGTTCGAATTCGACGACCCGTTGGAGCACGCCCACCACACGGTGGCCGACCTGAAACTGGGCATTCCATTCGTTTCGTCCCTGCCTTCGCAGGAGGAGGTGTTCGTCGAGCCGCTGCTCAGTGCGGTCATCAATGGCGCCCCGCTGCTGATCAAGGGCAAGGCACGGCCGTTCGCGCCCATCCCCGAGGCGGTCGTCGACCTGGACCTGGACCAGGTCGATTTGCCGCGGTACCTGGAGTATCTGCCGTTCGAGCCCCGCTTCAGGATGCCCGATGCGAAGCTGGATCTGCATCTGCAGGCGAGTTTTCAGCAACCCAGGGATCGTCCCGCCGCGGTAACGCTGGCCGGCAAGGCAACGCTGAAGTTGCTGCAGCTGAGCGCGCTCGACGGCAGCCCGATCCTGAAGCTGCCGCAGCTCGTTGTCGAGCTGGGAAAGGCCGATCTGCTCGGCGGGCGCGTCGACGTCTCGCGCGTGACGGCGACCGGGCTGGACCTGAATGTGATCCGGGACGCACGCGGCGAGCTGAACCTGGCGCTGCTGGCCCCGCCCGCGCCCGCCCGTGCGCAAGGCGAGGCGGCCCCAACCGCCGCCGATCGGGAGCCGGCCGCGGCCGGTCCCGCCATCCAGGTGAGCATCGGCCAGTTGGCTCTGCAGGACGCAACGGTCCATTTCACGGATCGGGATCCGCAGCGGCCGCTCGAAGCTTCGGTTGAACAGTTCGAGCTGCGAGTCGGCCAGGCTGCACTGGAGCTTCACGAAAAACGACTGGCAATCGGCCAGATCGATTCAGCCGGGGCCCGATTTCGCGTGCGACAGGGCCACGCCGAGACCGATCGGGGGCCGACCGCCGAACCGGCGCGCGCATCCGCGACCCCGACGGCTGGCGCGCAGCACGACGCGCCGCCAGCGCCTGCCGGCTCGGCCCCGTGGGGCTTTTCGGTGGGACGCGTTTCAATCGGAAACTGGGACACCCGCATCGAGAGCCGGGGGTTGCCGCAACTGGCGGTTACCACCGTGACCGCGCTGGCGCTGGCTGCCGACAATCTGTCCAACACCGCCCACAGCGCGCCGGCCAAGGTCGACCTGAAGGCCCGGGTGAACCGGGGCGGCTCGCTGTCGGTCGCGGGTGAGCTCGGCCTGAGCCCGTTGCATGCGGACCTGGCGCTGGACCTGAAAAGCGTGGACTTGCTCGCCTTGCAGCCATATGTCACGGAGCGGGTCAACGTGCTGGTCACCCAGGCTGACCTGAGCTCCCGAGGTCGGCTGGTGCTCGATCAGAATCCCGATGGCAGCTTCAAGGGCGGCTTTCGGGGCGAGGCAACGCTGGGCCATCTGGCCACCATCGACAAGCTCAATGCCAACGACTTTCTCGACTGGAAGTCGCTGTTCTTCGGCGGAGTCAACGTACGCCTTGCGCCGTTCGCGCTGGATATCGACCAGATCGCCCTGAGCGACTTCTTCGCCCGCGTGATCATCGATCCGTCCGGGCGCATCAACCTGCAGGACATCCTGCGAGGCAGTTCGGGTGAGCGGCGCAGCGTCACGGCGGAAGCGACCCTCACCCCCGGCCCCTCTCCCGCTCGCGGGAGAGGGGAGGAACCCCTTCCGGTGCCTGCGATCAGCCGTTCACATCGGCCGGGGGAGCACGAGGGGGCTGCCGAGCCCCCTCGTTCCATTCCTCCAGCCTCTTCCGGCCGAAGGCCGGAAGAGGGGCCCGGGGTGAGGGCCGCCGCCATCACGATCCGCGAAATCAAACTCCAGGCGGGCCGCGTTCGCTTCACCGACAATTTCATCAAGCCGAACTACACCGCGAACCTGGCCGAACTGGGCGGCACCGTGACCGGCCTGTCGTCGGCGGCCGACACCACCGCGGTGGTCGATGTGCACGGCGAGGTCAACAGCGCACCGCTGCTGATCGCGGGTCAGGTCAACCCGATCAAGGCCGACCTGTTCCTCGACCTTAAGGCGAGCGTGCACGGCATGGAACTGGCGCCGCTCAGTCCCTATTCGGGCAAATACGTCGGCTATGGCATCGAGCGCGGCAAGCTCTCCTTCGACGTCGCCTACAAGCTCGAGCACCGCCAGCTGAGCGCCGAGAACCGGCTGGTGCTGGACCAGTTGACGTTCGGCGACCGGGTCGACAGTCCGACCGCCACCACGCTGCCGGTTCAACTGGCGGTTGCGCTTCTGAAAGACCGAAACGGCGTGATCGACATCAACCTGCCGATCGGCGGATCGCTGGACGACCCGCAGTTCTCGGTCGGCGGCGTGATCGTGAAGGTGCTGGTCAACCTGATCACCAAGGCGGTCACCGCCCCGTTCGCGCTGCTCGGCAGCCTGTTCGGAGCGGGCGAAGAGCTTTCGTTCGTCGAGTACGCGCCGGGCCGTGTCGAGGCGTCGACGGCCAACGAATCGCGCCTGAAGTCGCTGGCCGCCGCGCTGAAGGAACGGCCCGGTTTGAAGCTGGAAATCGGGGCTTGGGTCGATCCGGCCAGCGATGGCGAGGGCCTGCGGCGTGAAATCCTGGAGCGCCGGGTACGGGCCATCAAGGTGAAGGATCTGGTGGCCAAGGGTGAATCGGCCACCGTGGCGGCCATCACCGTCTCCAGCGAGGAGTATCCCCAGCTGCTGGGCCGCGTGTACGCAGCCGAACGGGCGACCGGGGCCCGCGCCGGCGCGCAGCCGCCGCCGGCTCCAGCCGAGATGGAAAAGGCGCTGCTGGCAGGTATCCAGGTTGGAGACGAGGAGCTCAAAGCGCTGGGTGACCGGCGCTCGCAGTCGGTGAAAACGTGGCTGCAGACCGTCGGGCAGATCGACGAGCAGCGCCTGTTTCTGACGGCGACCCGGGTTGGGGCCGGCGCCACCGCCGACCCGGGGCCTCAGGCCGGCTCCAAGACCAGCCGTGTCGAGTTCGCTCTGAAGTAGCGCTTCGAGCGGGGCGGCAACTTGCAGTTCCAGTCGGCGCTGATAGGATGACCGAACTGCAGGACGGTGCCTCGGCTGCGGCCCAGGCCAGGAGATCAACCGTGAACGCTCCGAACTTCAAGGCAGGCGCGGGACAGCCGGCGGGGGGCACAGAGCCTGCGTCGGATGCCGTGCCGCGCTGGAATGTCGAGCAGATCGTGACGCAGCTGCGCGAGTTGCGCCGCATCTGGCGCGATACGCACAATCGGCCGCGCGAGGGCGCCGGGCACGAGTTTCCTTCGCCGGAAGCGTTGCGCAAGATCGCGCTGGCGTTGCGCGGGGCGCTGTTTCCGATGCGGCTGGGTCCGCCGGACCTGCGGCACGAGGGCGAAGATTTTTACGTCGGCCACACGATCGAGACGGCGCTCAACGAGCTGCTCGAGCAGATCAAGCTCGAATTGCGCGGCTCGGCGGGTGCGTCCAGCGACGGCTTCGCCAGCGCGGACCGGCGCGCGGTGCAGATCGTTCAGAGTCTCGCGGCCGAGCTGCCGGCGGTCCGGGCCGAGCTCGACAAGGACATGGAAGCGGCCTATCGGGGCGATCCGGCGGCGCACAGCGTCGACGAGGTGCTGCTGTGCTACCCGGGGGCGGTCGCGATCATCCACCACCGGCTGGCCCACCGCCTGTACCGGTTTGGCGCGCCGATGGTGGCGCGGATGTTTTCCGAGATCGCTCACTCCGAAACCGGCATCGACATTCACCCCGGGGCGACGATCGGGGCGTCCTTCTTCATCGACCACGGCACCGGCGTCGTGATCGGCGAAACCGCGGTGATCGGAGAGCGCGTGCGGCTGTATCAGGCGGTCACGCTGGGGGCGCGCAGCTTTGCCGTCGGCCCCGAGGGAGAGCTGCAGAAGGGCAATGCGCGCCATCCGATCGTCGAGGACGATGTCGTCATCTACGCCGGCGCCACGATCCTGGGCCGGGTCACCATCGGGCGCGGATCCACGATCGGCGGCAATGTATGGCTCACGCGCAGCGTGCCGCCCGGCAGCCAGATCACACAGGCGCAGTCGCAGCAGCAGGCCTGATTCCGCGATCGAACCCCGACGATCGCTTCGCCTTCGGCGGCGAGTTGATGCCGCTGCAGCAGGCGCAGGCGCGCGTTGGTCACCGGGCGACCCGATCGCCTGCATCGCGTTAGAACTACTCTATGGCTGATCGGGATCTACCGGCCTGGCAGTGCTGTGCTCTTCGAAAAACCTGGCAGCTCTCGTGGTTAAGGGCCAGTCGGGAATAAGGCCCCTGCGTTGCAGGTATTCAGCAGGCAGGCAGTCCAGCGCAAGCGCGGAGGCGCGAATGAACCGAAGGATGCATAAGGGACTGATTGTGCTGGGCTGGCTCGCGGTGGCCGCGGTGGCGGGACTCGGCGCGGCCAACCAGGCGATGGTCGCCGCCCAGAGCGAGGTCGGCTACGTGATCACGGAGACTGGCGTGCCGGTCGAGGGCAACTTCGGCCGCTTCGATGCGCAGATCGATCTGCGGCCCGACAAAATGCAGGCGAGCTCGGTGTCCTTTACGGTCGACACCGCCAGCGTGATCTTTCCTGCGACCGATGTTCAGCGCGAGCTCGCCAAGCCGGACTGGTTCGACACGGCGCGCTATCCGAAGGCCGAATTCCGCTCGACCCGGATTCGCGCGCTGGGCGCCGATCGCCTCGAAATCACCGGCACGCTGACGATCAAGGGGCGCGCGCGCGAAGTGATCGTTCCCGTCAGCCTGAGCCGGTCGGGCGCGATGACGTACGCGACCGGCAAGCTGACCATCAAGCGGCTCGAATATGGAATCGGGCTGGGCGAGTGGGGCGATACCTCGCTGGTCGATGACGAGGTCCAGATCAAGTTCAAGATCGCATTAAGCGGCATGGCTTCGGGCTGACCGTCGTTTTTCGACGACGCCCCGGTCGACCATTCACGTTGCCGGCGCCGGCGGAAAGCTGGTAGCGTGGCGGCCTCGTAGACTCTGCCAACGCCCCAGTGGCCTGGCACCGCCCGTACGCGATGCGCCGCCTGCCGATGCGCCGGCTTTTCCTGGCCCTGCTGTTTCCGCTGCTGCTGATCGCGCAGCAGAGGGCGTTCGTCCACAGCCTGGAGCACCTGCCCTCCAGCGCCGGAACATCCAGGACACAGGACGAGCGCAAACCGGCGGCCGACCTGTACTGCGAGAAGTGTTTCACGTTCGCGCAGATCGGTGCGGCAGCCGACCTGCCGCTGGCGCTGGTCACCGCGCCTCGCCTCCAGTTCGATCCGATCGGCTTCCAGTTGCCGATCACGCCGCTGTCGCAAGTCCTGGCCCCGCGCAGCCGCGGGCCGCCGTCCCTCCTCTGATCGCAAGCCGTCCGTCAGTCCTCCGGCGCGTCGCTTCGGCGCAGCGCCGGAGCGCGGTTTCCGCTATCAGGGGAGTGCAAGATGCTTCGATTCGCAGCACGCGCTGCATTGAGTGCCACCGCGGTCGCTTCGGCCGCGCTGGGGTGTTTGTTGCCGGATCCGGCCCGCGCGGCCGATTCTGCGGCGACGTCCAATGCGGCGGACGCAGCGCCGGCGCCGGATGCGGCGCCGACTGCGGCCGCCGGCGATGATGGTCCGATCCAGACGATAGAGATCGTCGCAAAGGTCAAGCGGCTCAATGAGGTCCGCCAGGGGATCCAGACCCAGACGGGAGCGTCGGTCTACACGCTGGATCAGGCGGCCATCAACGCGGTGCCCGGCGGCGACAACACGCTGTTGAACCAGGTGATCCTGCAGGCTCCCGAAGTGGCGCAGGATTCGTTCGGCCAGTTTCACATCCGGGGCGAACACAACGGCCTGCAGTACCGGATCAACGGACTGATCCTGCCCGAAGGCATCAGCGCGTTCGGCCAGTTGCTCGATCCCCGACTGATCTCGTCGATGAGCCTAATTACCGGCGCGCTGCCGGCCGAGTACGGCTTGCGCACTGCCGGCATCATCGATATCACGACGCGCAACGGGGCGCTGCAACCTGGCGGGTCGGTCTCGATCTACGGCGGCAGCCACGGAACCGTTCAGCCCAGCATCAGCTACGCCGGCGCTTCGGGCTCGTACAACTATTTCGTCGTCGGCGACTACCTGCGCAACGGCCTGGGCATCGAATCGCCCGACGGGCGCTCCAATCCGCTCCACGACGACACCAAGCAATACCACGGCTTTGCCTACCTGGAAAACGTGCTCGACGCCGACAACCGGCTGGCGCTGACGGCTGGCGTTTCGTCCGGGGCGTTCCAGATTCCGAACCAGAGCGGGCTGCAGCCTTCGACGGGACTGAACGTATACGGCCAGACGGCCTTCCCGAGCCAGAACCTCAATGAAAACCAGCGCGAAATCACCCAGTTCGGAATCCTGAGCTTGCAGCACTCGGACGGTCCCCTGGACACCCACACGGCCCTGACCACCCGCTACTCGAGCCTGAACTTCCAGCCCGATCCGATCGGCGACCTGCTGTACAACGGCGTGGCGCAGCAGGCCTACAAACGCAACATCGCCTTCGCCCTGCAGTCGGACGCTGCCTACAAGCTGAACGACGCGCACACCCTGCGTGCTGGCGTGTTTGTGCAGAACGACCGCTCCACCAGCCTGACGACCTCGCTGGTGGTGGCCGCTCCGGTCGCTAACCCGGCCACCCCGTTTCAGATCGTCGACAACAACGCCAAGACCGAGCGGATCGAAAGCCTTTATCTGCAGGACGAGTACCGACTGCTGCCGACGCTGACGGTCAACTACGGCGCGCGCTTCGACAACGTCGATGCCTTTACCAGCGGCAAGCAACTCAGCCCCCGCCTGAACCTGGTGTGGCAGGCGCTGGCCGACACGACGGTTCACGGCGGCTACTCGCGCTACTTCTCGCCGCCTCCGTTCGAGCTGGTCGGGAGCGAAACGGTGTCGAAGTTCGCTGGAACGTCCAATGCTCCCGCGGTCACCCAGGCCGATACGCCGAAGATCGAACGCGCGCACTACGTGGACCTGGGCGTGGAGCAGAAACTAACACACGAGTTAACCGCCGCGATCGACAGCTACTACAAGTGGTCCAAGGACCTGATCGACGAAGGGCAGTTTGGTGCGCCCATTATCCTGACGCCGTTCAACTATCTCGACGGGCGCCAGTACGGGATCATCCTGTCGACCAATTACGCCGGCAAGGATCTGTCGGCCTATGCGAACCTGGCGTTCCAGAGCGACAAGGGGCGCACCTTCGAATCGTCACAGTTCAACTTCACTCCGGACGATCTGGCCTACGTCGCCACCCATTACATCGATCTGGATCACGAGCAGCGCGTGACCGGTTCGGCCGGTGCGACCTACCTGTGGCGGGACACGCGCTTCAGCAGTGACCTGCTGCTGGGCTCGGGCCTGCGCGCGAGCCTCCAGCTGCCCGACGGCACCACGATCCCGAACGGCACGCACCTGCCTTACTACACGCAGGTCAACGCGGCCGTCAGCCACCTCTTCCACCTGGCCGGCAACGGAACGCTCACCGCCCGTTTCGATGTGATCAACGTGTTCGACCGGGTATACGAGATCCGCAACGGCACCGGCGTGGGTGTTGGCGCGCCGCAGTTCGGGCCGCGCCGGGGGTACTTCTTCGGGCTGTCGAAGTCGCTCTAGCCGGGCGCGGGCCGTCAGTGCCGCGCTTCGGCCGTCTGGGTCTCGCCCTTGCGCAGCGAGACCCCGTCTTCGGTGCGCACGACCGCACCGAGCGTGAGCAGCCAGTCGAGCTCGTCCGCACCATCGATGCGCAGCACGGTGACGCTGCGGGCGTCCTCGGTGACCAGTTCTCCGGTCTTGAAGCCGTAGAAGTCGGCCAGGCGATAGGTCATGTCGGTGCGCTGCTGGCCGGCTTCCGCGGTGATGTAGCGGGAGTCGCCCTGGCGCGAAACCTCGTTGAACGCGAACCGGCTCAGGTCCAGGCCCGTGAACTCGGCCTTGTACTGCACCATGTCGTCGTAGATGCGCAGCACGCCGGCGATCTTCTGCTGGCCAAGCTCATAGTTCAGCCGCGGCGGCGAATCGACCGGGTAGGGCGATCCCTTCTCGTCGTTATCCAGGCTGCCGACCGTGTAGTACGCGGTCGAGATGGCGCACTGCACGGCGTCCGCGTCGGTGCGGTTCTGGCGGCACAGCCCAAGCGCGTCCGATACGTAGTGGCCGGTTGCATGATTGGCGTCGTGGTACATCGCCGAGCTCAGCATCCGGGCCAGGATCACGGCCTGCCGCACCGGGATCTTTTCACCCAGTTTGCGCTCCACCGACAGGATTCCGTACGCGTCGGCGGCCGCCTCCTGCGCCAGGAACGGAAACACGCTCGCGTCGGCGACGCGGCCGTCGGCCCGGTTCAGAAAAGCCTCCCGGAACTTGCAGTGACCGATTTCGTGCGCCAGCGCCCACATCGCCTGCGCGTCGCGCTCGATCCGACCGTTCAGAAAGCGGCCCAGCGGCCGCAACGCGTCGCCGCTATCGGGCGACACGCGCACGATGCATTGGATGCGGTCGCCCTCGATGCGCGACACCGACAGCGAGCCGCTTTGCGAGTCCCTGAAGGAGATTTCGGCACTGGGATCGAGTTCGTTTGCGAACGAGGCGGCTGCCTGCATGTACTCGTCGGGTGAGCCGGACGGCACTGAAAAGCGCGAGGCTTCGTGCGTGCCCGCCATTGCCGCGGGTGCCAGAACGACCAGGCCGAGGGCCGAGGCCTTCAGCAACAGCGGGGCGGTCGCCAACCACAGCGGCCGGGTGGAGCGTGGAGCGGGGAAACTACCCATCGCGTCGGCTCTCCAGGAACTACCCCTCGGGGTCCCATCCCTTAAGGTGTATGCACCATGTATGCGTATGAACCGGGACACAACCACATTAACGCTGCCGCAAAGACGTGATTGACTAAATACGGCGACTACTACGTGTCTTATATCATCGCGCGCGCCTGCCCGAAGTACCGCTGCACCCGAAATACGGGCGGGGACAGTCGCTATTCAGCGATGTGGCACACCCCCGGGCGCACCGCTTTGAACCGGGCGGCGGGGTCGTAATCAGTGCAAGCAAAATACGGGCCAACGTGGCCGTCGGCCGTGACAGGCGGCGAGACCCGCTGGCCACGCGAGCTCGAAACATTCCGCCTATACCGACAGACGAGAAATCGGCGTCAAAAGTTCCCGCGGCGGATCGGCTCGAATGGATTAGCTGCTGGAGTACGATTTCCCGACTCAAGAGTGCACGTTTATGCAGACCCTACCGATCACTGCGGCGCTGAGCGTCGCGGACCAGATCGACGAGCGCGATGTGCGCACGCTGGCCGCGGCTGGATTCAAGGCAGTCGTCTGCCATCGTCCCGATGCCGAAGGTGGCACGCCGTCCGAGCGGATCCGCGCGGCTTGCACGGAGCATGCAATGAAGTTCTTCTTCCAGCCGGTCGCATACAGCGGCCTCGGTGTGGCCGATGGCGACACCTTCGGGCAGATTCTTCAGCAGTGCGAGCAGCCCGTGCTCGCGTACTGCCGCAGCGGGCGGCGCAGCACGGCGCTGTGGGCGATCGCGGCGGCGCCGCTCGCCGGGGTGCAGAAGGTCGTCGAGCGCGCCGGGCGAATCGGAGTCGGGCTGGATGAGCTGCGACCGGTGCTGGCTCAAAGCGCCGCGCGCACGGATCTGCCTTACGCGCCGAGCTCCGATGCGGCCGCCCGCGAGCGTTTCGTGCGGCTTTGGATCGGGGCGAACTGAAGCGGCGGCGTTGAGGTGCGCGTCCGATCTTCGGCAGCGATCACAACGCGGCGCGCATCAGCGCGTCGGCCTCGCGGAGCAGATAGTGCAGGAACTCCTCGGCGGCCGGGGTCAGGCGCCGCTGGCGCGAGTGAACTGCGAACCACTGGCGCTGCAAGGGCAGCCCCAGCACGTCCAGCACCGCGATTCGGCCGGCCGCCAGCTCCGCGCGCACCGTGTGAAGCGACACGAAGCCCAGGCCGATGCCGGCCATCACCGCCTGCTTGATGGTCTCGTTGCTGTCGGCCTCCATCACCTGTCGGACCTTGACTTCGTGCTCGCCCAGATAGCGGTCCATCGCGCTGCGGGTTCCGGAGCCGGCCTCGCGCACGATGAAAGGCTGATTCGCCAGGTCGTGCGGATGCAAACCGCGCCGCAGCGACAGCGGATGCGAGGGCGCCGCGATCGCAACCAGCGGATTGGGCGCGAACGCGGTTCCATCCAGCTGCATGCCCTCGGGCGGCTGGCCCATAATCCCGAGGTCGATCGCGTACGACTGCAGCTGATCGATGATTTCGGCCCGGTTGTGGATCGTCAGCTTGAACTCGACGCCGCTGTGCAGCTTGACGAACTGGGCCAGCAGACGCGGCGCGAAATACTTTGCCGTGCTCACCACGCCGAGCCGCACCCTTCCGTGCCCGACGCCCCGCAGCGAGCGGGCCGTCTGCTCGAGGTCATCGATGCGCGCCAGCAGCTCGACGGCCAGCTGCACCAGTTCCTTGCCGGGCTCGGTGATCTGCAAGCGCCGCCCGACCGTTTCGAACAGCGTGAGCTCCAGGTGTTGCTCGAGCTGGCGCAACTGCATCGACACGGCCGGCTGCGTCAGGTGCAGCGACTCGGCCGCAGCCGTGACGCTTCCTTCCCGTCCGACGGCGGCGAGCACCTCGAGCTGCCTGACGGTCAGATGGCGGCCCAAAATAAGAGAAGCTGATGCTTTCGCTCAGCAACTTTGAATAGATCTGATACTAGCCCTTTCCTACTATCCTTTCCAGACTGAAATTGACGAGGCGATTGGAGAAACCGATGGGCGGACCAGGCCATGCTCCGATTGCGGACGCATCGAAACGGTATGCCGCAGGTGTCTTGAAGTACGCGCAAATGGGCTACTGGCAGCCCGACTACGCGCCGAAGGAATCCGATCTGTTGGCGCTGTTCCGGATCACTCCCCAGGATGGCGTCGATCCGGAGGAGGCGGCCGCCGCGGTCGCCGGCGAGTCGTCCACGGCCACCTGGACCGTGGTGTGGACCGACCGGCTGACCGCCTGCGAGAGCTACCGGGCCAAGGCGTACAAGGTCGAGCCGGTCCCCAACAACCCGTCGCAGTACTTTGCCTGGATCGCCTACGAGCTGGACCTTTTCGAGGAAGGCTCGATCGCCAATCTGACCGCCTCGATCATCGGCAACGTGTTCAGTTTCAAGCCGCTGCAAGCGGCCCGGCTGGAGGACATGCGATTGCCGTTGGCCTACGTGAAGACGTTTCGCGGACCTCCCACCGGAATCGTGGTCGAGCGCGAACGGCTGGACAAGTTCGGCCGGCCGCTGCTGGGTGCCACCACCAAGCCGAAGCTGGGGCTGTCGGGCAAGAACTATGGACGCGTCGTGTACGAGGCGCTCCGAGGCGGCCTTGATTTCGTCAAGGACGATGAGAACATCAACTCGCAGGCGTTCATGCACTGGCGCGACCGCTTCCTGTACTGCATGGAGGCGGTCAACCGCGCCATGGCCGAAACCGGCGAGGTCAAGGGGCATTACCTGAACGTCACGGCCGGCACCATGGAAGAGTTGTACAAGCGGGCCGAGTTCGCCCGGGAGCTGGGCTCGGTGATCGTGATGGTCGACCTGATCGTCGGCTGGACCGCGATCCAGTCGCTGTCGAACTGGTGCCGCGACCACGACATGATCCTGCACATGCACCGCGCCGGCCACGGCACCTACACGCGCCAGAAGTCGCACGGCGTCTCGTTCCGCGTGATCGCCAAGTGGCTGCGGCTGGCCGGCGTCGATCACCTGCACGCCGGCACCGCCGTGGGCAAGCTGGAGGGCGATCCGATGATCGTGCAGGGCTACTACGCCGTGTGCCGCGAGTCGGTGAACGAGGTCGATCTGCCACGGGGCCTGTTTTTCCGGCAGGACTGGGGCGGAATGCGCAAGGTGATGCCGGTCGCCTCGGGCGGCATCCATGCCGGCCAGATGCACCAGTTGATCGACCTGTTCGGCGACGACGTGGTGCTGCAATTCGGTGGCGGAACGATCGGCCACCCGATGGGCATCCAGGCCGGTGCGACCGCGAACCGGGTCGCACTGGAGGCCATGGTGCTGGCGCGCAACGAAGGGCGCGACATCCGGCGCGAGGGCCCCGAGATCCTGGCCTCGGCGGCGCGCCACTGCAGGCCGCTGCAGGCGGCTCTGGACCTGTGGAAGGACGTTACCTTCGACTACACGAGCACCGATACGTCCGATTTCGTTCCGACCCCGTCCGTGAGCTGAGTCTGCGGGAAATGCTCGACAAGCATTGCCCGCGCAAAATTCTCCTCTCCCTCGAGGCAGAGGGGCAAGGGGTGAGGGGGAGGATGTGATGGAGTTCGTGAACGTCAGCTGAGAGGAATCACGATGCGCGTCACCCAGGGAGCGTTCTCGTTTCTGCCGGATCTGACCGATCCGCAGATCAGGGCCCAGGTCGAGTACTGTCTACGGAACAACTGGGCCGTGTCGGTCGAGTACACGGACGACATCCACCCGCGCAACACGTACTGGGAGATGTTCGGCATGCCGATGTTCGATCTGCACGATGCGGCCGGCGTGATGCTGGAGATCAACGCCTGCCGCAAGACGTATCCGAGGCACTACATCCGGGTCAACGCATTCGATTCGACCCGGGGCTGGGAGACGATCCGGCTGTCTTTCCTGGTGAACCGGCCCACCGACGAGGCCGGATTCAGGCTGCGCCGCATCGAGACGCAAGGGCGCGCGCAGCGCTACGCGATCGAGCCGTACGCGACCGACCGGCCGGCCGGACGGCGGTACTGAGGCAGGCAGCCGCCGGATGAACGATCCGTCGCCCCGGCCGGACGGCGCCATCGGCGAGCACGACGTGCTCGCCCTGCTGGCCGATCTGGACGGCGAGCTGATTGGACTCGCGCCGGTGAAGCGGCGCATTCGCGACGTGGCCGCGCTGCTGGTGGTCGACTCGGCCCGCAGGTCGCAGGGCCTGCCGGTGGCGGCACCCGGGCTGCACATGTCCTTCACCGGCAATCCGGGTACCGGCAAGACGACCGTTGCTTTGAAGATGGCCTCGATCCTGCACCGGCTCGGCTACTCGCGCAAAGGCCATCTGGTCGCGGTGACCCGGGACGACCTGGTCGGCCAGTACATCGGGCATACCGCCCCGAAGACGCGCGAGGTGCTCAAGCGCGCGATGGGCGGGGTGCTGTTCATCGACGAGGCTTATTACCTGTACCGCCCCGAAAACGAACGCGATTACGGCCAGGAAGCGATCGAGATCCTGCTGCAGGTGATGGAGAATCAGCGCGAGGACCTGGTCGTGATCCTGGCCGGCTACAAGGACCGGATGGCCAGGTTCTTCGAGTGCAATCCGGGCTTTTCATCGAGGATTGCGCACCACATCGACTTTCCGGATTACAGCGAGGCGGAGCTGATGCGGATCGCCGACCTGATGCTGGAAAAGATGGGCTACCGATTCGACGACGGGGCCCTCGCCGCCTTCGGCCAGTATCTTAAGGCGCGGATGAAGCAGCCGCATTTTGCCAACGCGCGCAGCGTACGCAACGCACTGGACCGGGCCCGGCTGCGGCACGCGAGCCGCCTGTTCGGCGCCATCGCGGGCGCCGACCGCGACGCCCTGTCCACCATTTCCGCACAGGACATCCTGGCCAGCCGGGTACTGCAGGCGGCCGAAGACGGAGTGCACGACCGATGATGAGTCAGGAAATCACGTTGACGCAGTACCTGATCGAGCAGCGGCGCCGATTCCCGCAGGCGACCGGGTCTTTCAACAGCGTGATCCTGGCCATCGCGCTGGCGTGCAAGGCGCTGTCACGCAAGGTCGCCTACGGGGCACTGGCCGGGCTGCAGGGACAGGCCGGCGCCACCAAGGTGTCGGGCGAAGCGCAGCACAATCTCGACCTGGCGGCCAACGAGGCGTTCGTCCACTGCCTGCGGTGGGGGGGCCATGTGCGAGGCATGCTGTCGGAGCAGATGCAGGAGCCGTGGCTGTCGACCGCATCCGACGAGGCGGGCGATTATCTGCTGGCACTGGATCCGCTGGATGGCGCTTCCAATATCGACGTGAACCTGTCGGTCGGGAGCATCTTTTCGGTGCTGCGTGCCCCGGATGGTGCACGGCCCACCTGCGTGGAGGATTTTCTGCAGCCCGGCACCCGGCAGGTGGCTGCCGGGTACGCGCTGTACGGCCCCTCGACGATGTTCGTGCTGACGGTCGGACACGGCACGCACGGCTTCACGCTGAATCCGGAACTGGGCGAATTCCTGCTGACGCATCCCGGTCTGAACGTGCCCGAGGAGACCGAGGAGTTCGCGATCAACGCGTCCAACAGCCGCTTCTGGGAGCCGCCGATCCGCCGTTACGTCGAAGAATGCCTGGCCGGCAAGAACGGCCCGCGCCAGAAGGACTTCAATATGCGCTGGATCGCCTCGATGGTGGCCGACGCACACCGGATCCTGACCCGGGGTGGCGTGTTCATGTATCCACGCGACACGAAGGATCCGTCCAGGCCGGGCCGCCTGCGGCTGCTGTGCGAGTGCAATCCGGTCGGGATGCTGATCGAGCAGGCCGGCGGCCGCGCGAGTACCGGCGAGGGGCCGATCCTGCAGGTCGCGCCATCGGCGCCGCATCAGCGCATCGGGTTTGTGTTCGGCTCGAAGCAGGAGGTCGAACGGATCGAGCGCTATCACCGGGAAAAGCCCGACGAGCGCGAACCCGATACGCCGCTTTTCAACATGCGCGGCCTGTTTCGAAGCATGGTGTAGGGGGCCGAAACCCATGTCGGAGAAGCATCCGATCGTCGCGATCACCGGCTCGTCGGGGGCCGGCACCACGTCCGTGACGCGCACCTTCCAGAAAATCTTCCGGCGCGAGAGCGTGCGCGCCGCGGTGGTCGAAGGCGACAGCTTTCATCGCTACGACCGCAAGGAAATGCGGCGCGTGATGCTCGAAAAGGAAAAGGCCGGCAGCCGCGATTTCAGTCACTTCGGTCCGGAAGCGAACCTGTTCGACGAGCTGGAGGCGTTGTTCCAGCAGTACAGCGAAAGCGGTCGTGGCCGCTTGCGCAAGTACCTGCACAACGAGGAGGAGGCTGCTGCCCACGGGCAGGAGCCCGGCACCTTTACCGCGTGGGAAACGCTGGAGCAGGACACCGACCTGCTGTTCTACGAGGGCCTGCACGGCGGCGTGGTCACCGAAACGGTCAACGTGGCCCGTTTCCCGGACCTGCTGATCGGCGTGGTGCCGGTGATCAACCTGGAGTGGATCCAGAAGATCCATCGCGACAAGGCCACGCGCGGCTATTCGACCGAGGCCGTGACCGACGTGATCCTGCGGCGCATGCCCGACTATGTGCACTATATCTGCCCGCAGTTCACGCGCACCCACGTGAACTTCCAGCGCGTTCCCGCGGTCGACACATCCGATCCGTTCGTCGCCCGGGACATCCCGACCGCGGACGAGAGCTTTCTGGTGATCCGGTTCGCCAATCCGAAAGGCATCGATTTCCAGTACCTGCTGGCGATGCTGCACGATTCGTTCATGTCGCGCCCCAACACGATCGTCGCTCCTGGCGGCAAGATGGAGCTGGCGATGCAGCTGATCTTCACGCCGTTCATATGGCGGATGATGGACCGCCGCAAGAAGGCGCTGAGCCCCCGGTAGCCACCGCCAGCGTGCGGCCGCTTCGATCGCTATATGGATCGCCCGCGGGTGAGGGCGACCCTCGATTCGGGGATGCTAAGGTAGCGCCCGCTCCGATCGCTATATGGATCGCCCGAGGCTGAGGGCGTTTTCCGATGGACAACTCACGTCGCAACCTGATAAGTGCCGGCAGCCTGCTCGCCGCGCTGCTCGCCGCCGGCTCCAAGGCAGCCGATCTGGCGCAGCCGCCCGCGCAGTGGAATCGGGCGGCGTTCGAGGCAAAAACCGTCGCCGACGCCCTGAAGGCGCTGGGCATTCCGGTCGCGCAGGGGGGCGGCGAGGTGAATCTGACGGCGCCCGAAATCGCGGAGGACGGTGCGGTCGTGCCGGTGATCGTGAAGAGCCGAGCCGCCGGCACGCGTGAGATCCACCTGCTGGTCGATAAGAACCCGTTCTCGCTGGCAGCGAGCTTTTTCTTTCCGGACGGAACGGATGCGTTCGTATCGACCCGGATCCGGATGAATGAGACATCCAACGTGATCGTGCTGGCGGTCACGGACCGGCAGGCCTATCTGGTGCGCAAGCAGATCAAGGTGACGATCGGGGGCTGCGGTGGCTGACCCGATGAAGATACGGGCGGCGATGCAGGCCGGCCGCGTCGAAGTCAAGATCCTGATGGCGCACCAGGAAGAAACCGGCCTGCGCAAGGGGCCGGACGGCGAGCTCGTGGCCCCGCATTTCATCTCGAACGTTTCGGTGATGCACGCGGGCCGCGAAGTGCTGCGCGTGCAATGGGGCCGGGCGATCTCCAAGAACCCGTTCCTGCAGTTCGCGTTCCGCGGCGCCAGCCGTGGCGACGAGCTGACGGTCACCTGGGTCGACAATCTGGGCGACAGCCGCACCGACCGCATCACGATCACCTGAATGAAGCCGGCAACCTCGAACTCGGCAGAATCACCCCTCTCCCGCCGCGCGGGAGAGGGGCCGAGCTTGCCCTGCGTAGCCGGGCCGCGCCCGGCGAAGCAGGGGGTGAGGGCGATTGCCGATCGGTGGCCGCTCGCGTTCGCGGCGAGCGCGCTCGCGGCGGCCGCGCTCGCGTGCGCTGCGGTGCGAGCCGCCGATCCGACCTCCGTCTATCGCCAGATGCTGGCCGACGACAATCCCGCCGAGCTGGCCGTGGCGCGCGGACAGGAGTTGTGGCAGATGCCGCGAGGCCCGAAACATGCCGCGCTCACCGCCTGCGACCTCGGCCAGGGGCCGGGCGTGCTGGCCGGAGCCTTCGCCGCTTTGCCGCGCTATTTTGCCGACACCGGTTCGGTGATGGACGTCGAGTCGCGCCTGGTTCACTGCATGGTGACGATTCAGGGGTTCAGTCGACCCGAGCTGGCCGCGGCGCCGTTTTCGGAGCTGGGCGAGCCGCAGACCGATCTGGAGGTGCTGGTCGCGTACGTGGCGGCGCAATCGCGCGGCGCAACGATCCGGGTTCCGCAAGGCGCCCCGCAGGAGCGCGATTCGTACGCGCGTGGCCGCGACCTGTTTTATCGACGCGCCGGCCCATACGATTTCTCGTGCGCGACCTGCCATGGCGCCGACGGCCTGCGGATCCGGTTGCAGCAACTGGCGAACCTGACGCGATCGGAGGGCGCCCGCAGCGCCTTCGGGCACTGGCCCGCTTACCGCGTCTCCCAGGGAGCGGTGCGAACGATGCAGTGGCGCCTGTCGGACTGCGTGCGTCAGCAGCGATGGCCGCAGCTGATTTTCGGGTCGCAGGCCGCGATCGACCTGAGCACGTATCTGGGCGTACTGGCCGGCGGCGGAACGATGGATGCGCCGTCGCTGCGCAGGTAAGGGGCCGCCCGTGCGCACCTTCGCACCCGTTGCGCTGATGATGCTGGCCCTGGCCGGTGGCGCAACGGCAGAGCGAGAAGAAAGCGGGCAGGGCGGTTTGGCGCAGGTGATCGCCTCATCGTTCCGCGCGCGCGGCCAGGCGGACCTGGATCGGCTGCGGCAGACGCCGATGCAGCTCGCATGCAGCGTTGCGCGACCGGACGCGCTGCCGGCCGACGTGCAGCAGCGCATCCGGCGTGATGCGCTCCAGACCGTGCGCTTTCCGCCGGACGGCCGCTGGCTGGGCGAGTGGCAACGCGGCGAGAAAATCGCTCAAAGCGGCACGGGCCTGCAATACAGCGATCCGCCCGATGCGCCGCGCGGCGGCAACTGCTATGGATGCCACCGGCTGTCGGGCACCGAAGTCGCGTTCGGCACGATCGGGCCGTCGCTGTATCGCTACCGCCAGCGCAACACCGGCGACGCCGATGCGATGCGCCGGACCTGGATCCGGATCTGGAACACCCACGCGTTCAACGCCTGCTCGATGATGCCGCGGTTCGGGGATGCCGGCATCCTGACGCCGGAGCAGATCCGCGACGTGATGGCCTTGTTGTTCGATCCGGCCTCGCCCGTGAATCGCTGAGCGGCCAGGGCGCCCGGGACGTGGATCGGCGCGAGTTCGTACAGGTCCTGGCGGCGGCCGCCGCGGTGGGCGTGCCATTGACCGAGCACCCCGATCGCTCCGGAGCCGACCTGGCGCGGCGACTGTACGAGGTGCCGCGCTTCGGCAACGTGCACCTGATGCACTTCACCGATTGCCATGCGCAGCTCAAGCCGGTGTTCTACCGCGAGCCGAGCGTCCATCTGGGCACCGGCCCGGCGCGCGGGCGGCCTCCGCACCAGGTGGGAAAGGCGCTGCTGCAGCAGTACCGGATCGCGCCCGGCAGCCCGGAGGCCTACGCCCTGACCAGCGTCGGGTTCGAAGCCGCGGCGCGGCGCTTCGGAGCGGTGGGCGGCTTTGCGCACCTGGCCTCGCTCGTCAAGCAGGTGCGCGCGCAGCGGCCAGGAGCGCTGCTGCTGGACGGGGGCGACACCTGGCAGGGATCGGCCACCTCATTGTGGATGCGCGGCCAGGATATGGTCGAAGCAGCCCGGCTGCTGGGCGTCGACATGATGACGATGCACTGGGAGATGACCTACGGCATCGAGCGTGTGCTGCAGGTGGCGAACAGCGAGCTGAAGGGCCATATCGAGCTGCTGGCGCAGAACATCCGCACTTCGGAATTCGGCGACCCGGTCTTCGCCTCGACCTCGCACCGGATCGTCAACGGGATTGCGGTCGCGGTAATCGGGCAGGCATTTCCGTACACAGCGATCGCACATCCCCGGCCGCTGGTGTCGGGATGGACGTTCGGAATCCGCGAGCAGGAACTGCAGAGCGCGGTCGAGGCGGCGCGCACCTCGGGCGCACAGGCCGTCGTCCTGCTGTCGCACAACGGTATGGACGTCGACTTGAAGCTGGCCGCTCGGGTGCGCGGCATCGACGCGATCCTGGGCGGACATACACACGACGCGCTGCCACAGCCGGTGGTCGTGCGCAATGCGGGCGGCGCCACACTGGTCACCAACGCCGGAAGCCACGGCAAGTTCCTGGCGGTGCTGGACCTTGACGTGGGTGGCGGCGGGGTGCGCGACTATCGCTATCGGCTCCTTCCGGTCATTTCGGAACTGCTGCCGGCCGATCCGGATATGCATCGCCTGATCGAGGAGGTGCGCGCTCCGTTCGCCCTGCAGCTTGTGAAACCGCTGGCGATCACCGAGGGGATGCTGTACCGGCGCGGCAATTTCAACGGGACGTTCGATCAGGTCATCCTGGATGCGCTGATTCGCTTCGCGGGTGCGCAGATCGCGTTTTCGCCGGGTTTCCGCTGGGGCACGACGCTGCTGACCGGCGACACGATCACGGTGGAGGACCTGATGGCGCAGACCGCGATCACCTACCCGTGGACCACGGTGAGCGAGCTGACCGGGGGGCGGATCAAGGCGGTTCTGGAGGACGTCGCCGACAACCTGTTCAATCCCGACCCGTACCTGCAGCAGGGCGGCGACATGGTGCGAGTGGCGGGCCTGACCTACTCGATCGATCCGGACGCGCCGATCGGCCGGCGCATCGACGATCTGCGCGTCGATGGCGCGCCGCTCTCGGCCGATCGAACCTACAAGGTCGCCAGCTGGGCTCCGGTGAACGACGCCGAGCACGGTCCGCCGATCTGGGACGTCGTGGCCGACTACCTGAGGGAGGTCAAGGTCGTGAAGCCGCGCGCGGCGTGGATGCCGCGTCTGCGCGGGGTTCGGCCGGACGACCCGGGGCTGGGTTGATGCGGCCATTTGCGTCACTCGGCCGGGTGCGGGTCTGGCGAGGCAGAATTGCGCCAGTGTGCATTGATGTACCCTTTGCGCGGCGGGCACATCAGCGTGCCGTACCCGAAGAGCGATCTTGGTGTGGGCTTGGTGAACAAGCCAGGAGCACATCTTGAGCGGGACAGGGGTCGCCCCATGGCCTCGCGCAAGATTTCAAAAGCAAGAGCGGGAAGAGTGGCCGAGTGGTTGAAGGCACCGGTCTTGAAAACCGGCAACGGGCAACCGTTCGTGAGTTCGAATCTCACCTCTTCCGCCATCATCCGCCTTTCCGTAACTGCACTTGACTGCAAGTGCGTGCACTAAGCACTTGAACTTGCAGGACAAATCGGACGTTCGTAGAGTCCGACCAGTGCCAGTGAGATCCCTGCAATGCACCCCGACGCAACGATTGCACTGCCCTCGTAGCGTCGGGATTAGGCGGAGGGAGCGTCCGTCGAATCCGTTCGCGCCTCGGCAAGAAAAACCTCGCGATCGTTCGTAGGTGAAGTTTGCGGACTGCCCCTCGAGACCCCACAGCGAGCGGTGGGTCGGAGCCCCAAGCAGGGCCGAAGGAGCGGAGATTGAGCAACCTAGTGGAAGTTATCACCCTTTACCGTCTCGAACAGCTGATGGTTATCCCGATAGTCGACATGCACTCCAACAATGACGGGGCCGGGCGTATCGAAGGCCCTCTTCATCACCGGCCCGATATCGTCGGCTGTGTTGATCATCATCCCCTTGGCCCCAAACGCCTCTGCGTACTTGATGTAGTCGATCGGGCCGAAATCGGTGCCGGATGCGCGGCCGTATTTCAGCCTTTCCTGGGTCGCCACCATGTCGTAGGTACCGTCGATCCACACCATGTGTACGAGATTGGCCTTGAGGCGAACGGCCGTCTCCAGTTCCATCGCGGAATACAGGAAGCCTCCATCTCCGGAGATCGAGAGGATCTTCTCTGAGGGCCGAACGAGCGCGCCGGCGATGCCCCACGGCAACGCGACTCCTAGGGTCTGCTGACCGTTCGTGATCAGCACCTGGCGCGCCTGGAAGCTGTACAGATGTCGCGCAATCCACAGATGGAAGGATCCCATGTCGAGGCATACCGTAACGTCCGAGGCCAGGAACTGCTGCATCTCGTGGACTAAACGCAGCGGGTGAATCGGCGTTCCAGTGCGTTTGGCGGACTCCTCGGCCAGATATTTACGCTCTGCGATGATTGCCTCGAGCGTGTGGGCAGACAGCGCCGATGTTGTGCGCCGGCTGATTTGCGGCGTCAATGCGTCCAAAGTCTGGGCGATGTCACCCGTCAGTTCAATAGTGGGCTGGTAACAATTGTCGAGAGCGGTCGGCAGAACGTCGATATGGATAATCTCGCGCTTCTTGTTCGCATTCCACTCGGGCGGCCAGTACTCCACGGGATCGTAACCGATGCTGATGACCAGGTCCGCGGAGTCGAGCAGACGATCTGCTGGCTGATTCGCCAGTTGCCCAACCCGACCACCGAAGTTGTCGAATAGGAGCGCGCCAACCGCCCCAGCCGCCTGGAAGGTGCCGACCACAGCGAGGTGGGTTCTTGCTAGAAAAGACTGAAGCGTCCGTGCTGTCGTGGGTCGGCTCGCGAGCATCCCAAGAAGGACCACCGGATTATCTGCGGCATTGATCAAGCGGGCTGCTTCCTTGATTGCCTTGCCATCGGCAGGGCCAAGGCCGGCGAAGGTCGGCAGGACCAGGGGCTGATGCGCGCAGGGAGCCGCCTGGACGTCCTTGGGCAGGTTGACATAGGCAGCGCCGGGCCGTCCGCTTTCGGCGGCGCGAAAGGCGTTGGCCATCACCTCGCTCACCTGGTTGGGCGCTCCGACGGTGACGCTGTATTTGGTGACCGGCTTCAGAATCGACACGGCATCCATGGTCTGATGGATCTGCTTTAGCGCTTCCTCCGTGGCGACGGCGCCACCAAGCGCCACCACCGGGTCCCCTTCAGAGTTGGCGGTCGCAAGTCCGGTCGTGAGGTTTGAAACACCAGGGCCCGACGTCGCGATGGCGACACCGGCTTTGCCCGTCATGCGGCCGATGCCGCCGGCAATGAAGGCCGCGTTTTGCTCGTGACGGCAGACCACCGTCTTAATGCTTGAGTCGACCAGCGCATCAAACACAGCATCGATCTTGGCCCCGGGCACACCGAAGACGTGAGTGACACCTTGAGCTTCGAGGGCGCGGACAACCAATTGAGCACCCGTTTGCACTGCCTTCTTCGAATCGTCGGACATGTAGGTTTCCTAGTGAGCTTGTTCAGCGTAGGCTAGTTCTTCAGCTGTGTTCCTGCTGAGGTCGGCCTTCAGGAAGGTTTCCGATTCCGGGAGGGCCAGGTGAAAATTCGTCAGTGCCTCGACTTTGAGCCGCAGCGTGTCGGCCTCGAGGTCGAGCAGATGCCCCCCGTGCTGACGATCAGCGGACAGGAAATGAAAGTGATAGCCGGCTACGCTAAAAGCGCTGGAGAAACCGGGCGACCACAAGCCGACCAAGGTTCCCTGGGTATCGGTGAAGGTGAATTCGCTTTGTGCCTTGGCCGCATTGACCAACCGGGTGCCTGGTTGAGGGGGGTTCACGGCTCGGGTCCGCACGCGCTCGAAGCGTCCTTCCAGCCGAAGAGCGTAGAAGATGTTGCCGGAGCGACGGGACTCATCACAACGCGCTTCGAGATCCTTGAAGCCGCTCACTGGCCCGATCGAGACATCGGTGCTAGGGTCGAACCATGTGACAACCGCAAAGGGAGCGCCGGCCTCAGGGGCTGCCTCTGACACGCGCCCCGAGCCCTGGACCCGATAGACGTGGCCATCGACTACGACCATCTCGCCATCCAGATGGGCGAAGGTACCGAGGCCAAAGTCTCCGTGCTCGAGGATGGTTTGGACGTTTACCTCGCCGTCGTAGACGCCGGCAACGAGGGCACCCGACGTGGAAATCTGGAAGACGGTATGGACGGGCTTTTCAAGATACTGAGCAAGAGCCGACGTGACAAGTGATGAAATGCCTCGCCCCGTTCGCGACGCTTCCTCATTCAGTTCAGCTTTCAATGATGCGGGAATATCCGCCGAGATTTGCGACATGTGGGTGCCTCGTCGTTATGTCATCGTCCGAGAGGGGCGTAGCTGATCGCCAATTGTCTTGCTCGCCGATTGGGGATGGAGGACTGCATCTTTCCAGAATTGTTGTGTCGATCTTTTTAATTCGTTGCGCACATTTCGGTCTCATGCTTCTGGATTTACCAACTTGACTTATTCAGTCTATTTGGTATAGTCACGCTATGGCCCCATCGACCAATTCGTCGGACGAAAAGCGAGACTCGATCCTGCGCGCAGTGATCCCGGTCTTCGGCCGCCTCGGTTTCAGGAAGGCAACCGTCGAGGATTTGGCAGGGGCTGCGGGGCTCTCGAAGCAGGGACTCTATCTTCACTTCTCAGGGAAGGAAGACGTCTTCGTGGCCGCTATGCAGCGTTATCTCGAGGACGGGCTGCATTTCGTTGATGAAGCGCTTGCGACTGCGGACGCCCCATTATTGGATCGCCTTGTCGATGCGATGGATGCTTGGTTCGGCCGCCACCTGGAAGCTTTCACGCCCCCGTCCCTCGATGTGATCGAGGCCGCGGACCGATCGAACTCAGCGATCGAGGGCTACAAGACAGCCTTCAAAGCACGGATCGAGACTGCGCTGATGCAATCTGACGAATTCGCGGCCACTGAGAACATCTGCACACCAGGCGAGTTATCGGAGGTGTTGTTCCGCTTTGGTTTGACCTGGAAGGAGGTTCGGCAGAGTAGAGCGGACTTCCGGTGCAAGGTCCGTCTCTGCGTGAGAGCGTGCTGCCAGCTGAATACGTCTGCCCAGGATGCCGAATGATCGATCGAATCGCAGGCCCACCCGTGTTCACACCCCAAGCCCCGATCGCCTCCGGTTTCACCGCGGCCTCGACTGCATCCGACGCGATGCGCGACATCGATCTCACCGGCAAGGTCGCAATTGTGACCGGCGGCTATTCCGGACTTGGTCGTGAGACGGTCAGAGTTTTCCTCGCCGCGGGAGCACGGGTCATCGTTCCTTCCCGAAATGTCGAGCGCGCGCAAACCGCCCTGGAGGGCGTGGTCGGCGCCGAGATCGCATCCATGGATCTTGTCGATCCCGCCTCGATCGACGCGTTCTCGAAGCGTTTCCTGGAAACCGGACTACCGCTTCACATCCTTGTCAACAGTGCCGGCATTATGGCGCTGCCCGAGCTCACCCGTGATGCGCGTGGCCACGAGCTTCAGTTCGCGACCAATCACCTTGGCCATTTCCATCTCACGCTCCGCTTGTGGCCTGCGCTGGTGAAGGCGCAAGGGGCGCGAGTCGTCTCAGTTTCGTCTAAGGGCCATCGCTTCTCGCCGGTGCTGTTCGACGACATCGATTTCGAGCGCCGCCCCTACGATCCCTGGGCCGCTTACGGACAATCCAAGACTGCCAACATCCTATTTGCGGTCGAACTAGACGCTCGCGGTCAAAAGGATCGTGTGCGAGCCTTCGCGGTGCATCCCGGAGGGGTTGTCGACACGGGGCTGGCCAAGCACGTCTCGATGAACGCTCTTAAGGCTGCAGGCGCTGTAGATGGCGACGGCAACCCGATCATCGATTCTGCCAAGGGTCTCAAGACGGTAGCGCAGGGCGCTGCGACTCAGGTCTGGTGCGCGACTAGCCCGCGGCTGGATGGCATGGGTGGCGTCTATTGCGAGGACTCGGACATTGCCCCGCAGAGACGGAACGGAGGCAAAGCGGAGTTCTCGATCGGGGAGTCGCTTCGCGAAACCGGTGTCTGGCCGTATGCAGTCGACCGCGACGCGGCAACGAGGCTTTGGACTGTTAGCGAACACATGGACGGCCTTTCACGGAGCGGATCATGAAGTGGGACAGAGCCGCTTGGGATTGGCATGGCGAAAGAATGAACTCGATACGGTTTCGCGAGTTTCGGCTCGATCTGGCCAACCAGTGCCTGTGGCGGCGAGGCGATTCGGGGCAGGAGGCGCGCGTTGCGCTGACACCGAAGGCGTTCGACGTTCTCCGATACCTGGTGCAGCATGCCGGGCGGCTGGTGACTCAGAATGAGTTACTTGACGCACTGTGGCCCCGGGCCTACGTTCAGCCGGAGGTGCTAAAGCACCAGGTGCTGAAGCTGCGCAAGGCGCTCGGTGATAACCGCAGGCATCCGTGTTACATCGAGACGGTGCCGCGCCGCGGCTATTGGTTCATCGCATCGACGAGCAGCGAGGTTGCGGAGACGGACAGCAACCGGCACGTGCACCGCGAAGCAACCGCTCTGTTGCGGCGCGCCCTCGAGCTGACGCGCAGACTGCCTGGCGCTCAACGCGCCCCCCTCGAAACCGACATTCTGGAGAGGCTCGCCACAAGCTACACCGCGGATGCATCACGTGGCCCGTGACGCAGCTCCCCGGATGCCTGCAGGCCGATTGTATTGTCGCCAGCCCTGCCGAAACTCGACGCGATGATGACATCGGCCGCACCAGGTTAGTCGGTCCGCCTATCGGAATGGGTCGGCAAGGAAGAAGGGTGCCGCTCTGCACTCAACGCGTTCTTGAGTAACGCGACGCTTACCGTTTCGCGCGGCATCATCACTGGCGTCGGAGTGGCGCGAGGTCGGCCCGCAGGATCGGATCCGACGCTTGGACCGATATTCCCGCGGCAAGCCGCAAAGCCAGCAAGAAGCTTGAAGCGACGGCTGCGTGCCGGACGGATGATGTTGTTCACAAACTCGTTTTTGCCGATGAGGGCGCATCCAAGAGCAGAGCGAGGTCGACATCGAGGCCCAGCGCTGCTCAGATGCAACTCAAGAGGTTGAGAAGGCATTTTTAAATCCGAAAGGACACGACATGAATCGCAGAGAAATGATGCAGTCCACGTTGTTCGCTCCGCTGGTGATGGCCGGCACCTCGGGGCTGGCCCAAGCCGCGTTGGGCAGCGCTGCCGGGGCGGCCGGCTTCCGGCAGGAGACGGACAGTCTGGGCGCGGTCGAGGTGCCAGCCGACAAGCTCTGGGGCGCACAGACTCAGCGATCCCTCGAACACTTCAGCATCGGTGGCGATCTGATGCCGCGCGAGATGATCACGACGTATGCGATCCTGAAGAAGGCCGCTGCCAACGTCAACTTCGAGGAGAAGCGCCTGGGCGAGCTGCAGCGCAAGCTAATCGTCCAGGTATGCGACGAAATCCTCGCCGGCCAGCATCACGACATGTTTCCGCTGCACGTTTGGATGACGGGCAGCGGCACGCAATTCAACATGAACGTCAACGAAGTCATCTCGAACCGCTGCTGTCAGTTGGCGGGCACTCCGATCGGGAGCAAGAGCCCGGTGCATCCCAACGATCACGTCAACATGTCGCAGTCGTCCAACGACTCGTTCCCGTCGGCGATGTACATGGCGGCGGCAATCAACGTGAAGCAGCGGCTGATGCCCGCCGTCGGGGCCCTGCGCGATTCGATCGGCGCTAAGGCCAAGGACTGGATGGATATCGTCAAGATCGGCCGCACCCACATGCAGGATGCAACCCCGATTACCCTCGGGCAGGAGTGGTCGGGATACGAGGGCATGCTCTCGGACAATCTCGAGCGGTTGGCGGATGCCTTGAAGGGCGTCTATCGCCTCGCGCTCGGAGGCACGGCAGTCGGGACCGGACTGAATACCACCCCGGAGTTTGGGGGCGCTGCGGCTGCCGAGATTGCCCGCCTGACCAGCCTCCCTTTCGTGACGGCGCCGAACAAGTTCACGGTCCAGGGCGCGCACGACGCACTGGTGCACCTGTCGGGGACGTTGCGTACGCTCGCTGTGTCGCTCTACAAGATCGCGAACGACATCCGCCTGATGTCCTGCGGGCCGCGCGCGGGATTCGCCGAGCTGATTATCCCGGAAAACGAACCGGGCTCGTCCATCATGCCTGGCAAGGTTAATCCGACGCAAGCGGAAGCGCTCGCCATGGTCGCCACGCAAGTCATCGGCGACGACGTATCCACCGGCATCGGCGGCGCTAGCGGCTACCTCGAGATGAATGTGTACAAGCCGCTGATCATCTTCGACATCACGCATTCGATCACAATCATGACCGACTCGTGCACGAACTTCCGGCGATTCCTGGTCGAAGGGACGAAGCCGAACCTGAGGAAGATCAAGGAATACGTGGACCGTTCGCTGATGCTCGTGACAGCACTGTCACCGGTCATAGGTTACGACAAAGCGTCCAAGATCGCACACTATGCGCACGACAATGACCTGACGCTGAAACAGGCCGCGCTGAAGCTCGGGTACGTCAGCGAGTCCGAATTCGACCGGATCGTGGATCCGAGAAAGATGGTCAAGCCGTACGTCGCACAGGCAGAGGAGTGATGCGCCAGGACATCAAACTTGGGATGCTCAGTCGGCCCTCAGCCGCCGAAGGCGGGGAGGGAAGGATCGTCGTGGCGCCACCGAGAGATCCGCAGGAGTCCTTCTGATGGGCTCGTTGTCGGTTGGGCATTGGCTGATCGTTCTGCTGATCGTCATCCTGCTCTTCGGCACCGCAAAGCTGAAGAACCTCGGCAAGGATCTGGGCGGCGCCATTAGAGGCCTAAAGGAAGGCATGCGCGAGGGAACTGCCGAGGATGTCTCGTTACAGCAGATCACCGACGCGCGTCGGGGCAACGCCAGCACAAAGTTGCATGCTGAGGAGAAGGTCGCCTCGTGACGCGGAGCGAGCGCAGAAGCACCTGATTGGAAACGGTGCGCGCAGCGTGCGCGCGTATCCACGCACTGCACTCTGCCAGTTACGCCCTGAAGGCCGGCGGCGCGCCACAGCCGGTGCGCCCGGTCCCTCGTACGAGCGCGCACGACGGAGGTGGAAAACCTGTGGATAAAGGGAACAGCCGGCGGAAGACAAATTGATGCACGGCATTTCGCGCCCCCTGGAGCCAGTTGACGAGAGACACCTCTTCCGCAGCTAGCATCCTTCTTCAAGTGCACACGAATTGCCGGTCAGTGCAATAACGCGCATCGGCAGTATCGCAGCCGCGCTGCAGGAGCTTGAAAGCAGTTCGAACCAGCCTGTGGGGGAACCTGTGGAGATCTTCCAGAAACGGCTTGGCTTCGTAGAAACTGAACTGGCTTTCAGGCACCGTTCAGATTGCCTTCACCGATCGCTGGCAGCATGCCGGCCTCAGGCGGCTTCGAGCACGCGCCGCTTCCGCAAAAACCGGGAGCCCGAGCGCGCTTGCGATGAGCTGCGACCAGCCGTCGGGGAGGGCAACTACGACATGAAACGTCACTGGTCACCGAAGTTCGGCGCACTGCTCCCTTTGATCACTCTGGTTGCGCTGACCGCCGCCGGCGCCGACGCCGCTGACCCGCGCGATGCGGGACCGCGCGCGCTGATCGTGACTTACCACACGACGCCCGCCAATCGCGTCGCCTTCCGGCGCGAGCTCGAGGCGTCGGCCGCGCAGCAGTGGCGGCGCTGGAAGGACGAGGGCGTGCTGCAGGACTATCGCCTCGTCTACAACCGCTACGTCGACTCGGCCAACTGGGACGCGATGGCGCTCTTGAGCTTCGCCGGCGAGGCGGGCATCGAGCGGTGGAAGCGCATCGAAATCGATTCGCCGGCGGGCCTTTCACCCAAGGCGCTCGAGCTGGCGACTGCGATCGACACCGTTCCTGCCGACCTGATGCGCCAGAACGGTAAATCGGCGGGCGATTCGGTGTTTCTGGTGATCCCTTACGAGTATCTCGTTCCGGTCAACGAATACCTCCAGTATCTCGACGATTACACGCTGCCGCAGCTCGACGGCTGGATGCAGGAGGGCGTGCTCGCGCACTATGACATCTACCTCGCTCGTTATCCGGCCGGGCGGCCCTGGCAGGCGCTGCTGGTGCTCGAATACAAGGGCGATCGCGGGCTTGCGGCGCGGGACGCGACCGTGGCCAAGGTGAGGGGAAAGCTCAAAGACAACCCGAAGTGGAAGGCGATCAGCGACACCAAGAGGAACGTACGAAACGAGCGACAGCCGGTCATTGCCGACCCGCTCGCCGCCAGCTGAAGCAGACTGCCGTCACGGAGACTCTCATGAAGTCGTTCATCGTTGCAGCCGGGTTCGCTCTGCTGTGCGCGCTGCGGCCGGGCGAATTGCCGGCGCAGCAACCCAGCGCCCCGAAAGCGCCGCCCGAACCGGTCCGGATCGTGCTTCTGGTCGACGAGATCAGGGCAGTCCGCAACTTCCCCGCGATCCTTGCCGAGCGCCTCGGTTATCTCAACGGCGACGGAATCGTCGTCACGATGATGAACACGCGTGACGAGGTGCCGACGGCCGAGATGCTCATGGACGGTCGCGTCGATGCCATCATGGCGTACTACCACCACAACATCGTCAACCAATCGCAAGGCCGGGATTTCGAGGCGATCGTCACGCTGGGCGTGACGCCCGGTGCCAAAGTGCTGGTTGCGAACCAGGCAAAGGATCGCTTCAAGAGCGCGGCGGATCTGAAGGGAAGCCGGATCATCGCCGGCGGCGACGGCTCGTCGAAGACCGCTGTCGCAAACGCGCTGCTGCTTGGAGGCGGCTACAAGGTCAGCGACTACACGCGCATCCGCAACGAAAGCAAGGACAAGATCGCGGCGGCGCTCGGCGCTGGTGAAGCGGATCTCGTCGTCGCGCCCACACCGGACGGCGACTATTACGAGGGCCTCGGCCTGGCGACGGAGTTCGCCGATCTGACGACGGTGGAAGGGACGCGGAAACATTTCGGAAAACTGTTCCCGACGTCGACCGTCTACATGAAGAGCGAGCGCGTGCAGGCGCACCCCGAGATCGCGCAGCACATCGCGACCGCGTTCGTCCGCACGCTGCAGTGGATCAACACCCATACGCCGGAGGAGATTGCAGCGGTCGTGCCGCCCGACTTCATCGCCAAGGATCGCGTCGCCTACCTCAAGGTCCTCAAACAGGAGATCCCGATGTTCAAGACCGACGGGCGCATGCCTGAGGACGCGGCGGAGTTCGAGTGGCGCGTGCTCTCCGAGGCCAATCCGAAGTACAAGTCGGTGCGCGTGGCCGATACGTACACCAATCGCTTCGTCGATGCCGCGCTGGAAGCGCTCCATGCCAAGTAACAGTTCCGTCGCGGATGGTCTCGGCGGCTTGTCCAGCGGTCCGGAGCCTTTGCCGAATCGTCGGACCGCCGCCAAGGCCCGCGGGCGCGCACGGATTGCGTTCCGCACGCTCGTCTTTCAGGCGCACCGCTGGACCGGCCTCATCTTCGGGCTCGTGCTGCTGTTCGTAGCGATTACCGGCATGCTGATCGCTTATCGGCCGCATCTGGAGCCGATCGTCAATCGCGAGCTCTTGACCGTCCCCGCATGCAGCGAGCGCGTATCGATGGACGCGATCGCAGGGAACGCACGCGCCGTTCATCCCGCCGGCGAGCTGGATTACATCCGGCTCCTGCCCGCCGATGAGGGGGCGATCCGCATTCCGGCGGTGCAGGTCCGGATCACAGAACCGGGGGAATTCCAGCACGACGTGTACGCCAATCCCTGCACGGGCGCGGTACTCGGCCAGCGCGATCGTTACGACGGCTGGCTGGCCACCATCGAACAGTTGCATCGGTTCCGGTTCATGGAAGGCGGAAGCTTGATCACCGGCGTGAACGCGCTGTTGTTTGCGATCGTGTTGCTCGGCGGCGGCCTGTACATGTGGTGGCCCCGCCGGCTGCGTGCGCTCCGCGCCGCTGCGACGCTCGACACACGCCTTTCGGGCCGCCACCGCACCATCAACCGCCACAAGGTCATCGGCCTCTACGCGGGACTGTTCGTGCTGTCGAGCGCGCTCACCGGATTGCCCCTCGCGTTCGACTGGTATCGCGATGGCGTCTATGCGCTGGCCGGCTCGAAGCCGGAGAAGCCGCCGCGCGTGGCGCCGTCCGAGGCTGCGCGATCGCTGCCGATGGAGACGTACTGGCGGCACGTGCAGGCGCTCGTCCCGAATCCCGGCGAAACCCTGATCCATTTTCCGTCGCTTCGCAAATCGAACGAGGCGCTCGAGATCTTCAGCGTTGCGCGCGACGCGCCGCACGCATTCGCGCGCACGATGATCTACCTCGATCCGTACACCGACAAAGCCGTGAAGTTCACGCCGTACGCGCAGGCGAGCGCAGGACACAAACTCTACTTCTGGATGCTCTCGTGGCACATGGGTCTGGTCGGCGGGAAAGCTGGCAGCCTGCTTTTCCCGGCGGTGCTGCTGTTTGGGGCTCTTGGCGTTCCGATCCTCGCGTACACCGGCGCGAGCAGCTACATCCGCCGCAAATTCCACGCCGCGCCGGAAAGTGCGCGACTGTCGGTGCAGGTCGTTCGCAAGCGCGTCGAGGCGACCGACATCTGCACTTTCGAGCTTGCCGATCCGCTCGGTAATGCGCTGCCGAGCTTCAGCGCCGGGTCGCACGTCGACGTGTACATCGGCGACGGCCTGGTGCGCCAGTATTCGCTGTGCAACGATCCGCGCGAGGCACATCGCTACATGATCGCAGTGCTGCGTGTTCCCGCTTCTCGCGGCGGCTCGAGAGCGATGCACGATGCCGTCCAGGAGGGCGACGTGCTCGAGATCAGCGAGCCGCGAAACCACTTCCGGCTCGCCCACGGCGCGAAACGCTCGCTGCTGGTCGCCGGCGGTATCGGCATCACGCCGGTCCTGTGCATGGCGGAGCGGCTGGCGAATATCGGCGCCGATTTCGAGATGCACTATTGCACCCGCTCGCCGGGCCGCACGGCGTTCATGGAGCGAATCGAGCAATCGTCGTTCGCGGGGCGCGTTCATTTCCATTTTGACGACGGACCGCCCGAGCAGAAGCTCGATGCCAACCGGTTGCTCGCGCATCCGCGACCGGACACGCATCTGTACGTCTGCGGGCCGACGGGCTTCATGGACTGGCTGCTCGGGACCGCCCGCGCCCGCGCCTGGCCGCCGCAGCGGTTGCATCGCGAATACTTCGCCTCGGAACTGCGCGCATTGCCGAGCGATATGGAGTTCGAGGTCCGGCTCGCGAGCACAGGAAAGGTTTATCGTGTCGCCAAGGACCAGACCGTGGTCGCCGCGCTCGAGCAGCACGGAATCGAGATCCCGACTTCTTGCGCGCAGGGCGTGTGCGGGACCTGTCTTACCGGGGTCCTCGACGGCGAGCCAGACCACCGCGACATCTACCAGACCGATGCGGAGCGGACACGCAACGATCAATTCACACCTTGCTGCTCCCGCGCACGCAGCCCGACGCTGGTGCTCGATCTATGAGCGGGCCGCCCGCGGCGGCAGGTGAATCGCCCCCGCAATGCTCGATCAATTGTGGTTGCGCGTCACCTGCGCGACGTGCCCGTCGCAACACCGAGCGTGGCGCAGCAACTAAGCAACTAAACGTCTAGGGACCCAGAGCGGCCCTTCCTGATCGGCGCAAAGCGACAAATCACGGAGCGCGAACTGGACACCCCGGGGTAAATGGTGATTGCGGGGTTGATCGCCGACGGAATATGCTCGGCCAAGTTCGCCGAGGTGTTTTGTTCGATGCGGCGGATGGGCTTGCCGGACGGGACGCACCGAGTAGCGCGAATGCATGCTAGCAAGCTGAAGTGCCTTTGAGCTTAGATCCGTTCCGACTTCGGCAGGATGCGTCAGCAGATGAAACGAAGAAAGGACAGAAAATGAAACGCTACTTCTACCCGAGGTCCTGCAGGGGGGCACCCGGTACGCTCCTTATGGCCGCGGTCTTGCTCCTGGCCGCGGCGCTCATGCCTGCGTCGGCTGAGGACAAGGATCGTTCCGGGGACAGGGGTAATTCCGTCTCCCAGGTGACGCTGCCGACGCATCTGGGCGTGCCTGCCAGCAGGTTGATTACGCTGATTTGCAGCGGCTTTGTGCCTCTTCCGAATCCCAACCCGCCCCCGGGGGGAACCTTTGTATATCCCGGATGCACGCAGTTTTCCCAAGTCGGGACCGACGGCGTGCAGGCCAGTGGCCCGTATTCGGTTCCCGCCGGTGAAACGCTGGTTGTTCTTGATATAGATTGGGAGGCCACATTCAACACGCCCGGGACAATTGTCTTTCTGAACTTCGGTTGCGCCAGCGGTTGCGCTTTCATCTACGGGTCGCACGGCATAGCGGACGTTCAGGGAATTGTCGACGAGCAGGACCATCTGACTGCCGGCATGTATCTGACCTACATTCCATCGGTCACGCTGGGGAACGGTACATTTCTTGTCAACGTGACCTTGCACGGGTACCTCACTCCGTGATGGCCTGGCAGGCGAAAGTGGTCTACGGTCCGATAGCTGACCAGGCGACATCGCCTCGATAGCTGACCCGATTTTGAAGAACCGACCCACTGGCGCCGGTGGCGAACGGCTGCTCTGCGAGATCGACGGAGTCAAGCACGTGCAGGGTCGTGACGCCTCGATGGAAGTAGAGCACCCAAGTTTCGACATCTGCTTTCGGCTGCCGCGTCTGAAATGAACACAAACGGCACCTTGCGAGTCCGGATCGTCGGCGGGTCTCTTGGAGGGCTCTTCGCCGCCGCATTGCTCCGAAAGGACGGCCACGAGGTCCGAATCTACGAACGGTCGGAGAGTGGGCTAGCCGGCCGCGGCGCGGGACTGGTGGGCCAGCGAGACATATTTGCCATTCTGCGCGCCGTGGGCTGCGAGCACGTTGCGCATGTCGGTGTGCTCGCACTGGAGCGAATCACATTGGACCGCGACGGTAGCGTCGTGGATCGCCAAGCCACACGCCAGATGCAGATCTCCTGGGATAAGCTTTATCGTGCGTTCCATGCGCTCCTAGCGAGCGATGACTATGTTTTGGGACGTGCCGTGGGTTCGGCCAGCCAGACCGACAAATCCGCGCGACTGGATTTCGAGGATGGTGGTGAGGAGGAAGCCGATCTCGTCATCGGGGCGGACGGTGTTGGTTCGGTGGTCCGGCGCGCTGTTGCGGGGCAAGCATCCTCGAGCATTTACGCTGGCTACGTCGCTTGGCGTGGGCTGCTTCCGGAATCTGCATTGCCGGCAGAGAGTGCGGTGCTACTCCTCGACCGATTCGCCTTCTACCCAATGCCGGGTTCGCACATCCTCGGCTATACGGTGACGGGACCCAACGGCGAGACCGAAAGAGGAGCCCGACGCTATAACTGGGTTTGGTATCGGCGGGTCTCGGAAGGAGAACTCGGAAAGGCGCTGACCGACGCCCAGGGGCGGATCCACCCCTACTCATTGGCGCCAGGTCAATTGCCGGATAGCCGTCGCCAGGACCTCGTCGATGACGCGGCACGACTGCTGCCACCACCTTTTGCCGGGGCGGTCGCCGCGGAGCGTCAGCCATTCATACAGGCGATCTTCGACTATGAGACGCCGCGCATGACGCATGGCCGACTGGCGTTGCTTGGCGATGCGGCTTTCGTTGTTCGTCCTCACACGGCCATGGGTGTGGCGAAGGCGGCGGGAGACGCGATGGCGTTACGGTCCGGTCTCGCGCGGCTGCCCTATGCGGAGGCCCTGCAAGCCTATGAGCGTGAACGGTTGCCGATTGGCGCAGAAATTGCCGCCTATGGCCGGCAGCTTGGAGCACGTCTCAGCTTGGCGGCATCCAGCTGACACGGCAGACCTCACGCCGGATGCGAACGGGTATCCCGGAGCGGATGCGTCAGTTACAAGCCTGTGGCCATGCCGGCGCCGGACCTTCCAGAGGGCGCTCCAAGCAGCCGTTGAAGCGATCGTTCGACACTTCCACCATATTGTGAAGTATGTGATCTAATTCATTGAAATAATTATGTTTTATTGAGCTGCACGTGCGAGCAAACCTGGGTCCGCTTCAAGGAGCGGCGACGGTACCCTTAGTCCCTTTCCGACCGGTGTCGCTGGAGTCGTGGATGTCCAAGCTTTCCGCCTTTCCGATCACCTCGCGCTGGCCGGCGCGCCATCCCGATCGTCTGCAGCTGTATTCGCTGCCGACGCCGAACGGCGTCAAAGTCTCGATCGCGTTGGAGGAGATGGGCCTGCCGTACGAGGCGCACCGGGTCGACATCACCCGGGATGAAAACTCAAGCGCCGAATTCCTGTCGCTGAATCCGAACGGGAAGATCCCGGCGATCATCGATCCCGACGGGCCGGCCGGTGCGCCCTTGGGCCTGTTCGAATCGGGCGCGATCCTGCTTTATCTCGCAGAAAAGACCCGCCTGCTGGTGCCCACCGATCCGGCGCGACGCCACGAAACGGTTCAGTGGGTTTTCTTCCAGATGGCCGCGGTGGGGCCGATGTTCGGCCAGGTCGGATACTTTCACAAGTTCGCAGGACGACAGATCGCCGACAAGCGCCCGCTGCAGCACTATGTGGACGAATCGAAACGCCTTCTCGACGTGCTGGAGCAGCGTCTGGACGGCCGGCAGTGGGTCATGGACGACGAATACACGATTGCCGACATCAGCCTGCTCGGCTGGGTGCGCAACCTGATCGGCTTCTACGAGGCCCGCGAGCTGGTCGACTTCGATGTCTTGAAGCGGGTCCCTGCCTGGCTTGAGCGCGGTCTGGCACGGCCAGCCGTGCAGCGTGGGCTTGAAATGCCGAAGCGGACGTGAAGCGACTCGGTAGGTGCGAGTGCCGACTGCAATAGACTGGCGCATCAAAATAGACGTTTCACGAACGTGACAACGGAGGCAGGCCATGGCAATCGTCTTCTACTACGGCTCGGGTTCACCCTTTGCATGGCGCGTGTGGCTGGCGCTGGAGCACAAGAAGCTGCCGTACGAGCTGCGCGTGATGTCGTTCGACAAGGGCGATCTGAAGCGGCCCGCGTTTCAGGCGCTCACCCCGCGCGGCCAGGTGCCGCTGATCCAGGACGGCGACTACGTGCTGTACGAGTCGGCCGCCATCATGGAGTACCTGCAGGACGCCTACTCCAGCTCGGGGGCGGCGCTCTTTCCAGCTGACCCGAAGCCACGCGGTATCGCGCGCCGCCTGATCCGGGAGGCCGACGAATGCCTGAAGGGCTCTCTGGACGAACTGCTCGAGCAGGTACTGGTCGTGCCGCAGGACAAACGCGACGACGCGGCGATCGCCGCCGCGAAGGACAAGTTCCTTGCCGAGCTGCCACACTGGCGGCGCGCCGCCGCCGCGGACAAGGACTTCCTGGTGGGAGCGGTCGGCGCGGCCGATTTCACCGTCTATCCGTTCTTTGCGCTGGCGCTGCGCACGCAGAAGCGCCTTCCCTCGCTCGGGCTCGATGCGGCGTTCGGTCCGCAGCTCACCGCCTGGATGCGGCGCGTGGAGGCGCTTCCCTATTTCGAGAAGACCATTCCGCCGCACTGGCGCACATGACACCGGGCGGCCGCCCTGGGCGCTGCCGGAGCGTCGAATGACCGAGTGAGCCAAGCGAGCGGGGAGGGCGAACGTCCGGTCCTGAGGAGGGCCGGGCATATTGCACTGCCTCTCAGCGTTGGGATTCGGCGGAGGGAGCGTCCGTCGAATCCGCCCGCAGCGAGCGGTGGGTCGGAGTCCCCTTGGGACGCCAACTTCATCCAAGTAAGCTATCGTTGTGACCCGTGCCGCCTTCTCGAGACGTTTATTCCTGGAGAGTGGCTCGAGTCCGCAATCCAGACACCTCGGAGAACGCTGCCGTGGATCGCACGTCCGCTACGCCGCTGCGGGTAGGAGAGTGGCGCGTCGAGCCCGACTTAGGACAGATCCGCCGCAACAACGAGACCGTCAGGCTCGAAACCCGCACGATGCGCGTGCTCGTGTGCCTTGCCGAGCGCGCCGGCGAAGTGGTCAGCCTCGATCAACTGCTCAGCGACGTCTGGTCCGGCGTGGTGGTCACGCCCGACTCGGTCTATCAGGCGATCAAGTCTTTGCGCCGGACCTTGGGCGACGACTCCAAGCAACCGACGTACATCGCGACCGTGCCGAAGCTCGGCTACCGGCTGATTGCACCGGTCCGCGTCGCGACCGACGAGGGCGCCGCGTTCGCGCCGCTGGGGAGTACTGCGACCGGCGCTCCCGTTGCGTCGACCGCCGGAGCCGCGCGAAAGAAGACCGGTCGGCGATTGCTCGCCTGGGGCCTTGCCTGCGTCGCGGCAGTCGCCGTGTTGGGTATGGTGGCGTATCGGCATGGCGCGGCGATTAGTCGGTCGGTCCCGCCGAAGTCCGTCGCGGTGCTGCCGTTTCTCGATTTGACCACTCAGGAGATGACCGAGGAGTACTTCGCCGACGGGATGACCGAAGAGCTGATCAACAAGCTCGCCAAGAACCCCGCGCTTCGCGTGCCGGCTCCGACCGCGTCGTTTTTCTACAAAGGCAAGCAGGTGCCACTGGCAACGATCGGCCAGGCGCTGGGCGTGACCTATTTGCTGGACGGAAGCATCCGAAAATCGGAGTTGACGATGCGGATCTCCGCTCGATTGGTTCGCGCCGAGGACGGGTACGTTCTGTGGTCCGAGACATATGATCGGCCTGGGGGAGACCGACTGAAAGTGCAAGACGAGATCGCCGGGGCGGTATCTGCCTCGCTGAGCAACTCGATCCGCTAGCGGCGAATTTCAGACATCCTTCAACCGGGCATCAGGACTTTTCAGAGCGGATTCGACAAGCTTGTCCCTGCGAGTCGTTGAGTCAGCACGCGACCAGAACTCCATGCGAGGTCCGATTTTGATATACGCCATGCGGCGGCCACCTGCTTGGTGTTTAGGCTGGCTGCTGGGCGCATCGATCTGCTTTGACGTCGCGGCGGCCGCCGATTCGGCGCCGCCGGCTACCGCCCAAGCCCAACCGCGCTGGGTCTCCGGCGAGCCCGGCGTCGTCAATGACATCAAGACCGGACTGCAGTGGACCCGCCAGGACAACGGCAGCGACATCGACTGGAACGCGGCCAAGTCCTATTGCAGTGCGAGACAGCAGGGGTGGCGACTGCCGAGCATCGAGGAATTGAGCTCGATCTTTATAGAGCCCGACGCCGGCGTGGCGGGCCAAGGGATCAATGGTGTCGCCTGCGGACATTCGCTCTGCCGGGTCGCAAACGTCTTCTCGCTGGGCGACAGCTGGTTCTGGAGTTCGACTCAGGTCGGACAGGACGGCGGCGACGGTATCGAACTCGCCTGGGGGTTGCAGCTTGTCAACGGCGCGAGGACGCAGTCGGTGATGGAGGCCGACTTCGGACGGGCGCTTTGTGTGCGGAGCCATTGATGTTCCGGCGAACAGGGTCGCGCGGCATCGACCTCACCAACTCGCCGCGCGCCTTTGCCCGGGGTGGTTGGATCGAGGAGGGCCGGATGATTTGCGTTTTGTGCCGATGGATCCTGGCGGTCGCGCTCGTGCCGGTCACCGCGCAGGGGGCCGACACTTTGCCGATCGATCCGAGCCACTCGGCGGTGATCTTCTCGTGGCACCACCGCGGACTGTCCCACCCGATCGCACGCTTCGAGAAGGTATTGGGAACCGTCACGCTCGACCCCTCGGATCTGACCAGGTCCTCGGTCTCGGTGACCCTGCCCGTGGACGGATTGCGCACCGCCGATGAAGTGCTCGATCGCCGCCTCAGAAGCGCCCAATTCCTCGACCTGGGCACCTACCCGGTCCTTACGTTCAAAAGCACGCGCGTCGAGGCGGTCGGAGCCGGTGCTCTGAAAATCACCGGGGATCTTACCGTGCACGGCATCACGCGCTCCGTCGTGCTGGAGGCAAGGACCAATAAGATCCTGACGCCGAGCAAGGGAAAACCGTCCGCCGGGTTCGATGCCGACGCACGGCTGCTGCGGTCGGATTTCGGCGTCGGCCGATACGTGCCGATGGTCGGCGACGAGCTTTCAGTGCATATTACGGTCGAGGTGCACGAACCTGACTAGGGTCTTACGAATACGATAAGGCCTCTTCGAGTTTTGCGGAGGACGGGGGCAAAAAAAGGGCCTTCCCCGATTTCTCCGGGAAGGCCCTCACCCTCAACGCCCGCGGTCGGTGGCGTCAGCGCCTCGTCGCTTGACGCTACACGCTCGTACGAATCCAGCCGTGGCGCGTGTTGCTCCGTCCATAGGCCATCTTGTCCACCAGCCTCCTCAGCCTTGAGAATCTGTCTTCCGGCAGAGACAGGGCGGGCACCACCGGCGTCGGGTAGCCGGGGCCGTTCAGCACGCTGTCCAGCGCACCGCCGGCTTGGAGCTCCGGCGCCGTGAGATAGTTTGCGAGGTCGCCTTGTTTGTAACGGGACGTCGCCGCCGGAAGCCCATAGATCCGAGCCGAGTTCAGACCGAGGATCTTCCGCTTCGCCGCGTGGGTCAGCTGCGGGTAGTTCCACTTGTCGGCGATGCTTTCGGGTATCTGGAAACGCCACAACGCCTCGATCTGCCATTGAGGTCCGCCGTACCACATCGAATCGGAACCGAACACGATGTTGTCTTCGCCCATGTAGTACAGCAGTTGGCCGATCAGATGCGCCCATACCGTCGGGAAGGTCACGATCATCGAAGCCATCGTCGTGCCTAGCTCGGCGTAGATGTTGGGGAGCCGCCGGGTGCTCGACGGAGACGTCGACGACGGTTCCGCCCCGGCCACGTATTTGCCGCCCGCGATCTGGGCCAACTGGGTAGACCAACGGATGTTAGGAACGGTGTGGCCGTCGCTGTCGGTCAGCGTGACCGGGTCCATCGCTCCAGCCAGATTCTCGATATCCAGCAACGATTGCAACACCCAGAAGCTCGGCCGGATGCACGAGTGGTAGATGATCCAGTTGAAGTGCGGCCAATCCGAGGCCACCTTCACCATGTCATCGGGATTTCCCCAATCAGGCGTGTCGTTGACTTGGCCGGGTCCTGTCATCGTGGCCGACAGGCCCTTGTGGATGCAGATGTTGAAGAACCCGGGGTGGGCCTTCAGCATGTGCTTGTTCCTGGCTATGATTTCGTAGGTGGGGTAGGCAATCGCCTCGTCGTCGAGCCGCCAGCGCGCAAAGGGCATCCCGACCGCGGCGCTGGCCGCCTGGGCAATGTTGTAGCCCTTCCACGAATCCGGCTGCATGTTATCGATCTGCCACTGCGTGTAGTCGCCAAACAGCGGGTCGTGGATGTTTCCAGGTCCGGGGTAGACCTGCCCGTGGGCCAGCGCCCGCGTCGACCCCGCCATTCGATTGATGAAATCCCGGCACTGCCCCGTCTGCCACCCGGTCAGAATCTCGTTGACCAGGTTGTCGTGGATGTTGGTCGCCGGTCCCGGCACCCCTCCGCCGGGGGGTGTGACAAGAGCGCCGTTCGCGTTGCTGACGATCGAGACGCTGGTCTGCGCCTCGAGGTACATCCGCTTGATGTACGAACCGAGGTGGAATTCGCCAAGCAGCGTTGTCGGCGGCCCCGAGTTTGGAGGCGAGTCGGGGCCGAGCTGCGCGGGATTCCAGTCCGTCCAAGGACTACCCAGCTCGTCGACGCCCGCCGGGTTTCCACCCCTGCCGTTGAAGGGGTTGGCCGTGAATCCCCCCACCGTGGACACGGGGCCTGGTCCCTGCGCAAGCGCTCTTAACCCGTTCGGGCCGTTACTCATGGACCGAACGATGTGGGTCTGATCATCGAACACGAACAAATCCTTCGGCGGCCCGTTCTCGTCGTGCGCTTCAGGCTCGTACAACTCGGCCTCGCTCACCTGGAAGTTGGCGCCAAACACCTGGTTCATCGCCATGAACGACGCGGCCATGCCACCCGTGGTCTCGAGAAAGTGGCGCCGCGTAATCCCGAGCTTCTTCGCAGCCTTGGTGGCGATCTCCTTCACGCGCGCCTCGACTTCCCTCTGCTTGTCCGTTTGCGGATGCGGCATGTACTCACCGTTGGAGCACATACGGGTCGGGACTGCCGCCTGGAAAGGCTCGGTTTCGGCAGGAGCGCACTGTTCCAGCTGCTCGTCGCTCAACCAGGCGTCATCTTCGCGAGACCCCGGCACTCTTTCTATCTTCGACATGGTCTTCTCCTCTGATGATCCTGCTCAATCCGCAGAATTTGCGCTGCGAGCGGCTTCATCAAGTACCGGCCGACCGATGTTATCGAGTGAACGGCCGCAATTTACTGAGTGGCGGGATGCTCTCGCAAACCCGCGGTGATCACGACAAGCCGCGCAGCCGTGGTCGCCGTGCGTAGGAGAGGGGAGGGAAATTATGCAACCCTCTCGGGGCGTGTAAATTCGACCAAAGTCGAATCGATCACCCGAGCATAGGCATTCTTCCCGACGACCCTAAAAACAGTCAGGTGCCGCCAAAGCACTTATCCTGTTCGCGGGCTCATCAAAGACCGTAAGATCCCGCGCGATCCCTGCGTTTATCGAACTTCGATGATGTCAATGACGGATTACCGTACTTAACAATAGCGGCCTTGCCGGATTTTCGACCGCAAGGCGTTCTAACAAATCGCATGCGAGCGGGTTGAGCGTCGGGAACCAGGGTCGGGCCTGGTCTCCACCAGGAAGCGTAAATTTGCCGATATGCCTCCCCAGTCCGACTGTGACCGTACGTGCAGGTTCGCACATCGCTTCGTACTCCTGTTTGCGTTCGGTGCGTTTGGAAGCGCTTGGGCTGCCGGCGAAGACCGACTGCCGGCTGTCTGGAATACTCAGGAGCTAACCTTCAGCTATGTGGGATTCACCAGCCGTTATTCGTGCGACGGGCTTCGCGACAAGGTCGAGCAGGCGCTGATTACTCTGGGAGCGCGCCGCGATCTGATCGTTACGCCTTATCCCTGTGCCGGGCTGGGCAAGCCGGAGCCTTTTCCGAGGGTACAAATCAAAGTCTCCACTCTGAAACCTGCCGCGGAGGCCGGTGCCGATGGCACGGTCGAAGCCCATTGGAAGACGGTGAGTCTTGCCGGCATCGATAAGCTAAGGCCCGGCGATTGCGAACTGGCGGAGCAGATCAGGCGCGAGATCCTGCCGCTGTTCACGACCCGGAATGTGAAGATGCGAACCGATTGCGTCCCGCATCAGGAGCCCGCGGGAAACATCGCGCTGACCGTGGACGTCCTCGTACCAACCACAGACTGAATGGCTGATGGAAGCCGGTTCGAAGGATCAGGAGGACCTTCGTATCGACGCAGGCCGACGTGTTACCATTCACAAATCGGTAATACCGCGGGGCGAGCCATGGCGACCACGATCACGAGCAAAGGACAGGTGACCATCCCCAAGCACATTCGTGATGCGTTGGGGCTGCGGCCCGGCAGCGCCGTGGACTTCGCGGTCGACGACGAGGGACAGGTGGTGCTGGTTCCTGCGAAGAGAGCGGCATCGCGATCAGCGAAGGATCGGTTTGAGTCCGCAAGGGGCGGCGCCACGGTCAAGTGGCGCACCGAGGACCTGATGCGCCTGCTGCGCGATGACGGATGATCCTGGTTGACACCAACGTCCTCATTGACGTTCTGGAAGATGACGCGCAGTGGGCTGAATGGTCCGTCGCGCAGTTGCGCGCGCATTCCAAGATCCATGAGTTGGGCATCAATGCGATCGTCTACGCGGAGCTTTCCTTGGCGTTCGAGCGCCTGGAGGAGCTCGATGACACCGTCATGCGCCTCGGTCTGAAGCTGCTCGAGATTCCTCGGCCGGCCTTGTTTCTCGCGGGCAGGGCGTTCCTTGCTTATCGCGAGGGCGGCGGCACCCGATCGAGTGTTCTTGGCGACTTCTTCATTGGTGCGCACGCTGCGGTCGCGGGGGTAGCGATACTGACGCGCGACGCACGACGCTACACGACCTACTTTCCGGCCGTAAAGCTGCTGCTCCCGGTCACGCGATGATTCGTGGCCGGGCCGTGGAAAGCACTTTATCCCGTTCGCGGGTTCATCAAAGACCGTCAGGTCCCGCGGATCCCTGCGTTTATCGAGCTTCAATGACGTCAATGACGGATTACCGTACATAACAAGAGGGCCTTGCCGGATTTTCGACCGCAAGGCCCCTGAGCTCACTGCAGATCGCCTCCATATCCCTCGCTGACGTTACACGTTCTCGTTCGAACAAAGCCGCGGGGGTGTTGTTACGCCCGAGCGCCGTTTCGTCCGACCACCTCTTCAGTCGCGAGAATCGGTCCTCGGGAAGCGAAACGGCCGGTACGAAGCAAGACGGGTAACATGCACCGTGACGAGGTCCCCACGGCGTGAAGTTTCGCCCGCTCTTCGTGATGCAGTGGGTGACGTGAGGTTCCGATGGATGACCGCACGCATCAGCTTACGTATTCGTCCGACCAGCCGATCCGTTCGAAAAGAGAGGACCGGTTCAATCGTGCGTTGTTCGCGCAGCGCGTGGCCGACACTACGGCAACCCGTTCCGATCCGTCCAGCATCGTGATCGGTCTGTATGGGCCTTGGGGCGGCGGGAAAAGCTCGACGTTGAATCTGATGGAGGAGGCGCTGCATGACCACTCCAAAGTCGTCGTAGTCCGCTTCAACCCGTGGCTTTACAGTTCCGAAGACAGGCTGGTCCACGGTTTCTTCGACACGCTTGCGGCAGTGCTCGGCAGTTCGTTGTCGAAAGAGGGAAAAATAGACAGCCTGCTGAGGGACTACGGCGCGTTGCTGTCACTGGCTTCCTTGCCACTTGCGGCGGGCGCGTCGAGCTCGAAAGAGGCCTCTCGAAAGACCCGCGACAGCGCGGGCAGCGTGAGACTCGACGAAGTGAAGCGGCAGGTCGAGGAGGTGCTGCAGCAGGCTGGCAAGCGTGTCGTGGTGCTGGTTGACGACATCGACCGCCTGGCCCGCGCCGAGACTCAGGCGATCTTCAAGCTAGTAAAGCTGTCGGCCGCTTTTGCGAACACGAGTTACGTGCTCTCGTTCGACGATGAAATGGTCGCCTCGTCCATCGGAGAGGGGTACGCCCAGGCTGGATACGAAACCGGGCGGGATTATCTATCGAAGATCATCCAGGTACCACTGCACCTTCCACCCGCCGATGCGATGCAGTTGCGCCAAATGGTTTTCGATGGCGTCGCGGCCGCTTTGCGTCAGTCCCGAATCGAGCTCGTCAAACAGAACGTCGACACATTTATGCGCTACTTCGTGGGCGGGCTTGAGCCTCGTCTCGGGACGCCTCGTCACGCGAAGCTGTACGTGAACGCCGTCACGTTCGCACTTCCACTGCTCGAAGAAGAGGTGCACCCGGTCGATCTTCTTCTGATGGAGGGCGTGCGCATCTTCTACCCGAAGCTGTATCTGGCGATCCGGGACAACGCCGCCCTGTTTCTCGGCGGCGGGCGCGATTCGGACCAGAATACGGAGGGCGCACAACGACGCCAGCTCACGGACCTGATCCGCGGGACCGCGGGTGACATCACGCCCGAGCAGACCTCGATTTTGCGCCGTGACCTGCTGGAGGGGCTTTTCCCCAGGCTGGGACAGACACGCTACCGGGACGACGCGGAGGCCGACTGGGCCCGGGAGCAGCGGGTCTGCTCCGAGCAGTATTTCCAGCGTTACTTTACTTACTGTGTTCCGCCAGGGGATATCGGGGACCTGGAAGTGAAGTCGTTCTTGGGCGGTATCGCGTCCGCAGGTGCGTCGAAACAGGATGCCGCGCTGGAGGCGTTCGCTCGACGCGGTGCGTTTCCGCGACTGATTCAGAAGCTGCATCGGACCGCTTCAACGATCAACGAGGGTGCCGCGTCCGAGCTTGCTGTGGCAATCGCCCGAAACGCCTTGCGGGCGAGCACAGAGCACGGCCGGGCATCGACGCTCGACTCGCCGTTCGGCCAGGCAGGTCACCTGGTCGACAGCCTCTTGAGGCGGATTCCCGATGTGCAATCCCGTGACCGGATCGCGCGGTCGATTGCGGAAGTCGCCGAGCCGCTTACTTTCGGCTTCGAGTGCCTTCGTTGCGTTGGCCGCGCTGACGACCATGCGGAAGAGGATCGGGTCCTGTCGCGGGAAGGCGACCTCGCGATGCGTTCCGCCCTGGTCGACCGAATACGGTCGCAGGCCGCCCGCAAGCCGCTGCACCGCACCTTCGGGCACGCCGCGCGCGAGCTGTATTGGCTTTGGGCTCAACAGTCCGCGAACGAAGTGGCGAGCGAACTTCGGCGCGCGCTGGAATCGGATCCGGGCGAAGTGAGCGCGCTGCTCGAAGCCTATGCGAGTGAGGGAAGCGATCCGGCCGACGAATCCGCACCGGACGCCGAGATCGGTGCCGAGGTCTACGACGCCATGGCAAAGGTGATCGATCCGGAGATCATTGCCGCCGCTCTGGTGCGACGTCACGGTTCCGGCCTGGGTATCGGGGATTTCTATCGACACGATCTGCCAAGCGTGGCCGAGCGCATGGGGCATCAATTCCTCTGGATGCACCATCGCGTTCAGCGCGAGCTGGCCGAGCAAGCCGCCGCAGCGACGGATGGCGAGGACGCATAACTCCACGTCCTGGTCGGCGCCGAATAAAGAGGAGCGATCGCAAGCGACTACGTTGAATCCGCTGACTGCACCAAGCTGATCCTGCCGATCGGCGAAATCGACTTTGTCGCCTCGCCGAGTCTGACGCGCGGACCCTAAGCACGGGCAGATCCGAAGCTCGGCACACTGCACGGCCACAGCCGCCGCCCACGCTGCCGTCTGCGAGCAAGCGATGATCGGGATTCCAGATAGTCAGCGGCCGGTCGTAACAGAATATCCCTCCATGGCCGGCTAATCGCTCAACGCGATCGGGGCTGACAGCCGTTGCCGGCTCCCCCTTTGCCTCACTGATCGGTGAAATGCAGTTCCCGTGCATCTGCGCGCGTCGGGTAGGATTTCAGCTCCAGTGAGGAGCGCCGAATCCCAAGGAGATGGTATGCCTCCAAACCCCACGACACCGGCGTTGCAGACCTCCGACAAGGCGATGAGTCGCCTCTTGGGGAGCATGTCCATCTTCACCGGGCTCATGACGCTCCCGCAGATCCTGACCATATGGGTCGGTCATCAGGCGGCCGGGGTGTCGATCTTCTCATGGAGCGCGTATCTTCTTTCGGCCATTCTCTGGTTGTGGCACGGAGTCCGGACACGCGACAAGAACATCTACCTGGCTTGCGTAGGTTGGATCGTACTCGACAGTGCTGTAGTCCTAGGCGTCATTGCTTATGGATAGTCACGCTCGAGATCGCGAGAAACAATTCGCAAGACGCTCATGACCGTCCAAAGCCGGGCGCCGAGCGCCTGAACGGATTGTCAGAAAGCCTCAACGTTCCATTCAGCTTGCGTTCGTAACGTTCGCCTTCCGGCGTTCATTCTCGCCAGGAGGGGCCCCACCATGCATCCGCGCATCGCCGCCAGCACGACGACCATGCACGCCATCCGCTGCGCGCGAGGCGCGATGCTTTTTTCTTTCGCATGTGCGTTCGGCACTTCCGGCGCGCTTGCGCAGACCATGTCACCGCCGCATCCCGTGCCGGAAGGGGCGCTCGAAGCCCGCATCGTCGCAAGCTTTCCGCGCTATGAGCCGGAGCAGCGTGTGAGCGGCGTGATCTCGATCTGGGGCCACGGCAACCGCCAACTGCCCTGGATGCGCAATCTGGTCTCGCTATGGGGGCAAGGGTTCCGGCGATTCCATCCCGAGGTTTCGGTCGACTATCAGATGTGGGGCACCTCCTCGGGCATACCGTCCCTGTTCACCGGAATCGGCGACGTCGCCATTCTCGGCGAGGAGGTCCTGCCGGAGTCGTCACGCGCGTTCGAAAGGGTGAAAGGTTATCCACCGCTTGGGGTGGAGATCATGACCGGGAGCCTTGATGTCCGGAATTTCGACTACGCGCAGCAGTTCTTCGTTCACACGGACAACCCGCTCGCGCGGGCGACGCTTGCCGAGCTCGACGCGATCTTTGGCGAAGAGCACCGTCGGGGCACTCGCAACATCCGCACCTGGGGCGAGCTGGGATTGCGCGGGGAATGGGCCGACAAGCCGATCACGCCGTACGGTTGGGCAATCGACGACAGCTTTGGCGAATTCCTGCAAGGCGCGCTCCTGGAAGGCAGTCACCGCTGGAATTGCGCGCTCATCGAACATCTGCACATCAATCGGCCTGACGGCACGATCTACGACCACGGTCAACAGATCCTCGACAAGCTCGCGAAGGATCGTTACGGCATCGCCGTGTCCAACATCCGTTATGCCGGGCCGAACGTGAAGCCTCTTGCGCTCGCCGTTGGACCGCAAGGCCCGTACTACCAGGCGACCAAGGAAACGCTGATCGCTCACCAATACCCGCTCGCGCGCGCCATCCCGGCCGTCATCGATCGGCCGCCAGGGATGCCGCTCGACCCGAAAGTGCGCGAGTTCCTGCGCTATCTGCTCAGCCGCGAGGGCCAGGAGGTGGTGAACCAGGACGGCCGTTACCTGCCGCTGTCACCCGAGCGGGCCGCGCTGCAACGGAAGAAGCTGCAATGAAGCACATGGGCATCCAATGCCGCTTTGCCTTGTTTGCGGCGCTGCTTACCGCGGCCCACGTGTACGCGCAGGACTCGGCGCCGTCGTATGCGCCCACCGCGCCGGTAACTGGAACGCTGCGCATCTGGGGTCACCCTTATATGGCCGGCGTAACGAAGAACTGGGCGGAGGGTTTCACGCGCTTTCATCCCGGCGTGCGCTTCGAATTGAAGCTCATGGGCTCCGACACTGCGGTGCCCGGGTTGTATTCGGGCCGCGCGGACATCGCGCTGCTCGGGCGCGAGAACAACGCTACGGACGACAACGGATTTTCTCGTCCGAAGCGATACCGGTTCACGCGCTTGGAGCTGATGAATGGCAGCCTCGAGGCGCCCGGCAAGTCGGATGCGCTCGTCATATTCGTGCACCGGGACAATCCCGTCGCGCGCCTCACCCTGGCCCAGCTCGATTCGATCGTGAGCTGCGAGCGCCGACGAGGCGGCGCGCCGGTTCGCACCTGGGGCGATCTCGGCCTGGGCGGCGAGTGGGCACGACAGCCGATCCGAGTGCATCTGTATGACGCTGGCACCGGCAAGGGCACGTACTTCCAACACGTCGTGATGCGCGACAGCCGCAAGATGAACTGGGAGCGCGTGACCGAATACACGGACCGGCGCAACCATGACCGCTCTATCACGCGGGCCGGGGAGCAGATCGTCGAAGCCGTGCAGACCGACCGCTACGCGTTGGGCATATCCGGTGCGGGCTTCGCCACCGGCGGCGTGAAGGCATTGGCTCTCGCCGAGACAGAGGGCGGTCCCTACGCCGTTCCTTCGCGCGAGACCGTGATTGCCGGCACCTATCCACTCGGGCGCCGCACCTATGCGCTCGTCGATGTTGCTCCCGGCCAGCCCATGGACCCGAAGGTGCGCGAATTTCTGAGCTACGCGCTCTCCCGCGAGGGACAAGCGGATGTTGCGCGCGACGGCGGTTACCTGCCACTGAGCCCGGTGGTGCTCGCAGCGCAGCGCGAAGTATTGAAATGAACCTCGTCCGCAACCTCGTCGCTGCCGCAATGTCGCTCGCGATCGCGGTCCCGGCTTTCCCGCAGTCCGTGAATCCCGCCGCTTCCGATCCCGCCGTGCGCTTCGTCGATTCACTGCCGCTGTACGCGCCGTTAAAGAGAGTCAACGGGACCGTCACGCTGTGGGGACATGGCAGCTTCAAGCGCGACTTCATGGGACGGTTGGTGAGCCTGTGGATCGATCGCTTCCACCAGCACCAGCCCGACGTGCACTTCGTCTACCAGATGTACGGGACCGCCTCGGCCATCGGCGCGCTCTACACGGGCGCCGGCAATCTCGCGATTCTGGGCGAAGAGATCAGCCCGGACGCCGCGCTCGCGTTCCGCCGCGCCAAGGGCTACGCGCCGACCGGCATACCGATCGCGACCGGCAGCCTGGACGTCAACTTCTTCGATTACGCGCACATGATCTTCGTACATCGCGACAACCCGATCGAGAAGCTGACGCTCGCCGACCTCGAGGCGATCTTCGGCACCGAGCACAAGCGCGGCGCGCGCAACGTGCGCACATGGGGCGATCTGGGCTTAACGGGCGAGTGGGCGACTCGGCGGATCGAGCCGTACGGCTGGAAAGTCGACGATGACTTCGCGCTCTTCTTCCGCCAAACGGTGCTCGAGGACAGCCACCGCTGGAATCCGGACATCCACGAGTACGTGCACGCGACGCGCGCCGACGGCACGCAGTACGACCACGGCCAGCGGATCCTCGATGCGCTCGCGCTCGACCGATTCGGCATCGCGATCTCGAACGTTCGCTACGCCAACGCGCAGGTCAAGCCGGTCGCGCTTGCGCGAGCGCCGGGCGGACCGTATCACCTCGCGACGATCGCTTCGTTGATGGCGCAGGACTACCCGCTCGTGCGCATCATTCCGGCGTTCGTCGACCGCGCGCCCGGCCGTCCGCTGGAGCCCGCGGTGCGCGAGTTCCTGCGCTTCATCCTCTCGCGCGAGGGGCAGCAGGCGTTGTTGCAGGAAAGCGGCTATCTGCCGCTCGGGTCGGAAGCAATACGCCAGGCTCTGGTGAAACTGCAATGAAGACGCTCGTCGCAGTTGCGGCTCTGGCAGCTGCGAGCTTCGCGCACGCGCTCGACCTGGCGCCGCCGCCGTACCCGGCGCGCACCCACATCGCGGGCGTAATCCGCGTGTGGGGCAATCCGGAAATGATGCCGCTGCTGGCGCGATGGGAGGGCGGGTTTCGGCGTGCGCATCCCGACGTCCGCATCGAAAGCCGTCTTACGGGCAGCGACGTCGGCATGGCGGCTCTTTACGCCGGCAAGGCCGACCTCGCGCTGCTCGGGCGCGCCGCGACGGCGAACGAAGTCAAAGCGTTCGAATGGATCTATCGCTACAAGCCGGCGCGCGTCGAGATCGCGAACGGAGGCATCAGCGCGGGACGGTCGCCGGCGCTCGCCGCTTACGTCGATCGCGACAATCCGATTGCAAAGCTCACGCTCGCCGAACTCGACGCGCTCTTCAGCCCGGAGCGGCTGCGCGGTGCTCCAGCGCAGCTTCGCACGTGGGGCGACCTCGGTCTTACCGGGGAATGGGCACATCAGCCGATCCATCTGTACACCTTTGATACGGAAAGCGGCAGCGGTCGCTTCTTTCGCGAAGCCGTCCTGCAGGACAGCCGCAAGTTGTACTGGGACCATCTGACCGAATTCACCGACAGCTCGCCGGTGCGTCCGCGCAGCCACGATGCCGCAAGCAAGGTGTTGGAGGCGCTCGCCCGCGATCGGTACGGCCTCGCCGTCGCCGCCGGTCCCGCGGTCGCCGGCGTCAAGGCGATCGCGCTCGCAGCCGGCGAGGACGCAGCGCCGATCGCGCCGACGCCTGACAACCTTGTATCGCGCCGCTATCCGCTCGGCCGCTCCGTCTTCGCGTATTTCAATCGCAAGCCGGATGGGCCGCTCGATGCGCCGGTCGCCGAATTCCTTCGCTACGTGTTGAGCGAGGAGGGCCAGCGGCTCGTCGCGGCCGGCCACGAATATCTGCGGCTCGACGAGGCGGCCGCCGCCGCGCAGACGCGCGTCTTGCGATAGCCGGTGCCGGTGGCTCGCTTACCAGTCCAACCAGGGGGAACCATGTTCAGGAGATTTGCGCTGGCGGTGGCCGTCATCGCTGCATGGCCGGCTGACACGATGGCTGGCGGGCGGCTCCAAGCCGATCGCGCAGCGACGCTCGCGCAAGCTGGCGACACACCGGCGGCGACCACGCCAGCGGCGGCGAAGAGCTACGCGCAGGAGCTCGTCGATCGGACCGCCGCGCGGCATCGCGAGCTCATGGAGCTCGATCTGCATGCGACGCCGCCCGGTGCTTCGTCCAGCGTAATCGTCGCTTCGAGGAATCCGGCGAGGATCGGCAGGCCATCCGATGCCGACGACGTCGAGGTCGCGAAGACCGGCACGCCGTTCGTCGAGATCAACCGCTCGGGTGACCAGAACGTGGAGGTCCATCTGCCGCTGCTCAACGTAAATCGGGAGATCATCGGCGAACTCGAGATGACATTTCCGTATCCGCCCGGCTCAGGCTTCGACGAAGACGGCCTGATCAAGGCGGGGGAGAAGACCCGCGACGAGATGGCGCGAGGGATTCTCGATTTGCAAAGTCTTGTCGATCCGGTCCAGTTCGATTCGCGCGTGCCGATCGACACCTACGCTCAAGCGCTCGTCGACGACCTGCTCGCGAAGTACGTCGAAGTGGAAGTAATGGTCATTCGCGCCAACGTCGCGGGCGTCGACTCGCCGTACCCGATCGTTGCGTCGAACATCGGGCGCATCGGAAAGCCTGCCGACGCCGGCGACCTCGACGTGATCCGCACCGGCAAGCCGCACGTCCAATTCGACGAGAAAGGAGCTCGCCTCGAGGCGAAGCTGCCGTTGCAGGACGCTTCGGGCAACACGATCGGTGCGCTGGCCGTCGTCTTTCCGTTCCACTTCGGGCTGGAACGGGGCCTGCTGGTCCAGCAGGCCGAAAGGCTCCGCGACCAACTGCGCGGCCGCATTGCGGGCGTTGCGCAACTCTATCAACCGAAGCCGGTCGAGCCGGAGCCCCCGGTAACCGTCGAGACGGCGGCGCAGATCAACAAGGTGGAATTGGGCAACCAGCAATCGCTGCCGATGACGAAGGAAGTCGCTTCGGCCGCGGCGCTTCAGAACAACGCGCAGGACGGCTATTCCGAGGCGGTGAAGAACCAGGCCGGCGTTGCGCCGTCGAGCTCGAAGGGCAGCCCCAGCGACACCATCTCCATTCGCGGCATCAACGTCAATCCGCTTTCGAACTACCGGCTCAACGGCGGCCTCGCAGTGGCCGGCGTGTCGACGATTCCGACCGAAGACAAGGAGCGGCTCGAGACGCTGAAGGGCGCGAACGCACTGATGTTCGGCATCGCGAGCCCCGCCGGCATCATCAATCTCGTCACCAAGCGCGCGGCCGATTTCGACGTGACATCGGTGTCGCTGTCCGGCACGTCGTTCGGCCAATACTACGGAGGGGCCGACGTCGGCCGCAGGTTCGGCGAGGAAAATCAGCTTGGCGCGCGCCTGAACGTGTCGGCCACGCATCTGGAAAACGGCGTACGGAAGGCATCGGGCCACGGCGATTTCGAGAGCCTCGGCACCGACTGGAAAGCGACGGACCGGCTGAGCTTCCAGGGCGACCTGGAGCGCTACCGCAAGCAAACGATCCTGCAAGCCTCGGTCAGCATCCTGTCGCCGGTCAATGGCGTCGTTCCGGTGCCGCGCGTGCCGGACCCGCGCAACCTCTTGTCCGGCACGTGGGCGTCGTTCGACGCCACGACGACGAACCTGCAGGCGCGAGCCGACTACATCGTAGCCGACCAGTGGAAGGTGATTACCGAAATGGGGCGTTCCGATTCGGAGCGCACCAGATTCGTCACGCGCGTCGGAAAGTACAACCCCGTCACCGGAGCGGGGGGAGTTGTCATAACCAACTTTACCGATCAGAACTTCTCCAATAAGTTCGATAGGGCCGAGTTGCTCGGCAGATTCGCGACCGGCTGGCTGCATCACGACCTGACGGTCGGGGTCTCGGAGAGTCAGCGCGACTCGTTCACGCCGGAGCAAGAGTCGATCACGCTGCCGCAGCACCAGAATATCTTCGACCCGATCGTTCTGCCCGCGCCGTTCGCGAAGACGCCACCGGCGCCGCTCCCGCAGCAGGTCAGCAAGGACACCGGGCTATATACGTACGACACGATCGGCATCGTGCGGCGGCTGAGGGTGTTGCTCGGATTCCGCGAGACGCAAGACAAGCAGTACAACGGCACTTCACAAAGCTCGGCCGTCGTCAATTCGCCGGCGGGCGGCTTCCTCTACGACGTGCTGCCGACCACGACGCTGTTCGCGAGCTATCTGAAGGGCCTCGAGGATGGTGCCGTGGCGCCCGCGACGGCGGTGAACGCGAACCAGATCCAACCGCCGGGCCTCTCGACGCAAAAGGAGATCGGCATCCGTGACTCCTACTTCCGCGGCCTGTCGATCAACGCATCGTATTTCGACATCTCGCGCGTGAACGCGGTGCTCGACTCGATCACCAACATTTTCTCGAACAATGGCACGATCCACTACAAGGGCGCCGAGGCGGTCGTCGCGTACGAGATCAACCGGCAGTGGACGGTGAATGCCGCCGGGCAGCACCTGAACGCTGTGCAGCGCACCGACGACCCCAAGATCAACGGCCTCGAGCCGGAGAACACGCCGAGGTTCATCGGCAACCTCTTCGTGACGCACCGCTCGCCGCTCGTGCTTGGTCTCACGCTGAACGCAGGTGCGTCCTTCGTGACCAAGCGCGAGGTCAACCCCCAGGACCAGGGAGCGATTCCCGGATACACGCTGTATACGGCGAGCGCCGGTTACGCGACCAAGATCGGCGCTCGCCGCGCGTCGTTTCAGCTGAGCGTGGACAACCTGGCGAACAAGCGCTACTGGAACTCGGCGCAGCAGGGCACGTTCGGCACCGGCATGGACCGCAGCTTCAAGCTGAACACGAAACTGGATTTTTGATCAGCGCCGTCCGCGGACTCATTTCCCATCCAGTCGATATACGACGATTCGCTTCAGATCGCTCTTGATGTCGTATCCGACGACCGCTTCGAACGTCTTTCCATCCGTCAGGTAGGCTGCGCTGCCATGATCTGCAACCGCCTTGAGGTCCGTCCGCTGCACATCATCGCCCATGACGCTCACGTTATGGCCGTCGATGGCAATGCGGAGTCGGCGCTCCTTCCTGAGGCTCAAGGCGTGGGCAATGATTTCGGTGTCCGTTGACATCACTCGACGACTTGCACCCCATGCCAGAAGGCGCAGCGCCCTTCGATCTGCCTGGCCGCCGCGCTCGGCGCCGCGTAAAACCAGACCGCATCGCGATTGACGCCGTCGCCCACGACCAGGTCGTAGTAGCTCGCCGTGCCTTTCCAAGGACACACGGTCGTGGTCGAGCTCGGGCGCAGATATTCGCGCTTGACCGACGCGAGCGGGAAATAGTGATTGCCTTCGACCACCACGGTGTCCTGGCTCTCGGCGATCACCGCGCCGTTCCAGAGCGCCTTCACGGTGCTCGCCCCTTGCCCTTGGCGGCTTGATCGGCCACACCGGCGTAGCGCAGCCCGAGCGAGCTTCCCGGTTGCGTCGGCAAGGCCGAGTCGCTCGCCGGGAACGTTTCCTGCAGTGCCTCGTCCAGCACCCACTCGTCGTACGCCGGCGTGCCCACCGTCGGAACAACGGGTTCTACCTTCGTCGTGTCCACGGTCGAAACCTTTCCACAGTGGCCGCATCGGCCGAACAGATTGCCACAATACCAGCAACGGCCTGCGCCTTTCAGTACGGCTCGTTCCGACCCGCTGGCCGCGGGCGCCTGCGAATTTACCGCTCGATATCGTGGACGACCACGCCGTCCAGGGTATCGCCGCGCCGATTCCACGGCTGCTGCCTCAGGGCGCTCAGTCCATCGCGATGGCCGGCTTCGCGCCGAAGTTCGATGCCGTCGCGCGTGAAGTCGATGTCGCGCGTGATGTCGTCATTGGGCAGACGGGGCGCCGTCAGACGCACCACGTGCATCACGGTCGAACAGCCCCACGCCGACAGCAGGCGGCAAGTCTCCGAGCCGCGATCGGCCGCCGGCACCAGTTGCTCGAACTCCCGGATCACGTGCCGCAGGCGGTGAATCTGCGCCTGCCGCATCAAATGGCTGTCGAAGCGGCTCGAATACTGGATCTCCTTCTGCCGGGACTGAACGTCCCACAGCGATTTCGGCTCGGGACCGTGTGGATTCCAGAGATTGACCGAAAAAATCACCGAATCGCGCCGCGGCTTGTCGTCCAGTACCGCCTCGATGGGCGTGTTCGAAAAGACTCCGCCATCCCAATACGCCTGGTCGCCGATCCGGATCGCGGGAAACGCCGGCGGCAGCGCGCCCGAGGCCAGGATGTGATCGGGCCCTAGCGTTTCTCTGCGGGTGTCGAAGTAACGCATCGCTCCATCGCGCACGCCGACGGCTCCGACCGTCAGGCGGGTCTGGGCCTGCGCCAGGCAGCCGAAGTCGACCAGTTGATCCAGCGTTGCCCGCAGCCCGCCGGTCAGGTAGTACGAGGCCTGCTCGATGCCGACCTGCGCCAGCGGTCCAAATGCCGCGCTTGGATTGGGCTCGAAGAAGCCGGGGATGCCGAACGCCAGCGTGCGAACACTGTTCAGGCCCTCCCAGAATCGCGCGGCCGGACCCTGGTCCGTGATGCCGGCGACCGCCATCCGGTCCCAGAACTGCCGCAGTCGCGTCCAGCGCTGCCCGACCGGATTGCCGGCGATGATGGCGCCGTTGATCGCACCGATCGAGGTGCCGATGATCCAGTCGGGCTGAAGCCCGCTCTCGTGCAGCGCCTGATAGATACCGAGCTGGTAGGCGCCCAGCGCTCCGCCTCCCTGCAGCACCAGGACGATCTGTCCCGGCACGCTGTCGCGGCTGACCGCCACGGCGGCGGGTGGTGGTTCGCCGTTCGTCACCGGTTCGTCTCCCCAGGATTGACTGGCTTGGTCGGCTCGGTCGGAGCGCACCTTACAACTTTCTAAAGATTCGCGTTCGCGTTGCCGCCGATCGCCTGAAAACCGCCGTTGCCCCGGGCTGGCTTCAAGACACGCCTGCGACCGACCGATACCGGGTACGAGCACGGAAGAACTTAAGCCGGATGGGAAGGCGAACGCAATGGCGCAACTTAAGACGACGCCCGCAGCGGGCTTCACGCTGATCGAACTGATGGTCGTGGTCACGATCGTGTCGATCCTGGCCGCGATCGCGATTCCCGCCTACACGCGCTACATCCAGCGCGGCGACCTGGTCGAGGGCACGCAGGCGCTGTCGCAATACCGCGTCCAGATGGAGCAGTACTACCAGGACAACCACACGTACGCCAGCGGCGGCAATTGCGGGGCTGCGATTCCGACGCTGGTCAATTTCGTGTTGACCTGTGCGACCGCCAGCGCCGGCCAGCAGTACACCGCCACGGCAACGGGTCAGGGCCAGCTCCCAAATACCTTCGTCTACACGATCGACGAGACCAACGATCAGACCTCTCAGGTCCCGACCGGCTGGAGCTCGCCGGCGTCGTCATCGACCGGCTGGATCGTCCGCTAGGGGCATCGGGAGCGAGCATGAGAACCTGGCAGCGCGGCGTCACCCTGATCGAGCTTGCGGTCGTGCTGGCCGTGGTGGCGATCCTGTTCGCGACGGCGGCACCGTCGTTTTCGGCATGGGTTCACAACGCCCAGATCCGGACCGCGACCGAATCGATGCAGAACGGGCTGCAGCTGGCGCGCGCGGAGGCGATCCGGCGCAACCGCAGCGTGATGTTCTGGCTGACCTCGACCGCCACCCCGCTGGCGGCCGACTGGCTGGTCGGATGCGCCAACCCGGCCGGCACCGGTTCGCAGCCGGAGCAGCCCGGCGATTGCCCCGGCACAGCGACGAACGCCACTCCGACCCCGGGCAACTATATCCAGCGGCAGACAGCGGCGGACCAGCAGACCGCATTCCCGCAGCTCCAGGTGACGCCGGCGGCGGCGACCAACGTGACCTTCAACTCCCTTGGCATGGTGACTACGAACGCCGACAACACCGCCCCGATCACCCAGATCAATGTGACCGATCCGTCGATTCCGAGCACCTCGGCGCGGCCGCTGACCGTGATGATCGGCGCCGGCGGGCAGATCCGGATGTGCGATCCCAATTTGAGCCTCGCGAGCGATGCGCGGGGCTGCAGTTGAGCAGGGGGCAGAGTATGCGTGTGGCAATGCGTGGCATGTCGCTGATCGAGGTGCTGGTCGCGATGACGATTTTCGCCTTCGGCATCCTGGGCTTGCTGGGAATGCACGCACGGGCGTTGAGCGGCTTTTCGGACGCCAAGTACCGCACCGACGCGGCGCTGCTGACCGACGGCCTGATCAACAACATCTGGGTGAACCGGACCGCCATAGGCAGCTACGCCTACGCGACCGGGACCCCTTCCTCGGCGGTGCAGCCGTGGCTGAGCGAGGTCCAGTCCACTTTACCCAAAGGCGCCGGGACGGTCGCGGTCAACGGAACGACCGTCACGGTGACCGTGACATGGCAGCCCCCGGCCGCAGCCGCAGCCGGTCAGACACACCAGCACGTCGAGATCGCAACGATCCAGAACCCATGAAAACGCGCATGCAGGCAAGCAGCGGCCAGCGGGGTTTTTCGCTGGTCGAAGTGATGGTCTCCACGGTCGTGGCGCTGTTCGCGACCTTGGCGATCTTCCAGTCCTTCGCGGTGTCCGAAGGCTATCGACGCACGGCGACCAGCGGCGGAGATGCCTCCTTCGCCGGCGAGCTCGCCATGTTCGTGATGGACCGCGATCTGCGCATGGCCGGTTACGGCATCAACACGGCCACCTACCTGGGATGCGCCGTGACCGGCTCCCAGGCGGGTCCGCCGGTGTCCGCTATCAATTTCACGCTGGCGCCGGTGCTGATCAACGCAGGCGTCGGCAACAACCCGGATTCGGTCACGATCGTCTCCAGCAGCACCGGCATGATGCCGGGCGCGATCAACTTCACTTCAGCTCTGACGTCGCCGACGACCGATTACACCGTGACCGATGCCTACGGGGTCACGCAGGGCGACGTGTTGTTGCTGGCCGAAGGCGGTCTGGGATGCACCCTGGCCGAGGCCACCAATACGCCGACGGCCGGCTCCAGCAATCAGAACACCATCAAACACGCGGTGGCCCGCTACAACCCGGCCGGCGGACTGGGGCCCGACTACAGCGCCAATGCCGTGGTGATGGACATGGGCGCGACGCCGACCGCCAACACCTACAAGATCCAGAACAACTCCGCGCTTGCGAACTTCAATTCGCTGGTGGTCGATCAACTGATGACCAACCAGCTGGCGCAGCCGGTTGCCGCCAACGTGGTGCAGCTCAAAGCGCTGTACGGCCGGTTCAACAGCGCCGACGGCTTGGTGGACATCTGGAATGCGACCACCCCCACGACCACGGCGGACTGGGCCAATGTCCAGGCCATACGAATCGCCTTGGTGGCGCGCAGCGCCAAAGCGGAAAAGCCGACGAACCCGGCCACCAACGCCTGCACCACCACCACCGCGGCGCCGTCGGTCACCTGGGAGGACGGGTCCACCACGACGCTCGATGTCTCGGCCACCGCACCGACGGGCCCGGCGTGGCAGTGCTACCGCTATCGGGTCTTTCACGTCACCAGCAGCCTGCGCAACCTGATCTGGACCCCATCATGAGCTCGCTTCATCCGGCGCCGTTGCGCGCCCAACGCGGATACATGCTGATGCTGGTGCTGGTGGCACTGGTGGCGATGATGATCTCGGGCGTGGCGCTGATACGTTCGATGGACACCAACTCGCTGGTCGCCGGCAACCTGGCCTCGCGCAATGCCACCGTCAACAGCGCCGACGCCGGCGTGCTGGCGGCGGTGAACTGGATCCAGGCCAATTCCACCTCCGGCGCCTTGAACACGGATGCGCCGGCCAGCGGCTACTACTCCCACGGTGACGACCAGCTTTGGACCTCGTCCAGTTTCTGGAGCACGTGCACCGGCTGCACGGTCACCGACGCGGCCCAGAACCAGGTTTCCTGGAGCGTGAGCCGCATGTGCAAGGTGACCGGCAGTCCGACCAACGCCGGAAACTTCTGCGCCTCGCTCAACGGCAGCACCGCGAACGGGGGCAGCTACTCGAGCGACGCCACCAACTTCACCGGTTCGCCGAAATACTTCTATCGAATCACCATCCAGGTGGTCGACACCCGCAATTCCTCGACGCTCAGTCAGGCCTTTGTCACGCTTTGATCGGACCCCACCCATGAAGACTGTGACTCGCCTCGTTCTCGCCCTTCTCGGGTCCAGCCTCGCAGCGGGCGCGGGCGCTGTGGTAACCGACATCTCGACCACCCCGATGGAAGTCGGCGCGACCTCGGTCGTCAAGCCGAACGTGATGTTGTTGTTCGACGACTCCGGCAGCATGGGCTGGGACTACATGCCGGACTGGCTGTCGGGGACATTCTCGACGCCCTGCGTTGAAAAGCCGTACTACTCCGGAGGGGGTGGCGGCGGGGGCGGAGGCGGCGGCGGAGGCGGCGGGGGTAGCGCACCCTGCGTGACTCCAAACAACGCTTCCACGATCGGTCAGCAGGGCGACCCACCGTACTACGCCTACCAGTTCAATGGCATCTATTACAACCCGAACGTGTATTACCAGCCGGGCGTCACCTACGCCGGCGTGCAAATGACGAGCTACAACGCGACCTCCTGCTCAGGTACCAACTGGTCGAAGATTCCGGTCAACGGGTATACGAGCAGTCCGTGCACGGGCGGCGGCGGTGGCGGCGGCGGCAGTCTCGGTGGCAACCAGGCCACCAGCGGCACGATGAATCTCGCGTCGGGCTACGCAGAGGCCACGTATTGCACGGCTAACGGGACCGTAACGAGCATTACCGTCACCAACGGCGGCAGCGGGTACGCGAGCGCCCCCACAGTGACCATTTCAGCGCCTGGCGGAACCGGG
>Ga0210401_10000166_pt1 | contig 79033 bp, 70 predicted proteins | sample IncBWH32MmetaG_FD_150866 | JGI IMG/M metagenome (GOLD analysis project Ga0210401, IMG submission 150866) | Forest soil microbial communities from Barre Woods Harvard Forest LTER site, Petersham, Massachusetts, United States - Inc-BW-H-32-M | ecosystem: Environmental > Terrestrial > Soil >...
CATCCGATGCGGCGCCGTCGATGGCCGAGATGGTGGCCATGATCTTGGTGACGGAGTCGGCCAAAGCCGGCATGCTGTCGACATTGGTCAGGAGCTGGGCGCGCATGCTGACGACACGCATCATCATCAATTGCGAGTCGAGCTTCATGGCGAGCTTAGTAAGCGAATCGTCCGACCCGCTTTGCACCTTGTCGATCAGCGCCGTCGTGGCCGCGGCCAGCGCCGCGCCGGCCTTGGACAATTTGGCCTGCGTGCCGTCGATCTGCGACACGCCGTCGAACAGCTTCTGTGACGTCTGCTGTACGACGGCAAGCTGGTCTTGCACGTCGTGATACATCTTCTTGCGCTCTTCGGACGGCGTCGCCTGTTCAGCAGCCTGCAGGGCCGACACCGTCAGGGTTGCGACCTCGCCGTTCTCTTTGCGCGACGGCTCGTCGTGGTCGTAGGCGTAGCGCAGGACGCTACGGCGCAGCTTCTCCAGGTAGCCGGCGATAAGCAGTGTGCGGGTTGAATTCTCCGATATTCCGTTCATCCGCGTGACCGAGAACGAAATGGCGTTGAATTCCTGGACGCCGAAGATGACGAGACCCAGCGTCATCACGACAAGGATGCCGAAACCGCCATAGAGCCGGTATTTGATGGACATAATACATTTCCCTGAAGCCGCGTCGTCCGGTTCATCGTCGCCGATTGCCGCGTGAAAGGTCGCGTCAGCTCGCCGCGATAATTTCGCTCTCGATTCGTTCGGAGAGGAGATTTTTGAGATTGATGAGCGCGATCATAGTCGTGTCGATCGTCACCAAGCCGGACAGGAAATTGGCCTGCGAGCCGCGCGACACTTGCGGCACGGGCTGAACCTGCGTGCCCTCGACGGACACGATATCGAGCACGCGGTCGGCAAGCAGGCCGATGGTCTTGCCGTCGACATTGACCACGATCACGACATGTACCGGCGTCGCGTCGGTCAGGCCCTGGCCGAAACGGCAGCGCAAATCAATGATCGGCACCATGACGCCGCGCAGATTGAGCACGCCGCGCATGTAATCCGGCTGATTAGGAAGCTGCGTGACGCCAGACCATTCCTTGATCTCGCGCACCGCCATGATGTCGACGCCGTACTGCTCGTCGCCAATGGCAAAGCTGATGAATTCGGTGGAGGCGGCGTTGGCGCCGGGGTGGCCGTCCTTCGCAGGCGCGATGGAGGGCACCAGTGCAGGATCGATGGTAGAACTCATACCGAGCAGCTTCCGTGTGCCGTTACACTGCGAACTTTTCAATCGACAGCTCGTCGTCGGCGAGAGCCATCGCATTCCCATTCCCAGAAACGTGCCACGGGCTTTAGCCCGGTCTATTCCCTACTCATAAATTTACGTATTGAGCAGAATTACACGGGAGAAGTTAACGATTGGTGCGGTTAACGGAGACGCATGCGGCCGCGGACTTTGTTTGGTCGGCGGCCGTGCGCTATGTCGCACCACGTAGAGTTGTCCGCGATGACGATTAGAACTCTGCGTCTTCCTTGAGAAGCGTAAATTTGTCTATAACTACGCGCATTTCTAAAACAGGGTGAAAGTGAGGAATTGACGATGGAGCTCAGATCGACACGCCGGATCGTGACCGGGCACGACGCCAAGGGCAAGGCTGTGGTCTTGTTCGACGCACCGATAAAGGCCAGGCAGCGCGCTGCCGGCGGCAACGGTATGACCTTGCTGTGGACGACGCATGAATTTCCTCTTGATGCAGCGGCTTCGGCCGATCGCGGCGAAAGTCATCCCGGCGTGCCGCCTTCGGCCAACGGCACGGTGTTTCGCATCGTCGATTTCGCGCCGATCCAGCCGGGCGGCGCTCCGGTCGATCATCATCAGGTCCTGGTCTCGATGGGCATCGATCCCGCGACCCAAGGTTATGGCCGGCACGCCAATACACACCGTACTCGGACCGTGGATTACGCAATCGTGCTCGACGGCGAGATCGACATGCTGCTCGACGACAGCGAGATCCATGTGAAGGCTGGCGACATGCTGGTGCAGCAGGCCACCAATCACGCCTGGGTTAATAACGGCAAGCAACCCTGCCGCATCGCCTTCATCCTCATCGACAGCAAGACTCCCCCGGCCTGGAAGCAGGGCTGGAAGCCGTAAAGCGCGCGCTTGATCCCGAGCCGGCGGCTCACACGCCGCCGGCTTAATTTGCTGCCACAAAGATCGCGAAAAATTATTCCGCCGCTTCCTGGTGCTGGTGAAATAGCGGCACGATGCGGGCGCGCACGCCGTCGAGCGCGACCACGACATGGTTTTCCGGCACGGTCACCCAGTTCTTGCGATCGTTGTCGAGCGGCTCGGAGACAACGACGATGCCGCGCTCGGTCTCGCGGTAATAAAGCGTATTGGCGTGATCGTTCACCGCATAGCGAAACGCATAGAGATCCTTGCCGTTCGACAGCGCCGCGGTGAAACGGAAGCGATCGCCCGGCGTGGTGTGATTGACCAACTCGCTAAGCGCGTGGAGGACCTTCTCGGCGGCCGAGACGGGGCGCTCGATGCCGGCGCCCAGAATGGCGAGAAAGATCGCCTCAGAATCCGTCGTGCCGACGCGCGCCGGGTAGAGCTTGTCCGGAATCAGCGCTTCGACATTGCGGCGCAACCGGCTCCAATTGCCGACAAAGCCGTTGTGCATGAACATCCAAGTGCCGCAGGCGAAGGGATGACAGTTCGGCCGGGTGATCGGCGTGCCGGTCGCGGCGCGGACATGGGCGAAGAACAGGTGCGACTGCAGGTGGCGGCACAGATAGCGGAGGTTCTCGTCAGACCAGGCCGGCCGCACTTCGCGGTAGAGGCCCGGTTCGGGGTGCTGGCCGTACCAGCCCAGGCCGAAGCCGTCGCCATTGGTGCTCGACATCGACTCCAGCGCATGGATGCTCTGTGAGATCAGGGAGTGCTCCGGCTCGGTCACATAGTGCTCGAGCGCGGTGGTTTCCCCCCGATATGCGATCCAGCGGCACATAGACGACCTTAAGGTGCCTTTCCGGGCGGCCCCCGCCCTCGGTCTCGCGGTCAAGCCACCAAGGTGGCATCCCGGACCCAACGACTCACCTTATGTAGAGCAATATCGGCACCTTCGTGTTCACTTTCGGTAAAGATTCGTAACTGGGCATCGGCCGAAGTGCCCTCGAGCACGATGAACCGGCAATGTTCCAGCTGGTCGGCGCAATCGAGCGCCTCGCCGTCGGCTCCGATCAGGTCCAGGATCCGGTCCAGGGTCTCGGCCACGCTGACCCCACCCGCCCGTGTGACGAAAGTGCCCTGGACGCCGTAGCGCTGCGCCCGCCACTTGTTCTCGACCGCAATCGCCCGGTCCACGTTGTCGATCTCGCCATTGTGCTTCGGATGACTATACAAATAACGTACCAGCGCGCGGTAGAGCGCGGCGATCGCGATCGTATCGTCGATGCGGGTGCAACTATCCGGCGCCCGCAGTTCGAGCGTCGGATATTTCAGCGACGGGCGGATCGACCACCACAGATGGCTCGCGTCGCGCATGGCGCCGGAGCGTACCATAGCGTCGACATAAGCCTCATAGTCCTCATTGCTGTGAAACAGTTCCGGCAGGCCAGTGCGCGGCAGCTCGTCGTAGGCGGCGAGCCGGTAGGCCTTGAGCCCGGTCGCGTGGCCCTGCCAGAACGGCGACGACGCCGACAGCGCAATGAACAGCGGCAGGTAAGGCAGGATCCGCGCCATCACATCGACACGGCGCCGCGGATCGGGAAATTCGACATGCACATGCATGCCGCACAGCATGTTACGCTGGCCGATCATCTGCAGCACGTCCATCACATGCGAGTAGCGGTCCTTCGGGCTTTGCACCGATTGCCGCCAATGCGCCAGAGGATGCGTGCCGCAAGCGAGCACGACGAGTCCGTGTTCGGCCGCGGCCGCGGCCGCGTTCTGCCGCAGGCGCAGGAGCTCGGCCCGCGCATCACCCACGCGCCAATGCGGCTCAGTCGCCACTTCGATCTGCGCCTGCAGAAACTCGCGCTCGATGCGGCCGCTGACGCCGAAATCGGCAGTTTCGAAGAGCTCATCGGGCGTCTCCGTCGGCACCTCGAAGGTCTTGGCGTCGGACAGAAAGTATTCTTCCTCGACACCGAACTTGAACTGGTCGGCGGCGACGAATTTTTCGACGTGATGTCCCGCCGGCACCAGCGCGCGCATGCGCAGCCGGCGTGCTTGCGGATCATAACGAAATTCCATGGTGGCAACTCCGCTTTTCTGAATTTCCGGTATGGATTGCGTCCGTCATCACGCCTTTACGCAGTCGTTCAGATTCCTTGTGTCTGCAGCCAGCATTCGAGCAGCGCAACTTGCCAGAGCTTCGAATGGCCCTTCGGTGTCAGCTCGCCTTCCGGGTTCGCCAGCAGACGGTCGATGTAGCCGCGCTTGAACATCCCGCGCTGCCGCGCGCGCGGCGCGTCAAGGACATTGCGGACGAAATCGAGGACGGCACCGCGGATATATTTGAGCGCCGGGACCGGAAAATAGCCCTTCGGCCGATCGATCACTTCGTCTGGCACAAGGCCGCGCGCGGCCTCCTTGAGAATAGACTTGCCGCCGTCGCGCACTTTAAGCTCCGCCGGGATACGCGCCGCGAGCTCGACGACTTCGTGATCGAGAAACGGCACGCGCGTCTCAAGGCCGAAAGCCATCGCCATATTGTCGACACGCTTGACCGGATCGTCGACCAGCATGATTTCTGTATCGAGCTGTAACGTCTTGTCGATCGGACTTGCACTCGCACAGCTCCGGAAGAACTCGTCGATGAAGTCCCGGCTGTAATCGCCGTTGAGTAAAGACGGCCCCAGGGCCTCGCCCATTTCGGCATGATCGCGATCGAAATAGACGCGCGCGTAGTCTTCTGGCGCGTCATTCGAGCGCATCAGCGCCTGGTACCAGTGATAGCCGCCGAAAATTTCGTCGGCGCCTTGGCCGCACTGCGCCACCTTCACGTATTTGGATACTTCCCGTGAGAGCAGATAGAAACCGACAGCGTCGTGGCTCATCATCGGTTCCGACATGGCTTCGACCATGCCTGGCAGAGCGTCGATGGTGCGTGAGGAATCGACCTTGATGCGGTGGTGGTCGGTGCCGAAGCGTCGCGCGATCAGATCAGAATAGTGGAATTCGTCCCCCGCGACATCGCCGACCGTATCGAAGCCGACGGAGAATGTTTTGAGATCGTTCTGGCCAAGCTCGGTAAGCATGGCTACCAGGATCGAACTGTCGAGTCCGCCCGACAGCAGAACACCGACCGGAACATCGGCGACGCGGCGGCGTTCGACGGCCTTTGCAAGCGTCAGTCGGACTGCCTCGCGCCAATCGGCCTCCTTGAATTTGCGATCGTCGGCGCGGGGGCCGACGGTGAGGTTCCAATAAATCTCCTCGCGGCGGCGGCCGTCCGGTTCGATCACACAGATCGTCGCAGGAGCGAGCTTGCGCACGCCTTTGAGAATAGTGCGCGGCGCCGGCACGACGGCATGCCAGCTCATATAGTGATGCAGCGCGACCGGATCGATGCCGGTGTCAACGCCGCCCGCAGCAAGCAACGCCGGCAGCGTCGAAGCAAAACGCAAGCGCCCGGGAAGCTCGGCGTAGTAAAGCGGCTTGATGCCGAGCCGGTCGCGCACGAGCACGATGCGACCGGAATCGCGCTCCCACACCGCAAAAGCGAACATGCCGTGGAAGCGCTCGACGCAGCGCGGCCCCCATTCGGCATAGGCTTTGAGAATGACTTCGGTGTCGCCTTGCGAGAAGAAGCGATAGCCCTTCGCCGCGAGATCGCCGCGTAGCTCGCGATAATTATAGATGCAGCCGTTGAAGACCGCGGCAAGACCGAGCACGGGATCGATCATCGGTTGCTGCGATGCAGCAGCGAGATCGATGATGCTGAGACGCCGATGACCAAATGCCACGCGATCCTGCGAGAACGTGCCGCCCGCGTCAGGGCCGCGCGCCCACATTCTCGCATTCATCGCTGCGAGCGAATCGCTCGCAGCGGTGCCGTCAAACGTCACCTCGCCACAGATACCGCACATTGTCACAATCCGGAACTTCAACATCCCTCACCCGGCCCCCAATAACGTTTGGAGGCGGGCAGAGTTCCTACCAGTTCCGTCTGCAATTTTCTGTTATGCGCTAGGCGTGACGCACTGCACCGAATCGCTGCGCGAAAAATCTACGTCAATAAACGACGCACTGCTGACGTCCACGCGCCGAGTTTGCGTTCGCGCGTCGCCTCATCCATGCGCGGCGAAAATCTGCGCTCCAATTGCCAATGATCGAGAAAGCGATCCGGCGCAGGATAGAACCCGGTATGCAAGCCGGCGAGATAGGCGGCGCCGAGCGCGGTCGTCTCTTTGATCTGCGGGCGGTCGACATTGCTGCCGATCAGATCGGCAAGACGCTGCATGGTCCAATCCGAATTCGCCATCCCGCCATCGACGCGCAGGGTCTTGAGTGTCGCGTCGGCCGTGCGCCAATCGGCGCGCATCGCGGCGATCAGATCGGCGGTCTGAAAGCAGACGCTTTCCAAGGCCGCTTGCGCGAGCTCGCGCGGGCCGGTCGCACGCGTCAGACCGAACAGCGCGCCGCGCACATCCGGCCGCCAATAGGGCGCGCCGAGGCCGACGAAAGCCGGCACCAGAATGACTTCTTGCGTCGGATCGGCGGCTTCCGCCAGCGGTCCTGTTTCCGCGGCGCTTTGCACCACACGCAAACCATCACGCAGCCATTGTACCGCGGCACCGGCTATGAAGATCGAGCCCTCCAGCGCGTAGCTGCGGACGCCGCCGAACTGATAGGCGATCGTCGTCAGCAGCATGTTTGTCGACGCAACTGGTGTATGCCCGGTATTGAGCAGCGCGAAGCAACCGGTGCCATAGGTCGATTTCATCATGCCCGGTGTGAAACAGGCCTGGCCGATCAGCGCCGCCTGCTGATCGCCGGCAATACCGCAGATCGGGATCGACGCACCGAACAGATCGGGATCGGTCATGCCGAAGGCCGCGGATGAATCCATGACGTCCGGAAGGATCGCTTTCGGCACGCCGAACAATTTCAGCAAATCATCGTCCCAGCGCCCGTTGTGAATGTCGAACAATAACGTCCGCGACGCATTGGTTGCGTCGGTTGCATGAACCCTGCCGCCGGTGAGACGCCAGAGCAAATACGTATCGACCGTGCCGAAGGCGAGCTCGCCGCGTGCGGCCTTTTCGGCAGCGCCAGGCACATGGCGCAACAGCCAAGCAAGCTTGGTGCCGGAGAAATAAGGATCGAGCAGAAGCCCGGTTTTTGCCCCAACCCGCGGCTCGTGTCCCGCGGCTTTCAGCTCCGCACAAAGCTCAGCGGTGCGGCGATCCTGCCAAACGATGGCGCGATGCACGGCGCGCCCGGTTTTGCGATCCCACAGCAAAGTGGTCTCGCGCTGATTGGTGATGCCGATGGCGACAATGTCGCGTGCTGTGGCGTTCACTTGGCGTAGCGCATCGCGGCACACCGCCACTGTCGTCGTCCACAAATCTTCCGGGTCGTGTTCGACTTCACCGTCAGCCGGAAAGTGCTGCGGAAATTCCTGTTGTGCTACCGCCGCAACGGACGTGTCGGCGCGAAACAGCATGGCTCGCGTCGAAGTCGTGCCCTGGTCGATGGCAAGAACGTAGGACGGCAAGTGACCCCTCCGGCGCCGACATTGTAGTCTATTGGCGCAGCGCACTCACGACCCTTCGGCCTTATTTTCGTCCGGCACCCGTCTAAGCCGTCTGCGCGTGCTTCTTCACCGCGGCGAGTCGCTTGAACTCCGCTGATTTCTTGTAGAACGCATCCAGCGGATAGCACCCCGACACGATACTGTTGCGCGGCGCCGTGGTGCAGTCGCTGAAGGTGCGGCACAAGCGCTTCTTCTGCACCGGCCGGTTCTGCAAAATGTCGAGCGGCAGCTCCGGATAAGCAAGCACCATGCGGCCGAGCCCGACGAGATCGACCCAGCCCCGGCGCACCACCGCTTGCGCGACATTCGGGAAATATTCCTGCAGATAAGTATAGCCGCTGCCCATGAAGCAGAAGTCGGGAAAGGCGGCTTTCAGTTCGCGCACGACATCGAGATGGCGCATCACGCCGGCGAACGGATCCTCCGGCGGATGATAGCCGTCCGACGGCGGATAAAGCGCCGGCCGAATGTAATGTGGATTGTAATAGGGACTGCCCGCCGTAATGTTGACGAAGCGGACATTGAGCCCGCGAAGGATTTCCAGAAACGCCCTGGGTTCCGTGAGATCATAGCGCAGCGGATCGTTCGGATCGGCGCCGAAGGCGTAAGGGTACGGCAGCGCGACATCCTCCGGCACGCCCGGGCCGAGCGCGCCCGGCAGCGAACGCTCCGGATCCGGTTTGAACGGCATGGAATCGACCGCGCTCAAGCGCACGCCGATGCGAAGCCGCGGCGCTTCGGCACGGATGCCTTCGACGATCTCGCGCAGAAATCGCGTACGGTTTTCGAGACTGCCGCCATAGGGCCCGGGTCGATCGACGGCACTCAGGAATTCGTGCGCGAGATAACCGTGGCAATGTTTAACGTCGACGAAGTCGAAGCCGCATTGTGCGGCGCGCTTCGCGGCGATCACGAAATCCTCGACCAAACGCTTGATCTCTCGTCACTGATCGCCGGGCGGTCCGCCGGATAACCGAACTTCTTGTCCAGCAGCGGGTGGCGATAGGCGATGATCGATTCGAATTTGGTATTGTCGTTCGGCTTGCAGAAGCGCCCCGAATGCGTGAGTTGCAGGCCGATGATCAGATTGTCCTCGCCGCCGGTCACCTCCTTGTGCGCGTCGATCACGATCTGGCGCAGTTCGGCGATATCCTTCTGACTGTGCTCGGCCATCACAAGCTGCTTCGGATTGGCGCGGCCGTCGGGCCGTACCGCGCAAGCCTCGCCGCCCCAGATCAGCTTGGCGCCGCTCAGGCCGAAGCGCTTCCAGCGCCGCTTGGTATTCTCCGACGGCCGCCCGTCGGTCAGGCAATCCCAGCCCTCCATCGGCTGCACCGCGAGCCGATGGCCGATGGTCATACCGTCGAAGTCGAGCGGCGAACCGAGCGGCGAATTCGGCCCGCCGGAGACGATATCGTCGCAGGGCATGTCGAGACCGAGCGACTGCACGTAGCTGCGGAAGCCGGACACGCCGTCGAACGAGCCAGCTTTCGGATAATCGCCGAATTTCATGTTTCCTCCGTCCGGTTGCCGCGCTTCTTGGGGCGGCGTTCTTATTGTGCTTTCACATAGGAGACAATGACATCGACGGCGTGCGCGCGCCGCGCCTTGCGCTCGGCCTCGCTCATCAGCTCGCGCCCAAACGCCGTCGACAACGTCGCCGCATTGGAAAAGTAGAAGTAGCTGAGCGCCGAGAACGAGACATAGAGCTGGAACGGATCGATGCCGGGCTTGATCACGCCTTGGCGCTCGCCCAGGGCGAGCACCTTGCGGATCATATCGATCAGCGACAGATGCATGTCGCGCAGCCGCCGCGAGCGCTTGAGATATTTTCCGCCATTCATGTTCTCGGCGGCGAGCAGCGGGATGATCCGCGGGTGCGCCACGTAATAGTCGAACTTGAACTCGACCAACGTCCTGATCGCGTCCAGCGGTTCGAGATTGGTGAAATTGAGCTCCCGTTCGCGCTCCCGCATCGCGCCATAGGCGCGCTCGAGGACCGCCATATAAAGATCCTCCTTCGAACCGAAGTAATAGTAGAGCATCCGCTTGTTGGCACAGGACTCCTCGGCAATGACATCGACCCGCGCGCCGGCCAGTCCCTTGTCGGCGAATTCGGTCTCGGCGGCGTCAAGGATCGCGCGCCGCGTTCGCTCGGCGTCACGGATCGGCTCAAGATTGGCCTTGGCTTTCGACAGCGCCGGTTTCTTGATCTTGGATGTCGCCGCGAGCGGCATGAATGAAGCCTCCTGTAAACCGCTTATGCCGCGCCGTGAATCTGCAAGACCGTGCGGAGCCGTGCCGCGGCCATATCCGGATCGCGAATGAGGCCTGCGGCATCGGCTAGCTTGAACGCCTCGACGAGATGCAACAGCGAGCGGGCACTTTGCTGTCCGCCGACCATCACGAAATGCGATTGATGGCCGTTGAGATAAGCGAGAAATACGATCCCGGTCTTGTAGAACCGCGTCGGCGCCTTGAAGAGATGCCGCGACAACGGCACGGTCGGCGCCAAGATATCCCAGTACTCGTCCTTGTCGCCGCGGGCATGCGCCGCGAGCGCCGCCGAGGCCGCCGGCGCGATGGCGTCGAATATGCCGAGAAGCGCGTGCGAATAGTCCTGCGCGTCGCCCGCGATCAATTCCGGGAAATTGAAATCGTCGCCGGTATAGGTGAGCACGCCCCGCGGCAGTCGGCGCCGCAACCGGATTTCTTTGTCCTTGTCGAGCAAAGAGAGCTTGATGCCGCCGACCTTGTCGGCATGGTCGCTGATGATGGCGATGCAGACATCCATGGCGGTCGCATGATCGGCGCTGCCCCAATAGCCGGCGAGCGCGGGATCGAACATGTCGCCGAGCCAATGAATGATCATCGGCTCGCGCGCCTGCTCGAGAATACGGCCATAGACTTTGGCGTAATCGTCGGGAGATTTCGCGGCAGCGGCAAGTGCGCGGCTTGCCATTAGAACGATACGTCCGCCGCAGGCCTCGACCGCCTCGATCTGTTCCTCATAAGCACCGATCACGTCATCGAGCGTAACTGACGGCGAAGGCGTGAGCTGATCAGTGCCGACGCCGGAGAACACCAGCGCTCCAGGCACGTCACGCGCTGCCGCAACCGAGCGCTGGATCAATTCGAGCGCGTTCGTCCAGTCGAGTCCCATGCCGCGCTGCGCCGTGTCCATGGCTTCGGCGACGCCGAGCCCGAGCGACCACAGATAGCGGCGAAATGCGATGGTTGAGGCCCAGTCGATCGCGGGCGCGAGCCAAGGGTCGACATCGGCGAGCGGATCGGCCACAACATGCGCCGCCGCAAGCGCGATGCGATCGAAGCGGCGACTTCTCCCATTCGCCTGAGCGGCATTCCACGGGCGCGAACCCCGCATGCGATAGCGCTCGAGCCGGCCATTTTCACTAGGCAAGTCAATCAGCGGCAGCATGAATTGGGCGCTTGCTTTTGATAATTATCTAGTTAGTTATATCGCCGCAATTGCCGGACTGTCAACGCAAATGAGGAATAATCCAGTCGTATGAGCACGTTACACAGCGAAGAAGTCACGTCGGTCAGACATTGGACGGAAAGTCTTTTCAGCTTCACGACCACGCGTAACGCCGGGTTCCGCTTTCAGAACGGCCAGTTCGCCATGATCGGGCTCGAGGTCGGTGGCCGGCCGCTGCTGCGCGCCTATAGCCTCGCCAGCGCCAATTACGAGGAGAACCTGGAATTCTTCTCGATCAAGGTGCCGGACGGACCGCTGACGTCGCGGTTGCAGCATCTGCAGGCCGGCGACCGCATTCTGGTCAACGGCAAGCCGACGGGGACTCTGATCCTCGACAACCTGCAGCCGGGCCGCCATCTCTATCTGATGGCGACCGGCACGGGACTGGCGCCATTTCTCAGCATCATCAAAGATCCCGAGACCTATGAGCGCTACGAGAAGGTCGTGCTGGTGCACGGCTGCCGCCAAGTCGCGGAGCTTGCCTATCGCGACTTCATCACCCAGCAACTGCCGCAGCACGAATTCATCGGGGAGATGATCTCGGAAAAGCTGATCTACTTCCCCACCGTGACGCGCGAGCCGTTTCACAATCGCGGCCGGCTGACGGATCTGATCACGTCCGACACGCTGTTCGACGAAATCGGCCTGCCCCCGCTCTCGGCCGACCACGACCGGGTGATGATGTGCGGTAGCCCGAGCATGCTGCGCGACCTCGTCGCCATCGTGCGCGAACTCGGCTTCGAAGAGGGCAATCACAGCGAGCCTGGCCAATATGTGATCGAGAAGGCGTTCGTCGAGAAATAATCGACATCTGATTCAGGCATGATCTGTTCCGAAAACCGGCTTCCACTTTCGGGATCATGCCGAAAACGCACGCATATCTGAAACTAAGAAAGGCAGCCTTCGGGCCGCCTTTTTTGGATACCGCGTCAACTTGCGCGCCAAGGCAGATGCTCGGGCGTCTCGACAAAGACCCAGCTGCCGACGCCAAGCGCGGCAGGAAAACGCGCCATAACGTATCCGTCGCGCGCAACGAATTGCAGTCCGCCGCGCAGCAAGCTCTCGCACAATGTTGCGATTGAACGCACGGCAATGGCGTAGAGGCCGATGAAGGGTAATGCCGGTATCGCGACATCCGGCGCCAAACGCGAAAACACCTCGGGCGTTACCAATTGCACGCCGCCGCGATCGAGGTAGATCGCCTTGCCGAAGCTGTTGCCAGTTATCGCGAGTCCGAGAAAGCGGCCAAAGCGGCCCGCTGCCTCCTCGACATTTGCGGTCGCGATCACGACGTCCATCAATCCGATCGCACCGTTGGGATGCGTGAGCCAGCGCGGCTGCCAGACCGCCGCTTCTGTGTGATGGGCAAGAATTTGTATGCGGCCTTCCGCCATTTCGCCGGGCTCAACACGGGTGACGGTGAATTTGGCTGTGTCTGGCCCGGCCTCGGTATCGACCGGACGCTGCATATGCGCGAGCGGACGCACGCGAAAGCCGGACGATTCAAGTCGGCGATGCGCAGCGGCGGCATCGCTCACGGAAAACGCCGCCAGATGAACGCCGGCATAGCGCGACATTGCGCTATCGAGTTCGCGGCCGAGCACGGTATCCGCGGTCTTATAGAGAACTTCGATATAGCCGCTCGCGAACATGCTCGTCACATTGCCGGTCCCGGTCAGCGTGACGCCGCCCTTGTCCGAAGCACTGACTCGGGGATTGACCTGCACCGAACGCGGAGTTGCGAAAAAGCCGGCACGTGAAAGCGCGGCGCTCGCCGCCTCCGGGTCGGCGGCGAAATGGCCGACATGGTCGAGAAAAATCTCCTCTCCGCGCGGAAGCTGACGATCCATTTTGTCGGTGTGCACGAACAAGACCCTATAGTTATTGCGTTTTGTGTGACGGCACTGGATTCGTTAGCGGCAACGACCAGTTAGAGGGTCCGTCACGGCGAATGTCCGCTGCGGCGTGTTTACCTTTAGGCGTGCGGCGCTTTGTCCGCACGAAGAAAATGCAGGCATGAAATGCGTGCCGGTCATCTCCCCTCGAAGCGCTTGGCACGCGGATTGCTCCTGATTGAAGCGCCGCGCGGCTTCCGGAACCTTCGCGTTTCGCTGGTGCCGCGGCGTGCCACAACGCTCAATCAACAAACAGGATGATGCAATGTATCCGGTGAACCGGCGTAAATTTATGGCTCGTGGTTTGATGGCGTTGGGCACCGGCGCACTGGCAAACGCCGTGCCGGGATTATCTCAGGCTGACGCCGACATCGATTATCCCAAAGGCCCGATCCGCCTGATTGTCCCGCGCAGCGCCGGCGGCGTGCTCGACATTGTCGGACGCGACTGGGTGAATTCGGCCGCGCCCAGTCTCGGCGCCATCGCTGTCGAAAATTTCGGTGGTGGCGGCGGCATGACCGGCACGGCAATGGTGGCGCACGCCACGGCCGACGGCTACACGCTCCTGCTCGGCAGCACCAGCGATCTCGTGCTCAACCCGGCACTGTCGGCCGAGCAATTGTACGATCCGGTGAAGGATTTCTCCTCCGTTGCCGGGCTCGCGATCTCGGTCGCCATGATCATGGTGAACCCATCCGTGCCGGCAAAAAATCTCAAGGAGCTCGTCGCCTATGCCAAAGCCAATCCCGGCAAACTGTCCTATGGCTCCGCGGGCGCCGGCACGATGTCGAATCTGTGCGGCGAATTGTTCAAGAAACTCGCCGGCCTGCCCGACATCGTCCATATCCCTTACAAAGGCGCGGCGCCCGGCTATACCGATCTCATCGCCGGCACCATTCCGATCATGACGTCGAATATCACGGGCACCGTGCTCGAAATGCACAAAGCCGGTCAGGTGCGCATCCTTGCGGTGGCGACAGATCATCGCCTGACAGCGGCACCCGATATCGAGACGACGGCGGAAGCCGGTTACCCCGATCTGATCGCGCAGCTCTTTGTCGGCTTGTTTGCTCCGGCCGGAACGCCGCGGCCGATCATCGACCGTCTTGCCAAGGTCACGCAGGATGTCGTCGTCAACAAGGATTTTCAAGTCAAACTGCAGGACGCCGGTTTCGAGCAAGTCGTCGATTTCGGGCCAGACCGCACCACAAAATATCTTGCGCAAGAGCAGGTGCGCTGGGTACCTATTCTGAAAGAATCCGGGCTGAAGCCAGGGTGAACCTGTCGCGGGGTGACCGGATCAGTGCGCCCGGCCGCCGTTGACCCGCTCCTCGGCGAGCTTTTGCAGCACATTGCGGTCGATCTTGTTGGTCGAAGCGAGCGGCAGTTTGTCGAGGAACCAGACAAAGCGCGGATGCTGATAGGCGGGCGCATTGGCAAGCGCATATTGCTTGATCTCGGCCACCGTCGGATGCCGCCCGGCCTTGGGAATGATGAAAGCAACCGGCTTCTGCCCTTTGATGTCATCGTCGATCGGCACAACGGCCGCCTGGCTGACATCGGCATGTGTTTCCAGCATGCGCTCGACATCGCCCGGATAAATGTTCTCGCCGCCGCTGTTGAACATGTCATCGGTGCGGCCGATGAAATAATGAAAACCTTCGGCGTCGCGGCGGAACACATCGCCGGTGCGGTAGAAACCATCCGGCCCGATGGGCGACGCCACGTCCGGACGATTGTGATAGCCGTTCATGACCGCAGGACATTTCATTTCCAGTACGCCTTGCATCGCATTGTTGTCGCTGCCGTCAACCAGCCGCAGTTGCACTTTCGGATTCGGATAGCCGACCGACATGTCGGGCGTCGGCGAGCCTTTCGGATGCGGTCCGAATACGACCGGGCCGGCTTCCGTCGTGCCATAGGCGTTGGTCACTGCTGCTTTCGGCAGCACGCGCCGGAGCGCCGACATCAGGCTCTGGCTGACCGGCGCCGAGCCCATGCGGACGAATTGCACGCTCGATAGATCGGTCTTCGCCAGCGCATCCGCTTCGCGCAGCATCATCGCGATCATCGGCGGCACCGCCGTGAGCCAGGTGCAGCGATATTTCTCGATAGCCGCGATATAGCTGCGCGCGGTGAAATTCGGCAGCAACACGATGGTGCTGTGGGCGGCAATGGCGAGTTGTGCCAAAGCCAACGCGTTCATGTGATAGAGCGGCGCCGCGATCAGATAGCGCTGGCTCGACAAGTCTTGGCCGGACAACCGCGTCTCCACCACCCAGAGATGGCTCTGATGGGAGAGGACGACGCCCTTCGGAATCCCCGTCGAGCCCGACGTATAAAGAAACATTGCCGGCGCGTTGGCTTCCGGCGTCACCGCCGTGAATGAACCGGGATCGAGGAAGGTGTCGAACCTTTCCTTGCCACCTCCGCCGAAGCAGACGACAGGAAGCCCGCTCGGACAATCGGCGCGCCGCTCCATATCGCAGAACACGAGCTTGGCGCCGGCATCGCGCACCACAAAGTCGATGGTCTTCTTCGGAAACTTGAAATTGACCGGAACAGCAACCAGGCCGGCGCGCATGATGCCGAAACAGGCCGCGATATATTCGGTGCGGTTGGCAGAAAGAATCGCGATGCGATCGCCGCGCTTGAAGCCGCCGCGAAGAAGCGCGCGGGCGACACCGTTCGCCATGGCGTCAAGCGCAGCATAGCTGAATTCGCGCGCCCCCCCTTCCCAGCCGAGATCGACAATTGCGATCTTCGACAGGTCGCGCTCACGGCCGATCAACTGCCCGAGATTTTTGAAGGGGAACATCTGCCTTTCACTTTGCCACGGCTTCAGGCTTTGGTTCAAAGCCTTAGTTCAAGCCTTGGGCGGCGCGTTGAAATAGGTGCCGCGGCCGCTGGCGAGCAATTTGCCCTGCGCGTCGAATATAGCGGCTTCCGACGACGAGAACTGGCTGCCGAGCCGCACGATTTTGCCGCGGCAGGTGAGATCGCCCGGCATGGCGACGCTGTGATAATCGACGCGTAGGTCGACGGTCGGCACCGGGCGGCCGACCTTCTTGAGCATCGCCCAATCGGCGGTGAGATCGACCAGAGCGGCGAGCACACCGCCATGGGTGTAACGCTGCTCGGGATTGACAACCCATTCCTCGCGCCAGGTCGCGGTGAGCTCAATGCCGTCGTCGTGCAGCACGGTTACTTTGAGGCCGAGCCACTGATGATAGGGCGCGCGCGTGATCATCGCTTGCGCCTTTTCGAGTGTGATGTCGTCACTCATGCTCTGGTTCCCGGCATTCACGGCGCAACGATGACTTTGCCGATGACTTCGCGATCCTCGATCAGGCGCAAGCCTTCGACCGCCTGATCGAGTGGCAGCACTTTGTCGATCACGGGCTTCATCTTGCCGACCTGGATCAGCGCCATCAGCCCTTTCAGATCGTCGTCATAGAAGCTGTTGGAGCCCTGGATATTGATCTCGAAGCTCCAGACATAGCGCAAATCTTCCTTCGGGTCGTGGCCGGCCGAGGCGCCACAGACCAGAAGCTTGCCGCCGCGCTTAATGCAGCGCAGCGACGGCACCCAGGTATCGCCGCCGGTGAAATTGACCACGACATCGACGCCGCCATCATAGGAGCGGCGCTGCGGCTTGCCGTATTTCTCCACCGCCCATTTCGACCAATCGACCTTGGTGTAATCGACCGCGTGATCGGCGCCCATGTCTTTGAGCCGCTGCAGCTTGTGCTCGCTCGAGGCGCAGGCGATCACCTCGGCGCCGAGCAGCTTGGCCAGCATGACGCAGCCGGTGCCGACGCCGCCAGAGGCGCCAAGGACGAGAACCTTGTCGCCTTTCTTCACCGTATTGTGCGTGATCAGCATGCGGTGCGCAGTGCCGTAGGCAACCGGCAGTGACGCGGCTTGCGCGAAATCGACGCCTTCAGGAATGGCGACGAGCTGATCGGCGGCGACCAAACAATATTCCGCCATTCCGCCGTCGAGCATTTCGCCCATCAGCCCTTTCTTCTTGTTGACCGGATTGACCAGAACCCGGGCGCCCGGCTTCCAGCCGGTGACGCCCTCGCCGACCTCGGCGATCTCGCCCGCCATGTCGAGGCCGATGATGACCGGCAGCGGCACCTTGATGCCCGGCATGCCCTTGACGGTGAAAAGATCATGAAAGTTGAAGGAAGACGCCCGCACCCGAATAACGACGTGACCCGCGACCGCTTGTGGCACCGGATAGTCGCCGACCAGTTCGAGGTTATCGAGCCCGCCATGCTGTCGCAGCAGCAGCGCCTTCATCGTCTTAGCCGTCACCATTGTTTCCTCAACTCCGGGCGTCGAGAACCCGGTTCACATGCGAACACACCTGCACAGCGTCGACCCCATAGACATGGATCGAGATCGCGGGCTCCAGGCCGGCATTGCCGAGCCGATGAATTTGTTCAAGCCCGGACCGGGCGAAACAGCCGTAACCAGCACGCCGGGTCTCGGTGCGCAAGGGCGCCGCCTGCGCGGCTCCGGCATCGAAGCGAAACAGCGTTTCGGTGAGAGCGCCGCGGTGCACCGCATAGGCACACCAAGTATCGTGTGCGTGAACGGGACTGAACTGGCCGCCGGACCAGACCAGCGCGAGGATGGTGAAGCGGCCTTGCGGGTTGGCATGGAGGACGTGACGAGCGTAGCTATCGGCGCAGGCGAGGCGCTGATCCGCTGTCAGCAAGGCCGGATCAGCAGCAGCGGCCTGAAGGGCCGCGACCGCGCGCTGGACCATCCGCTCCGGCGCGCCGTCGCAGGCGGCGGTGATTTCGGCTGTGAGTTGTCGAATCCCGGTGGCCGGAACGGCATGGCCCAGCGACGGGGCGGATGAAGCAAACGCTGCTGCAGGCATTTGAAACTCCGATGAAATCCAGGTCCGGACAACGGGCCGCGGGGTCGCCCAATCGCGCCCAACGCCTACAGTTAGTTCTTTCTAACTATATAGACATATATAGTATAATATACTACTATAGACATATATGATAGTACATAACTATCGTAACACGTGATAATTTAGTCTCTTTGTTCTGCGCAAATTTCGCACATGGCCCGCCCCCGATTGCGATTGCGCCGCCAATCAGGACACCCTTAAACCTACGGCCGACCGCCCCGCCCGAAGGCAAGCTCCAAGGCAAGCTTCAAGGATCGTCCATGCAAGAGAATTTCCGCCAGTTTCTCGACCGCTTGCGCCAGGCCGGCGAGCTCGTCGACCTGCACCAGCCGGTCGATATCCGCCACATCGCAACGCTGGTCGACCAGGCGAAGACTGCGCTCTTTTTCCATAAGGTCATCGGCTACGACATGCCGGTGGTGTCCGGCATCATCCGCACCAAGGAACGCGCAATGATGTCGATGCATGCCGAGAACTATCGCGAGATCGAGGACAAGCTGCAGCAGGCCATCACCAAACCGATTGCCTCGAAGACGGTGAAAAACTCGTCAGCCGACGAGGTTTTCCTCGAGGGCGACGACGTCGACCTCTACAAGCTGCCGATCCCGATGTCGTCGATCTATGACGGCGGGCCGATGATCACCGCGGGCATCGTCATCGCGCGCGATCCGGAATTCGGCCTCAACAGCGGCATCTATCGCTTCATCGTCAAAGAGAAGAATCTCACCGGTATCGACATCGTCACGCCGAACAATATGCGACTGTTCGCGCGGCGGGCGCTCGAGCGCGGCGAGCCCTTGCCGATTTCGATTTCCATCGGCACGCATCCGATCGAGATTGCCGGCGCCGGCTATCGCGCCCCGCTCGGTACCGACGAGATGGCAATCGCCGGCGGCTTGCGCGGCGCGCCGGTCGAGCTCGCGCAGTGCCGGACCATCGACCTGCCCTGCATCGCCGATGCCGAGATCGTGCTGGAAGCCGAAATTTTGCCGACCGGCTGGACCTATCCGGAAGGCCGGTTCGGCGAGTTCACTCGCCTGATGGGCGGCCTGCATTGGAATCCGCTGGTGCGCGTCAAAGCCATCGCCATGAAGAAGAACGCGATCTACTACAACCTGCATATGCCGTGGGAAAATACCTGGCTGGCGGCGCCGACGCGCTATGCCGCGATCCGCCAGGCGCTGAAGACGGCCGGCGTCGTCGTCAAAGACATCAATGTGACGCTCGGCGGCTGCGCGTTCTGGCACGCGGTGATCTCGATCAAGAAACAGCCGGGCGAAGGCAAGAACGCGCTTCTCGCCGCTTTGTCGGTGATGGACCTCAAACATGTGGTCGTGGTCGACGACGATATCGACGTGTTCGATCCGACCGACGTGGAATGGGCGATCGCGACCCGCGTGCAAGGCGACCGCGATATCATGATTGTCGGCAATGCCCGCGCCAAGCCGCTCGATCCGAGCCTGCTGCAAGGTTTTGGCGTGGCGCCGACCGGCGCCAAAGTCGGTATCGACGCGACAATCCCGGAAGGCATCCCGATCGAGCACTATGAGCGCATCACTTATGCTTATGCCGGCAGCGCGCATATCGACGATTATGTGCAGGGCAAGACCGATGCGGCCGGCAATGGCGGCGACAACATCACGGTGCGCAACCTCGCCGTCGAAATCCTCGCCGCCATCGAGAAAGAGCCGCTTTATTACACCGACATCGCGGAGCGCTTCGCGTCGTATAATTTCGTGATGGTCGCGCGCGCACTCGGCTATCTGCATCAGACCGAGCGCCTATGGCAGGATCCGCGCGGCCGCATGTGCGTGCGCGGCTCGAAATTCGCCGCGGTGCCGCCCAAGAAATAAGACCTGAAATAAGACCTAAAGACCGTGAAATAAGCTGGCGCGCGGTGCCTACTTCAGCTTGAGACCCGCCGCGCTGATCACTTTGGCCCAGGTCTGGTTTTCCTCGGCGAGCTCTTTCGCAAACGCTTCCGGCGTCGAGCCCACCGACGAAAAACCGAGGGTCGCGACGCGCTGCGCCACATCGGGCAGCTTGAGAACGGCGCGGGTCTGATCGCTGAGCTGCGTGACAATGTCTTGCGGCGCGCCGGCAGGAACGAAAATGCCGTCCCAGCCCTCGCCGTCCAAGCCCGGATAGCCGGCCTCGACAATAGTCGGCACGTCGGGCAGCGCGGGCGATCTGGTCTTGCTCATCGTCGCGAGCACGCGGATTTTTCCTGTCGGCACCAGCGGTGCCACGGCGGTGAGCCCGGCGAAGCAGATCGGCGTGTCGCCGGCCAAGACAGCTTGCGTCGCCGGACCGGTGCCGCTGTACGGCACGTGCACGATGTCGAGATTGAGCGCCTGACGAAAGCGCTCGCCGAGAAGATGCGACGGCGTGCCGACACCGGCCGAGGCGTAGCTGTATTTGCCGGGCGTGGCGCGCACCAGCGTGACCAGCTCGGCCACGGTCTTTGCCGGCACCGCCGCTGTATTGACCGAGAACGCAGTCGGGAAGCCGACCGCGAGCGACACCGGCGCAAAATCCTTGAACGGATCGTAGGGCATCGTTTCGTAGAGCAGCGGATTGATCACGTGATTGTTGGCGTTGATCAGAAGCGTGTAGCCGTCGGGCTCCGACTTCGCCGCTTTCTCGGTTCCGATATTGCCGCCGGCGCCGCTGATATTCTCGACAAAGAACTGCTGGCCGAAATGATCGGAGAATTTCTCCGCCATCAGGCGGGCGAAGACATCGACCGGTCCGCCGGGCGCGAACGGCACGATCACGCGCACCGAGCGCGAGGGAAATTTATCGGCGCGGGCGGCGCGCGGCAAAGCATGAAGTGCCGCAGCGCCAGCTGCCGCAAGCAAAACTCTGCGCCGGGACAGTCGCATCGGATACTCCTTAACAGTCGTACACGCTGATCCAAAAACCGGCCGCAGCGGCACCGAAAATCGAACGATGTTTTGATTGGCCCCCAAGGGGGACCTCGTCGGGGCGGGACTATAGCCGCCGCTCATTCCGCATCAAGTTATAAGCTTTAGCAGACGCTGCCCCTTTAATGCGCAGGATCGGCAACGCACGCAATCGTGAGCGCAGGTCAATTATTCTAAAATGAATTGCTGGGAGCGAATTTCATTAGTCTCGACCGCACGGCGCGGGCAATGCCCGGCACGGCAAATCAAATGACGTGCACTATTTTTAGTTGCGTCAGACGGCGGCGAATTATGCCGCCGCCTCGTGCGCGTCGTCCCTGCCGCGGCGGCCATCCGCGCCGAGCTGAAACACGGCGAGGCGCTCATCCATGGCTCTGACCTGCTGCTCGAGCGTCTTTGCGGTCGCGGCATTTTCCTCGACCAGCGCCGAGTTCTGCTGCGTCACCTCGTCCATCTGGTTGAGCGCGCGATTGACCTGCTCGAGGCCGGTCGCCTGCTCGGTCGAGGCCGCCGCGATGTCGGACACGATCTGAACGACCTGTTCGATGGAGTCGACGATCTCATGCAGCGCCGTGCCGGCTTTGTTGACCAGATCAACGCCGTCCTTCACCTGACCGCTCGAATTGGTGATGAGGTCCTTGATGTCCTTGGCGGCTTGCGAGGAGCGCTGCGCGAGACTGCGCACTTCCGACGCCACCACCGCGAAGCCGCGGCCCGCTTCGCCGGCGCGGGCCGCTTCGACGGCGGCATTCAGTGCAAGCAGATTGGTCTGCCGCGCGATCTCGTCGATGACCCCGATAATGTCGGAAATCTTGCGCGAGGATTCCTCGATCCGCGCCATGGCGTCGACCGCCTTGGCCACCACCTGGCCGCTGCGGTCGGCGACTTCGCGCGCGCCGCCCGCCGACTGGCTCGCGCGTTGTGCATTCTCGGCGTTTTGCCGCACCGTCGAGGAGATTTCCTCCATCGAGGCCGAGGTCTCTTCGAGGCTCGCGGCCTGCTCCTCGGTGCGCTGCGACAGATCCGTGGTGCTCGCCGAGAGCTCGCCGGACGCGTTGGAAATCTCCCGCGTCGCCTGCGCGATCGCGCCGATCGTGTCGTGCAAGCGCGCGCCCATGGCGTTAAAGTCGTCCTTGATCTGGCGATAGCTCTCGGTAAAGCCCGCGCCGAGACGATGACCGAGATTGCCTTCCGACATTTGCACGAGACCGTCGGCCAAAAGGTTGACGACCTTCGCCTGCTCCTGCGCCGCCTGAGCCTGAGCTTCGGCGCTCTTGCGCTGCTCCGCCGCGGCCTTGGCTTGCACTTCGGCTTCGGCCTTCTGCCGGCGTACCGCTTCTTCGGTCTCGTTATGAGCCTTTTCGGCCGAGACGACTTTGAACTCTTCGACGGCATTAGCCATCGCGCCAATTTCGTCCTTGCGCTCGAGGCCGGGCAGAACCACATCGAAATCGCCGCCGGCGAGCTTGCGCATGGCAGCGCTGAGCTGATGTAGCGGGTTGCTGACGCGGAACGACACCACCCACATCATCGCGGTCACGCCGGCGATGGCGCAGGCCATCAGGCAGAGCTGAACGATGAGGCTCCACATGGCACGCGAATGCAGATCGGCCGCACGCTCTTTGGCAACGTCGAGCGCGATGATCGCGGTGTCCTGGATCGGCGCCTGCCTGGTGATCGAAATTGTCGACCACTCATCTGAGTTCGTGCCCGAGGGCTGGCCGGCAATCAGCGCAGTCAGCACCTTCATGCGCTGCGCCGCATAATCGGGGTCGAAGAAGACTTGGTCGACCTTTTTGATCATGTCGGTGAGACGCGTCGGCAGCGTGAGGCCCGCGGCCAAGTCTTTGAGCGACGCCCAGGTGACGGTATATTTGCTGACGTAACTGTTGTAATCGTTCATCGCCGTCGGCGAAACCGGCTTGCCGCCCAGCGGATTGAGAATCACAAGCGTGGCGTCGCCGCTGATGTTGCGCATCGTCCAGGCGAGCTGCTTGATCTCCATCATCTGGTCGATGAAGGCGTCCTGCAATTTGATCGAGGTCGCGACCCGCGTCGATAATTTATCGATCAGGCCGAACAACTCGTTGGCTTCCTTGAACGCACTTTCGGCCAGACCGGCGGGCCGCGATGCTTTCGGCTGCGCCAACGCGGCGGCGGTTTCGTCGTGCGACTCCTGGATGCGCTTGAAGCGGTCGGCAAGCTCCGTGGTCATCGCCGGCTGATCGGGGAAATCGACCTGCGGCAGGTATTCCAGCGCGGATTGCAGGGCCGCCATCTCGGCGGCGCGGGATTTGCCAAGGACCTGCGATACGCCGGTGCGGTCGGAGTTCAGGTCGATGCCGGTCGTTGCCCGATCGATGCGCATGTTGTAGAGCGCCGTGAATAGATGGCCCTCGGCATTGGCGGCGGCTTCCGCTTGGTTTGCCGAGGCGAGCCTATTCCAGGAGTCCCACGCGGTCAGCGACAGCATGACGATGACGGCGATGCCGAGCGTCATGATGACGGTCTTCAGAAGGGTACTGATCGTCACGCGATTCAACATTTCGGATCCCCAGGCGGCAGTCGGCCGGGCTGTTTGTTTGCTGCCGGCGCCGCGCTTATTAGGTCCGATTTAGTTTTAAGATGAGTTAACTAAAATGAATTTCCGAAGACTTGCGGGGCATCAGGCGGCTTCCCGCAATGACGGGAATACGCCGAATTGCACGCCTGCAACCTTGCCGTGCCGTTTGCGCGCGCCGCAATGCGCACGACTTAACTTGGATCAAGCCGGCTGATAGCGGGTGCCGATGCCGGGCTTGCTTTGGCCGAGGCCGGGAAGCTCCCAGACGCCGGCGCCCGCGGGATTGATGTCGGCTGCAATATCGACGTCGATCAAATAAGGACGGTTGGCGGCGATGGCTTTGCGTACCGCCTCAGCGAGATCGCCGGCGCGGTCGACGCGCACGCCCTCGACACCAGCCGAGCGCGCCATTGCCGCGAAGTCCGGACTGTAACGTTCGCCGGTGACCGGATTGTGGAAGTCGGTCGCCAACTCGCGTCCGTTCAGATAGCCGCGCTGCAAGCCGCGGATCGACGCATAGGCGTAATTGTTCCACACCACCCAGACTACGGGGAGATTATATTCGACCGCTGTGCCGAGCACGTTGGCATGCATGAAGAACGCGCCGTCGCCGCACACCGAAACGCAAGGACGATCGGGCGCGGCGAATTTTGCGCCGAGAACGCCGGCGACGCCGAAACCCATCGGCCCAAATCCCATCGAGCCGATCAGCGAATCCGGACGCCGCGGCTTGCAGAATCCGAGCAGCCAGTTGTGATGCACGCCGATATCGCTGACCAGGATCGCATCATCCGGCAGGCCCTTGTCGATCTCGAGCGCAGCGCGCTGCGGATTGATCGGCGTCGTGTCGTCGGAAAAGCCAGGCGCGACGAACTTGTCCCATTCCTTGCGATAGCCGTCGATCGCGGTCAGCCATTTCTGGCGCGCATCGGCGCGCTTGTTCAGATCGCCGCGGCGGTCGAGCTCGGCGAGGATCTGACGCAAGAACGTGCGCACGTCGGCCATCAGGCCGAGCGCGACCGGATAATTGCGGCCGATCTCTTCCGGATCGATGTCGACATGAATGAGCTTGGTTGGCGGGATGGTGAAGGAATAGCCGGGGATCCATGAGCTCGACGTGCGGTCGTCGAAGCGAACGCCGAGCGCGAGAAGCACGTCGGCCTGCCGCGTCGCATGGTTGGCTTGATAATGTCCGGCGCGTGCAACGAGGCCCAGCGCCAGCGGATGTTTGGTGTCAATGGCGCCGAGCCCGCTCGCCGACGACGCCACCGGAATCTGCAACCGCTCGGCGAGCCGCAGCAAGTCCTCGCTGGCGCCGCCGTAGCGCACGCCCTGCCCGACGATGATCACCGGCCGCTCGGCATTGAGCAGCATGTCGACGGCTTTGATCACACCCTCGGGATCGGCGCCGCAGCGGCTCGATATATTGGCGCTCCATTCTTCCGGCTTGGGCGCTTCCTCGGCGGCGGCTTCCATGAACACGTCAAACGGCACGTCAAGCACGACCGGGCCCGGCCGGCCGGTCACCATGGTCTTCCAGGCCTGGCGCACCGCGAGCGGCACCATCTCACCGCGCGTCGGCTGAAACACTTTCTTGCAATAGGAGCGTACGGTGAAAGGAAAGTCGGCCTGATAGTGCCGATAGAGCTCCTGGAACGCGCCGCGATTGAACTGGCTGGTCGGCACATTGCCGGTCACCGCCATGAATGGCACGGAATCGAGAAACGCATTGGCAAGCGAGATCGGCAGGTTGGCCGAGCCGGGACCGCAGGACGTGAAGGTCGCCGTCGGCCGGCCGGAGACGCGGTAATAGACGTCGGCCATGAAACCGGCGACGCTTTCATGGTGCACGGAGATCGTCTCGATATCGTGCTTGCGCTCAAAGAGCGCGTCGATGAACTGAATGTTGCCGTGACCGCAGAGACCGAAAACTTTCGGCACCTTTTCCCGCACCAGATAATCGACGATGACCTGAGCGCCGTTGAGCTTATTGCTGGTCGACATTGCGCGCGTCTCCGGTTGGCGGCTTCGCGGGACGTGCCGCCCCCAAACCGGCTGCACGCTATGTCTCACAATGCTGTACGTCAATTGATATTGTGATATAGAGCCAGACCCCTTTGGGAGGCCGCCAAGTGACCACGCACGCCAAAACCCGCGTCGCCGCAAAGGTGAGGGCGGCGGCGCCAGCCGCGCCGAAAGTCCCGCCGAATGCCGCTCGGCCGCTCCGCCCGACACGGGCCGCCGACGAGGCCGTCGAGGCGCGCGCCAGCGTCGGCATCCAATCGCTCGGCCGCGCTTTCGGCATTCTCGAGGAGGTCGCCCGTCACCGCGACGGAATCGGGCTTGCCGATTTGTCGCGACTCGTCGGCCTGCACAATTCCACGACGTTTCACCTCGCCAAGACCATGGCGGCGCTCGGCTATGTGCGGCAGGAAAAGGACACCAAGCGCTACCGCATCGGCCGGCCGCTCTTCGCGCTTGCCGCGAGCGCGCTCGACGAGATCGAGATGATCAATGTCGCGACACCGATTCTTGAAGAGCTGGCGCGGCAGACCGGCGAGTGCAGCCATTTCGCCGTGCGCATGGGCGACGCCATCGTGGTGATCGCGCGCACCTCTGGCCCCGGCGCCTTTCAGCTTGCCGATCGCGTCGGCGTCGTGCGCCCCGCGCATTGTACGGCGCTCGGCAAGGCGATCCTCGCCGCATTGCCGCCGGATCAACTCGCAGGCCTGCTCAAGCGCACCGGTCTCAAACCGTCGACAGAAAAATCGATCACGGAAATTCCGGTCCTGCTGCGCGAGATCGAGGAGATCAAACGCACCGCGATCGCCTTCGACGACGGCGAGTTCAATCTCGAAGTGCGGTGTATCGCAGTGCCGGTCAAGAACTTCACAGGAAAAGTGATCGGCGCGCTCGGCGTTTCCGGTCCGGTCTGGCGCCTCTCCAATCAGGCCGTCAAAAGCCGGGCGAAGCTCGTGCAAGAGGCGGCGGCGCGCTTGTCGGGGGAATTCGGCGCCGGCAAATGAAATGAAGGCCACACGGCGCCGGCGCCAACGGTCGCGCGCTCGCTTATCTGCCCTTCTGGGCAATATGCGTCACCAGGTGAACAAGCGCACTGCGCAGGCTCCGATCGGAAATATCTCCGAAGCCCTTGAGCAGTTTGAGCGCAGCGGTATCAGCCAGAAGCTCTTGCGGCGATTTGGTGTCTTTCGTGGCGTGCCTGTCGACACCGGCAAACAGGCTGGTGATCGGAACTTTCAGCACGTCGGCAATCTGCACAAGGCGGCTCGCACCGACCCGGTTTGTTCCTTTTTCGTATTTTTGCACTTGCTGGAACGTCACGCCGATCCGTTCGGCGAGAGCGGTCTGAGAGAGCTGCGATCTAAGCCTGTAGATTCGAATATTTTTGCCCACAATCCCGTCCGCGGGCTTGGATCTGCTTCGAGACATGCCGATTCCCTCGACTTGGACCATACCAATTGGATCGCTCCAACTGAATCACCCCAAGTCCACACTTTACTGCATCAGCTGAGAATAACAGGAAATTTTCACAGAGTGAAATGCGTTAATTGCACAACTATGCCGAGAGGCTCATTCAAGATCGATATCTGCATCCTGATCCAATGGGACCATGCTCGTCTCCTCGTTCAATGATTCAATCGCCATTCGCACGAGAGCGGCGCTTGTCTCGTTGACCAATGTGAGTTCCTCAAGCGCGTAGCTCAGATAGGCGGCAAGCAAATGCCGATCTGGAACCTGATGGGCCGTCGGGCTGTCTGAGCGCATGGGATCGTCTGGGCGCATGATCAAGCCGCCACGCGATGGATGTCGTTGGTCGTCGTGACTGCCACAACCGCCGTTTCCCTGACCAGACTGCGGACGATTTTATTGGCGGCATTGCGCGGAATGGCTTTGACAAAAATGTAAGCCCTCGGCCGTTTGAAGGCGGCAAGCCTGCTGCCGCGGCAATGCGTATCGAGACTTTCCCAGGCCAATCCGGACCGGCTCTCTACGATGCAGGCGACCACGATCTCGCCCCAATAATCATCCGGCAGGCCGATCACGCACGCTTCGCGAACACCGGGATGTTCGGCAAGCACGGCTTCGACCTCCTCTGGATATACGGTTTCGGCCCCCGAACGGATCGCGTCATCGACGCGGCCGACAAGGGCAAACGTGCCGTCGGCGTTACGGACGCACACATCGCCGGTATAGTACCAACCATCGCGGATCTTTTTGGCGGTCACTTCGGGAAGGCCGAGATAACCAGCAAAAATGCTATCGGTCGTCGCGTCGATAATGAGTTCGCCCGACGTGCCCGGCGCCACCAGATCCGAAGGAACGCCGCCAAAGGCTATGACGCGGGCGCGATGGGAATAGCCGACACTGAATTGTGTGGGATTGTCCTTCGGCGAGCGATTGAAGAACGGAATCATGGTCTCGGTGGTGCCGTACAAATGGCACAGTTCGGCTTCCTGCCATTCATCGCTAATTCGCGCGAGCAAGGAAGCGGCAATCGGGGCGCCGCCGTGAATCACGAGTTTCAAAGATTCCATGCGCGCCGGATCGTAGTTCGGCGCCGACGTGATGGCCTGCAAAACGGTCGGCACCACGAACAAAAAGGTGATGCGATGCTCGCCGATGAGCTCGACTGCGGCGTCCGGCCTGAAGGCCGACATCGCATAATAGGTGCCGTTGTAAGCCAGCGTCACCATGAACACACAGTAGAAGCCGATAGCGTGAAACAGCGGCGAGGCGCCAAGCGCGCGCAAATCCTCGCCGTAGCGGAGCCCGGCGAGCGGCGACAAACAGGCGATGCGATGTTCGGTGGTGCGGTGGGCGATCAAGACGCCCTTCGGCTTTCCGGTCGTGCCCGACGTATAGAAGATGTACGCGATGTCGTCGGGATCTGGCTTCGGCCGCGGCGGCAATCCGGCGACATCGCCGCGGCATTGTTCGAACGTGTCCGCATCGCCGCCGACAATCAAAAGCAACCCATCATCGGCGGCAAGAGCCGACGCCATTTTTTCCGTCAGAGCCGGATCGTTCTGAACCACCGCCCCGAACATTCCACCTTCAACGATCAGCGCGGCGAGTTGATCGGGCGGCAGGCGAAAGTTGAGCAGCGCCGGCACGGCGGCCAAGCGCTGCAGCGCCAGGAGCACGAGGCAATGTTCGAACAGGTTCGGCAACGCGGTCGCGACACGGCAGCCGGCGGTCACGCCGCGTTCGTACAGACCGGCGGCGATGACGTCGACCTCGCGGATCAGTTCGCGATAGGTCAGTGTCCGCTCCGTCCTGTCGTCGACCAGCGCGACGCGGTCCGGAGTCCGCTCGGCTGCAAGCCAGACAAGGTCATATCCCGTTTGCATGCCGCGCTCCCCGTCTCAGGCCGCGGCGCGGATCAACGGCTTGGTGATGCCGTTGCGCACCAGCACAGGATCGCTGATCCGGTAGAACGCGCGCGTCGAGCGTACCATTTCGGCGGTAATGGGGATGAGCGCACCGAGCCACCACTCGCCGTTGATCAAGCTCGGCAAGCCGAGCGGCTTGATCTCCCAGCCGTGCTGCTGCAGGCGGGGCAGCCACCAGGCTTCGAACTGCAGCGACAGCGCGCTGATCGCTTCATCATAGGCATATTCGAGACAGCCGCTGAATATCTCACCGATGACGCCGCTGCCGAAACGCCCGCCGTCACGCCGATCCTTGACCGCATACATGCGCGTCCATTCGTAAATGTCGGGCGATCGCGGGATGCCTTTTATTTCTGCAAGCTCGGGACAGATCGTCGCGAGCAGATGCGGCTTGAGCGTCGGATTCATTCGCGAGCCACCGACCACACGGCCATGCTCGATGGCGAGGAAATACACGGTGTCGTCGGTGTCGAACTGGTCGAATTCAAGGCCGTCCCGGCTTTGCAGTCCGACCCAACGCCGTTCTTCGACATAAACGTCGTGGCGGATCTTGTGCTGGTCCTTGATCTCGCTGCTGTACAGATGCCGGTTTTCCGGCGTGACGACGTGCAGCATGGCTCCTCCTTCGCGATGGCGCGACGGAGTAGACGATCCATGCCGATGAAAAGCGACTATCAGTTCTATAGTTCAGCTGAGTCGGAAATTTCATATACTAATCTGCTTGGCGACGATGGCGTTGACGACGGCTTGCGTCTTGTTGTTGGCGCCGAGTTTCGACATCGCTTGCTTGAGACGCCAAACGACACCGGCCTCGCTCATGTTGAGGATCACTGAAATCTCCCACGACGACTTGCCGACGGCCGTCCAGGTCAGGACCTCGCGCTCGCCCTCCGTCAAATCCGACGCCGGTCGCGAAATGTCCTCGCGTCCGATCAGTGACATCGCCTTGGCGTGAGCATAGAGACCGATGAGGTGCATCGCGCGCTTGGCGCGCGGCTCAAAATCGGGACGGTCGCCGGCCATGGTCACGCCCGACATCGTACCGGTATGGCGGTCGATCGGCACAACAAAGCCGTCATGAAGACCGAACTGCCGTCCTGCATCCATGACTTCGGCAGCGCGCGGACATTTTTCCGCATCGTAGGTCGCTTCGGACCATTCGAAGGGATCGACAGAGCGCCGGCAACGCGCCGCGACCGGATCGTCTTTGTAGTAATTGTGACCCTGATAATGCTCGGCCCAGGCCGGCGGCCACCCGTTCAGCAGGAACACCGGCCTGGCGTTGCTGGTGATTTCGGGAACGTCGACGACGAGAAAAGAGCTAAAGCCGAATCTTCCGAGCGCCGTCGACATGCAGCCAACGACTTGCTCGGGCCTGAAAGATCTGTCGAATTCGTCGATCAGATCAAAGGCAATATTGGCATAATCCACTGACTTTGCGCTCATGGCCCCCACCATCTTCGCGCTAAAACAAGTGAATAAATCGAGCTTCCCGCAACTCGATGCCAATGTCCAGATGCCGATATCCAGGGCCGGACGCACCCGGTAGCTCGGCGCCGACACAAGTGCTCTACGCTAAAGCGTCAAAATCAGCCGCAAGCCGCAGCTCTCAAGTTCGCGAACGCCCAGCGGAATAAGATCGCCCGCTTCGCTCTCGCTCGGATACGCTTTCAGCACCATCGCGATGCTCGAATTTCGCAACCCGCACTGCCCCTTGTTCCGATAAAAATATTATGTCGAAATAGCGGGAGATAGAGAGAATCTGGAGAAACGCCTTGATGAAGGTCTTACGTTTAGCCTTAGTGTCGTTATTTTTCGTGACTGCAAATGCGTCGGCGCAGATAATCGACGTCGCAAAAATCTCATGCAAACAATATTTGGCCGGCAATATTGTGCGACAGGACTACCTGACACTGTGGCTTAGCGGATATTCCAATGGTACACGCAAGGATACCGTCATCGAGACGGGCACCGTGCAAAATATTGCCAATAAGGTCGGAACATATTGCCGGTCTAATCTCGATGCAGATCTCATGGACGCAGTCCAAAAAGTCCTCGGCGTAGAGAAATAGATTCTCGTCCGCGTCCAAGTAAGCGGCCCGTGGAAATATCTTGCGAAGGAACCTGGGGCGTAAATAATGAAAATAACGAATTTTGTCGTCGGCGTGCTGGTGACGCTTGCAGCATTTTCGACGCGAGCACAAACAACAGTCGACGTTGCCAAAATCTCGTGCCGTCAATTCATATCTGACGATATTGCACTATCGAAATCCATCGCGGTTTGGCTGAGCGGCTACTATAGCGGCTTGCAGCACAATACCGTGGTCGACATGAGCCGAATGGAACAGAACATTGATAAAGTGGAAGATTTTTGCCGACTGAATATGGATATAACGGTCATGGATGCGACAAAGAAAGCGCTGGGTGTAAGCAAATAGAATCGAGCGCAGACTGACGGCGCCATTTGTCCATGACATTGCTATCCGCGACATCCCCATCCATGACATCGCCGCTGTCACGTCCTTGTCCAACTGGGGTAAAAAATGTACTCTGCGCCCGCGCAATCAGGAGACTTATTAAATGGCTAAAGGTACCGTGAAGTGGTTCAACCCGACGAAGGGATATGGATTCATTCAGCCTTCAGGCGGGGGCAAGGACGTGTTCGTTCACATTTCGGCTGTTGAGCGCGCTGGCCTCAATTCTCTCAACGAGGGTCAAAGCGTTCAGTACGAGGTAGAGAGCAATCGGGGCAAAGAGTCCGCGGTCAACCTCAAAATCGGCTGAGGGTCCAAGTGACGGATACGTTGGGCCGGCTGCCGCTTGAGCTAACGACGCGAAATCTTCTTACAACACGTTCAATGCTCGGGCTCGACCGTTCAGGTCTCGCGCCGGCTCAGCTTGTCAGTGTAACCGTGTGTGACGCCACCTGAGACCCAGCGCCACGGCACGTTCAGCGACGTCGAGCGGATCTCGGCAAAGAAAGCCGGCCACCTCATCGAGCGAGGCTCCCGATGACACGGCCTCTCTCAGGTCCTCCTCGTCGGTCGCCGACCACGGCCCGCTGTCGGTGTTGGCGTCCACTTCGTCGTCTGATTCCATCAAAGACCTGCTTGGCCGCCCATCACGCCCGGCTGCTCAAAGGGACGGGAAAAGCCCATAGGCCCAGTGCTTAAGCACCAGGGCAGGCTACCGTGCGATTTGACGCCGGAGGAAAGACAAGGGGCGCCGATAAGGGCTGCCCTGAAAGTCAAAAACACATCCGCAATGGGGTCATCCCAAAAGACATGTCAGTTGACTACCGCAGATATGGGATGCTCAGCCCGGTGAGCAAGGGCCAGCGACGGCTGCGCCAGCATCAACGCCGATCATCAATGCGTGAGGTCGACTATTCGGTAGTCCCTCGGATCTTGTCCAATATGGGAAGGATGTAGCGGCGAAATTGGGCCGGATTCTCACTCATAGGAAAATGACCGAGTTCCTTCATGACCGTCATTTCGACGCCAGAAACGGCTTTCGCAGTGGCCTCGGTGTCAGCGGGCGTGCATGAAAAGTCATATTCGCCGGTTAGTAAAAACAGCGGGCACACGCGGGTATCGATTTTCCCGATCTCGCCACGCAGATCGCTATCAACGCGGTAGAAATAAAGATCTCCTTTGAATATGCCTGGGCCGCCCTGCATATATTGCCAAAGGGTCTCCCACCGGGCGGCATCGGGGCTTTGCGGCGCAATCAGGCCGGAAACCAGTCCTGCACAAACTTCGCCGCCATGAACATCCGGACGGTTCAGCCACTCTCTGTCATACCAAGGGGTTTGATATGCCGCGGCCTCAAGTCCAATGAGAGCGCGGAATTCTTTTGCACGGCTGATCGCGAGACTTAAAACGATCCTGCCGCCGATCGAGCAACCAAGGACGACGGGACGTTCCAAACCAAGCGCATCGCTAAAAGTCCTGATCGCGTCCATATAGGCGCCGGTCGTCAGACGGTATTCCTCGTCCTGCCAGCCGTCGGGCGGCGTCGACTTGCCGTGCCATGGCATATCGAAGGCAATGACGCGGTAATGATCGGTGATCGCAGCATCGGTCATCATGTAGCGGAACTGGCGCCCGTCAGCGCCGGCCGTGTGCAGACATAAAAGCGGAATTCCCTGCCCCGCCTCTTCGAAATAGATGCGGTGCTCACGGCCGCGAAGCGTCACGTGGACATAGCGGCCGACAATCGGATCGAATTTTGCCGCCATCACTGCACCTTCGCCTGCAAGGCGCGGGGTGCAGCCAGCAGTTCTTTGAAATAGAGGAGATTTGTGATCAGCGGCTGGTAGTCGCCATCGATGCAAAACGCGCCTTGCTTGGCCAGCGCAAAGATGTCGTGGAAATGCGGCGGCGGATAGGGCTCCCAGAATTTTCGCCAAGCGTCTTCGCTGCCGCGCACCGCGAAGGACCACGACCTCATCACTATGGGCCCGCGCTGAAGCGCACTGATCCGTCCGCGATCGATCGAGATGTAATAGGGCTGCGCCCCGATCTCGATCATGATGTCCGTGGTCAAATACCGGCCGCGCCGCAGCAGGGCCTCGTTGTCGTTGACGAGCTTCGGCAGACGCTCAATGGCAGCCGACAAAGGGGTTTGCATTGCGCAATCCGCTGTTGGAGTTTGAACCACCGGTTTTCGTCCTTCGCTTTGCAGTTTTTGCAACCGGGATCGTCAACCGCAGCTGGAACAAGCGCTGCGGTGCACAAAAAGCGCCGCTCTTTGGCGACAGCCGTCTTCGGCAAATTGAGCAGATGCCGACAGGGTTTAGCAAGACAATGCGTGCGATACCGCGATCGGAAAATCTCGCCGTCCAGCCCCCTTCGCCCATTTGACTCGGGCAGACAAATTCGTAATGGGTAAGGCCGATTGAGTTTTCGTCAATGAGGACAATTTGGCTTGGTCCGTACCGCCTCTCAATCCGTTGCACGTGTTTGAGGTGGCGGCGCGCGTCGGTAGCTTTACCAAAGCCGCCGAACTTCTCAGCGTGTCGCCGTCGGCCGTAAGCCGACAGATCGCAACGCTTGAATCCTTCCTGGACGTGCGCCTGTTCCACCGGGCGCGGGAAGGCAATGTCCTGACGGAAGCCGGGGCGGAATATTACCGCGGCGTATCTCCGGCGTTTGAGATCATAACTTCGGCAACGGACCGCGTCACGCGCGCGCAAGGGAGCGCGCCGCTCAATGTCCGAGTTCCGGCGACCTTCGCGGTGCGCTTTCTCATTCCGCGGCTTTCCGAATTCAAGGAAGAACATCCCGGCACCAATGTCCGCATCATCACCGGCTTCGGTCCGGTCGACTTCGTGCGCGAAGATGTCGACATTTCGATCCAGGTCGGCTCGGGCGATTGGCCGGGCACCGAAAGCAAAGTGCTGTTCGCAAATTGGGCGCAACCGATGTGCAATCCGAAACTGTTCAAGGATGGCAAGCCCATCGAACGGATTGACGACCTAAGGGGCTACCGGCTTTTGATCTCCAATAACCGGCGCAGCGATTGGCGCGATTGGCTCATCGAGATGGGCCGCCCGGATTTTCCGCTTGATGAAATGGAAATGATCGAGTTCCCGAACTCGATGCTCGCCTATCAGGCGGCAGCCGATGGCGTCGGCATCGTAATCGGCCAAATCCCGGTGCTTGGACCGGAATTCGGCCAGGCGCTCGTGCCGTTGTTCGATAAGCCGATCCGCCAGGGCTCTTACTGCGCGGTATGGCGAGCCGAGACGGGCCCGAGCCGCAAGGCACGGCAATTCCTGTCGTGGCTGCACCGGCAGCTCGACCCGATATTGGCCCGATTACCCGCAGGCCTGGCAGCGGCCTGAGCCGCCGCAGCCGTGAACAAAAGTCACGCGGCGATACCGATTGCGAAATTGTCTGGTGCCGAGCTTCGCTCCATAAACCTCAAAGGCTACGTGAAGCGTGCTGCGATCCGCGAGAGTAGATCACTGACGAAATTCGCGCTGAATCAGCGCGCCGAAATAACACGGGAGGCGAGATGTGAGTGCCGACAAGTCCTACGAACAGGGAATGGAAGTGCGCCGTTCGGTCCTTGGCGATGCCTGGGTGGATCGCACGCTGAAGAATCGCAACGCGTTCAATACCGAATTCCAGGAAATGATCACGCGCCACGTTTGGGGGGAAATCTGGACCCGCCCCGCGATCGATCACAAGACACGGCGCTACATGGTCATGTCGATGATGATCGCATTGCATCAATGGGAAGAGTTCAAGCTGCATGTGCGGGCGGCATTGACGCATGGATTCACCAAGGACGACATCAAGGAGATCATTCTGCAGGCGACCGTCTATTGCGGGGCGCCGGCGGGCAATCACGCGATGCAAGAAGCAGCGGCCGCTTTCGCCGAGAGCGGCGTCTGAGCGCGGCAACTTACGCCGCTCGATGACCTGCAAACCTTTGCAAACCGCTATTGATTGAGCTTGATGCCGGCTTCGTCGATGACGGTCTTCCACTTGACGACATCGGCCTTGATGACATCGGCATAGGCGTCAGGCCCCGGATCGCCAAAGCTCGCGCTCTGCTTGGCGAGCACGGCATGGTAGGCGGGATCTTTCTGGGCCGCGCTCATAGCGTCCTGTAGCCGTTTGATAATGGGTGCCGGCGTCTTTGCAGAGGCGACGAATCCGAACCAGCTGGCCGCCTCGACATGCGGTTGCCCGGCTTCAGCCATCGTCGGCACATCCGGAATAGCCGTCTCGCGCTTTTTCGCGGCAACAGCGACTGCCACGATCTGTCCGGCTCTGATTTGCGGTGCGATGATCGGCGTGTCGCCGAAAAGCGCGTCAATCTGGCCGCCCATCAGCGCCGGGAGGCTCTCACTCGTACTGTGATACGGAATATGAGTGAGCTGGATGCCGGTCTCGTGCATCAACAGCACAGCCGCCAAATGCGTGACCGAACCGACGCCGGCCGAACCGATCGTCGCCTTGCCGGGATTGGCCTTCGCATAGGCGATAAAGTCCTTCAGTGTCTTGATACCAAGTGTCGGACTAATCGCGAGCGTCAGCGGCGATGTCCAGACCAGGCCTAAAGGCGTGAAATCGTGCAGCGGATCGTAGCTGACCTTCTCGGCCGCAGGGATAATGGTCAACGGCCCGATGGCGCCGAGAAGCAGCGTATAACCATCGGGCGGATATTTGGCGTAAGACTCCGTCGAGTTCAGACCGCCTCCACCAACCTGATTTTCGATGACGATCGGCTGACCCAACTGGCGGCTCAAGGGGTCCGCCATGAGGCGGGCGCCGGTATCGCTCGGGCCACCCGCGGCATAGCCGACGATGACTTTGATCGGGCGCGTCGGAAAGTCCTCCGCCCTTGCCATTTGTTGACCGGTCGCGGCCATAAGCGCGGCGGCGAATAAAGCCGTAATGGCGGAGCGCATCCGGATCGTCCTTGGTCCCAGCAGAGAGCCCATATGGCTCGCTACCGCTATAGCATCGGCTTCGAGAGCCACGCTTGCAATAAACTCACAGGTCTGTGCCGATAAGGAAGTTGTCGGCTTTTGGCAAAGCTCATAGCGATCGAAAGGCTACAATCAGGGGATTTGGAGGCGGGCGCGGCCGTAGTGGCAAAGCGTCGCGACCTGCGTCTTTGAATGCGGATCGCGGCCAAAATGAACCGAGTAGGTAGACATGATTATTGATGCCCACGCGCACTTCGTTCCTCAGGCCTTGCTCGACGAGGCGCTCATGCAGCGCGCGTTCCCTTCCGTCGAGGCCGTCACCGAAAACGGCGGCACGCGGTTTGCCTTCGCGGGACAGGAGGCGAAGCGGCCGGTCCCCGCGGGAATGAGCGACGTCGAGCGCCGCCGGAAATGGCTCGCCGACCGCGGCATCGACAAGCAAGTGGTCGGTGGCTGGCTCGATATGTTCGGCTATGACTTGCCGCCGGACGAGGGACTGGAATGGAACCGGTTCCTGAACAGTCATTTGCTCAAGGCGACAAAACAAATTCCGTTTCTCGTCCCGCTCGCCACCGTTCCGATGCAATCCGGCAAGCTTGCGGCGCAGGCGCTGGAAGAAGCGCTCGATCAGGGCTTTCATGGGGCGATGATCGGCACCCAGCCCAAGGGTGCGAGCGGCGTCCTCGATGATCCCGATCTCAATCCGTTTTGGGAGGCCGCTTCAGCGCGCAAAGCGACACTCTTCGTGCATCCCACTTTCGGCGCGCGCGACGACCGGCTCAAAGCCTATGGCCTTGTCAGCGCCGTCGGTCGCGTGACCGATACGACCTTGGCCGTCGCGCGGCTCCTCTATTCCGGTCATCTGATGCGCTATCCCGACGTCAACCTCGTCATCTCGCATGGCGGCGCGGCACTGCCGATGGTTTTCGGCCGCCTCAGGCGCAGTTTCGCGACGGCGCCGGCGCAGAACACCGACCCAGCTCTGGGCTTTCACAAGCTGTATTTCGATTCCGTCGTCTATGACGCCCTCACCGTTCGTTTTGTCTGCGACATTGCCGGCGCAGATCGCGTGCTGATGGGCACCGACGAACCGTTTGCGATTGCCGAGCAGCAGCCGCTCAAACTGATCGACGCGTGCAATTTCAGCACGACCGAGCGGCAAGCGATCCTCGGCGGCACGGCCGCCAAGCTCTTCCGAATTTCGTGACGCGGTCGCCGGTGGTGGCTTAGGAGACGATAGCGATGCATGGACCCGCGGAAAGCGCGCGCATCGGCCAACCCGTCCCACGCAAAGAGGACCTGCGTTTTGTAACCGGAAAGGGCCGCTACACCGACGATTTCAACGTCGAAGGCCAAGCCTATGCAGCCATGGTCCGCTCGCCGCACGCTCATGCTGCCATCCGTTCGATCGACGCCAGCGCAGCCCTCCGTGTCCCCGGCGTCCTGGCGGTTCTGACCGGCGCGGACTTCATCGCCGATCGGATGCAGCCTATTCCCAACAAGACATTCTCTTTGCACCCGGCAGAACGGCCGCTGGTCAATACCGACGGCACACCGGCCTTCAATGTTCCGGATTATCCGTTGCCCGCGGATAAGGCGCGCTTTGTCGGCGAGGCGGTCGCCATGGTGATCGCGGAAAGCGTCGCTGCCGCCAAAGACGGGGCGGACCACGTCGTCATCGATTACGAGCCCCTCCCCTGCGTTACATTTACAGTGGATGCCGCCGACCTCGACGCACCACGGGTGCGCGACGAGAACGCCTCCAACGTCTGTATCGACGCCCAAGTCGGCGAAGCCGAGCCGACGGAAGCCGCGTTCCGCAAGGCGGCTCATATCGCCAAAGTCAAAACTTGGATTCCGCGTGTCGCAGGCTCACCGATGGAGCCGCGCGGCGCGACCGGCGAATACGATCCGGCAACGGGCCATTACACGATACATACATGCAGCGGCTCCACGCTCCGGCTGCGGCGGGATCTGTCGATCGTTCTCAACGTGCCCGAACAGCATGTCCGTCTTGTCATACGCGATGTCGGCGGCAATTTCGGCACCCGTGGCGCGATCTTCGCCGAGCAACCGCTGGTCGCCTGGGCGGCACGTCGCGTTGGCCGCCCGGTGAAATGGACCAGCGAACGCAGCGAACTCCTTCTGAGCGATTATCAGGGCCGCGATCTCGCCGTCGAAGCTGAACTCGCGCTCGACAAGGACGGCAACTTCCTGGCGATGCGCGGCTCCAATGTCGGCAATCTCGGCTCGCATACCGGCAACTTCTCGATGGTCCAGAAGGGCGTCGAGATCATGTCGAGCATTTACCGCATGCCCGCGGCGCACTTTCGCGCGCGCGCGGTGTTGAGCCACACCGCGCCGACGCGCCCCTATCGCAGCTCGGGGCGGCCCGAAGTCATTTATGTGATGGAGCGGCTGATCGATATCGCCGCGCGCCAGGCGGGCTTCGACCGCATCGACATCAGATTGCGCAACCTCGTTTCACAAGCAGAACTGCCGTATAAAAATCCCTTCGAACTGGTCTATGACAGCGGCGACTATATCGGCGTGATGAAACGTGCCGCGAAGCTTGCCGACTGGGATGGTTTCCCCGCGCGCAAGGCGGAAGCGCGAGCGCGCGGCAAATATCGCGGCATCGGCGTCGCCAACTACGTCGATACCGCGACGGGAATTCCGCGCGAAAAAGCAAAAATCACCGTGCATCCCGCCGGAAGCGCCGATCTCGTGATCGGAACGATATCCAACGGTCAGGGACATGAAACGAGCTTCGCGCAGCTCATCCATGAATGGCTCGGCGTCCCCTTCGATAAAGTGCGGCTGATCACCGGTGACACGAATATCGTGGATGTCGGCGGCGGCACGCATTCGGGCCGCGGCATGCGGCTCGGCAGCATCGTCATCTGGCATGCATCCAACAAGATCATCGATAAGGGAAAGCAGGTCGTCGGCCTGCTCACGCAAAAGGACCCTGCGCAGATCACGTTCAGCGACGGTACCTTCTTCGTCGATCGCGATCAGGCCATGAGCCTTTCCGAAGTTGCGGACGCAATGGCCTCACGCACGGACCTGCCGCAGGACTTTCGCGGTCCCTTGATCGGCGAATGCGACCAAACCGTCAACGAAGCCGGGTTCCCCTATGGCTGCCATGTCAGCGAAGTCGAGATCGATCCGGAATTGGGATCGGTCGAGATCGTGCACCATACGACGGTCGACGACGTGGGCCGCGCGGTGAATCCGCTGATCATCCACGGTCAGACCCACGGCGGCATCGCCCAGGGCGTCGGCCAGGCGCTGCTCGAACATTGCTTTTACGATGCCAGTTCCGGACAAATGCTGTCCGGCTCGTTCATGGACTACGCCATGCCGCGCGCCGACGTGCTGCCGTTCTTCACGACGGACATCAGCGAGATTCCGTCGACCACACATCCGCTCGGCATGCGGCCGGCCGGCGAAGGCGGCACGACGCCGGCACTCGGAGTCGTTATCAACGCGATCGTCGACGCGCTTGCCGAATTCGGCGTCACGCACATGGAAATGCCCGCGACACCGGAACGGATTTGGCGAGCCATCCACGGCAAGCCGCAGCGTTCACGTATAATACCGGATGCCGTCGAGCAGGAGATATCACTCCGCTGAGAAAGAGCGGGGGGTTCAGCCTTCCAGCGAACGCACCGGAGTCTCAGGCTTCATGCCGCCGCGCCGCCGCGCCAAAGTGTCGGCGCCATTGACTTCCCATTTGCCCGCCGTTGCATTCTGCGCGAACTCTTCCCAACTGTCGCGCCAGTCGCCGAGCTGATAGCCGTGCCACGGCGCCTGAAACGAAATTGGCGGTAGTTTCAGTTTGTTCCACAAATCCCGGGCGCGCTCCATGTAAGCTTTGGCCGGCAAGGCGATCGGCGGCATGATGTGCTTGAGCGTCGCATCGATCAGCAGTGTCGAATTTGCCGTCCGCGGATCTGCCGGCTCGCCGGAATCGCTGTCGGAGCTTGGCCCGTGGTCGGGCGCGCGGAACGGCAGAACTTGCAGGTCCTCCATCGGATTGGACCGATAGGCCATCGACCAAAACACCGCGTTGGCATTGTTGGGGTCGACATCCTCGCTGACCGCAATCACGATCTTTCCACAGTCGGCGATCCGCGAAGACGCGGCCTGCAATGCGCGCCAGACCTCGGTGCGGCTCGCGCCATGCGCAAATTGAAGAAAGAGCAACGGCCGCAAGTTGCTCAGTGTCTCGTGCATGACGACCTTGCGGATGCCGTTGATGCCGATCTGGCGCAGATGGGTCAGGAATACCGGCTCCATCGCCACCTTGCGCATGACGCTGGATTCGCTCGGGGTCACCTGGCTGATGATCGAGGTGAAGACCGGCGACCGCCGATGCGTGATCGCCGTGACCTCCATCGAAAGATTATAATCTTCGAGTGCGACGTATCCGGTGCTTTCGCCGAACGGCCCTTCCGGTTCGAGAAGCTCGGTACTGATCAAGCCCTCAATGACGATTTCGCCGTTGGCAGGCACCATCAGATCGACGGTCTTGGCCCGCACCAGTTCGAGCGGCGCTCCGGTGAGCGCGCCGGCGACGGTGATCTCGTCAAAATCCGTGGGCAATCGCTGCGGCCCATTATAGACAACGACCGGAGCGCAGCCGAGCACGATGGCAATCGGCATCGGCTTGCCCATTTTCTGATATCTGAGCCAGTGCTGATAACCGCCGGTGCGGCCAAGCCGCGAGGCCATGCGGACGCCGAGCCGATTGGTGCTTTTCAACGCCGCCCGGTTCATCGACATATTGGGAATGCCGTTTTCTGGATCCTTGGTGATGCATAGCGTCGCGGTCAATGTCGGCGCCGCGTCGAAACCCGGCGTCGATACCGGCACCGGCAGCATCGCCAGGCCGCCGCCCGGCTTGGTCAGATCCTTGCCGGTGATGACGACTTCCTGGCAGAGCGCCGACGTGACCTCCTTCGGCGGAATGGGATTGGCGATCGCATTGACCCATGTGCCGCTGATCTCCCCGACCGCGCAGCCCATGCCTATCGAATAGATTTCGGGCGTCGCCGCGAGCGCGCCGACCGCGACGGGCATGTCGTATTTCCTGCCAGTCGAATCGACGACATTGGTGAACAGAAAAGCGCGGCGGTCCTGTTCCGGCACGCCGCCGACGAACTGGCAGCGCACCAGAGGATGCAACTCGGTATCCTTGTTGATCGGCTCGTCGACGCGGACAAGAAGACCGCGCTTTTCAAGATCGGCGAGATGCGACTGGAAGTCGAGACTAACGGTGCGTTTGTTTGCCGCGGTCATAAGAGGAGGCCGTCCTTTGGCTTATCATGAAAAATGCCGGCCACTCAGATCGCAGCCACAGCATTGGGTGAGGTACTTAGTGATCGGCGTCCTGCGATGTGCCGGCGAACTCACTGGATCAGATCGGCCTTTCCGGCAAGATCCGTCCACTTCTTGAGATCCTTCTCGATCGTGGCATGAAGGTCGGCCGGAGTTTTGAGGTCGACGAATATGGCCTGGTTGGCGAGCGCTTGCTTAACGTCGTCCTGCGCCAGCGCCTGGTTGATGTCGGCGCTCAGCGTGTCGACAATGTTTTGCGGCATTTTCGCCGGAGCAATCACGGCCATCCAAAGAGTCACTTCGAAGCCCGGTACACCGGATTCGGCGATGGTCGGCACGTCCAGCAAATCGGCGACACGCCGGGACGTGGTCACGCCGAGCGCCCGAAGCTGGCCGTTCTGGATGTAGCGTTTGGTCGTCGTCAGGATACCGAACTGAGAATCGATACGCCCGGCCAAGAGATCGATCACGGCCTGGGTCGAGCTTTTGTATGGAATCTCGTTCAGCTTGATGCCGGCCGTCGTGGCGAACAGTTCCGCACCAAGCCGCGCGAGGCTCGCTTCGCCTTCCGACGAATATGACAATTTGCCCGGCTTCGCTTTTGCAAGTGCAATATAGTCTTGGACGTTCTGCGCCGGCACCGACGGATAGACAACAAGCATGAACGGTGAATAGCCGACCATCGCAATGGGCGTAAAATCGTCGGGCGTCTTGTAGGCAACGCCTTTATTGAGCACCGGCACCGTCACCAAGGTCGTCGTCGTCGCCATTCCGATCGTGTAGCCATCGGCATCGGAATCAGCGAGCTTGGCTGTGCCGATCGCGCCGCTGGCGCCATCGCGATTTTCAACGATAAATGGCTGGCCGAGCCGATCCGACAGCTTCGAACTGATAAGTCTGGCGACGGTGTCGGCGGCGGAGCCGGCCGGAAACGGCACAATAACGTGAATTGGACGGTCGGGCCATGGACCCGCCTTTGCGTCGATCGCGGGGAACGCCGAAACAACCGAGACGACGGATGCGAAAATAACGGCCACCGGAGCACGCACCCTCGTCTCTCCCAATCTACCCACTCATTTTTCAGGCGCATCAGCGTATCGCGCCGTTCAGAACGGCACTCAATAGACATTTGCGAATTGGCGCGTGAGATTTTAGCAAGGATCAGTAAAATTGCCGCCCCGCGGCGCTATTCGGCCCCACGGCTTGCCGCCGCGACCTGCGCATCAACTATCTCAGATCGAAATCGAACAGCAGTTTGCAGCGTGTCAAAGGACCACGGCTATTTCGTCGTCACATCCGGGGCGGCTTCGGATTGCTGAGAGAGAGAAATTGTACGCGCAACAACGTCGCTCAGCACATTGCGGACCTCGCTATTGTCCACAAATGGCTTACTTTCGTGAAAGCCACAGCGCAAATAAAGCGCCTCGCGGAGCGCTTCGCGCAAGTTCTGGCGGAACGGGTCGTTGCCACCCGAATTAATCGCGATCATACAGAGCGCCGCGCACTCAATTGCGGCATTGTAGGCGGGGCTGTCGGCGATGTCCGGTACATCAAAATCGCGTTGCCCGATTTCGTTAAACCGAAAGCGAGGCGGCACTGGAGACCGCGCGGAGAGCGCCTTCTCACGCGCCCATGGTGGGGCATAGATCAAAGCGGGATCGAGATCTTTGGCGTGGTGGACCGGAGAACTCATGAACGCCTCCCTGTGCTTTCAAGCTCCGATTGTTACTAGCGACTGCAGGCCCTTCTATTTTTCATTGTCGTCATCCAAACATACGGCAAGATCCGCGCAGCGGATATCTAGGATATCCGCGGGCCCGTTCAGCGCGATCCAATTGCAGGGAAACACCATGGGTGGCGGAGGCTGACATGTCGCCCCCTACCCCTAACGGCTGACCTACACCGAACGCAACGCACACATTAGTCCCGTAACGTCCCCGATAGTCCCGTAACGTCCCCGACGCCGCGCATCTTCTTCCCGGTATTCAAATAACGATATGCGGCCAGAATAAACTATTCGGTAAGCATTGGGGCAGGGATATGATCTTTATTGGTTAATTCCGGGGCGCACCTGTTTCGATTTGGTACACCTTTATCGACGCCGAAAGTCGATACGCAACCCGCCTAGTCGCGCTGACGTGACGCTTCCTTCAGCCGCCATCGAGCGAAGGCCGGTTCATCCTGCGCGGCGTATCAGCGATCCGCGAGCTTCGAGGCGGCTGTCGCGGATGAGCCCGCTTATGACCGATCTGGCGGCCCCGTCGACGAACGGACTGGCGCGACGAAAACCCAGCCATATGGCAAACCTGCGAACGCTTTCGTCACGCTCAATCCAACTGCGCCCCGGCATCGAGGCTACAAGCTGATCGCTCAAAAAGTCCCGCTTGTAATCGATGATGCTTCTCGTAGCGAGGCTCAGGCCGTCACCGCGGCTTTCCAGAATGTTGCGCCGGACGGCTGTGCGTATGACGCTATCGAGTTCTTCACGGACCGGATAGTTGGGGGGGAGTGGTTTTACGAGAAATGTCTGCAATGCAGCGCTAACATCTTCGCGGCTTCGGACTTCAGATCCACGAAAAACCTGACGGACGTTGCAGATCAGCTCGTCGCGAGTTGAAACGAATTTCCCGTCGCCTGATTGGGGCGCCTCGGCCTCCGCGTTCGGGTCGGCCGGCGTTTCTCTGAATTCCGGCGGAATCTGCAACCGGATCTCAAGTTCGATCTCACAAATTCTGTCCCAGCATTCTGACCTTTTTGCCCACTCGCCAGGCAATCGCCCTTCAGCCGTAAAGCGCAGAGCGCGATCAATCTGGTCGGCGCAATGATCGATTAATACGGTAAGTTCAGGCGATATTGCTTGACGAGCCCAAAGCAAATCAAAGTCAATTACACCGTGGGTCTCCCACGCCAGCATCGCAACCGTATAGGCAGCGACGCTTTCTTGATAGGCGGGAAATTGTTTTGCTTGCACGATTTTCTGAGTAGCTCGGAAGACCAAGGCTTTTCCGATGAAAGCCTTGTACCAATTAACGTCGAGCGGCAAACCTTCGGGATGCTCTTCCTTGAGCCGCTGCATGAAATATTGAAAGTTTCTCTGATTACCGCAGCTGACATAGTATGGAAATCCGTCCCACGCATTCAGATATTTCGCCGTATCCGTCTTGGTAAATCGGCGCTCTATCGGCATTTCGCTGCCGAAAGCCGCGTAGCCGCCACGCGCGCGCTCATAAAACCAGCGGCTCTCCCCGTCATTCAGCCATGTATCGTTAGCCAGGCGTTCCAACGCGATGTGGAAAGGGTCGTTCGCGGAGAAGTCTGCAGGCTGCACCGGATTTTGGCTGTTTGCTGAGCGAGACACCGCCGCCACCATTGCATCGAAATTGTCGCGCTCAACCTTGATGATTTTTGCGGCAACCATGATGCCGTCGAGTTTTGCTGCGTCTTGTCTTTTTGCCCGATGAAGGCTGGCCGTGGTCTGTCCGCCATTCACGATCTGAAAGCCTCGCAAGGAGCGAATTCCCAGAGTTCCGCCGGGGGCTTTTGCTAGCTCAATTTCGTCTGCTATCGCGACGATGCCATTATTCAATGCGAGAAAACTGCTCGGGTCACCCAGGATGGTTTTTCGCAGACCAGCGTTCACCGTCTCATGTCCGCGAACGCCGAGAAAGGAGCGGACATTGTGTTCGAGGAGCCGCGCTCCGTATTTCTCATACGTGGTCTCGAGAATGCTGGCGGGAACTGCCGCTAAATAAGCGTCATAGCCCGATCCTTCAAATGATGCTTTGAGGCATGCCAGCGGTTGACCGATCTCCTTTGAAAAATCGATCATGATGTCGTCGTTTGTGAGCCCCTCATGCAATATGTAAAAAAGCTGCTCAATATCGAACGTGTTTACGATAACGCGGGTATTGTCGGAGGCGCGTCTTATATCGAGAGGCGCAATCGGAACGATTCCGTCCGAGATGATGACAAGACGAAGGACGCCAATCCGTCCACGAGCGCGTAAATCGAATATGCGGCGCGCGAGATCGCCGGCATCGGTATTGGCCGGATCGATCCTTTCATGCATTCCGCTGCAGCTGGACTCGTAGAACCATAGCGTCTGCTTAAATGCGGTAGAAATTTCATCGCGAGAGAGTGGACGCGGCGGAAAATCGCCGGTGTAAACCGTCGTCACCAGGAGCAGGCGGTCTTCCTCATCAGCCAATGCAAATCCGGTGATTTTGTATTTTTGCGCATCGAAGGCTCCCTCTTGCCAAAGCGGGATCGGATTTTCCAGCGTTCCTTCATTTCCAAGTTTATCCAGAACGATACGGGTGAACTCTTCGGCGTGATGCGCACTTCCAATTCCGGATTTGACGGACGCGTCCACCTCCGCTCTCAGCTTGCGAGCGAATGCAATCACAGAGTCGGCATTTATGATTTGCTTTCCGCCGTCAGTCATTGCGCTTTGTCCATCGTTCGAACCAGCAACTCAAGAAAATCAGAAATCTCGAGGCGAACTTTTTGCAGCATTCGCCGATCCTAGAAAGCACCCACGATGCGGGCGGAATAGAGGCGTTACCGACACGCATAAGTTTTTGCGACTAACCTGGAATGAGTGCTGACCCCATCTTTGGCGACCAGCCTCGCCGTGGAGCGCCGCCCCGGCTCTTAGCAAGTTGTTCAAACTCTGGAGGAGCAACAAGCCGGACCTCTGATGAAGCAGCGGCGCGAACTTCAGCGTGAGCCAAAGCACGGCACATCCTCCAACTGGGCAGGTTAGTGCTGGGGGTCGTCGCAGAGCGGGAGCGCGATCGAAACCACGCGACTTGCCGGGGATGCGGGGGAGTACGTGTTGGCGACGCAGTCCGAATCGAACGCGTCTCGGCAGCTCCTGACAACAGAGAAACAGCAGAGCCGGGCCGTAGAACTAATCGATTCCGGTGCGCTTCGACATATCCAGCGCTCTCGTGCGCCCTTTCGAACCCGCAGGCATCGCGAGAATTCCAGTTGTCAAAACAGGTTGCATTCTATCATAATTCTACCATCCAAATGGGAGATGAGTCTCTTTGTGATTGTAGCGAGGTGGGGCGCCAAACTTGTTGCATTTGAAACTTGAATCACCAGAGCATTATTGGCGCTGCCTTGCGCCGACGGGTGCTTGCCGGAGCGGTTGACGAGGCGGAAATGAGGTTCGTGTTTTTTGGTGACTCGATTGTATTTGGTCAGTTTGTTTCTCCACACCTTACATGGGTATCGCGGCTGAGCGCCGAACTGCACCTGGAAGCGGGCACGCGCGACATCGTAATTGGCAACAGTGGGGTCAACGGCAACACGACCCGTCAAGCTTTGGAACGCGTCGGGAATGACCTGCAACTCTACCGACCGGATATGGTTCTTGTTCAATTTGGGCTCAATGACTGCAATTGTTGGACGAGCGACCAAGGGCACCCTCGCGTGAGCCTTCACGCTTACGACGCTAATTTGCGTGAAATCGTCGATCGGGCGCGACTGTTTGGTACCAGCGCGGTTCTTTTCGTCACCAACCATTTGACTCAGCCAAATGGTCCAATCGAGGCCAAACAGGCAACGCAAGCTAACGGGACCTACAGGGACCGAATACGTGAATATAATGATATTATGCGCCGCGTCGCCAAAGCGACGGGAAGCGACCTAATTGACATCGAGAAAGTATGGATTGTCGGCCCCGAAAAGGCGGGACGAGCAGAGACGCTGCTCGCGCCCGACGGTCTTCACCTGTCTCTTGAGGGACACGACTTCTACTTTTCAGTAATCAGCCCAATCTGCCTTCGAGCCGCTCGCCAAATCCTGTCGATATAATTCACCTCCCTTCCCGGACCTATTAAGCTTCGGGGTCCAATTATTGATGCCAGACACGTATTCACACCCACGGACGGATATTGTTCACTCAAATAGTGTGGCACGACGTTGAGCCAGAGGGAGCACAGTGAGCAAAAGCAATACCGATTTGCATTGGAACGAGCGCGCTCTAACCGAACGGGATAACGCGCGGGTCAATATCGGCGACACCGTTCAGCGCGACCTGGAGCTTGCGTTCATCCTAGAGCAGCTACCGCCTGCCGGCCGCGTTTTGGAGGTGGGCTGCGGCAATGGATATGTGACGCAGCAGTTGCGAAACAATTCGAGGCATGTCGATGCCTTTGACTATGCGGAAAACATGATCGAGCGGGCGCGTTCAACTTACGGCGAGAAAAACGGTCGCTTCTTTCACGGTAGCGTTCTCGATCGCAAAGCTTGCGAACCCCGGAGCTATGACGCAGTGGTTTGCGTGCGAGTGCTTATCAATCTTCGTGATTTGAACCAACAAGTTTCGGCGATTGACAATATCGCTTGTTGGATCAAGTCCGGCGGCAAACTCATACTTGTCGAGGGCTATCAAGAGGGCTTTGAAAGCCTCAACGCTTTGCGCGCCGCCTGCGGAATGCCTCCTCTGCGCACGGCCAGTATCAACTTCTATTCACGATTCGAGAAGCTGAAAGCGGCGGCACTTGGAGATTCATTTGAGATCGAGGCGGAATTTCATACGGGCATGTTCGATTTTTTAACGAGGGTTGTTTTTCCGGCTCTCGTTGGTCCCGAGCAGGCCGCCGGTCCGGCCGACTTTCATGAAAAAATCAAGGCGATACCGCTAAACTACAACCCGGATGCCATGAAAGATCTTGCCAGAGTCCGCGGCCTCGCTTTGAAGCGTCGGGTGTAAATCTGAAAAACTCTTGGCGCGCGGACGACCTGCATCTCGAATAAGCCTCCCTGTGGCGGGCCATTTGACAGTTTCCGGAAAATTTCGAGTCTTTCCCGTGGTGGTCAAGCTGAACGACGAAGTCATCGGCGGCATCGGCGCCGCCGGCGCGCCCGGCGGCAACCTCGATGATGATTTCGCGAAAGGAGGGCTGGAGAAGATTCGCGACCGATTGAAGTGACGCGATTTCTCTCACACGCTGGGTATCGCGTGCAGAACCGGGAACAACATCCCCGCCAGGGTCGGCGGCCATGGAATCGCCAGCAGCTGATCGAACACCACATAGATCAACAGCACCACGCTGGCCGCCATCGGTATGACGATCTTCCACGGCTCGCGGCCTTCAACGCGCATAAAGGCTGCGATGAAGACCGGCACGGTCGGAATAAGCCCGATCAGCGCCATGCAGGCGGCGAAGCCGGCCATCCAGCCAAAAAACAAAAATCCGCGGGTGAGGATGATCTTAGCGGGCAGGTGCGCGGTCTTCGACGCGATATCCATGTGGATTTTTTGCGACTTGGCGGCAAGGACTCCGCCCCCGTTGCGCTCGTGCAGGCCGAACACATCGTTGATCAGACTCAACGAGCAAAACAGGATCGCACCGGTGCCGACGATGGTCGGAATGATGCGGGCAGCGAAGGGCCACTCGAGCGATGCCGAGATCATGGCGACGAACAGGCATAACAGCGCAGCGGCAAAAATATTCGCGGGCGAAAACATCGGATGGCCCCATTGCGAGACCATCTTTTTCAAGCCACCGTGGATACGGATGTCCTGCAACAGCGGCCGCAGCAGCGACAGTCCGGCCATGATGAACATGATGACGACGACGGGACGGAGCATCCAGGAGATGCCGTAGCGCTGGATCGAGATGAACATGTACCGCTCGATCACTTCACCGAGGATGAAGCCGAGCACGAGCGGCGGGCGCGGCCATTTGAAGTGCTTCATCGCCCAGCCGAGCATGCCGAAGAATATCAGCGAGAACACGTCGCCCCAGTTCCGCGACGCCTCAAACGCGCCGATATAGATTAGGCTCAGCACGCCGGGCATGAACAGCGTGTAGCGCAGCGTCGCTATCTTCGCGAGCTGGCCGCTGAAGAGAAAGCAAAGCCCAGAGCCGAGGATATTGGCAATGGCGATGCTCCACACCATCGAATAAGTGATGTCGAGATGCTTGGTCAGCATTTCCGGCCCGGGGACGAGGCCGTGGATCAAAAAGGCACCGAGCAGGATCGCCATGCCGGCGCTCGACGGCACGCCGAAAGCGACAGTCGGAACGAGCGCGCCGCCTTCGCGGGCGTTGGTGGCGCTTTCGGCGGCGATGACACCGCGCACGTCGCCGGTGCCGAAGGTCTCGCTCGCGCCTTTCTCGGTGCGCAGCGCGTGGCCATAGGATATCCAGTCGATCACCGAGGCGCCGATGCCGGGAATAGCGCCCATCGCCGCTCCGAGCCACGAGCAGCGCAGGATCAAAAACCAGTGCCGCATGCAATCCTGGACGCCGAGCAGCATGCCGCTCTTGGTGTCGAGCGTCATGCCTTCCTGGACGATCGCCATGCGGCCGATAGCGAGATCGCAAAGTTCCGGCAGCGCGAAAATGCCGAGCGTGAGCGGCACCAGCGGCAAGCCGTCCCACAAATATAGCGTGTCCATGGTCCAGCGCAGCGTGCCCGATTGCGGGTCGGTGCCGATCATCGACAGCATCATGCCGAAGCACGCCGCGGTGAGCCCGCGCAGCGGCGCATTGCCGGAGAGAACGGCGACCATGGAAATGCCGAACACGGCGACGCCGAGAAGCTCGGGCGAGCCGATATAAAGGATGATCGGGCGCAGGATCGGCAGCGCGACCGCCATCAGCAACGCGCCGAACAGGCCGCCGATCAGGGCAGCCATGTAGGAGGCGCCGAGCGCGCGGCCGGCCTCGCCGCGCCGCGTCATCGGATAGCCGTCGAGCGTGGTCGCCGCGGACGCGGCGTGGCCCGGCGCGCCGAACAGGATGGCCGCAATGGGATCGGCGGTGGTGGTCGTGGCGCCAAGGCCGAGCAGCAGCGCGAACGCGGTCGGCGGATCAAGGTTGTAGGTGAATGGCAATAGCAGCGCCGTGCCGGCGATGCCGCCGATGCCCGGCAGAATGCCGAGCGACAATCCCATGCACACGCCGCCGAACAGATACATCATGCGCGTGGGGTCAAGGATAATGAGCAGGGCATGCGCTGCGGAATGCAGCATGTCCGTTTCCATTGACGCTCCTCGCTGGCGGGATTGTGCAAAACGCTAGACTGCCGCACGCGTTGCCGGCAAACGCGATCGGCCTTAACCTTCAATTGCCATTGCGGAGTTTGTGAAGCAAGCCTTGTAAGAAAGGTAGAGATCGCGGCAGAGCGCTAGCCCCGACTTGCCCTTTACCTCGTTGCAGAAGATCGCGATAGCCGCAAGGCGGCCTTTCAGCGGCAGCTTGCGAGAGGCAAATAGCGTGCCGACCGTAATCGCAAAGTCCTTTTTACAGGCCATAGCGGAAGCGGAGCGAGCCGTTCGGGCGCCGGTGAGCCGTTTGCGTTTAATCGAACCAGCGGGCGCAACTTTCGTCGCTCCCGGGCGGTCGCCGCAGTAGACGCGCAGAGCGCGGCTCTACTGCAAGACACGCCCATTGCGCGAATCAATTTCCCTTCTCGACGTAAACATTGCGTACCTTCTCGACGAGATCAGGCGGCAAATTGCTTACTTCGGCGACAAGCTTCTGCACCTCTTCGCCATTGAGCGGATTGACCGTAAGCTTCAGCCGCTCGGCCTCCGCGAGAAAATCCGGATCCTTCATGGTCTGCTCGAAGGCATGGCGCAAAAGGGCAACACGATCGCTAGGAACGCCAGGTGTCGTCATGAACGACGAGCCCACCTCGCTCGCATTCATGACCGCGCGCAAAATGGCGCGCTCGCTGTTATTGCGGGCGAGGTCGACGACGACCGGAACGTCCGGCAGCTCCGGATGCGGCTTGAGCGCGTATTGCACGATGACGTTGATCTTATGATCGGCCACCCAGTCGGGGTGCGCGACCTTAACCGCCGTCCAGGCCGTCGAGTGACCTTCCGCTTCGCCGCGCTCGACGGCCAGTTGGGCTTCGTTCGAGCCTTTGTAGCCCATGATCAGCTTGAACTTCGTGCCCAGCACATTGTTGGTGACGGTCGGATAGATGGAGACCGTCGAGCCCGCACCGGTCCCCGCCAGAGTCGATTCGATGCGTTGCGCGTCGGCAAAGGTTTTGACTGGCGAGGTGTTCCACATGAAAACAACGTTGACGAGCGAATCGATGCGCCCGATCCAGTTGAATTGCGCGGCGTTGAAACGCACGCCGGTCGAACCGAGTTTTTCGTCGAGGGGCGCCGTCGGCGCGCCAATCCCGATCTCGGTGCCGTCTTTCGGCGCGACGTTGTAGAGATAGGCGAGCGCTAGGAAGCTGCCGCCGCCGGGCATATTTTTCGGCACGATCGTTGGATGCCCGGGAATGTACCTAGCGAGATAGCGGCCAAGCGTACGCGCATATATGTCGTTGGCTCCTGCTGGCGGATAGCCGATCTCGAGGTTGATGGTCTTGCCGGCATAGAATTGTTCGGGAGTCTCCGCGAAGGACGGCGCGCTTGCCGAACCGAGGGCGATGCCGAGCACCGAGAAAAGAACTGCCGATCGAGAAATTCGCATAAGTTTTCCTTTGTCCTTTTGCTTGGTCGAACTTGGTACGGTCCAAGCGTTCAAGTCGGCGACAGCCGACTTGATGCTCAGCCGGTGGCGAAATCGGTGAACCTCGCCGCTCGGCACGGCTGAAGGTAATTGAGGTGTTGCGGTAGGCCCGGTGCTATTTGGTTGCCATTAGCACCAGTATGTTTTTTGCTTCGATAGATCCCAGATCCATCGCACGCTGATACCAAGCGCGTGCCTGGGCCTCGTCCCCGGTAACGCCGATGACATTTAGGCCGGCAAGATAGCGAGGATCGTAGGTAGCCGCCAGTCTGAGTGCCGCCTCCGCGTTGCCGGCATCTGCTAAACGCCGAAACGAAAGCCGGGCAGCAGCGATGTCGCCGCTGGCCAGCGCGTCCCGACCATGTTTCATCAGAATTGCGGCTTGTTGTGGGTCAATTTGTTGTGCAGCTGGAACATTTGGACTTGCCGGACCGACTGTATCGATCCGCTGCGTCGGCGGCTCCTTGCTGACGACCCACTCAAGCCGCACCGAACGGCTGTCAAGTAGCTTTTGACTGGGTGAAAGGACATCGATCGCCGTATTCATCACGCCAACAAAGTCCTTGGGCGCGTAAAGGTACAGGCCGCGAAGATCACGCGACGGCAAACGCCAACTGGATTCGTTCATCGCTGCGCCCGCCGACAACCGCGTGCCTGCGGCAAGGCCTGCGACCACCAGGGATTCGTCGCCGGCCGAAGGGGCAACCGAGGCTTCGAGCGGAAGAGGTTGGTTCACGAAAGTATGCTGGTTTTCGACGACTAGCCGCGTCGGCAGTTGCGGTTCGATTGCGGCCTCGTGGGATACCGGTGGCTTCGCAAGCGCGGCGACGGCATCGTCCGCAGCGTTATGCGAGGCGACTTGATGCGAAGTACCTTGATTAGACGTGTCTTGACGCAACAAAGTGTCTTGATGCGAACTCTCGCGCGGCTGGAACGAGGACATGACCGTGAAGCCGTAAGCTGCGATTGCTGCGGCACCAACTACCAGCGAAAATCGCATCAGCAGGGGACGAATACCGTGCTGCGTGTCGATCGACGGTTGGGGCACAATGTCCGGATCGAGCCGCGAGCGCAGCGATACGCCCCGATCGACCCGACGACCGTTTCTTTGCAGATCGGATAACTGTCTTTGCCAATCGGATGAGGGCCGCGGCCCGTCATAAGTCTCTTCCCGCGAGGGCATCAGGCGCACGGCGCGCGGCAATGGCGCCAGAGTCTCGTCTTGCGACGACATCAGGCGCGGGGCTCGCTGCAGCGGTGCTACGTGGACTTCGCGAAACTCGCACTCCACATCGAATACCGCCTCGGCTACGTTATCGATCCGCGCCTGCACCGCGTCCGCAGATTCAGCATCAGCTTCCCACGAGTCGCCTTCCGGCACTTGCGGCCGATCGTTTTCCGGCGCACCCGTCAGACCAGCCGGCGGCCCATCTTGGCCGTCCGCCAACCATTGCTCTTGGTCGCCGGCCGCGGGCTGCTCTTGGTCATCGGCAAAAGACTGCTTTTGATCGGCCGCCACGGACTGCGCACGCGCCCGTCGCGGCGCGTAGAGCTCGAGGCCAGCTACTCTGGAGTTTGGCGGAATTGGAGTACTCATTTACACGCCTCCAGCTTTCGACCTGATGGTCGACCCTCGCGCAGCGCTTGATAGTGCTAGCCTCCCGTATTCTGGCCAGGATTCTGGCCACGCTGGCGTTCGTCGTGCCACTTCATATACTCATGAAAAAGCATATCGCGTTGATCGGGCGTCAGCACAATCGTCGAAACACCCGCGCGCTGGGCCAGAAAGCGGTTGAAGTCGTCCTGGCCATCCGCAACCGGCGCGGACGCGGCGCGATGACTGTCGAGCCACGCTTGAGCCTCGGGGAACCGAGTCCAACCAGGTAAAACCGCTGCCAGATTCACTTCGCGCCAAGACGGATGACGCGGCGGCTTCTGGAACTCGTCAAAATGCGAAAAGAACCGATCGACGAACGCTGCGATGCGTCGATAGCGCTCCGAGTCCTTCGGCCAGTTGTACGCGATCATGACCGCCCCATAAGCGATCGTATCGACACTCTGACCTTGGGGGATGAGGCCCGGATAGCTTTCGTTCGTGAAGCTTGCCGGCAAATAGTCTTGCTGCAGTCGTTTGTCATAAGGAATTGGCAGGATGCGCCAGCCGTCGCTGGCGCGCAATTTCGCGATCGCCGGCGCCGGCATGCCGCCGAACTGAATCGTCGCGGCGATTTCGCCGGTTTTCATCTTTTCGTAGGCGTCAGCCTGCCCCATGTTCACTTCGACGGGGTGGATGCCGAGGCGATCGAAAACGTCGCCGGAAGACACTTCCGTCGCGCTGCCCATATCGCTGAAATTGACTTTTTTGCCTTCCAGCTGCTGCAGCGAGGTGATGCCGGAATCAACGCGCACGATGACGTGCATTTCGTCATTGAACAGCTTGGTGATGTAGACGATCTTGTCGTCGATATTGCCGAGCTCTTGCGATCGGCGGAACTTGCCCAGCACGCTCGTTACGGTGATGCCGAGATCGACGCCCTTCAGATAACGAACGTCGCGGACGTTCTGCGCACCGCCCTTACCGACCACGGGCAAAACGCGAAAGTTGTCGCCGTCATCCAGAACTGCTGAAAGGTCGTAGGCAATCGTGAGCCAAGCGGCATTGATATTGCCCGATACAATGGCAATCGTGTTGGCATTGATTTGGGCGCCGAATGAGCCGAGAGCAGGCTTATCCGGGATCGGCGCATTGCCGTCGACGACGGGAGCTACATCGTGGCGCTTTTGCTGCGCATAAGCCGGCGATATCCAAATGCCTGCTGCCAGCACCCCGGTAACCAAGATGCACGTTAACACTTGTGGCCGTGACAACGGCCGCCGCAAAGGCGCCCACATCTCCGTACCCCCCTCACTCTACGCTACAACACCCGTGTGACAGACTCACAACCAGGAGCTGGACGGCCTCACCCGGACGTACCAGAGAGCTGGACGCTTTTTTTGTTGTAGCGCGCGGCTTTCTTTGGTTGCAACGCGCCGCTTACCGCCAACTTTAGACATAATGTCGACAACCAATGGGGCGCTGGTATGATTGTAGTTTGGCGATTCCGCGGAACGCTCGCCACAATTCTCCGCCACAAAATAGCGATTCCACGGCTCCATGGAATTGTGGCGGGCACATCGATGTTGGCTTGCGCGTCGCGCGTAAACGGCGACGTGTGACAGTAATATGTCACCGTTTGCGGGATGTTCTCCGCCTGCTGTAGCGGACGACCAACGAAGTTGGAACGGCTGACTTGGTGTACGACTTCGACTTATGACTGGTGACTGGGTAAGCCGATGGGTATAGCCGCGGCTTCAAACTTGCGGTTCAATTCCAAATAGCCGAATCGCTAAAAATCTTCAGCAGAAAATATCAATGTCGTCGGGTGAGGGTCCCTTTGGAGCCAAACCTTGATTCATGCTGCGCAGACTTCGGATAAGAATTTTCCGATCTCACTTTTAAGTTTGTTGCTCTCTCGGGACAACATTTGAGCGGCAGACAGAACTTGAGTTGCCGCCGACCCGGCCTCAATCGCCTTATGATTTACGCGTTCGATATTGTGCGCGACCTCCGTGGTCCGTCTGCCAGCATCGTCGGTAAACCGGGCAATGTCCTTGGTTGCCGAGTTCTGCATCTGTGCGGCGCTGTAGATAACGGAGGAAATCTTAGAAATGCTGGCGATAGTACGAACAACGTCCGTGATGACCGTTGCTACCTCTTGGGTAGCTGCTTGCATTGCGGAGACCTGCTTCCTGACCTCCTCGGTCGCCTTGCTTGTTTCGTTGGCCAGCGACTTCACTTCCGCGGCGACGACGGAAAAGCCACGGCCTGCGCTTCCAGCACGCGCGGCCTCGATGGTGGCATTGAGCGCCAGGAGATTGGTCTGTTCGGCTATCGTTCTTATGAGATTGACGACCGCACCGATGTGTTCTGCTGCTTGCGATAAGCCAGTGATACCTGCGGTGGTTTTTTCCGCCTGGCTCACGGCCTGCCGCGCAATTTCTGTCGCCTGACTTGTTTGCACACTAATTTCATTGGCGGACGACGTCATTTCCTCGGTCGTTGCAGATACCGATACCACGTTTTTGGATGCATCGAGGGATGCCACCGCGACCTTGCCTGCGAAATCTTGTGTGGTCTGCATCGTTTCCGACAGAGTTCTGGCTACGGCCTCGAACTCCTCGGCTGAAGCTGATACTCTACTAACAATATCGCCCAGCGCGGCCTCGAAACGATCGGCAAATCCCCGAATCTCCAGCTTGCGCTGATCTGCGGCGCGCTGTTGCTCAGCGAGCCGTTCAGCCGCGACCCGTTGCCGCTCTATAGCATTCTCCTTGAAGATCTCCACGGCGGCAGCCATCTCGCCGATTTCATCTAGCCGCTTGGTGCCCGGAATCTCAACGGTGGCGTCGCCGTCTGCTATTCGCTGCATTGTCATCGTAATCGCGCGGATCGGTCGTGTGATCCGATATGCCACGATAGCTACGCCGACCAAGCCAATAATCACCGCGACTGCCAGCAATACGCCTTGAGAGATAAGGTTGCTATTAGCTTCCTCGCTCTTCATCGCCACATGGCGTTCGGCGGCAGCCAGCGCGGCATCAGAGACATCGGCAATACGCTGGACCGCATTTTTTGATGTTGCAGCAAACGCATCGGGCGAAATCGACGCCGGCTCCCCCTTCAAAAGCGCATCGTAAACGCTATTGCGGATGCCAGTATAATTCTTGAACGATTCCTGATCGACTGCTTTGATCAAGTCGACGACATCTTGCGGCGCGTCCGCGCGGGCCGCGAGCTGAAGAACGACGCGCCATGTTACCTCGGCCTCCATACGCAGCTCGGCAATGCGCCGCTGCGCTTCCGGTGAAAGCTTGTTGGCCATAAGGCTTCTGTAAATAAAGCTGCGCTCGAGCCCCAATCCATCACGCGCCAGCCAGCCGAGTTGCTTGATCTCGACCAACTCGGCGGTTTGTGCGTCGAACATGCGGACCTTGTCGCCCAGCGCGTTGAACATTGTATCAAGCCGATTGATCAAATCGGTCGATGTGCTGTCGAAATCGTGAGCTATATCCGGCGCACGCGCGCTCAAGGGCTGGGAAAGAGCGACGTCGACCCGCTTTCGGGCTTCCGCATGCCTGTCGATACTGTCGCGGAGGCCGGCAACCGGTTCTTTCTTTGTATCTGTGCAGTCGACAACGGTGCAATCGTGGAGCATCACGGCGATTGCGGCTTCGGCTTTGGCGCGCAGTTCAGACGTGGTCTTAATGATTTCTGAAGACGCCGGCGCGGGGTCTTCCAATGTTGCTCTGATTGGACCGCGTTCAACTCGGACGAGCTCGAGTGCGGCAGCTACGGTCCGGGCCGCCCGGACGTTGCGCAGCGCGTTTTGGCTCTCGATCCGCTCGCGAATGTCGCTGTAGATCGGCACCAGAAGGCCGCCGATGACGAGAAAGAGCATGAGGCCAAATAGCGTATGGAGAATGGTGCCGATTCTCAGACGCAGCCTTTGCGCGTGTTCAGTCAGGTTCGTCATCGAGTGCCCTCTCCTCGAGAGGTCCTCCCACATTTTCGAACGTGACTTGGACTATAGTCGGAAAGGTTTTGTAAAAATTAATGTTTTTGTAAAAACTAACCGAGTGGCCAAGCATAACCCGGTAAGATCCGTTTTTCTTTGCTCCTAATTAAAAAGGCGGCAGGAAATCTCCACTGGATTCATCGCACTTAATTTCACTGTCGAGATCTGTGATTCTACCGAGACATGCGTCAGTCGTTCGTCGACCTCGACAATGGCATTCTCTATCGGTTGCCAATCGGCAAGCTGGCGCTGGAGCATCGGTTGGCGACCTGCGTATGGTCGTCTGATACGCTCAAGGCCGGCGCACTTCTGTCTTATGGACCTAATCTTGTTGCGATCTGTCGGCGGACGGGTGCCCTGGTGCAAAAGATAATTAAGGGCGAGAAGCCAGCTGAAATTCCGGTGGAGCGACCTACAAAATTCGAACTTGGAGTAAATTTGAAAACGGCGAAGGCACTCGGCATAACTATCTCGCCCTCGTTGCTCGCTACCGCCGACGAAGTGATCGAGTGGCGATCTTTCGCTGCGATGCATGAGGCCGCTATTGGCCCAACGCGGACATTTCGACAGTCGCCATCAATGTCCGCTTTCGAGGGTAAAGCAGACACCGTGTCACGCTCGCGTCATGTCCGCTTGTGACCCAAATCGGACGCATTGCCTGCAATCAGATAAATGGCCGATATGAAAGGGAGTTCTCTATGACGAAAGTACGCGTTGCAGGCTTTTCCATCTCGTTCGACGGTTTCGGAGCAGGCCTTGAGCAAAGCCTTGAAAATCCGCTCGGCAAGCGTGGGCATGAATTGCATACGTGGCTGTTCGGTACGCGCATGTTCCGAACAATGGTCGGTAAGGACGGCGGTTCGGACGGAGTCGATCAGGCCTACGCACATCGTTCGATGGACGGGTTCGGCGCGTTCATCCTCGGCCGCAATATGTTTGGGCCGATCCGCGGTCCGTGGCCGGACGAGAACTGGAAAGGCTGGTGGGGCAACAACCCGCCTTATCACACGCCGACCTTCGTGCTGACGCACTATCCGCGCGATCCGATCGTGATGGAAGGTGGCACCACCTTCATCTTCGTGACTAACGGTCTCGAGGCAGCGTTGGATCAGGCGAAACAATCAGCCAATGGCCGCGACGTGAAGATCGGCGGTGGCGTCGAGACCGTGCGTCAATATCTTCGCGCCGGGCTGATCGATGAGCTGCATTTCGCCTTGTCCCCGATCGTGCTCGGGCAAGGCGAAGCGATGTTCGCCGGGATCGATCTGCCGGCGCTCGGCTATCGCGTCACCGAACATCGGGCGACCGAGCACGCCACTCACCTCGTATTGGCCCAAAGCGGACACGTCCGTTCGTGACTTTTGCGGCAACTTTCAGGGGCAAAGCAGACATCGAAGCTCGACCATGTCGCGGCAGCTAATGACCCGCAGCGGACATTAGCCGAGTAAAGACCCGTCGTCGAAGGCATTTGAAGCGGCTTGTGCGCGTTAGGTAACCCTGTTCAACGCCCTCCATGCGGCGAGTGAATCCATGTAATCCCGCCAGCGCACGATCTTGCGATTCTCAATCGTAGCGATCGAGACAAATCTGTTGTCATACGGCGTATCGGTGGCGAGTATCTTTCCGTGCACTTCGTACTCGAGAGTTACGACACGGCCGTTGTCGGAAGGATGCGCGATCAGCGCATCGCCGCGATCCAGCCGGATATTGTTACCGTATCCAGAATAGAGCGCCACGAGGTTGGCACGGCCGCGCATTACCTGCGGCCAACCTGGAAGATCGTAGCGAAACTCAAATAAAACGTCGTCGTGGAGGGTATCGAAATAGTGTTCACCGTCTACGAACTTCGAGAGACCATCCATGACAACCGCGAAGAAGGGGTCGAGCGCGCGAAAAGCTGCGTAGTCGCCTTTGGGCATTTCTTACTCCTGAGGGCATCGACACTATTTGGTGCAATGCATAAGTCCGCTGCTGGGCCTTAACGCCGTCTGTTGCGAGACAGGAATAGGTGTGGAATTGGGGTCAAAGCGGAAGTGTCCGAACTGCGCCCGAAATGACGTTGTTGACCCAAATGAGACTTCGGTGACCAGGGCCGTTTTGCGGCGAACTGGCTGATCATGATGCGGTCGCGCGCGCCGCCTTCAACGCCGCGGTCCACCACACCAAGTCGTCGATCATGGTCTTGGCGGCTGCCTCAAGCTCCGTCAGTCCGGCGTCCACATCGCCGCCCTGGAAGTGCGCCCAAAGCGTCGCGACAGGAATATATACGGACGAGCGGACCGGAGCGAGCTGAAGCTCTATCGCCGTCAAGCGGAGCTGCTGGATGCCGCGAGCGCCCATGGCACTGCCATAACTCACGAAGGCGGCCGCCTTGCGGTTCCACTCCGGATAAACCCAGTCGAGTGCGTTCTTGAGCACCGCAGAGGGACCGTAGTTGTATTCTGGCGTGACGAAGACGAAGCCGTCCGACCGGGCGATTTCGGCAGTCCATTTCTTGACCACTTCATTCTCGTAAGCCGGGCGACCCGGCATGGCGGGCGGCACGGGCTGGTCGAAGAAGGGCATTGGAAAGTCCCTGAGATCGAGCAGCCGCGCGTCGACGCCGCCGCGATTCTTGAGTCGCTGAAAAATCCATTGCGCCGGTTTTTCGGAAAAGCGGCCCTGGCGGGTGCTTCCCACGATCACCGAAATGACTGTCATGTTTTGCTCCTTACTGGCGGTTGAAAATTCAGTCGCGTGTCGCGCGAGGAATCCGCGTACGCCACTCCGACGCGGTCGCAGCTTCCTGACAGGCACAAAGACTTGACCTAGCGTTAGGCTAGTTATCGCTCCTAGGCCCGTGCAAGAAGGCACAAGCTTGGTACCGAAGCACATAAAGGTGGCTATCGAGCTTCGTCGACAGCGTCATCGGATGGGAGCCGCGCGATGTCGGTTCATGGCCCTAGCGGGCATCGAAGAGTTGCCGGATGATGTCGCTATTGGGGGTAAAGCGGACATCCGAATTTGACTGCGCCGTGTCCGCTAATGACCCATTTTCGGCTTAGTTGAAGTTCAGGAGATCGGCTTGGTCAAAGTCGCTTTTCTTTACTTGTCGCCCTTTCGACGTTTGGTGGGCTGATTACGCAGTCCATCAACGAAAATATCCACGAGCCGAAGGACGTTCTTCTGCCAGCCGGGCTGATCGTGCGTATAACACATGCCCACGATTGCTCGCAGCAAGTCTTCCGGACTGACGTCACCGCGGATTTCGCCGGCCGCGACCGCTTGCTCCAACAGCAAGCCAATCGCCCGCGTCAGCCGGTCGGATGAATCGGAGACAAGAGACGAGTCCTTTGCGATCGCAAGCGCGAGCGCTGTGGACATGCCTTTTTTTGTGGCAACAAATTTGACAATTGAATGCAACCACTGACGCAGCGCCTCAATCGGCCGTGTCTCCTTTTTCAATCGTTTTGCGAGATCGGCCAATTGCTGGACCTCATGGCGGTAAACCGCCTCGAACAGCGCCTCGCGCGTCGGGAAATGACGGTAAAGGGTGCCAATTCCCACACCCGCCGTTCGCGCGACAGCTTCGAGGCTCGCCTCCGGTCCGCCGCCGCTGAACACGGCTCTTGCGGCCTCAAGCAGACGTTCACGGTTCCGGAGCGCGTCGGCCCGCGGCTTCCGTGAACGGCTCTCATCTAACGTCTTCTTGCCCAATGTCTTTTTGTCCACCAACGTTTCGTCCGGTGTTTTTTGTCGATGGCACGCCTTGAAAAGCGGAGGGTACCTCCGTATCTCTCGGTCGGCAACGCTGACCACATACCACTGTCGCGTCCAGCGCCGCCACACTGCAGCGGAATGGCCTAGCTGCGGGCCTGCCGGCAATTCTTGATGTCGCCGAATTCCCGTCGGCGGACGGAATTCGCTTCCCACTCGCTCGTATGGAGCACTGTATGAGCCTATCAACCACCCTCACCATAAACGGTGTCACGCGAACCATCGAACTCGATGATCCGCGCGTGACGTTGCTCGACCTGCTGCGCGAACGGCTGAATTTGACCGGTACCAAGAAGGGTTGTGACCGCGGCCAATGCGGCGCCTGTACCGTCATTGTCGACGGACGCCGCGTCAATTCCTGCCTTGCGCTTGCGGTCAGCCACGACGGAGCCGACGTCCTGACGATCGAAGGTGTAGCGCAAGCCAGTCGGCTCCACCCCGTGCAGGAGGCGTTCATCGCACATGATGGTCTGCAATGCGGGTTCTGCACTCCGGGCCAGATCATGAGCGCGATTGGTCTGATCCAAGAGGGTCAAACCGGCGACGATCCGGAGCGCGTGCGCGAGGCCATGAGCGGCAATCTCTGCCGCTGCGGCGCCTACCGGGGAATCACTGAAGCGGTGCTGGAAGCACAAAAGACACTTGATGCGGCGAGCCGCAAGGAGGTCGCATGAAAAATTTCGATTACGTGAGGCCGGCAACGGTTCGCGAGGCCACCTCAGCCGCCGCGGAACCCGGCGCCGTCTATCTCGCTGCCGGCACGAACCTTCTCGACCTGATGAAGGGTGGTGTGACGAAGCCCGATCGACTCGTCGACATCACACACCTTCCGGGCCTCGACCGGATCGAAGATCTTGCCGATGGCGGCGTGCGCATCGGCGCATTGGTCCGCAACGCCGATCTCGCCCACGATCGCAATTTCGCCCGGCGCTTTCCGGCCGTTGTCGAAGCGCTGTTGTCCGGCGCCTCGGCGCAGCTGCGCAATGCGGCAACCGTTGGCGGCAACCTGTTGCAGCGGACGCGATGCGCCTATTTTTATGATCCGGCGAGCGCCTGCAACAAACGCAATCCCGGCTCGGGCTGCGACGCCCGCGGCGGCGACAACAGGCTCCACGCCATATTGGGATGGAGCGAAAGCTGCATCGCGACGCACCCGTCCGATTTGTGTGTTGCTCTCGTCGCGCTCGATGCCATCGTCGAGATCGAGGGCCGAGCGGGCCGGCGCGAGATCCCGCTCGAAGCATTCCACCGCCTGCCCGGCGACAGGCCGGACCGCGAGACCGTGCTCGAGCCCGGCGAGCTGATCGTCGCTGTGCGCTTGGCCGCCGAGGCCGCGCATTTCGCCGACCATGCCCGTTATCTGAAGGTTCGCGACCGAACGTCCTATGCATTTGCCGTCGTCTCGGCAGCGGCCGCCCTGCGCCTCAAGGGAGGCGTTATCGAAGAGGCGCGTATCGCGATGGGTGGCGTAGCTTTGAAGGCGTGGCGGGCACGTGAAGCGGAACAGATTTTAACGGGTGCGCGGGCCGGCACCGCGCTGTTTGCGCGCGCAGCTGAGTTAGCGCTCGCCGACGCCAAGCCATCCGGTGACAATGCCTTCAAGATCGAACTTGCCCGCCGCGTCGTAGCGCGGACGCTTGCGCTCGCTGCGGCCGGCACACCGGAGCGAACACCCGCCCTGCCCGGCTCACCCTTTGCCGCCATTTCTGGAGTTCTCACCCATGCCTGAGATCGCGCTCACACAATCGCCTATTCATATCCGCCACGGCTCGAATATCGGTCAGCCGCTCACGCGCCGCGACGGCGTTCTCAAAGTGACCGGCGCTGCCAAATATGCCGCTGACCAACACCCGCCCGGCATGCTCTACGCTGTGCTCGCGGTGTCGAGCATCGCGCGTGGCCGCGTTGCTCATCTCGACGTCGCCGCGGCAAAAGGCCATCCTGGCGTGGTTGAAGTGATCACGCCGGCAAACCGGCCGCCGCTGGCACATGATCCGGACGAAAAATCCAATCCCTTCATGTTCCGGCTCGATCTCTTGCAAAACGATCGGGTCCGCTATGCCGGTCAGCCGATCGCGGTCGTGGTCGCCGAGACGCTCGAAGCGGCGACGGAAGGCGCCGCGCTCCTTGCGCCGCGTTACGAAGTCGAACCGGCGCGGGTCGGTCTTGATGCGAGCGAAAGCTTCGTGTTGGAGGCCGTCGGCCCCGGCTTTCCTGCGCATGCGCACCGCGGGGATGTGGAGGCTGGGCTCGCTGCGGCGACAACAACGTTTGCGCAAACCTACGAGACACCAGCGCAATATCACAATCCGATGGAGCCGCACGCGATCGTTGCCGCGTGGCAGGGCGACACGCTATCAATCGATACTCCAAGCCAGGGTATGGCGATGGCGCAAGGGCGTCTTGCCGGACTATTCGGCATCGCTCCTGAGAAAATTCATATTCGCAGTCCGTTTCTCGGCGGCGGCTTCGGCTCCAAAGGTCTCATCTCCGGACCGCAAGTTCTCGGCGCCATCGCTGCCCGGGCCGTAGGCCGACCGGTGAAACTTGTGCTGCGGCGCGATCAGATGTTTGGTCCGGTGGGCCACCGTGCGCCAACGCGGCAGACCTTGCGTCTCGGCACCAACGATGACAGCAGGCTAGTCGCGCTCGATCATCGCACCAAAACGATGTCGAGCACATACGACGATTTTTTCGAGCCGGCTTCCACACCCTCGCAAACACTTTATGCGAGCACCGCCATCGCCATTTCGCACGAGGGCGTTCGGAACGATATCGGCACGCCGCTGTTCATGCGCGCGCCCGGCGAGGCGCCCGGCTCGATCGCGCTCGAAAGTGCCATTGACGAAATGGCGCATGCCTGCTGCATGGACCCTTTGGCGTTTCGGCTGAGGAACTACGCCGAGGTAGAACCGATCTCCGGCAGGCCGTTCTCGTCAAAAGCGTTGCGCGAATGCTATCGGCAAGGCGCCGAGCGGTTCGGCTGGGAACGTCGGCCGCTCGTGCCGCGACAGACGCGCGATAGCGACGGTTTGCTTATCGGCTGGGGCATGGGCACCGCAACGTTTCCAGCCCACATGTTCGCGGCGCAGGCCAAAGCGGTGCTGCGCCGGGATGGCAGCGGCATCATGGAGATCGGCGCTCATGATATGGGCCAAGGCGCCTGGACGGCGCTGGCACAGATCGCGGCCGATGGGCTTGGCCTTGAGCTCGATCAGCTCGAATTCCGTTCCGGCACATCCGATTTGCCCGATGCGGGCATTGCTGGGGGCTCGTCACACACCGCCACGGCCGGCATGGCGATCCATAATGCCGGCGCCGATGTGATCGCGCGGCTTGCCGATCTCGCCACCAACGACGAGCGCTCACCGCTATTCGGCGCGGGTAATGCTGGCATTATCGCCAGCGGTGGCCGTTTGATTCGCCGCGACGATCCGAGCCGCAGCGAAAGCTATGGCGACATTCTCGGCCGCGCCGGGCTTGCGCAGGTCGAAGGTCGCGGCACCGGCGGTAACCCGAATCCGATGGAGGCACATGCCCAATCGGACTATGCAATGCATGCGCACGGCGCGGTGTTCGTTGAGGTCAAGGTCGATCCAGATCTCGGTCAGATGCGCGTGACGCGCGTGGTCGGCGCCTTCGCCGCGGGACGCATTATTAATCCACGCCTGGCGCAGAGTCAGCTCTATGGCGGCATGATCTGGGGCGTATCGTTCGCGCTGCACGAGCAGACGGTCGTCGACCAGCGGTCCGGCCGTCCGATGAATGCCAATCTGGCCGAGTACCACGTCCCCGTGAATGCCGACGTGCCGTCACTTGAAGCGATCCTAGTCGAGGAAGACGATCCGCATGTCAATGAGCTCGGCATCAAGGGCGTCGGAGAGATTGGCATCACCGGCACGGCAGGTGCAGTCGCGAATGCGGTCTGGCACGCCACCGGCATTCGCGTGCGCAAATTCCCGATCACACTTCATCGCTTGCTCGAACGTCAATGAGAACAATGCGTGACACGTTACCTGAATGAAATTTTCGCGCGTCGCTAGCGGAAGCCTTAAGCGCGCTAGAGTCATTCGATCTCACCTCCAGATGACGGAATAAATGCCAAATGCGACGTTGGCCCATGTCTGCTATTGGCCCATGACGGACACGCTGATCTTGTGACTTCGTGTCCGCTTTCGGGGGTAGAGCAGACACGCCTCTCCGCGCGGCGCGCGGCAGCTTATGACCCATCGCAGACACCGGCCAAGTTCATTGCGCCGAAAGCCAGCTCGAATCTGTAAGAACGAAGAATGCTCCCGCGCCGCGGCCCCAACCCGCGTTATTCATTCCTGAATTTTGTTCAATAGCGAAGGCAATAGAGAAGTGTTTTAAATTCACCTCTTCGCCGATACCTTTTCAAGCGTCGAAGAAGTTTCCTGGGTCCCTGATGTGAACGTAGTATCGCTGCGCCGCGACGGAGCGCACGCCAGCGACAAGACGCGATGGTTGCCAACGAATAATCAGGCTCGGAAACTCCATGTTTGAAACGGTTCTCAACCGTTTACTGCTAGCGCCGGCGATCAATTCCGTCTCTCAGCACGGTCGCCGACGCGTGAGAGCCGCCGAGTGTACGTCTCGGCGGCTCTCATCTACGGGCGACGAGATGAACAGGGGCAGCGATATGGCTTTAGAAACCAGGCCGCGCCTGCCGTTCGAAAAGATCGCGCTCGTCCTCCAAGGAGGCGGTGCGCTCGGCGCCTATCAGGCCGCGCTTGCGTCGGCGAAACTCCGCCCAGTAGGGTCGCCGACGCGTGAGAGCCGCCGAGTGTATGTCTCGGCGGTTCTCATCTACCGCCGGGGATATGTATCTAAGGTCGCCGATACGGCAAGTGCTTGTGAGGCCCTGTCAATCACGAGGGCGTCTTTGCCTTCGACCCCCTCCGTGACGGCCGCGAATAGAGGGATGTGATCGATGCAGGCCGTTTACTTGGTCTACCGTTCATCCGGCCGCCGTGGCGTCCCGATTGCACCCAAGACCGTGTCGGAACGCGCGGCGGATACACTGCGGTTTCAATGCCCAAATACCGGCCGGGAAGTCGATAGCGGCATCAGTTCACATTGTGGTGCACGGCTTATCAGCATTCGGGTCCTATGTCCCCTCTGCCAAGATCTCCACGAATGGCAAGTAACGGGTCAGAATCTTGATGCCGTCTTATCAGCCGAGCGTCAGTCAAATGATGACGCACGGTTGAACAAGGCGCAGAAAATGCGTCCGAGTATTCCGAGCCAAAACCCAGAGCTTGTCGAACTGCGCGAACAAATGCTGGAGGAGATGAATCAGAGGCTCTCGAACAACCTCCAAGTGCTCTATGGCCTTCTGAAAGTGGCGTGGCGCAAGACAGACAATATAGAGACCCGCGAGGTGCTCTCAGACAGTTGTCGGCGCATTGGGGCTATGGGCGCGGCGCAAGAGGTGTTTTATTCGGCCCACGATTCCACAGATGTCAGCGGGCAAAGGTTCCTTGCGGCGATCTGTGCCAATGCCAGGGCTTTCTTCAGCAGAGATGTGGCGATCAAGTACGAGGCAAGCACCGGGTCTCTGCCGAAAGAGACAATTGTAGCGCTCGCGCTTGTTTTGAATGAACTGCTGACCAACGCCGCCAAACACGGCACCGATCACCGCGGCCGGAGCGCCGTCAACGTGGGGCTTAGACAGCGGTCCGGAGAGATTGAGCTTTATGTGCAAGACCGTGGGCCCGGATTTCACTTTGACCCGGCCCGAGCGCGGTCCTCGGGCCTCGGCCTAGTGATGACGTTGGTCCGGCGACTCAGGGGAAGCTTCACGGTTGAACGACGGTCTGGAGCGCGTTGCACGCTGAGGGTACCAGACCAATAAAATTGCTGAAGCCCGAACAATCGAGCAACGGCGGCAGTTCACAAGCGTGCCGACCAACCTGGCGTTCCGCGGGGTAAGCCCATCACATTTGCGAGAAAAAACCCATGCCCGAGCTTTCGCATATCGATCCCGCGAGCGCCGCGCTGCTGGTGATGGATTATCAGGTCGATACCCTCACCAAGTTCATGACGGCTGCACAGTCCGCCGACGCGATCGCGTGCGTGCCTGATCTGATCGCTATGGCACGAGACGCGGGCATGATGGTGCTTCATGTCGTTGTCGCATTCCGGCCCGGCCATCCCGAGGTCAACCCCCGTAACCCTGTGTTCGGCGCGCTGAAGGCAACCGGAATGGCGGTGGCCGGGAGCGAAGGCGCCGCAATTCATCCTGCCGCAGCAGCACGAGAGGGGGAACCGATCGTGGTCAAGCACCGCATCAGCCCGTTTGTTGGCACCGACCTGGAGACGCTGCTGCGCGCCAACGGCATCGACACGCTGGTGCTCGCCGGTGTCCACACCAGCGGTGTCGTGCTGTCGACCGTTCGCCACGCCGGCGATCTGGATTATCGGTTGGTCGTCGTCCGCGATTGCTGCGCCGATCCAGATGCAGAGGTGCATACGATGCTGCTCGACATCGTCATCGCGAAGCAGGCGGCCGTCGTCACCACGGCGGAGCTCGCCTGCGCCCTCCCTGGCAGGTCTTCATGAACGAATGCGAGCGATAGACCCGGAGAAGCATCGCCATTCCCTCTCCAATCCCTTTGCTCTGCGCTTTGATCCTCGGCGCTCTACGTCCGCTGGCTCCGCGTGTATGAGACTACATTCTAGAGAAGCACTGCAGACCACACGCGATCAGATCGGCCGCTCAGTTCTCGATAAAAGGGTTCTGGCGCGAGCGCCTGGGCGGTGCCGGGGCGCGGGCCGTGCGGATCATGTCGATGAACGCGCGCAACGTGGCGGGAACCTGTCGCCGCCCGGAATAATAGAGGAACAATCCATCGAACGAGGGCGACCAGTCTTCCAGCACGCGGATTAACTGACCAGAGTGGAGGAACGGCTCGGCGAGAGCCTCAAGAGTGTACGCGATGCCCAACCCATCAACGGCGGCGCGAACCGCCAGAGCGGTATCGTCGACCATTACACGCCCGTCCACGGAAATCTGCCGCGATTTGCGGTCACGCTCGAACGACCACACTACTTGTTTGCCGTCGGCCTGGCGCCGATATTGAACGCAGCTGTGACGGGCGAGGTCTTCGGGGGTGCGCGGCGGCCGCCGCTTCGCAAAATAAGTCGGCGCACCAACGACAGCGATTTTCATCGGCCCCGTCACGCGTACGGCAATCATGTCGGCTGCTGCCCTGTCGCGCGGTGCGATCCCAGCGTCGAATCCCTTCGCCACGATGTCGATCACCTCCTCGCCCAGCGCGAGTTCAAGGTGAACTTCCGGGTAGGTCGACAAGAAGCGCTTCCAGATCGGCGCGACCACCGCCGCTGCCGCGAGATGGATCGCATAGATTCGAAGTCGCCCCATGGGACGCTGGCGCTCCTGGTTCAAATCCTCGATCGCGCCGGCGATCTCGCCGATTGCCGGCCGTAGGCGATCGAGCAAGCGCCGGCCGGCATCGGTGAGCGATACGCTGCGCGTCGTGCGATGCAGCAAGCGGACGCTGAGACGCTCTTCCAGTTGCCGCATCGAATGGCTGAGCGCCGATGGCGTGACCCCGAGCTGCGACGCCGCCGCTCGAAAACTCAATCGATCAGCTACAGCGGCGAACGCGGTGAGATCGGCAAGGGTGCCACGATCCATTAGTGAGCTCCTCTCAATAGCGAATGCAATAGATATAGGATTTTCATTTTCGTCCGACGTCAACACAATACTCCCACCTAACAGCGAGAGGCATCCATGCACGGCCGGGAGTATCGCGCTCGCATCGTCGTCTTCGTCATGGCACTAGCCTGCGTCGCTGATGCCATGCCGGCCCATGCCCGCACCGACTTTGACGGTGCCTGGAGCATTTTGATCGTCACCCGCGAAGGACCGTGCGAGGCCAGCCTTCGCTACGGCGTGAAGGTGGCTGGTGGAACGGTCATCAACGACGGCAGCGCCATCGCCTCGGTGCAAGGACGCGTTTCGCCGCGAGGGGCCGTGCGGGTTCTGGTGCGGTCCGGAAGCCAATGGGCCAACGGTTCCGGCTATCTCAGCAAGAGCCACGGCAACGGCGTTTGGCGAGGCCAAGGCACGAGCGGCACTTGCGCCGGCACGTGGGTGGCGGGACGGCGGGAGTGAACGAATCCATGGCCGAACGGGCACTGAAATCCGTTCCAGGCGCGCGTGATGAAGCGCCGTTTGCGCCGATCGAGCGCGCGCCCGAGACGGTGCGCGCCGCGCCGCCAGCCGAACGCAAAAACCCGCCGTCGCGGAGGAGTTTGATACGCGGGGGGTTGTTCGGCCTCCTGCCGGTAGCGGCCATCGCCGGCTGTTATTGGTACGTCGCGGGCGGGCAGATGATATCGACGGACGATGCTTATGTCGAAGCAGACAGCGTCGGCATCTCCACCGACGTCGCGGGCATCGTCAAAGAGATCGATGTTGCCAACAATCAACGCGTCGAGCCGGGTCAAATTCTGTATCGGCTTGATCCCCAACAGTTCCGCATCGCCCTCGACAATGCCAAGGCCAATCTTGCGCAAACGGCACTTTCCGTCGAAGCGATGAAGCAGGATTATCAACGCATGCTGAGCGATGCGGCCGCCCAACAGGGACAGGTCGCGCTCGATCAGACGACCTATGATCGAAACGCGATGCTCTTGCCCAGCGGTACCGCCTCTAAGGCCACCTACGATCAGGCGCGATACACGCTCGAAACAAACAAGAATAAACTCGAATCCTTGCGCCGGCAGGCCGCCGTGCAGCTCTCAAGGCTCGCCGGCGACCCGGACCTTCCGGTGACACAGCATCCGCAGTATTTGCAAGCCCGGGCACAGGTCGACGAGGCACAGCGCCAGCTCGATCACGCCATCGTCAGGGCGCCGTTTGCCGGCATAGTGACGAACGTCCCCGCGATCGCACCCGGCAAGTACCTCGTAGCCTCGACAACTGCCTTTTATCTCGTCGATAGGGATCACGTCTGGATTGACGCAACTCCGAAAGAGACGGAGTTGACCTATGTGGCGCCGGGGCAGTCGGTCACGGTGACGGTCGATACCTATCCGGACGCCGAATGGAGCGGCACCGTTGAAAGCATCAGTCCGGCGGCCGCAGAGCAGTTCTCCGTGCTGCCGGCGCAGAATACCAGCGGCAACTGGGTGAAGGTCGTCCAGCGCGTGCCGATGCGCGTGCGCGTCGACACCAACAATAAAACCCTGCCGCCGCTGCGCGCGGGAATGAGCGTTGAAGTCGAGGTCAACACGGGTCACGCGCGAGGCTTGCCGCATTTCCTCACTGGCTTATTCGGTCGCGGCCAGCGCCGAGGTGCGTGATGCCTGCGCGGAAAACAGAGGGCGGCGGCAATCGGTCGGCGATCACTGTTTGCGTGATCCTCGCCACGCTGATGCAGGCGCTCGACACCACCATTGCCAATGTCGCCTTGCCCTATATGCAAGGCAGCGTCTCGGCGACCCAGGACCAGATCGACTGGGTGCTCACCTCTTACATCGTCGCCGCCGCGATCATGACACCGCCGACCGGTTTTCTCGCCGGCCGCTTTGGGCTCAAGCGTCTCTTCCTCGTCGCCGTTACCGGCTTCACCGTCGCCTCGATGTTGTGCGGCATGGCGCAGTCACTGCCGCAGATCGTATTGTTCCGGATACTGCAAGGTGCTTTCGGTGCCGCGCTCGTCCCGCTCTCACAATCTGTGCTGCTCAATATCAACCCGCCGGAACGGCAGGGATCGGCAATGGCGATGTGGGGCGTTGCGGTCATGGCCGGCCCCATCCTCGGCCCGGTTCTCGGCGGCTGGCTGACGGAGAACTACACGTGGCGCTATGTCTTTTATATCAATGTTCCGATTGGCATTATCTGCTTCCTCGGCATGAAGACGTTTCTGCCCGACACCGCGAGCAACGCGAGCGAGAAACTGGACTGGTTCGGCTTCGGTACTCTCAGCCTCGGGGTTGGCGCCGCGCAGATTATGCTCGACCGCGGCGAGGAACTCGATTGGTTCGGCTCTGGCGAGATCATCATCGAAGCGATCATAGCCGCTTCAGCCTTCTATTTGTTCCTCATCCACACCTTTACGGCGAAGAAGCCCTTCGTGAGGCCCGCACTGTTCCGCGACCGCAATTTTACGGCTGGCACGCTCTTCGTCTTCGTCGTCGGTCTCACCTACTATGCTTCGCTGGCATTGCAGCCGCCTTATCTGCAGGACCTCATGAATTATCCGATCGTCACCGCCGGCCTCGTCTTAGGCCCGCGCGGCATCGGCACGATGGGTGTCATGTTGATTGTCGGCCGGCTGATTGGGCGCGTCGATACGCGACTGCTGCTTGGCTTGGGCCTAGGCCTCACCGCGTCGGCATTCTACGCCATGACTGGCTGGACGCCAGACGTCTCACAATCAACGATCATCAGCGTCGGGGTGATCCAGGGCATTGGTCTGGGCTTTCTCTTTGTGCCGCTGAGCACCGCGACACTCGCTACGCTTTCTCCCGAACAGCGAACTGAAGGCGCCGGCCTCTACAGTCTGTCGCGCAATATCGGCTCCAGCGTCGGCATTTCTGTCGTGAACGCGCTGCTGACCCGCAACACGCAGATCAATCACGCAGAAATCGCGCAGCACGTCACGGCGGTGAACCGCGCGTTCGAGAGTCCGGCAGTCACACAGTTTTGGAATCCTCTAACCGCCGCCGGCCGCGCCGCACTTGACGCCATGATCACGCAGCAGGCGCAGATCATCGCTTACATCGACGATTATAAGCTGTTGATGATTGCGACGCTTGCCGTGTTCCCGCTCCTTATCGTGTTCAAGAAAACGTCGGGCGGTGCGGATCACACGCTCGCAATGGAATGATAGGTAGCCGCTTTGACGACCAAGTAAACGAGAAGCCTAAGCGTGTTTAACGGCTCAGGAAGTTGCAAGCGCGCCCATGCCAACGACCACACTTTCCTCCCACGGGTCCAAGTCGTTGAGAAACGCCTTGCAACGAACGCAGCTTGGAAATGCTCAGCCAGCATTTCGTAAGAAAACTCATCACATCTGCAAGGAGAAGCCTGTGCCTGAGCTTTCGCACATTGATCCCAGGAGCGCCGCACTGCTCGTGATGGACTATCAGGTCGATACCCTTACAGGTTCATGACGGCTGCGCAGTCCGCCGATGCGATCACTCACGGGGGAGTCTTCATCTTCGACCTGCTCGGTGACCGCCCTCATGGGCGCGGCTGCAACTCAACACCCGCTCGCGGAAAAGACCTGTCCTGTGCAGCCAACCGAGAGACCCGAGTTTGGGTTGACCGTACTGCCAACGGACGTTGAACCCGGAACAGGATCAGCGGGTGAAACTGGCACTTCCTGCGGGGGTTGGGGCACCATTATCGGCTGCGTGGGCGTATTGAATTGCGGCGTGGTTGGCGTTGCACAAATACCCCCATTCGCAGGGAGCGCACCGCACGCCGGCTGCTGCGCATGGCCCGCTGCCGGAAGGCTCAGCAATATTGCAATTGTGATCGCACGCAACGGCATGCTTGGGATCATCTACTCCTCCTCAAGGATGCGTCGCACCCTAGGCAGCAACAACCGGCTTCCGGGACTGGGTGTTCCTGCTCGACGGCACGCTCCATCATTAAATTGTGGTCATGCTCGGTTCCAATCGGCCGCAGTCTTTGTCGATCAGCCGCGACGTGCTGCCAAATCTCTTTCTCGCTGATGCTTTCGGCAGGTGCACGAGTACTTGGCGCTGCGGAAGCGCCGCCTTAAATAAGTCGAAGCCGGGAAGGATGTGGACAGCGAACATGCGTGGACTCCGTGGCGCACTTGCCTTTTGCGGCGTGATGGTTTTTCTAGCGGGTGGCGCGTCGACAGCCGCCCCGTTGGAGCTGCGACTGCCGCGTTTGCATCCGAATATACAGCCGCAAGCGACTTGCAGTGTGTTAAGCGGGCATCCGTGCCACCCGTCGTTCTGTAGTCTATTTCATCGCGGACCCTGCGAGCCCTATTATTGGCCGCCGATCGGCGAGAATTTGCAGCTCACGATCGTGTCGACCGATGACAACGACCCGGTCAAGCAAAGCGGCAGCGGAAATACTCCCGCCGATGCCGACAAGGCCGGAAGTGACACCAGCAAAGGCGGAAACGACGCCGATCAGACAGATGAGTCGCTCGACTCGATCGGCCAGATGTTCGCTGCGTTACGCGCCTGTTGGGTGCCGCCGCAGAAAGAGGACGCGCTGCACGGCATGCAATATACGGTGCGCTTTGCGTTCAAGCGCGATGGCGACATCGTGGCGCCGCCATTTGTTACTTATGCGAGTCACACTGCGTCGGTGCAGACGCGCGATGTTTATCGCGATGCGGTCAACGCCGCGCTTAGCCGCTGCATGCCGCTGCATTTCAGCAAGGGCATGGCGGGCGCGGTCGTCGGTCGCCCGATCGATGTTCGGTTTGTCGACAACCGCACCACCGACAAGTCCTTGCAATAAAGCATCACAAGGCGCACCGACGGTGCGGGGGCGGCATCCGCTTGCCCCGCGTTGCTCTGCTTTTGACATAATAAATCCACAGCCCTGATGACAGACTCGCAAGGCGTAGACGCGAATGTCCGCTAATGGCCCTTAGCGGACATTTCGGCAGTCGCAATCGACGTCCGCTCTCGGGGGTAAAGCGGACACGACTTGCATCAGCCGGCGCGGCAGCTTTTGACCCAAAGCGGACATGACGTATGCACGCGATCGGCTCGTCGCGTCATCTCTCCAGTCCGAACGATGGCGACGCCGCTCAGCCTCAACTCGCCAGACTGATCACAAGCGACAGAGCGCCCACCAAGATAAGGCTAAAGGCCCAAGTCTTATCCAGATTGAACCAACTCTGTGACACGAATTTGAGACCCAGGTAGCGATAGACCAGCCATGCCAAGAGTCCACCGACTGCGGCATAGCGACAGAGTGGACGACAGAAACCAGGACCGCCATGCCGAGATTGGCATTGATCAGGGCGCCGGCCGCATCGTGCCCCCTGCTGAGGTCTGCGGTTCGGCAGAGACCAAGATAGATTGGCACGAGCATCAATCCCGCGCCATGCGCGATGGCCACAGCAAAGGACGCGTTTTTGTGAGGTCCGCTAGTGGACCCTAAGCGGACATCATGCGACACATTCGGCGCGAACGAATAAGGCCGTCGATGGGACGGCCTTATCGTTTCAACAACGTCGGAGTCACTAGTTATAGTTACCCGAGACGAGGCCGCCATGGCTATCATAAGCTGGCACGCCTGTGCCGCCGGTGGCCGCCGGCTGTGCGTTGGCGGCGGTGAGGGCCGAAAAGGCAGTGGTTGCGAGAATTGCCGCAGCAAGTGCGATCTTTGTCATTTTGGACATGGTCCGATCTCCTTCGTTTGTTCGCCGCCGGCGCTGCGACGGCACACTTGATAAGATCGATGAGTGATCGCGTTATTCCCGACGCGGCGAAAGTGACATATCACTTCATGTCACTTTTTCATCACCCATTGGTGAAGCATGTCGAGGACAATTCTTGTCATTCGCGCCGCCATAATTACGCCATCTGAGGCGACGGAGCAGACATCAGCAATAAGGAATAGGCTGGAGGGAAAATATCATCTTGGCTCCGGGACGGTTGGACGTATGTTCTCAAAGTCCGCGATGTGCCAATCTCCGGTGTGCGTCCTAATGCGACGTCGCGAAAACGCCGACTGCCCGTTTCTCGAGATACTCGAGTTTTTCGACCGCATGTCGGTAGCCGGCATCGATCGCCCGATCACAGGCCTGCCAATCCAATATATCGACATCCTCCAAAGGCGGCTTGAACAGAATGTCCGCCCGGGCATGCGCCATCCTGGTGAGCGAATCGCCACTCACCGTAGCGGCCCGGAGTAGAACGGCGACAATTGGTGGCAATTTTCGGCGACGCCGCAAAAACCGCCAAGTCTGAAACCTGTTGCATTCTTCGAAGGACACGAGTGCTGGGTCGCTTGCCACGTCGACCGCGATGATCGTGCCGCGCTTAGCACCCGATACGTCCACAGGCAGCCAATTCATGACGCCGCCGTCGACATGTGCGTCTCTCCCAATCATTACCGGTGGTAATAGCCCTGGAATGGATATGCTCGCGCGCAATGCATCAACGAGCGGTCCATCACGGTGGACCGCCAACGTTCCTGTCGTTAAGTTCGTTGAAACACAGAAGAAGGGCCGCCACAGGTCCTCGATGCGAAGGCTGCCGAAGTTTTGTTCAAGCAGATAGGCAACCTTTCTGCCCTTGATCAAGGAAAGGAACGGCAGCGTGTAATCGTTGACCGGGTTCGTATTCACAAATGAATGCCGCAGTCGCTCCTTGATCTCTAGGTCATCCCACTCCAGGCCAACCGTCGCCCCGACAATTGATCCCATACTGCAGCCGCCGATCAGGTCAATTGGCATATGCGCCTCGCGCAATGCGCGAATAACTCCCAGGTGGGCGAAGCCACGGGCGCCACCGGCGCTGAGAACGAGCGTAATTGCGTTTCCACGAAGAAGTCGGGCCAGTCTGGCTATATCATTCGGATTTCCGCGACGAACGTGACAGATAAGGTCGACCGGCAGGTGCGCGCGCCAGTGAACGAGGGATTGCACTCCGCTCCGCGGGCCATCGTGAAGCAGCACCAGATCCGCCGACCGGCGCAGCGTTTGAATTTGACCGGCGAGCCAGGGTGGTGTTGCGAATACCGAGGTCGCTGATGCAACGAAAAGCACGCGATCCGCCTGACGAAGACAGAGGTTCGTCCACTGCTGATCTGCGGGTTCGGCGCAGTAGAAAGTTATGTCATTCCCTGTTTCTGCTGCATGGAACCAACTCGTTGACTGCTCGGCGGACATGCAATCGAGGAGCAGCGCGCGTTGGCCATCGCTGGAAAACTTTCTATGAAGATCGTTGGCAACTCTACGATGATCGACATCAAGGCCAAGTGGCACCACGGCCACCGTCCGGATCGGCAATGTTGTACCATTGTTGGGACGTGTGGTCTCTCTTAGCCGCCTCGCCAACAACGATATGAGGGCGTGGATAGACTTTGGATCCCGCAGGAGCAGATCTTCGTAACTCCCCTTATCGAGCTTCAGTAATTCGGTATCGCGAAGCGCCTCGACCGTTGCCGACCTGACACCGCCGCCGAGAAGGCCCATCTCTCCGACGGTTTCTCCAGCGGCGACGCGCGCGACCAAAATATCGTGGCCATTGCTGCCACGTACGACGACGCCGAGGCAGCCACTCAGCACGATATAAAGTGAATCGGCGATTTCGTTTTCGCGAAACAGAATTTGACCACCGGGAAGGAACTTTCGCTGGAGCCCGGCGCCGAATGCAGAAAGCGAAGAGTCGAAGAAAGTGCTCGAGGGCGACGCAGCAATGAGCATCTCAGTTACGCCGCGCTCCACGAATGTTTCATGCTCGACCATGTTAGTAACCGCCAGCACAGAGACACGATCAGAGCAGCGAAAGATTTATTCCTCGATCCTTCAAAAATCGATGCTCAAAACGTGATGTGTCGCAGCGGCGATCGCCCAGGCCGCTAACTGGCGGCGGTCACCGGCGAGCCTTGTGGCCACGACCGTGAACATAGCTCGGAGCGTAGGCGTAGACATGAGCGTAGACATGGCTTCCTGAGCCGTAAGGGGACGGATATCCGGCGGCTTCACTGTCCGCAATCGTTCCCGTGGTGTAGGCGCTTTGCGCCAATGCGGCCGTTGTCGTGGCCAGAACAATCGCAAGCGCCACGACGATCTTCCTTGCAGCCATAGTGCCAATACTCTCTCGTGACCTGATATTCCCAGCGGCGACTACATTCGTCCTGCCGCTACGATCGTTATGGGCGTTCTATTATTCCTAAGCCCTGGCGCTCGCGTCCGCTGCAAAGATCACATGCGATTGATCGATCGCTCGGGAATGATTCCGATCAATGTGTAATCGACTCCAACAAACGGCGACGCTTTGTCCCGTGTGCGGCATTGGATGGCGGTCCGCCCCAATCTTGGAGGATGATAAAAATGATGGCTGTTCCGTTAGGAGGAAGCTTCAGTGCCTTCATCTTTGCCCTGACAGCAATTCTGGCTGCAGCTCAGGCGAATCCGGCGGCTGCCGAAAACGGCGTCACCATTCTCCTACACGCGCCGAACGCGTGCATTGCCGGGCATCGATTCGAGCCGGGCCCGATCCTGGAAGGCCACAACCGCCAACCTACAGTTCGTGAATTTCAAGCGCGGATGCAGGAGTTGCGGGAATTGGAGCAAAGAGACGCCTCGCGTTGCGCCGGATCGCCGGTCAGCAATGAGGCGATCACGCAACCGTCGTCAGCGGTTTAAGTACCGGATCAGATTTGAGCTTGCGATCTCTTAGCACCGAGAGTTGCTAGCTGAGAGCCGCTAAAAGTTGACCACGCCCCCAAGCGAGGCGGGACTCGTGATGTGGGTGCGACGAAAATGGGTGATGCCGACTTCAATAGAACACACGCGCCTTGATTTCTTCCTCTAATGACCACGTATCACGCAGCCGTCAAGTAGGGCCGATCCATGGCTGACGGCGCCCGATATCGAATCCATGTCCTATCGAGGCGCGCGCCGCAAGCGTACAACAATGTCAATGCGCACAATCTCATAGCCGTCCGGTGGGATCGGAGGCCTGCCGACAATTATGTCGCCGGCAGGAATGTCTATGAGATCGCTCTGATCTTCGACATAGAAGTGCTGGTGCTCGGACTTATTGGTATCAAAATACGTCTTGGAGCTATCGACTGAGACTTCCCGAAGTAGCCCGACCTCGGTGAACTGGTGAAGCGTGTTATAGACGGTTGCGAGCGATACCAGCATCTTGGCGCAGTTTGCTTCTTCGTAAAGCATTTCAGCCGTAACGTGCCGGTGGCCCACGCCGAAAAGAATATAGCCGAGCGCCATGCGCTGGCGGGTCGGACGCAAGCCGGCGTTCAGCAGCTTTGCCCTGACGCCGTCGTGCCTGGGATAGCTAGTGAGGATGGTAGTCTCCTGTATAGTCGGCTTGTTACTCTTCCTGACTAATGCCAATAGACCCCTCTTAGCGGGCAAATATTCCCTCATCGAATATTCTCCTCGCGCGGGCCGGTGCGAGGGGGCTGATCCGCGGGGACATCGCCCGTGTCGTCCGCGCGCGAAGGCTGCGGCGCACTGCGCAGCGCCGTGATTCCGCATGCGGAATTGCGTCTCGTCCTTTGGCGGCAACCCGTCGCGCAAGAGCGCAATAATGGGCTTCGGAGGGCTAACGACCGCGGCTTGAGAAATGGGGCGCTCGGCCACGGCTTGGATGTCACGGTTTTCTAAAACTAGAGCTTTGGA
>Ga0210401_10000167_pt1 | contig 78926 bp, 69 predicted proteins | sample IncBWH32MmetaG_FD_150866 | JGI IMG/M metagenome (GOLD analysis project Ga0210401, IMG submission 150866) | Forest soil microbial communities from Barre Woods Harvard Forest LTER site, Petersham, Massachusetts, United States - Inc-BW-H-32-M | ecosystem: Environmental > Terrestrial > Soil >...
AGATCGAGTCCAGGTCGTCCGCCACCGTCGTCAGGTAGCACGACGAAAGCTGCGGGTGGCAGGTGCCGGAGTTGAACAGCGTCGGCGTGGAGCACATGAAGTCGAAGCTCGACAGCACCTCGTAGAACTCGATGGCGCGCGCTTCGGGCTCCATCTCGTTCAGCGACAGTCCCATCGCCACGCGCATGAAGAAGGTCTGCGGCAGCTCGAAGCGGCGCCCGTCGTGGTGCAGGAAGTAGCGGTCGTACAGCGTCTGCAGCCCCAGGTACGTGAACTGCAGGTCCCGCTCGGGGCGCAGCGCGCGGGCCAGCCGATCCAGGTCGAAGCGGGCCAGCCGTTCGTCCAGGCGCCCCGCCTCGATGCCCACGCGGATGCACTGCGGAAAGCAGGCGGCATAGCGGCGCGCCATGCTCGCGTGGTCGGCTTCCTCGCCCAAAACTTCGCGCCGGATCGCGTGCAACAGCAGCCGCGCGCTCAGACGGCCGTAGTCCGGATCGGTCTCGACCAGGGCGCGGGCCGCCAGGATGGCCGACTTGTGCACTTCGGCCAGCGGTATGCCGTCGTACAGGTTCTTGCGGGTCTCGTTCAGAACGGCGTCGGCCGATACGGCCGCGTCCAGGCCGTCGCACGATGCCTGGATCAGCGCCCGCAGCGCGGCGCGGTCCAACGGGAAGCGCTGCCCGCCGTCGACCACGGTCAGCTCGGCGGCGGCGGCGCGCTGCTCCTCGCGCTGCCGGGCCCGCTGCTGCGCGCGCTGCTCCCGGTACAGCACGTAGGCGCGGGCCACATCGTGCGCCCCGGCGCGCATCATCGACAGCTCGACCTGGTCCTGGACGTCTTCGATATGGAACGTTCCGCCGGCCGGCTGGCGCCGCAGCAGCGCTGCCACGACAAACGAGGTCAGCGCCTCGACCTGCTCGCGGATCGCCGGCGATGCGGCCCCCTGGCCGCCACGCACCGCGATGAACGCCTTGGTCATCGCGACCACGATCTTGTTCGGTTCGAAGCCGACCACGGCCCCGTTGCGCCGGATGACCTTGTAATCGGCCAGCGAAATTGCGAGCGGCCGCTGCAGCGCGGGCTCGGCCTGACCTGCGGCGAAGCCGCCCGTCAGCCGTTCGGCGGCGCCCGCTGACGTCGTTTCGGTGGAAAGCTGCATCTCGGATCTCCCTGCGCTACGTGCCAGCCGGCAGCACCGGTCGGCACGGTTCGATCGGAAACGAGACCACAAGCGGTAGGAAGCTATCCGCACCGGCCGCCGCGCTCCAGCCTGCCTGCAGCGCGCGAGGGCGCCGCGGTGCGCGCCGGGCCGCGCCGCTTCCGGCCACGGATACAACATGTTGTGGTGTCGAGCTCATTTTGTACAAAGGGTTGTGGGCCATCTTATGGGATACCGCGTGGCGCGGCAAGACAGAAATTTCTTGCGCAGCAGCACGACGCGGCGCCGACGCGCCGGCCGGCCGGCGGGGACGGGCCGAATCAGGCCAGTAGTCCCGGCCCGAACGAGGCCTGCGGCCGCCTTCGCGGCCGCCGCGCTCGCGCCAAACGAATCAGCCTAAAAGCCCAGGTGCGAACGCGGCCGGTCCGACCTGCAGCGCGTGAGCCAGGCGGTGCCAGTCGAAAACGGGTCCGGGGTCGGTCTTGCGGGGCGCCGAGACGTCGCTGTGGCCGCGCACCGCACGCAGCGGATAGGCCGCAAACAGGGCCCGGCCGAGGCGACCGAGCACGTCATACTGGTGGTCCGTGTAGGCAGCCGTGTCGGTACCTTCCAGCTCGATGCCGAGCGAGAAGTCGTTGCAGCGGTCGCGCCCCTCGAACACCGATTGGCCGGCGTGCCAGGCCCGCTCGGCGCAGCCGACGAACTGCGTCAGCCGGCCGTCGCGCTCGATCAGGAAGTGGGACGACACCCGCAGTCCGCGCACCGTGGCGAAGTACGGATGCGCGCCGTAGTCCAGAGCGTTCGTGAACAGCCGCTCGATCTGACCGGTGCCGAACTGGCCCGGCGGCAGGCTGATATTGTGAATCAGCAACAGCTCGATCGCGCAGCCGGCCGGCCGTGCATCCTGATTGGGCGAGCGCAGGTGGCGCGCCGGTCGCACCCAGCCGGCCGGATCGAGCGTGAATCCCGGATCCGGCTGCGCCTCGGTGCCCGCGCGCATCGCGGCCTTCCTTATTTGAGTCCCAGCCGGCGCATCCGGTAGCGCATCTGCCGAAACGAAATGCCCAGCAGCTGGGCGGCGGCGGTCCGATTGTGGCCGGTGCGGGCCAGCGCGGCCAGGATCGCCTCGCGCTCGACCGAGCCCAGGTAGGCTTCCAGGTCCGCCGGCACGCCTTGCTCGACAGCCTTCGCCGGCTCCACGACATCCGGTTGGGGCGGCTTCGGCGCCTGCGGGTGCACCTCCAGCGGCGGGCCGGCCCGCTCGGGAAGGTGCAGATCCTGCCCCTGCAATTCAACACCGGGCGCCAGCGCCAGTGCACGCTCCAGCACGTTTTCCAGCTCGCGCACGTTGCCCGGAAACGGGTGGCGCTGCAGCGCGCCCACGGCCGTCTCGGACAGCCGCGTCGGCGCCAGACCCGAGCGCTCCGCGATCCGCTGCAGGATCGAATCGGCGATCAGGGCGATGTCGTCGACGTGCTCGCGCAGGCTGGGTACGCGCAGCTCGATCACATTGAGCCGGTAGAACAGATCCTGCCGGAAGCGGCCGGCCGCGATCAGCTTGTGCAACTCCTGGTGGGTGGCGCACAGGATCCGGACGTCGACCGGGTCCTCGGCGGTGGCGCCGACCTTGCGGACGCGGCGCTCCTGGATCGCGCGCAGCAGCTTCACCTGCATGCCGAGCGGCAACTCGGCGATTTCGTCCAGGAACAGGGTGCCGCCGGCGGCCGCCTGGAAAAACCCGTCCCGGTCGCGCTCGGCCCCGGTAAAGGCCCCGCGCCGGTAGCCGAAGAATTCCGCTTCCATCAGGTTCTCGGTGATCGCGCCGCAATTGACCGCGATGAACGGCATGTCGCGGCGGGCCGATTGCTCGTGGATCGCGCGCGCCACCAGCTCCTTGCCGCTGCCCGATTCGCCGAAGATCGACACCGGCGCCATGCTCTGGCTCAGCCGGCGGATCATCACGCGCAGCTGGACGATCGAATCGGAGTTCCCGATCAGGCGACCCAGAGCTCCCTGGGCCGGCGGCGCCTCCTGGTCGGCCGGCCGGCCGCCGGCGGACAGGCCGCGCAGTGCGGAGCGCACCAGCAGGCGCAGCTGATCCAGATCGACCGGCTTGGTCAGATAGTCGAAGGCGCCGGCTTTCAGCGCGGCCACCGCGTTTTCGGCGCTTCCGAACGCGGTGATCACCGCGATCTTCGGCCCGCCTCGGCCGTGCACCTCGCGCACCAGGTCCAGTCCGGAGCCGTCCGGCAGCCGCATATCGGTCAGGCACAGCGAGTAGGCGCGGCCGGCCATCAACTCGCGCGCTCGCGCCACCGATTCAGCACCGTCGACGTCCAGGCCCATCCGCACCAGCGTCAGCGCCACCAGGTCGCGCAGATCGATTTCGTCGTCGACCACCAGCACGGCCGGCGTGCGGGCCGGCCCGGTGCCGGGGCGCGCCGCCGTCTCGACGGCCGATCCCGGAAGCGGGTTCATGGGTGCGGCGCCTTGTTCACGTCGCCGGCAGTGTATCCATGAAATCGACCTGATCGTCGCGTTGGCGCTCGGGCGGGCCCAAGGTCAGGCAAAAGCCCAGGCGGACTTGCCCCGGCGAGGCCTGCCATCCGGCGTAGGCCAGATCGAAGCCGTTGGCCATGCAGAACTCGCGTGCCAGGTACAGTCCCAGCCCGGTGCCCCGCGTGTGCGTCGTGAAGAATGGCTCGAACATCGACTCGCGGTCGGCCGCGGCCACGCCGGGGCCGTCGTCGAACACCCACAGGCGCGAGGGCGTTCCCCGCTCCATGGGCGGTTCGGCGCGGATTTCGATGCTGCCGGGCTGGCCCGAACCGTAACGCAGCGCGTTGTCGACTAGGTTGAACAGCACCTGGCGCAACTGGTTCTGCTCGAACCGCACCACCAGCGCCGGCGGCGCCACCAGCTGGATCACGCCATCGGCCAGTCCGCGGTCGCGCACGAACTCGTCCAGCCAGGCCAGACAGAACTGCTGCAGGTCGAACTCGTCGGCCAGCGGTGGATCGCGCCGCGCCGCCCGCAGCACGTCCTCGACCAGGCGGTTTAACCGCTGCGTGTTCTCGCGCACGATCGAGGCCAGGCGCTGGTGCAGCGGATCGCGCACGTCCTCGGCCAGCAACTGCCCCGCCTGGCTGATGGCTGCCAGCGGATTGCGTATCTCGTGGGCGATCGAAGCGGTCAACCGTCCCATCGCCGCCAGTTTCAGGCGCTGAGCGCGCTCCTCGATCGCCTGCAAATCCTCCAGGAAAATCACGTACTCGTCCGACGACTGGAAAGCGGGCCGCGCAAAGCGCACCCGCAAGCGCCGCTGGGCGCCGGCCAGCTTGACCTCGGGGCCCTTGATCACGATGACCGACTGCGCCGGCGCTGCGCCCAGCGCGAGCGAGGTCAGCCAGTTCTGGAAGGCGTGCGTCACCTCCTGCGCCGACTCCAGCTCGACCAGGCGCCGGCCGGTCACCTGGGCATCCGGATCGAAGCCCAGCATCAAGCGGGCCGCCCGGTTGTTGGCGCGCACCCGGGTGCCCGCGTCGACCACGATCACGCCCTGCTCCATCTGCGAGATCACCAGCCGGTTGATCTGAAGCTGGCTTTCCAGTTCGCGCCCGCGCAGCCGCACCAGCTGCTCCTGGCGCGACAGCCGCGTCGACAGCAGGCGCAGCAGCGCCGTGATGCCGAACAGCGCCGCACCGACGACGCCGGCCTGGAACAGCTGCGCCTCGCCGGCCTCGCCGCCCAGCGAGCGCAGCACCTCGTTGCCCAGCAGCACCAAGGCCGCGATCGAGCACACGAAAAACGCCCCCACGCTGGGCAGCGTGAGCGATGCCTCGGCCAGCGGCAGCAGATAGAAGATGAACACGCCGCTGCGCGTGCCGCCCCCCAGCACGACCAGCAGCGACATCAGCAGCAGGTCGACCGCCAGGTGCGCCCATATCTGCAGGCCGAAGCGGCTGCGGCGCAGCAGCGTCCAGGCCAGCAGCGATATGGACAGCGCGAAATACGCCCCCAGCAGGCTCAGGACGCGGTCCGGATCCGCGCCCAGGGTGCGGCCGATGACGGCGGCGCCGAACATCGTCACCGCGAGCAGCAGCGCGGTCGATACCAGCACCCGCACCAGCGCGAAGGTCTGCAGCGTCGGCCAGGCCGGCTCGATCACCGACGGCCCCGGCGGCCGCAACGGATTCGCCGGCGCGCGGCGGGCCGACGGCGGCGCGTCGCGCGGCCGCTCGACGCCGCCCCGATGCTCGGTCAGCGCGCGATCCGCCATGTCAGCCGCCGGGCCGGGCCCGCTCCAGGTGCTCGCGGCTGCAATACCACTTGCCGTCGCGCAAGTGGGCCTCGGACTGCGGCACGTTCAGGCCGCAGGCGGCGCAGCCGACCACCGCCTCGGCCGGCTTGTCGGGCGCGCGCGTGCGGCGGCGCGACCAGTTCTTCACGACCACATAGACCAGCCCCGCCAGCACGATCCAGAACAGCAAGCGCGCCATGACTCGGTCTCCGTACGGGAAAGCTTCGCGCCGTCAGAATCTGCGCAGAATCACTTCCACCACGAAAAGGCTTCCCACATAGGCCAGCAACAGCATCACGAATCCGGTGAACGTCCAGCGCAGCGCGGTGCGGCCGCGCCAGCCGAAAACCGCGCGCCCCGCCAGCAACGCGCCGAACACGAACCAGGACAGTAGCGCGAACACGATCTTCTGCGGCGGCACCAGCGAATGTTCCAGCCCGAGCGGACGGCCGAACAGTTCCTCGGAAAATACCGTTCCGGAGGCCACGGTAGCGCTGAGCAGGACGAAGCCGACCGCGATCTGCCGGAACAGCAGCGACTCCAGCGCCAGCAGCGGCGGCAGGTGTGCGAACAGGCGCGCCAGGCCGTGGCCCGGGTCGGTCGCCGGCCGATGCAGATAGCGATCGACCGACGCCATCAGCAGGGCGTGCAAGGCCGCCACCGTCAGCATGCTGTACGAAAGGATCGCCACGCCCAGGTGCAGCCGCAGCGCGAGCGACGTTCCTTCGGCCGCCAGCGAGGCACCATGGAAAAACGGCGGCAGCATCACGGTCACGGCGGCGATGGGCGCCACCAGCAGATACAGGCCCTGCAGCGGGACGAAGAAGCCCTCGACCCACAACAGCAGGCAGCTCACCAGCATCGTGGCCGACAGAGCATGGGCAAAACCGAAGCGCAGCCCGCTCGGGCCGAACATCGAATAGCCCAGCGCGACCGCATGCCCGATCAGGGCCGCCAGCATCAGCGCCGTGACCGGCCCGTACCGCCGGGCGGTGGAGGGCTCGGCCTTGAGCTGAACCCAGCTGAGCGCGGCGATGGCCAGGTACAGCAAGGCGGTCGCGAAGGCCGCAAAACCGTAGAATTCATGGCCTGTCATAGAGCGTTTCTTATACCACGCTGCCGATTCGGCGCCGATCACGATGCTCGACCAACTGACCGAACGACTGGCTCGCATCGCCAAACAGATGCGCGGCCAGACGCGACTGACCGAGGCCAACACGCAGGACATGCTGCGCGAGGTGCGGCTGGCGCTGCTGGAAGCGGATGTGGCGCTGCCCGTCGTGCGCGACTTCGTCGCGCGCGTGAAGGAGCGCGCGCTCGGACAGGACGTGGCCGGCAGCCTGACCCCGGGACAGGCGCTGGTGGGCATCGTGCAGCGGGAGCTGGCGCGCTTGATGGGCGCGGAGCTGCCCGCGGCCCAGCGGGAGCTCGACCTGGCGGTGCAGCCTCCCGCGGTCGTGCTGCTGGCCGGTCTGCAGGGCTCCGGCAAGACGACCACCTGCGGAAAGCTGGCGCAGCTGCTGATCACGGAGCGCAAGAAAAAGGTGCTGGCGGTGTCGACCGACGTGTACCGCCCGGCGGCGATCGAGCAGTTAAGGACGGTCAGTCGCGCCGCCGGCGCCGAGTTCTATGAGGCCGACGGGTCCGCCGCCCCGCTGGCGATCGCGGGCGAGGCGCTGTCGCACGCGCGCCGGCACTATTTCGACGTCGTGCTGGTCGACAGCGCCGGCCGCACCAGCATCGATGAGCCGATGATGCAGGAGCTCGCGCAGCTGCACGCGCAGCTGGCGCCGGTCGAGACCCTGCTGGTGGTCGACGCGATGCTGGGGCAGGACGCCGTCAACACCGCCTCGGCCTTCGCTGCGCGGATCGCGCTCACGGGGATCGTGCTCACCAAGCTGGACGGCGACGCGCGCGGCGGGGCCGCGCTGTCGGTCAGTCACGTCACGGGCAAGCCGATCAAATTCGCGGGCGTGGGCGAGAAGCTTTCCGGGCTGGAGCGCTTCGACCCCGAACGGATGGCCGGCCGCGTGCTGGGAATGGGCGACATCGTCGCCCTGGTCGAGGATGTGCACAAGGCGATCGACGCCGATGCGGCCGAGCGGCTGGCGCGCCGGATGCGCTCGGGGGCGCGCTTCGACCTGAACGACTTTCGCGAGCAGGTGGTCCAGATGAGAAAGCTGGGCGGCGTGGGCAATCTGCTCGACAAGCTGCCGGCGCAGATCGCGAAGGCGGCCGGCCCCGTCGACGCCGGCAACGCCGACCGCCAGGTGCGGCGGCTGGAAGGAATCATCAATTCGATGACGGCGCTGGAGCGGTCCCGTCCGGAGCTGCTCAAGGCCTCGCGCAAGCGGCGCATCGCGGCCGGCTCCGGGGTGCCGGTGCAGGAAGTCAACCGCCTGCTGGCCCAGTTCGAGCAGGTGCAGGCGATGATGAAGCAGATGCAGAAAGGCGGCATCGGCAAGATGATGCGCGCGCTGGGGGCGCTGGGCGGCGGACCGCGCGGGCTTCCGGGAGGGCCGCGCCGCTAGAGCGGTGTGCGTCGAACGGGCGGCGTATAGCCCCACTGCCCCTTCCAGGCCGCCAGCACCGCTTGCGGATACTCGCGCCGGCCGACGCTTCCGTTGTAGCGACCGAGCGCGCGAAACAGGTCGCCCTGTTCGCCGTCCACGTAGTGGCGCAGGATCACGCAGCCGTAGCGCAGGTTGGTGCGCATGTCGAACAGGCGCCGCGCGTCGCCGTCGCCGATCAGCGACGTCCAGAACGGCATCACCTGCATGTAGCCGCGCGCGCCGGCCGTGGAAATCGCATACCGGCGAAATGCGCTCTCGACCTGGATCAAACCGAGGATCATCTGCCGCTCCAGGCCGGCCCTGGTGCACTCGTAGTCGAGCGTGCGCAACAGGTCGATGCGCGTGCGGTAGTCGGGCTCCCGCGCAGCTAGTCGCTGCGACATTTCGGCCAGCCAGTCCACGAACGCGACCCGGTCCTGGATACGATCGAATTTGCGTTCCGGCGGAGCCGTATCGGCGATGCGCGCCGCCAGCGCGGTGCGCACCGCGTCGGCCAGCGTCTCGTATTCCTGGGCACCGGCGTGCGCCGGCCGCGCGATCAGGGCCCAAGGCAGCGCCGCAACCGCGCCCAGCACGGCACGCCGGGCGGTGCGCCGCCGCTCAGCGATTGATGCGCTCCCGGATGAATGCCACCACATCGGCAATCGGGATCATCGAAGCGGCCAGCGTGCGCCGCGACGTGTATTCGAGCTGATTGACCTTCAGGCCGCGTTCGCCGACCGTGATCCGGTGCGGAATTCCGATCAGCTCGGCGTCGGCGAACATCGCGCCCGGGCGCTCTGCCCGATCGTCGAGCAGCACATCCACGCCGATCTCGCACAACTGCTGGTACAGGCGGTCGGCCTGGTCGCGCACGGACGCCGACTGCAGGTAATTGATCGGACAGATCACGACCTCGAACGGGGCGATCGCATCGGGCCAGATGATGCCGCGCTCGTCGTGGTTCTGCTCGATCGCCGCGCCCAGCAGCCGCGTGACGCCGATTCCGTAGCAGCCCATCTGGATCGGGTGGGTCTGCCCGGATTCGTCCAGATAGGTCGCCCCGAGCTTTTCCGAATACAGCGTCCCCAGGTAGAAGACATGCCCGACTTCGATGCCGCGCTGGATCTGCAGCCGGCCCTGGCCGTCGGGCGAGGGGTCGCCGGCAACCACGTTGCGCAGATCGGCGACGCTGTCCGGCTCGGGCAGGTCGCGACCCCAGTTCACGCCGGCCAGGTGGTAGTCCGCCTGGTTGGCGCCGCACACGAAATCGCTCATCCGCGCGACGGTTCGGTCGGCAATCACGCGCACCGGCCGGCGCGGCGCCACTGGCCCCAGATACCCCGGTGGGGAGCCGAAGTGCGCCGCGATCTCGGCCTCGCTCGCCAGGCGCCAGCGGGCCAGGCCCGGCAGCTTGCCGGCCTTGGTCTCGTTCAGATCGTGGTCGCCCCGAACCAGCAGCATCCAGATCTCGACCGGCCCGGCCGTGCCCGGCGGCGGATCGACCGCCAGCACCACCGCCTTGACGGTCTGCTCGATGGGCACGCCCAGCAAGGCGGCCACCTCCACGCAGCGCGTGCAGCCGGGGGTGGCCACCTTGCGCATCGCCTCGGTGGGCGCGCCGCGCGAGGCCAGCAGCGGCAGCGCCTCGGCCGCCTCGACGTTGGCCGCGTAGCCGCTGTCGGGGCTGAACGCGATCTGGTCCTCGCCGGTGTCGGCGATCACCTGGAACTCGTGCGAGCGCGGCCCGCCGATGGCGCCGCTGTCGGCCGAGACCGCGCGAAAGGCCAGGCCCATGCGCGCAAAGATGCGCTCGTAGGCGGCGAACATCCGCTCGTAGCTCAGGCGCGCGCCGTCCGCATCGCGATCGAACGAATAGGCGTCCTTCATCGTGAACTCGCGCCCCCGCATCACCCCGAAGCGGGGCCGGCGCTCGTCGCGGAACTTGGTCTGGATGTGGTACAGGTTCAGCGGCAGCTGCCGGTAGCTGCGCAGGTCCTGGCGCACGGCATCGGTGACGACCTCTTCCGAAGTCGGCTGCAGCACGAAATCGCGCCCGTGGCGGTCCTTCAGCCGGAGCAGCTCCGGTCCGTATTTGTCCCACCGGCCGGACTGCATCCACAGTTCGGCCGGCTGCACCACCGGCATCAACAGCTCGATCGCGCCGGCGCGGTTCATTTCCTGGCGGATGATGGCCTCGATCTTGCGGATCGAGCGCAGCCCGAGCGGCATATAGGTATAGATGCCGGCGGCCAGCTTCTTGATCATGCCGGAGCGCAGCATCAGCTGCTGACTGACGACGTCGGCGTCGGCAGGGGCCTCCTTCAGCGTCGAAATGAAGAACTGCGAAGCTCGCATTGGGAAAAAAGGCGGCCGATCGGGCCGCGCTCGTCGCGTTTGAGCCGCGCCGGACGGCTCCTATAATCGGCGGCAGATGATATAGCTTCAGGTGACGGCATGCTGGACAAGGAAGGCTACCGCCCGAATGTCGGCATCATCCTGCTCAACGACCACAACAAGGTATTCTGGGGAAAGCGCGCAAAGCAGCACTCTTGGCAGTTCCCGCAAGGGGGGATCAAGCACGGTGAGACCCCCGAGCAGGCGATGTTCCGTGAACTGTACGAAGAGATCGGACTGAGTGCTGAGCAGGTCCGGATCGTGGCGCGCACCCGGGAGTGGCTGCGTTACGAGGTCCCCGAGCAGTGGATCCGACGCGACCTGCGGGGCAACTACCGCGGGCAGAAACAGATCTGGTTCCTGCTGCGACTGGTCGGGCGCGAATGCGACGTGTGCCTGCGCCGCAGCGAGAAGCCCGAATTCGATGCGTGGCGCTGGCACGATTACTGGATTCCGCAAGATTCGGTGATCGAGTTCAAGCGCGCCGTCTACCAGCAGGCGCTGATGGAGCTGTCGCCGTACGTATTCCGCGCGGAGCAGCGCAAGGCCTGATCGGGCGCCGGCTTGGGCGTTCAAAACAGCTCTCTCGCGTTGACCCGCACCCCTGGGTGCCGTTTTTTTCGCGGGAGAGGGGAGGGCTCGCCCTGCGAAGCCGGGCTACGCCCGGCGAAGCAGGGGGGCGAGGGCTACAGCACGACCAGGTTGTCGCGATGTATCAGCTCGGGCTCCTCGATGAACCCGAGTATCGAGGCGATCTCGCTGCTGGGCTTGCGGGCGATCTGGCGAGCCTCGGCGCTCGAGTAGTTGGCCAGGCCACGGGCAACCTCCGCGCCGTCGGGCCCGACACAGGAGACCACGTCGCCCCGCGCGAAATCGCCCTGCACCTGCACCACCCCGACCGGCAGCAGGCTCTTTCCCTCCTCGCGCAGGGCGCGCACCGCCCCGGCGTCGACCATCAGCCGCCCCTTCAGCTGCAGGTGGTCGGCCAGCCATTGCTTGCGCGCGGTCAGCACCGGGTCGCGCGCCGCCAGCTCGGTGCCGATCGGCACCCCGTTGGCCAGTCGCACCAGCACGTCGTCTTCGCGCCCGCTGGCGATGATGGTCGAGGCTCCGCTGCGGGCCGCTCGCTTGGCCGCCAGCACCTTGGTCAGCATGCCACCGGAGCCGATCTGGCTGCCGGTGCCGCCCGCGACCGCCTCCAGCGCGGGATCGCCGGCCTGCGCGTGAGCGATCAGCACGGCGCCCGGATCGGCGCGCGGGTCGGCGCTGAACAGACCCGCCTGATCGGTCAGGATCACCAGCACGTCGGCCTCGACCAGGTTGGTCACCAGCGCGGCCAGCGTGTCGTTGTCGCCGAACTTGATCTCGTCGGTCACCACGGTGTCGTTCTCGTTGATCACCGGAACGACCTGCAGGCTGAGCAGCGTCATCAGCGTGGAGCGCGCGTTCAGGTATCGCGCCCGGTCGGCCAGGTCGGCATGCGTCAGCAGCACTTGCGCACTGCGCAGACCGTGCGCCGCGAAACCCGATTCGTAGGCCTGCGCCAGGCCCATCTGTCCGACCGCGGCGGCGGCCTGCAGCTCGTGGATCTGCTGCGGGCGCCGGCGCCAGCCCAGGCGTTGCATGCCTTCGGCGATGGCGCCGCTGGACACCAGGATCACCTGCTTGCCCATTTGATGCAACGCAGAAATCTGCGCGGCCCAGCGCGCAATCGCGCCCGGGTCCAGTCCGCGTCCCCCGTCGGTCACCAGGCTGCTGCCGACCTTGACCACGGCGCGCCGCGCCGACGCCAGCACGCCGGCGGCGCCCATCAGGCGCCTGCCGCGGTCGGTTCGAACCGGACGTCGCTCGCCGGCACCGGCTGCGGATCGCGCTTGCCGCGCCGTGCCAGGAACTCGTGCACGGCCCACATCAGCTCGCGGCATCCTTCGCCGGTGGCCGCCGACACCGCGAACACGGGGGCCGTGGTTCGCAGCCGGCGGCGCAGCCGCTGCCGCAACCCGGCCAAGTGCTCATCGCGTTGCGACGGCGGCAGCGCGTCGATCTTGTTCAGGACGAACCAGCGCGGCTTGCGGTGCAGGCTGGCGTCGTAGCGCTTGAGCTCGGCAATGATGGCGCGGGCCTGCTCGACCGGGTCGGGGCCGTCGTCGTACGGCACCACATCGATCACGTGCAGCAGCAGGCCGGTGCGGGCGAGGTGGCGCAGAAACTGGTGGCCCAGTCCGGCGCCTTCGGCCGCGCCCTCGATCAGCCCCGGAAGATCGGCCAGCACGAAGCCTTTGCCGTCCTGCAGCCGCACCATTCCCAGATGCGGGTACAGCGTCGTGAACGGGTAGTCGGCGATCTTGGGACGCGCGTTCGACACCGCGGCCAGCAGCGTCGACTTGCCGGCATTGGGCGCGCCGAGCAGGCCCACATCGGCCAGGACCTTCAACTCCAGGCGCAGCCGGCGCGCTTCGCCCGGGGCACCCAGCGTGCGGCGGCGCGGCGCCCGGTTGGTGCTGGACTTGAAATGCAGGTTGCCCAGGCCGCCTCGCCCGCCGGCGGCCAGGATCGCGCGCTGGCCGTCGGTGGCCAGGTCCGCGATCGTGTCTCCCGTGGATTCGTCGACGATCAGGGTTCCGACGGGCACGCGCAGCTCGATGTCGTGGCCGCCGGCTCCGAAACAGTCCGAACCGCGGCCATGCTCTCCGTTGCCGGCCTGGTGCCGGCGCGTATAGCGGAAGTCGAGCAGCGTGTTCAGGTTGCGGTCGGCCACGACCCACACGTCGCCACCGCGTCCGCCGTCGCCGCCGTCCGGGCCACCCTTGGGAATGAACTTCTCGCGGCGAAACGACGCGCAGCCATTGCCGCCGCGGCCGCCGATCACTTCGATCCGAGCTTCGTCGATGAATTTCATTGCAGGCCCGCCGAAGCCCGCAGGGCGAAGGCGGGGCAGCCCCGATCTGGCCTGCTAGGACGACGGTACGATGCGCACCCGCTGCCGGTTGTGCCGGCCACCGACCTTGAAATGGACCGTGCCGTCCACCAGCGCAAACAGCGTGTGGTCACGGCCGACGCCGACGTTGTCGCCGGCGTGCACGCGCGTGCCGCGCTGGCGCACGATGATGCTGCCGGCGCTGACCGACTCTCCGCCGTACGCTTTCACGCCCAGCATCTTCGGCTGAGAATCGCGGCCGTTGCGCGAAGAGCCGCCTGCTTTCTTGTGTGCCATATCCCGTCAGCTTTCCGCGTTCAACCGATCCGGTCGATCTGCAGTTCGGTGAAATTCTGCCGGTGGCCGGCATGCTTCTGAAAGTGCTTGCGTCGGCGCAGCTTGAAAATGCGCAGCTTCGGGTGCCGCCCGTGCGACACCACCGTGGCGGTGACCGTCGTATCGGGCACCAGCGGGGCTCCCAGGCGCACGTCGCTTCCTTCGCCCACGGCCAGCACCTCGGCGATCTGTACCTGCTGTCCCACCGCCACCGGCAGCGATTCGACTTTCAGGCGCTCGCCCGTGCTGACCCGGTACTGCTTGCCGCCTGTTTTGATGACCGCGAACATGGTTCCAAATCCCGTTCAGGACACTGCCGAAAAATCCGACGCGAAGCCTGATATTGTCGCATTTCCGGCAGTCGAGCGTCAATGCGCGACCGCGAGCCACCGTGGCCGGCGACTGGCTCAATATAATCGAAGGTGCCTGCCGGGCCCGCCCCGCCCGCCCAATCACGGCCCAATTCGTGTCGATCGCCTCCGCCGCCCGCGTTCCCAGCAGCTCGACCCTCGACCTGGCGTCGCTGCTGGCGCCGATCGCATCCGACCTGCAGCTGGTCGATCAGATCGTGCGCGACCGGCTGCATTCCGAGGTCGCGCTGATCGGAACCATCGCCGATTACATCGTCGGCGCCGGCGGCAAGCGCCTGCGGCCCGCCGTCCTGCTGATGGTGGCGCGGGCGCTCGGCTATCGGGGCTCGGACCACGGCGTGCTCGCCGCGGTCATCGAGTTCATCCACACGGCCACGCTGCTGCACGACGACGTGGTCGATGAATCCGACCTGCGGCGCGGGCGGCCCACCAGCAATGCGGCATTCGGCAATGCCTCCAGCGTGCTGGTCGGCGACTTCGTGTATTCGCGCTCGTTCCAGATGATGGTCGACGTCGGCAACCTGCGCGTGATGCGGATCCTGGCCGACGCCACCAATCGGATCGCCGAGGGCGAAGTGCTGCAGCTGATGAACATCCACGATCCGACCGTCGACGAGGCACGCTATCTGCGCGTGGTCGAGTGCAAGACGGCCACGCTGTTCGAGGCGTCGGCCCGGCTCGCTGCCGTCCTGTGCGCGGCCGAGCCCCCGCTCGAGCAGGCCTGCGCCCGCTACGGCGCGGCGCTCGGAACCGCCTTTCAGATCATCGACGACGTGCTCGATTACGACGGCGATCCGCACGAGATCGGCAAGCGGGTCGGCGACGACCTGCGCGAGGGCAAGGCGACGCTGCCGGTGATCCATGCGCTGCGCCAGGCCAGTCCCGCCCAGCGCGCCCAGGTCGAACAGGCGATTCGCGACGGCCGCGGCGACTTTGCCCAGATCGCCCGCATCGTGCATTCGCACGGCTCGATCGAGTACGCGCGCCAGCGCGCCGAGCTCGAGTCGGCGGCGGCCACCGAAGCGGCGCATGCATTGCCGCCGTCGGTTTTTCGCGACCGTCTGCTAGACTTGGTTTCGTTCGCTATGCGGCGCGACCGCTGAAGCATCCGGGCACGTGCTAGCGGTGTTCAGGGCGGCCTGTCATTGCGCGGGGTGTAGCTCAGCCTGGTAGAGTACTGCGTTCGGGACGCAGGAGTCGGAGGTTCAAATCCTCTCACCCCGACCAGCTTGCGGCAAGCTCCGCTCCGAAGAGCAGCACAAGCGTCGCTCTTGAGTTGGAACACTTTCCGCTCTGGGCCCAGATCGCCGCGCTCGTTGCGCTGCTGCTGATCTCGGCCTTTTTTTCGATGGCCGAGACCGCGATGATGGCGCTGAGCCGGCTGCGGCTGCGCCACCTGGTCCGGCAGGGCAGTGTCGCGGGCCGGCGCACGCAGCAGCTGCTGGACCGCACCGACCGCCTGCTCAGCGTGATCCTGATCGGCAATTCGTTCGCCAACGCCGCGATCACGGCCCTGTTCACCGCGCTGACGCTGCAGTACTTCGGCAACGGCCACTGGAACCTGGCGATCGCAACCGTATCGATCGCCTTCACGATCCTGGTGTTCTCCGAAGTGACGCCCAAGGTGATCGGGGCCAGCTACCCGGAGCCGCTGGCGCTGTTCTCCAGCGCGATCCTGAAGGCGCTGTCCTGGCTGGCGACGCCCGCGGTTTGGTTCGTGAACCTGTTCGTGCACGCCATCCTGCGGATCTTGAGGATCCCCGGGGCCGGCGCCATCACCTCGACCCGCCTCACGCCCGAGGAAATGCGAACCGCCGTGCTGGAAAGCGGCAGCTTCATCCGCGGCAAGCACCGCACCATGCTGCTGAACCTGTTCGACCTGGAGCAGCTCACGGTCGACGACGTGATGGCGCCGCGCGCCGCCATCGAGGCGCTGGACATCGAGCAGCCGATCCTGGTGCTGATCGACCAGCTGACGTCCTGCTACCACAACAAACTGGTGGTGTACGAAGGCGACATCAGCCGCGTGCTGGGCGTGCTGCACGTGCGAAAGCTGCCGGCCGTTCTGACAGCCGGGCCGCTCACCCACGAGGCCATCCGGGAGCTGCTGGCGGCTCCGTATTACGTGCCCACGGGCACCTCGCTGCTGCAGCAGCTGCAGATGTTCCAGGAGAACCGGCAGCGCCTCGGCCTGGTCGTGGACGAATACGGCGAGCTGGTCGGCCTGGTGACGGTCGACGACATCGTCGAGGAAATCGTCGGCGAGTTCACCACGCCGGCCCCGGGCACCGGCCAGTCCGGGCTGCGCTGGGGGCCGTCGGGCCAGATCGTGGTCGACGGCGCCGTTTCGCTGCGGCTGCTGAACCGGCGGCTGGGATTGTCGCTGCCGCTGGACGGGCCCAAGACCCTCAATGGGCTGATCCTGGAGCAACTGGAACAGATCCCCGATGGGCCGTGCTGCCTGCGCCTGCCCGGCTGCGTGCTCGAGATCGTCCAGGTGCAGGATCAAGCGGTCCGCAGCGTGCGGCTGATCCGCACCGCGAGCGGCTGACCCCGCCCGCCCCCGCCTTTCGGCTTGCCCACGCCCCCATTTTTGGGATTTAAGCTTTACAATTCCGGGGCCTACGGGCAGCATCTTTCGGTTTAGAGCGCGTGGGTGAGCGCGCTAATCTTCGTCTGCCGCCTTACGCCCACGATGTCCGCCGTCACCCAAGGTCCGTCCGCCGCCGCTGGCGCTCTAACCGGGCTTGCCCGCGCACTGGTCCAGCAGGGCCGTTTGCGCCCTGACCGGGCCGAGGCGCTCGCGCGCAAGGCCACCCAGAGCAACACGCTGTTCATCGACGAGCTGGTCGGCATCGGCGAGACGATCGGGCTGTCGCCGACCGCCATCGCCCGCTTCGCCGCCGAAACCTTCGGCCATCCGCTGTTCGACCTGTCGGCGATCGACGGCGAGCAGCTCCCCAAGGACACGATCGACAAGAAGCTGGTCGGCTCGCTGCGCGTGCTGGCGCTGCGCAAGCGCGGCAACCGGCTGGCGGTGGGCGTTTCCGACCCGACCAACTACCAGGCGCTGGACCAGATCAAGTTCCAGACGCAGCTGGCGGTCGACATCGTCGTGGTCGAGCACGACAAGCTGGTCCGGCTGATCGAGTCGACCACGCAGAGCGCTTCGCAGTCGCTCGAGCGCCTGATCGACGATGACGTCAGCTTCGAGGACCTGCTGGCGGAAAGCCCGGAACAGGCCGAAGAGACCTCCTCGGCCGACGTCGACGATGCGCCCGTCGTCCGCTTCCTCCAGAAGCTGCTGCTGGACGCGATCAGCGACGGCGCCTCGGACCTGCATTTCGAGCCGTACGAGAAGTTCTACCGGATACGCTTCCGCGTGGACGGCATCCTGCGCGAGGTTGCGCAGCCGCCGCTGGCGATCCGCGAGCGGCTGGTCACGCGGATCAAGGTGATCTCGCGGCTGGACATCTCCGAAAAGCGCGTGCCCCAGGACGGCCGGATGAAGCTCGGGTTGACCGGCCAGCGCGCCATCGACTTCCGGGTCAGCACGCTGCCCACGCTGTTCGGCGAGAAGATCGTGATGCGGATCCTGGACTCGTCGCAGGCGAAGATGGGCATCGAGTCGCTCGGCTACGAGCCGGATCAGCGCGAGGCGCTGGTGAACGCGATCAAGCGCCCGTACGGCATGGTGCTGGTGACCGGCCCGACCGGCAGCGGCAAGACGGTGTCGCTGTACACCTGCCTGAACATGCTGAATCAGCCCGGGGTGAACATCTCGACCGCGGAGGATCCGGCTGAAATCCAGCTGGCGGGCATCAACCAGGTCAACGTGAACGAGAAAGCCGGCCTGACGTTCGCCAACTCGATGCGCTCCTTCCTGCGCCAGGATCCCGATATCATCATGGTGGGCGAGATCCGCGATCTGGAAACGGCCGACATCGCGATCAAGGCGGCGCAGACCGGGCACATGGTGATGTCCACGCTGCACACCAACGATGCGCCGTCGACGTTGAGCCGGCTGGCCAACATGGGCGTGCCCAGCTTCAACATCGCCTCGTCGGTGATCCTGATCACGGCGCAGCGGCTGGCGCGCCGGCTGTGCGCCTGCAAGCAACCGGCCGACCTGCCGCCCGAGGCGCTGCTCGCCGCCGGTTTCACGCAGGCCGACCTGGACGGCACCTGGCAGCCGTTCCGGCCGGTCGGATGCGAGCGCTGCAAGGGCTCCGGCTACAAGGGTCGGGTCGGGATCTACGAGGTGATGCCGATCTCGGAGGAAATCCAGCGGCTGATCCTGAAGAACGCCAGCGCGATGGACATCGCCAAGCAAGGGCAGCGCGAAGGGGTCCGCAACCTGCGGATTTCCGGCCTGTGGAAAGTGAAGCAGGGCATGACCTCGGTCGACGAGGTGCTCGGCTGCACTAACGACTGAAAGCAACGGAGACAGCCAGATGGCAACCGGCGTGATTGCGCGGCCACGCGAGACGGTGCGCGAGTTCCTGTACCTGTGGGAGGGGCGCGACAAGGCCGGCCGCGTGGTCCGCGGAGAGATGCGGGCCGGCGGCGAGTCGGTGGTGGCGGCCTCGCTGCGGCGGCGCGGCGTGCTGGCCACCAAGATCAAGAAGCAGACGCTGCCGCGCGGACGCAAGATCTCGGCCAAGGACCTGGCCCTGTTCACGCGGCAGCTGTCGACGATGCTCAAGGCGGGCGTTCCGCTGATGCAGTGCTTCGACATCGTCGGCCGCGGCCACTCCAACCCGTCGATGTCGCGGCTGCTGAACGACATCCGCAGCGATGTGGAGACGGGAACCAGCTTGAACCAGGCCTTTCGCAAGTACCCGCTGTACTTCGACGCGCTGTTCTGCAACCTGGTCGCGGCCGGCGAGCAGGCCGGTATCCTGGAAACGCTGCTGGACCGGCTGGCCACCTACCAGGAAAAGACGATCGCGCTGAAAGGCAAGATCAAGAAGGCCCTGTTCTACCCGACGACCATCATCCTGGTCGCGATCCTGGTGACCTCGGTGATCATGATCTTCGTGATCCCGGCCTTCAAGCAGGTCTTCACCAGTTTCGGCGCCGACCTGCCGTGGCCCACGCAGATGGTGATCAGCACGTCGGACTTCGTGCGCGCCTACTGGTACGTGCTGCTGTTCGGAACCGTCGGCGGCTTTTACGTGCTGTACCAGTCGTGGCGGCGCTCGCCCGCGGTGCAGATGGCGGTGGACCGCTTCCTGCTGCGCCCGCCCGTCATCGGTCAGCTGATCCTGAAGGCGACGGTGGCGCGCTGGACGCGCACGCTCGCCACCACGTTCGCGGCGGGTGTGCCGCTGGTGGAAGCGCTCGATTCGGTCGGACCGGCCTCGGGCAACGCGGTCTACAAGGACGCGACCCGGCAGATCCAGGCCGAGGTCAACATCGGCACCAGCCTGGCTCAGGCGATGCAGAACTCGGGCGTGTTCCCTCCGATGGCGGTCCAGATGACCTCGATCGGCGAAGAGTCCGGATCGCTGGACACGATGCTGTCCAAGGTGGCCGACTACTTCGAGCGCGAGGTCGACGAAACGGTGGATGCACTGGCCAGCCTGATCGAACCGCTGATCATGGTCGTGCTCGGCGGCATCATCGGCAGCATCGTGGTGGCCATTTACCTGCCGATCTTCAAGCTCGGCCAGGTCGTCTGATCACCGTGGAGTCGCCTCGCTGATCCGACCGCGCTTTGGATCCTGATTTCCGGCCGCTGTTTCCCTGGATCGCTGCGGTCCTCGGGCTGGCGGTCGGCTCGTTCCTGAATGTCGTGGTGCACCGGCTGCCGCGCATGCTGCAGGCCCAGTGGAAGGCGCAGTGCGCCGAACTGCAGGGCCAGCCTGCGCCCGAGGCGGCGCGCTACAACCTGTGGGTGCCGCGATCGCAGTGTGCCTCCTGCGGGCACGCGTTGAGCGCGGTCCACAACATCCCGCTCATCTCGTATCTGGCGCTGCGCGCACGGTGTGCTTTCTGCGGGACTGCGATCTCGGCACGCTACCCGGTGGTCGAGGCGATGACCGCCGTGCTGTTCGCCTGGGTTGCGGCGCATTTCGGCTGGTCGGCTGCCGGCGTCGCAGGCCTGATCCTGACCGCCTTCCTGCTGACGCTGGCCGCGATCGACGCCGACACGACGCTGCTGCCCGATGACCTGACCCAGCCGCTGCTGTGGCTCGGCCTGCTGATCAATCTGCGCTCGACCTATGCGCCGCTGCCGGAGGCGGTGATCGGCGCGGTGGCCGGCTACCTTTGCCTGTGGGCGGTGTACTGGGTGTTCAAGCTGGTCACCGGCAAGGAAGGCATGGGCTATGGCGACTTCAAGCTGCTGGCGGCGCTCGGAGCCTGGCTCGGCTGGAAGATGCTGCTTCCCATCATCCTGATGTCCTCGCTGGTGGGGGCGCTGGTCGGCCTGGGGCTGATCGTGCTGGCGCGCCGCGGCCGCGAGATACCGATCCCGTTCGGTCCCTACCTGGCTGCCGCCGGGTTCCTGATCCTGCTGTATGGAGACCGCGTCGCCCCGCTGATGGGCTTGAGGTGAGCGGGAGCCCGAACGGGCCAGGCGGGCTTGGGATGCCTGGGCCCCTGACGATCGCGCTCACCGGGGGAATCGGATCCGGCAAGTCGACGCTGGCCCGGATGCTGGCCGAGCTCGGCGCCGGCCTGATCGACCTGGACGCGATCGCGCGCGAACTGACCGCAGCCGGCGGCGCCGCCATTGGGGCGATCCGCGCCGAGTTCGGCCAGGAGGCGCTCGATCCCAGCGGCGCGCTCGACCGCGCCCGCCTCAGGGCCCGGGTGTTCGCTGAACCGCAATCGCGCGCACGCCTCGAAGCGCTGCTGCACCCGATGATCTGGCAACGGGCACGGCAGACGGCCGACGCGCTCTCGCCCGGCGTGCCGTACTTGCTGTTCGAGGTGGCGCTGCTGACCGAGGCGAGCGCGCGCGCGCAGCGCTTCGACCGCATCGTGGTGATCGACTGCCCGGTCGAGCTGCAGGTTGCGCGTGCGTTGCAGCGCGGCCTGCTCGATCCGACCGAAGTGGCCGCGATCGTGGCCGCGCAGCCGAGCCGCGGCGCGCGGCTGGCGCTGGCCGACGACGTCGTGTTCAACGGCGCCAGCCTGGCGGCGCTGCAGGAGCGCGCGCACCGCCTGCATGCGCTGTATTGCGGGATCGCCTCGTCGCGCAGGGGCGTGTGATATCTTCGAACCGGCATCTTCGCCCGCGCCGATGGAGCAGCTCCAGGAAGTCCTGTACGAATACCCGTTCACCGAGCGGGTGCGTACCTTGTTGCGCCTGGAGGATCTGCTCGAGAAGCTGAACTACTTCTGCGCGCAGGAGCACAGCTTCTGCCACCACACCGCGCTGCTGACGCTGTTCGAGGTGCTCGAGGTCACGTCGCGCTCGGACCTGAGAAACGAGCTGCTGCAGGAACTGGAGCGCCACAAGCAATCGCTGCTGTCGCTGCGCAACAATCCCCAGGTCGCCGAGAACGTGTTGAATTCCGTGCTGGCACAGATCGAAGCCACGCAGTCCGGACTGAGCGCCACCACCGGCCGCGCCGGTCAGCATCTGCGCGACAACGAATGGCTGATGAGCATACGATCTCGCGCGATCATCCCGGGCGGGACCTGCGAGTTCGACCTGCCGTCCTACCACGCGTGGCTGATGCGGCCGCCGGCCGAACGCGTCGCCGATCTGAAGACCTGGGTCGGGCCGCTGGCGCAATTCGACGAGGCGCTGGCCATCGTGCTCAAGCTGCTGCGGGAAAGTGCGCAGCACAGCGCCCGCATCGCGCCGGCGGGCTCCTTCCAGCAGATGCTGCAGGGACGAACCTATTCACTGCTGCAGGTGCGGCTGGACAAGTCGCTGGGGGCCATACCCGAGATCAGCGCCAACAAGTACATGCTGTGGATCCGGTTCACCACCGCCGGCAGCGATCTGAAGCCGCGCCCGATCGAACGCGACATCCAGTTCGATCTGGCGCTGTGCTCGTTCTGAGTCGGGGCTGCTCAGCGGTCCGGGCGAGGCTGGCGATGGCGGCGGTGCAAGTGAAGTGTCCGGCCTGCGGGGCGCCGGTGCCGTGGACCGAATCGAGCCGGTTCCGGCCGTTCTGCTCCGAGCGCTGCCGCATCATGGACCTGGGCGCGTGGGCGGCCGAACGGCACCGGATCGCGGGTGGACCGGCCGACGGCCCGCCCGATGCCGGCGCTGAGCCGCCTGCGGCAGCCACCGAGGACGACGCTTAGAGGATCGTAACGACGCGCGCGATCCTGGTCCATGGCATGGGACGTACCCCGGCCTCATCGCCGACGATATCGGCCGGCTGGCGGCCGCGGGCGACGCCCGATCGGGCTCGCGCACGTAGCTCGACCTATTCCCGAACTGGCATGTCCGGCGTAATGTGGCGAGCCAGGTGGCCGCGGTCCCGGACGTGGCGATCCTGGTCGAAACCAAGTTGTTGAAGCCGTAGCGGGCTCGGCCTGACTACGGCGAAACAGGAATCGGCCAAGTCGACTCTAGCGCGCTAACTGAAGTGCCAGATCGTACGGCGCAACGCGCACACTTGCGCCTGCACCAGATCTTTGCCGTCGCCGCTGGAAACGCGCTCGAGTTCTACGATTTCCTGACCTTTTCCTTCTTTTCCATCCAGATCGGGCACAGCTTCTTCCCCGAATCGCAGACCTCGCACGGACTGCTGTTCACGCTGGCGACGTTCGGCATCGGCTTCGCCACCCGGCCCCTGGGCGCAATCCTGATTGGCAGCTATGGCGACCGCGCCGGCCGCCGTCCGGCGATGATTCTGTCCTTCCTGCTGATGGGGGTCGCCAGCCTGGGGCTCGCCCTGACGCCCTCGTTTGCCCGTATCGGCGCGGCGGCACCGATCCTGCTGCTGCTGTTTCGCCTGTTGCAGGGCTTTGCGCTGGGCGGCGAGGTCGGCCCGTCGACCGCGTATCTGGTCGAAGCGGCCCCGCCCGACCGGCGCGGTCTGTACGTTTCGATCCAGTCCGCCACGCAGGATCTGGCGATCGTCGCCGCCGGCATCGTCGGGTTCGTCCTGTCCGGCGTGATGTCGCCGTCGGCACTCGATGCGTGGGGCTGGCGGCTCGCTTTTCTTGTGGGCGTGATCATCGTGCCCATTGGGCTGTGGCTGCGCCGTTCGCTGCCGGAGACACTGCCAGGACCGGATGCACCCGCGTCACGTGCCGCCCGGCCCCGCATCCCCGTTCGGCTGGTCGCGCTCGGGCTGTTCATGCTGGGAGCGTCGACCATCTCCGGTTACGTGCTCAGCTACATGACGACCTACGCCCAGGACAGCCTGGGGATGAGCCCCACCCTCGCGTTTGGCGCGACCATGGTGGTCGGATTGGCCGAAGCGTCGGCCGCCCTGTTCAGCGGGATCCTGTCGGACCGCTTCGGCCGCCGGCCCGTCGCGCTGGCGGCGTTCGCCGCGCTGCTCGTGCTGGCCGTGCCCACCTTCATCGTGATGAACCGGGCGCCCGGCGTGGCGGTCGTGTACGCGGCGATGGCGTTGCTGAGCCTGCTGGTGGACCTGGCGACGGTTCCGGTTCTGATCCTGATCGCGGAATCGCTGCCGGCCGCGATTCGCTCGGCAACGCTCGCCACGGTGTACGCCGTTGCGATCGCCTGCTTCGGCGGAACGACGCAGTTCATCCTGAAATGGATGATCGACGTGACCGGCAGTCCGCTGGCGCCCGCGTGGTACCTGACCGGTGCCATCGTGATGGGCAGCTGCGCCACCCTGATGGCGCGCGAGTCGGCCCCTCGAAAAATCGCCGCGATGGCCGGCCGAGGATCGAGCCCGGACCTGCCTGCGCCGCACAACTAGCGAGGCTGCGGCGGCTCGATCAGGCCGTGCACGCCGAGCCGGCGCATCCGCGCCAGCGCATCGGCGCCGCCCGGGTCGGGCGCGTACACCGGAACCGGCGTGTCGTTGCACAGCGCGGCCAGTTCGCGCTCGCCCGTCTCGGCCGTCACAACGAAGTCGGCGCCGGCAGCCACCGCGAGCGTGATCTCTTCGCGGTTGCGCACCCAAGAGACCTGCCAGCGCGCCCCGTCGATCGAATGCTCGAGCGGCTGCACCGGCGCCTGCCCGCGCCCAACTGCCGGCCAGGCCAGCCGGTCCGGCAGCTCGAGCCAGCGCATCACGGGCCGCGCAGCCGGCAGCAACGGATCGAGCCCCGGCACGCCTGGGCGTTGGAAGACCAGGCGCTGGCCCTCGAGCGGCGTGGGCGTGCCGTGCCAACCGACCACGCGCCGAAAATACAGGCGCACGTAGGCGTGCGGATAATCGAAGTCGTACACCACCCACGGCACCGATTCGGTCACCGTGATGGCCAGCTCCTCGGCCAGCTCGCGCGCCAGCGCGTGCTCGACCGCCTCGCCCGCCTCGATCTTGCCGCCCGGAAACTCCCAGTAGCCCGCATAGGCCCTGGCCCCGGGCCGATCGGCCAGCAGCACCGCGCCGTCGGCCCGCACCACGATGCCGACGGCGACACGGACGACAGGTCGCTGCGGCGCGCCGCTCACCGCAGCGCCAGTCCGGCGCGTCCGGCGAAATCGCGCGCGAATTGCTGGGCCACTCGGCCGGAGCGCGAGCCGCGCGCCAGGGCGAACTGCAGCGCTTCGGCGCGCGCCGTCGCCGCCGCCGGATCGACCCCGAAGCGCGCCAGCCAGTGCTCCACGATGTCCAGGAAATCGTCCTGGCGGAACGGATAAAACGACAGCCACAGCCCGAAGCGCTCCGACAACGAGACCTTCTCCTCGGTCGATTCGCCCGGGTGCAGTTCGCCGTCGGCGTCGTAGCCGGCGTCCAGGTTCTCGCGCATGAATTCGGGCATCAAGTGGCGCCGGTTCGATGTCGCGTAGATCAGCGCGTTGTCGCCCGGACCGGACAGCGATCCGTCCAGCGCCGCTTTGAGCGCCTTGTACGAAGCGTCGCTGGGCTCGAACGACAGATCGTCACAGAACAGCACGAAGCGCTCCGGCCGGCCCGCCAGGCAGCCCACGATGTCGGGCAGGTCGATCAGGTCGTGCGGATCGACTTCGATCAGCCGCAGCCCGTCGTCCGCGTAGCGCGCAAGGCAGGCGCGCACCAGCGAAGACTTGCCGGTACCACGCGCTCCGGTCAGCAGCACATTGTTGGCCGCAAGCCCGCGCACGAACTGCTCGGTGTTGCGCAGGATCGCCTGCTTCTGCGCGTCCACGTGCATCAGGTCCTGCGGCTGGATCGAGGCCACGTTGCGCACCGGTACCAGCTGCCCGACCGTGGCGCCCAGGTAAGCGCGCCGGCGCCACTGGAAGGCGTGCGCGCTCCAGTCGACCGCAGCGGGCGACGGCAGCAGCAGATCCAGGCGCCGCAGCAGCTCCTCGAGGCGCTCGATCAGATGGGGCGGGATCGACATCGGCGGGCTCCGGCGCCGCGCTCAGCTGCGGTAATCGGCATTGATCGACACGTACTGGTGCGACAGATCGCACGTCCACACGGTGGCCTGGGCTGTGCCGCGGCCCAGCACGATCCGCACCAGGATCTCGGCGCCCCGCATCACGCGCTGGCCATCCTGCTCCCGGTAGTCGGGATGGCGGGCGCCATCGCGCGCGACCCAGACGTCGTTCAAGTACAGCTGCACCTGCGAAGGATCCAGATCCGCGATGCCGCTCGCGCCCACGGCCGACAGGATCCGGCCCAGGTTGGGATCGGAGGCGAACATCGCCGTCTTCACCAGCGGCGAGTGCGCCACCGCGTAGGCGACCGTTGATGCCTCGTGCTCGCTGCGCGCGCCTTCGACCGCGATCCGGATGAACTTGCTGGCGCCTTCGCCGTCGCGCACGATGGCCAGCGCGAGCTGCTGCGCCACCTCCGCGATCGCGCGCTGCAGCTGCGCGCAGCGCGGATCCTGCAGGCTCGCAATCGGAGGCGCAGCGCTGCGGCCGGTCGCCGCCACCACGAACGAATCGTTGGTCGACGTGTCGCCGTCGACGGTGATCCGGTTGAACGACGCATCCGCCGCGCGCCGCGTCAGCTCGGACAGCACGCCGGGCGCCACCGCCGCATCGGTCACCACGAACGCGAGCAGCGTGGCCATGTCAGGCCGGATCATGCCGGCGCCCTTGGCGATCCCGGTCATAGCGATCCGGGTGCCCGCGAGCTCGCACGAAACCGACACGGCCTTGGGCACCGTATCGGTGGTCATGATCGTCTCGGCCGCCTCCAGCCAGGCGGACGGATCGAGCCGCGCCACCGCCTGGGGCAGCGCGTCGATGATCGCCTGCACCGGCAGCGGTTCCATGATCACGCCGGTCGAAAAAGGCAGCACCTGGGACGGCTCGCATCCGATCAGAGCGGCCACCGCCTCGCAGGTGCGCTTCGCATCGGCCAGCCCCGCCGGCCCGGTTCCGGCATTGGCGCAGCCCGAGTTGATCAGCAGTGCCCGGATCGGAGCGCCCGCCGCCAGATGGGCGCGGCAGACCTGTACCGGCGCCGCGCAGAACCGGTTGCGCGTGAACACCCCCGCAGCCGAGCCTCGATCGGCGAGCCGGATCAGCAGCAGGTCCTTGCGGCCGGCCTTGCGGATGCCGGCCTGGGCCCAGCCCAGCTCGCAGCCCGCCACGGGCCGCAGCGCGGATGCGACGGGGGCCTGCAATCCGACCGCCATGCTCGACTGCGAGGGGGCTGGGCTAGCCCCCTCGCGCTCCCCCAGCTTTCCCGGCCTCCGGCCGGAAAAGCCACAGGAAGGGAACGAGGGGGCTCGGCTGGCCCCCTCGTGCTCCCCCAGCCAATATAGATGTGAAAGGGTAGCGGGAATCGGGCACGCGCTGTCCGAGATCTCAGGCCACGCGGCCGTGACACAGCTTGTACTTGCGGCCGCTGCCGCACGGACAGGGGTCGTTGCGGCCGATCTTCTCGCCGAACCGGCGGAACGGCTGCGGCGTCGGCGCGGGCGGCGCCGCCACCGCCACCGCGGCGCCCTCGCCCTCGGCCGCTTCCGCCTCGGCGGCCGCGGCAACCGCGGCGGGGCCGAATTCGGCATGCTGCGCCTGGGCCTGCTCGACGCGGCGCTCGGCCTCCTGCTCGATGCGCGACTCGGTGCGTTCGATTTCCTCGCGGGTCTGGATCTTCACGCTCATCAGGAAGCGGACGAGGTCGGCGCGCACGCGGTCCAGCAGCAGACCGAACAGCTCGAAGGCCTCGCGCTTGTACTCCTGCTTGGGCTGCTTCTGCGCGTAGCCGCGCAGGTGGATACCCTGGCGCAGGTGGTCGAGCGCGGCCAGGTGCTCGCGCCAATGCTGATCGAGCATGTTCAGCAGGATCGATCGCTCCAGTCCGACGAACATGGCCGGATCGACCGTGGCGCGCTTGGCCTCGTAGACCTGATCGACCGCCTGCAGCAGGCGCTCCAGCAGGACCGCGTCGTTCACGTCCTTTTCCCGGTCGAGCCACTGCCTGATCGGCAACTCGATCTGCCAGTCGTCCTTCAGCGTACGCTCCAGCGAGGCGACGTCCCACTGCTCCTCGATCGTGTCCTCGGGCACGAAACCGCGGTACAGATCCGTGAAGAAGCCGCGCCGCAGGTTGGTCACCATTTCGGACACGTCGGCGCTTTCCAGCACGTCGCTGCGCAGCTTGTAGATCTCCTTGCGCTGCTCGTTGGCGACGTCGTCGTACTCCAGCAGCTGCTTGCGGATATCGAAGTTGCGCGCCTCGACCTTGCGCTGCGCGGTCTCGATCGAGCGCGTCACCATGCCGGCCTCGATCGCCTCGCCCTCCGGCATCTTCAGCCGGTCCATGATCATCCGCATGCGGTCGCCCGCGAAGATCCTCAGCAGCGGGTCTTCCATCGACAGGTAAAAGCGCGACTCTCCCGGATCGCCCTGGCGCCCCGAGCGCCCGCGCAGCTGATTGTCGATGCGGCGCGATTCGTGCCGCTCGGAGCTGACGATCTTCAGTCCCCCGGCGCCCACCACCTGCTCGTGCAACTGCTGCCATTCGGCGCGCAACTGCGCGATGCGCCCGGGCTTGTCCTCCTCGGGGACGTTCGCATCGGCGCGCAGCAGATCGATCTGCTTCTCGACGTTGCCGCCCAGCACGATGTCGGTGCCGCGGCCGGCCATGTTGGTCGCGATCGTGATCACCCCCGGGCGGCCGGCCTGCGCCACGATGTCGGCTTCGCGCGCGTGCTGCTTGGCGTTGAGGACCTGGTGCTGCAGGCGGTTGTCGGTCAGCAGGCGCGACAGGACTTCGGAGTTTTCGATCGAGGTCGTGCCCACCAGCACCGGCTGGCCCCGGGCGTTGCATTCGCGGATGTCGTCCAGGATGGCCTGGTACTTCTCGCGCACGGTCCGGTAGATCTTGTCCTGGTGATCGAGGCGGATCATCGGCTTGTGGGTCGGAATCACCACCGTTTCGAGCCGGTAGATCTCCTGGAACTCGTACGCTTCGGTGTCCGCGGTGCCGGTCATGCCGGCCAGCTTGCCGTACATCCGGAAGTAGTTCTGGAACGTGATCGAGGCGAGCGTCTGATTCTCGCGCTGGATGTCGACGCCCTCCTTGGCTTCGACCGCCTGGTGCAGGCCTTCCGACCAGCGCCGGCCCGGCATCAGCCGGCCGGTGAACTCGTCCACGATGATGATCTCGCCGTTCTGCACCACGTAGTGCTGGTCGCGGTGGAACAGGTGGTGGGCCCGCAGTGCCGCGTTCAAATGGTGCATCAGCAGGATGTTCTGCGGCGCATACAGGCTCTCGCCGGACGCCAGCAGCCCGCGCCGGGCCAGGATCTCCTCGATTCTCTCGTGGCCCTGCTCCGACACGTGCACCTGGTGCTGCTTCTCGTCGACCCAGAAGTCGCCGTCGCCTTCCTCCTGGGCCTGCCGGTTCAGCAGCGGCGGAATTTCGTTCATCTTGCGGTACAGGTCGGTGCTGTCCTCGGCCTGTCCCGAAATGATCAGCGGCGTGCGCGCCTCGTCGATCAGGATCGAGTCGACTTCGTCGACGATCGCGTAGTGCAGCCCGCGCTGGCGCCGGTCCTCGGCCCGGTACTCCATGTTGTCGCGCAGGTAATCGAAGCCGAACTCGTTGTTGGTTCCGTAGGTGATGTCGGCGGCGTACGCGGCCCGCTTGTCCTCGGTCGCCTGCTGCGACAGGATCACGCCCACGCTCATGCCCAGGAACCGGTAGACGCGGCCCATCCATTCGGCGTCGCGGCTGGCCAGATAGTCGTTCACGGTCACCACGTGCACGCCCTTGCCGGCCAGCGCATTCAGATACACCGCGAGCGTGGCGGTCAGCGTCTTGCCCTCGCCGGTGCGCATCTCGGCGATCTTGCCGTCGTGCAGCACCATGCCCCCGATCAGCTGCACGTCGAAATGGCGCATCCCGAGCGTGCGCTTGGCCGCCTCGCGCACCACGGCGAAAGCCTCGGGCAGCAGCTCCTCGAGCGTCTCGCCCGCCTGATGGCGCCGCCGCAGCTCTCCGGTGCGCGCCGCCAGGGCCTCGTCGCTGAGCGCCTCGGTCTGCGCCTCCAGCGCGTTGATGCGGCCAACGCTGCGCTGGTAATGCCGGATCAGTCGCTGGTTGCGACTGCCGAAGATCTGGGTTAGCAGCTTGGAGATCATGGGAGCGTCGATGCGGCTCGACCGCGGCCGGTCCGGACACGCGGGGCCGCACGTGCGCGAATGGGCGCCGCTGTTTGAGCTAGGCGCCCGGCACCGCGGGCAAAATTATGTCACAGCGGCCGAGGCGGCCGGCGGCAGGACCGGCCGGGCCGGCTTCAGGGCGTCTCGGCCGTGGTGGCGGCGCTGGTGGGGGCGCTGGTGGCGGCGACGGGCGCGGGCACAGCCGCGGTGGCCGCGGTCGCGACCGCAGGGATCGCGGTCGGCATGGCGGCCACCGTTGCGACGGCCGGAATCACCACGGCGCCCCGCGCCACGGGCGCCAGGGCAGCCAGCGGCGAGCCTGGCTTCAGGTTCGCCAGATACCGGGCCGGGTTCTGAGGCGCCCCGTTCACGTGAACCTCGAAGTGCAGGTGAGGGCCGGTCGAACGGCCGGTGGTACCCACCAGCGCGATCTGCTGGCCCCTGCGAACGATGTCGCCGACCCTGACGATGAAGTGACTGGTGTGCGCGTACAGCGTGGACAGGCCGTTGCCGTGGTCGATTGTGACCACATTGCCGAACTCCGAATGGCCCTCGGCCGAGGCCACCACCCCGCCTGCGGCCGCGAAAATCGGCGTGCCGACCGGCGCGGCGAAGTCGATCCCACTGTGCATCGTGTATTCGCCGGTGAACGGATCGGTGCGCATGCCGTAACCGGATCCGACGAATCCTTCCACCACCGGGGTATTGCGCGGCAGCAGCGCGGTACGGGCGGCGCTGTTGACCAGCTCGGATTCGACCACGTTCAGATAATCGGTGCGCTCGTCCAGTCCCTTGCCCACGCTGTGGGCCTGGACCTGCAGTTCGCTCAGCGTCAGCGGGCGCGAGGCGGCCGGCTCGGCCCCGCCCAACCCCGGAACCACCCGGAAGTCGAATTCCTCGGGGCGGATCCCGGCCAGCTTGGACACCCGCTCGCCCAGGGCGTCCAGCCGCATCAGGCGCGCCTGCATCTCGCCGACCATCCTCGCCATCGCCGAGACGTTGTCGCGCAGGTATTGCTCCTCGTGCGCCAGCCGGTCGTGCATCACGATCGACACCAGCTGCTTGACCGCCGGCATCTGCCGTTCGGCGGCCATCCGGAACGTCAGGGCGTACAAGGCGGCCACCGCCACCACGATCACCGCCAGAAGGCCCAGCACGCTCCAGGCCACGGTCGCCCGCGACAGGTTCATCGTGCGGGCGCGCGCCAGGCGCCGGTCAACGAAAATCAACTGCACCGAAACCTCCCCGCTGCATCAGAGCCGTTGCCCGCATTTCGAACCAACCGGTCAACGGCAGGCGCCATATTCGGGATATCGTCACAGATTCGCCGCAACCTGATACCCCTCCGTTCGGATGATCCCGAAACCGCGTCGCCTGCCCGATGCGCTGGCCGCTTCGGAAGTCGGTTCGGCGCTGCTTCAGCGCCACCGGGACTCGCAACGCGCCGCCGCAGTGATCGAATCGGAATGCCGCACGATCCTGCCAGAGTTCCACCCCGCCCGATCCGGCGGTTGCGACCTGCGCGGCACCACACTTCGAGTGAATGCCCGGCACCCCGCCCAGGTCGCCAAGCTTCGGCAGGCTGCCCCCCGCCTTCTGCGCCTCCTTCAGCAACACGGTTTCGACGTTATCGAAATCAAAATTGGGGTTCAACCGCGCCCTTTGAGCTCATCCGAGCGTCAGAGCACGCCGCAGGTGGCCGACCAGCGGCCGCCGTCGGCTCAATCGAGTCGCGGGACGGGCGGGCGGGTCAAGCCCGCGCTTGACTTCGCGAGGAAGCTTGCGCTCACATTGCCCGATTCGCCGCTGCGCGGGGCGGCGCAGCGGCTGGCGGCGAGCCTGTCAGCTGGACTCGCTCGAATGCGCGACTCAAGCCAGCCGGGTGACCAGCAACACGGCGAAGAACACGACCCCTGAAACCAGAGCGGCTGCCAGCAGCCGCAGCGCCCAGCCCAGGTACTGGCGGTCCCCGGTCACGATGAACCGGACCGCAAAAAACGTCACCGCCACGCCGAATGCAGCGAGCAGGAGACGGAACGCCGCCACCGGTGCGCCGAGGGACGCGCTATGCGAGCGCCGGACGCAGGAACGCGTCGGGCGCCGGCACGTCGTGATCGAAGCTCACGACCTCGTAGGCCGAGCTGTCGGCCAGCAGCGCGCGCAGCAGCTGGTTGTTCAGCGCGTGGCCGGACTTGTGCGCCCGATACGCCGCGATCAGCGGACGGCCGAGCAGGTACAGGTCGCCGATTGCGTCCAGGATCTTGTGCTTGGCGAACTCGTCGCCGCTGCGCAGTCCGTCGGTGTTCAGCACCCGGTACTCGTCCATCACGATCGCGTTCTGCAGACTGCCGCCCCGGATCAGCCCGGCAGCCCGCAGTGCCTCGACCTCGCTGACAAAGCCGAAGGTGCGCGCAGTCGCGACCGACGTGACGTAGGGTTCGCGCGCGAAATCGACCTCGACGTCCTGCGCTGTCGCGTCGACCGCCGGGTGACCGAAATCGATCGAGAAGCGCAGCTTGAACCCGAAGTGCGGCTCCAGGCGCGCCCAGCCCGCGTCGCCGGCGCCGCCTTCGCGAACCTCGACCACCTTCAGTATGCGCACGAAGCGGCGCGGCGCGTTCTGCTCCTGCAGTCCAGCCGAGCGGATCAGGAACACGAAGCTGGCGGCGCTGCCGTCCATGATCGGGATCTCGGGCGCATCGACATCGACGTAGCAGTTGTCAATGCCCAGGCCCGATAGGGCCGACATCAGGTGCTCGACGGTCGATATGCGCACCCCGTCGCGCAACAGCGTCGAGGCCATCCGGGTATCGCCGACGGCGTGCGCCGACGCGGCGATCTCGACCGGCGGATCCATGTCGACGCGGCGGAACACGATCCCGGTGTCGGCGGCCGCCGGCCGCAGCACGAGCTCGACCTTGGCCCCGCTGTGGAGGCCGATGCCGACCGTCCGAACCAGCGATTTCAGGGTGCGCTGACGCAGCATGGGCGCCATTCTAGTCGTGGCGCAGCGCTCCCGGCCGGCTGCGTGGAGCATGGCAAAATTCGCTTACCTTTTTTGCGTATTCCGACACGAGTTGCAACCTGCGATGCACCGTTTCCATAGGTTTTGCGCGCACCGGCGCGCCAGCGCCGGCCGCATCGCGCTGGCGGCCTGGCTGGCCGCCGGATGGCTGAGCGGCCCGCCGGCGTTTGCGGCGGCGGAGCCGCCCGCCACGCCGGGCTCGGCCCAGCCCGCGGCGGACCGCGGCGAGCACTCGCCCGAGGAGCTGACCTCGATCGCGCGGTTGCTGGCCGGCGTAGATACGCAATCGGGCGAGGCCGCCTTGCAGGCAGTCGCCCACACGGATGCGTGGGTTGCCCACCGCAAGGCGAGCCGGTACGGCGACCGCCAGCTGCAGCAGCGCCTGCAGCGGATGGACCGCTGGCAGCACGACTCGTTGCCGCCTGCGCGCGCGGGCGCCGCGTTGATCTACCCGTTCAGCGGACCGGATTTCGTCAATGCGTTCGCCCTGTTCCCGGATTACAAGACCTATGTGTTCTTCAGCCTGGAGCCGCCCGGCGAGGTGCCGGCGCTGACCCGAATGGACGAGCACCAGCTCGGCCAGCTCTTTTCGGACCTGCGCGGCGCCCTGAACGACCTGGTCGCGCTGAACTTCTTCATCACGCCCAACATGAAGGAGAACCTGCAGACCGACAGCCTGCAGGGAACGGTCCCGCTGCTGCTGGCGCAGATGGGGCTGCTCGGCCTGACGGTGCACGGCGTCGAACCGTTCGACCCGTGGCCCGGCGTGCCCGCTCCGAAGGCGGGCACGCCCTCCGAAGCGCGCAGCGCGAAGGAGGGCCACCCCCCCGCTTTGCCGATGCGGGCGGTCCAGATCGAATTCGACGACCGCGCCGGGACGCGGCGCACGCTGCTGTACCTGTCGCTGGACGTGAGCGACGCGGAGTTGCGCCACTACCCCGAATTCGTTCCCTGGTTGCGCTCGTTCGAGCAACCCACGGTGCTGCTGAAGTCGGCCTCGTATCTGCTGCATGGGGGCAACTTCAGGAAGGTGCGGGGCGTGGTGCGGGATCGCGCGCGCCTGATCGTGCAGGACGACACCGGGATGCCGTACCGCATCCTGCGCGACGACGGTTTCCAGATCTCGCTGTTCGGCCAGTACGAGCGGCCGGTCAAGCTGTTCGAGAACCGCTATCAGAAGGACCTGGATGAAGCCTTCGGGTCGGCCGGCAACACCGATCCGGTCCCGTTCCCGTTCGGGTACAACTGGCGCAAGGAAGGCCGCTCCGGCGTGATCGTCGCGCGCCGGCCGGGCGGGGACACTTGATGTATATGAGTGGCCCTCACCCCCTGCCCTTTCCGGCCTTCGGCCGAAAAGGCGGAGGAAGAGAACGAGGGGGCTGGGCTGGCCCCCTCGTGCTCCCCCAGCCAATGTATAACGGGCGCGGGCAAGGGAGATGAAGTGCGCGTCTCGCGAGCGCGCCGGCGCCTGATCGCGGCCCTGCCATTGGCGGCCACCTTCGCCGGGGCGCCCGCGGCCACGCAGGAACCGGCGCTGCGCAGCTACCGGATCACCACCCGCGACGGTGTACGCCTGAACGTGCTGCAGGCCGGCCCTGCGTCGGCCGATGCGGCTCTGCCGGTGATCGTGCTGGTGCCCGGCTGGTGCATGCCGGCAACGATCTGGCAGGCGCAGCTGGCGTGGCTCGGGCGGCGCTTCCGCACGCTCGCGCTGGACCCGCGGGGTCAGGGCGACTCGGAAATTCCGGCGGCCGGCTACGAGGCCGAGCAGCGTGCCAGCGACCTGCGCGAGCTGCTGGCGCCGCTGCCGCGCGCCGTGCTGGTGGGCTGGTCGCTCGGCGTGCTGGACGCGCTGGACCTGGTGTACCGCTTCGGCGATTCGCAGCTGGCGGCCCTGGTGCTGGTGGACAACTCGGTGGGCGAGCCTCCGACGCCGCGCCCGTCCAAATTCATCGAGGAACTGCGCGCCGACCGTGCCGCCGCGGTGGATCGCTTCGTGCGAGGGATGTTCGCGCACCCGCGTCCCGAAGCCGAGATCGAGCGCCTCAAGCGGGCGGCGCTCAGGATGCCGCTCGATGCCGCCATTGCGCTGCTGTCGTATCCGTTTCCGCGCGAGCACTGGCGCAATATCGCACGGTCCTTCCCCAAGCCGTTGTGCTACTGCGTGACCAGCCGCTACCTGGAGCAGGCGCGCAACCTGCAGCGCGAGCGGCCCGCCACGCGCATCGAGTGGTTCGAGCACGCGGGCCACGCGCTGTTCGTCGACGAGCCCGACCGCTTCAATCGCATCGTCAGCGAATTCGCGCAGGCGGCGTGAGCGGCCAGGGCCGCGCGCGTAACCCGCAACACGGGGACCGCTACGCGACCAGAAAGCGGTCGACCGGGTGATGCTCCAGGGCGTTCTGAAGGAAGAAGCGGATCATTTCACGCGCCGCATCGGGCCCGTTCGGATCGGAATACGAGGCGCGCGGGCTCCCGCCAAACCACGCGTGACCGCCCTCGTGCACTTTCCAGTACTCGAGCACGACGCGCCCGGTCGAATCGCGGTGAATGGTGCGCGTATATGCGCGGCCGCCTGGCGTCTGGGCGCGTTCGACCGAGCCGCCGGCGCTCGATGCGCCAATCTGCCGCAGCGATCGCGAGACCAGATGCTCGCCGTTGCGCGGGTGCACGGTCCTGTCCCGGTCACCGTGAAACACGATGATCGGCCCAGCCGGCGCAGCATGGTCGTCCCCCAACGGTGCCCGTATTCCGCGCATCACGGCGAGCGCGGATACGAGATCGTGCGCGCTTCCGCACGCCAGCCCCGAATGAACGCCGACGGCCGCGTAGATCTCGGGGTAGACGGTGGCCATCACGGCGGCCATCGCGCCACCGGCCGACAGCCCGGCCACATAGACCCTGCTGGCGTCGACGCGGTAGCTGCGCATGACTTCCTGCGTCATGCCGGCCAGGATGGCCGGCTCGCCCTGGCCGCGCCGCTGGTCGGTGCGCTTGAACCAGTTCCAGCACATCGAACGATTGGCAGCACGCGTCTGTTCGGGATAGAGAACGAAACAATGCTGCTCCTCCGCAAGCGCGTTCATCCGGGTGGCGCTTGCAAAGGCATCGGCCGTCTGGCCGCAACCGTGCAGCATCACGACGAGGGGCAGCCGCTGTCCAGCGTAACTCGTCGGGATATAGAGCTTGTAGGGCCGCACTCCGTCCCGATGGGCAAAGGACGCCGAGACGAACTGTCCCGGCTGCCCCTGAAGCACCGTCGCCTGAGTGCCCGGCGCCTCGACCACGTGGTCGCTTCTGCGCCGGCCTGATCGCGTCGCCGCCAGCAGGCCGGCCAGTATTCGTTTGATCCGCATCGCTTCGGCGCTACTCCTCGCACGCGTGCCGTTGCAGCGCGCTACCGCCCGGAGTGCCGCGCCGTGTCCGCTGAAGCGTTACGTAGCCGGGCAGGCATCGCCCAATGCGAACGGGGCGCGTGGCTGCATCGCATCCGGGGGACCGAACGCCTGCCGGAAAGTGAACGCCTCCGGTGTCGAACCTTGCTCGCGCAGCAGCGCCAGTTCGTGGCGGGACATCAGACGCCTCGTTGCAAACGTCTCGGCGAGCGTATCACGCCAAGATGCGCCCAGCATTACGAACGCTGGCGTTCGCCCGCGCGCTCGTCCGGGCCACCGTGGGGCGGACCCTCCCGTCGCATGCGCGCCGCCGGTGATCCCTGCGCATTGCCCGCGCGTGGTATCGGGTTGACAGCGCCGCTTCTCGGCGGCACCGGGCCCGACCGCACGGCGGCCTGTTGCGAGAAGCTTCGCACGGGTCCTGGCCCGGCTGCAAATCGCTCGGGCCGCGCGGTCGCGGCAAGCGCCGGATGCCCGTTGTTCACCGAAGCCCGCAGCGCGCGGTTGGAACTGGCGGCCAGTTCGTGGCGCGCCTGCACCGGCAACAGGGCCGTATGCCGGTCGCGCTCGGCGATCCGCTCCTGAGGCGTCGGCTGCGCTCTCACACCGCCGGAGCCGCCGTTGTAGCTGACGCGCGCCACCGATGTGTTGTTCACGACGGGGGTGTTGTAGGTGTTGGTGATGCTCGTCACATTGACGTGGTTCACCGCCCGGTTGTAGCGGAAGTGTTCACCCTCCCAGTACCCGCCGTGGTATCCGACGCCGGTATACCCGCATCCGTAATTGATGCCGCCGTAGAAACCGACGTGACGGCCCCAGTAGCCCGCATGCCAGATATACACGCCTTCGCCCCAGCCCCAGTAACCCGGCGTCCACAGCGCGCCGACATACGGCGCCACGACCCACGTGCCGGGCACCCAGTAATACCCGTCGGGACCCCAGGCCCAGTAACCCGGCGTCCAGATGGTTCCGGGACCGGGAATCAGCGGCTGCTCATACACCGGCAGCATCGGCGGCGCGATCGTTACCGACAGATACACCCCGGCATTCGATGCGGAAGCCGCGGTGAGCGCGACCATTGCCAACAGCAGGGCGCCGATGCGGCGAACGAACATTCGGGATATCGACCTGTCCATGGAGATCTCCGTTACCGGATGACGTGATTCGATAACGGGATCGCCGCCGTCCACGTTGACGGTGTTGCAAAGGGTTACCGGCGTCAGCAAGACCGCCGGCACATCCCTTCGGCCTACTCGTGCCGATGCTGGCCCGGCGCGAAGAAATTGATGTCCAGCGTATTCGCCTCCGCCTGAGCGCCGGCGCGGCCGACGTGAAGGAAGTCGGGCGGGCCGTTCGGATCGCTGTGCGTCGCGTACTGCGCGTACAGGATCGGGTTTCCGAACGCATCCGTGTTGTTGGGGTCCGCGGTCACGGTGAAGAAGTCGGCGACGCTGTCGAAGCTGCCGCGGGCCCGGATGAAAGCGTTGATCGCGTCGTGCGCCTGGTAGGTGGCCTCCGTGGTGCCGGCCTGACCGACATTCGAGATCAACGTGGCTCCGATCGCGTTGATGCCGAGTGCATGCAGCTTCGCAACCATCGTCTGCAGGGACGCGATGCTCTGCGCCGGCGGAATGCCGTCGCCGAAGTCGTTCGTTCCCGCATAGAAGACGACGTCGCTCACGCCGCTGACGCCGAGCACATCGCGGTTGAAACGCTCGGGCAGGACCTGCAGCAGCGGACGTCTCTGGCCGGGCTGGTTCGGGATGGCCGCCGTATCGCCGCCGATGCCCGCGTTGACGACCGAAACGTGCTTGCCATAGGCGGCATGCAGCCGTCGCGACATCCAGTTCAGGAAGCGGTCGTTCTGGTCGGGCGTCGTGATCGATCCGTCGACCGACGAACTGCCCGCGCCGACCAGGACGCGGGTGTCGGCCGGCGCCATCACGTCGACCGCGTCGACGAAGAACCAGGACGAGGTCTCGTAGGGGAACGCGGCGTCGGAATCGTCTTCGGCATGATCGCCGCTGTTGGGCGCCGCAAGGAAGGACTCCTGCAGCGCGGTGCCGTGGTAGGTCATCGGGCCGCTGCTGCCCGGGATATACAGCGAGATCGCCAGATTGCGGCCTTCGAGCACCGGGCTGGTCGAATCGGGCGCCTCATCCCCGGGCACCCAGCCGAGCTGCACCGGGTCGCTCCAGACCTCGGCGCCGGCCGGTACCGTGACCATGGAATGCCCGCCGAACGTCAGCACCCGGTTGGTGCCGGCGACGGTGGCCCCGGAAAAGGACTGCAGTCCGATCGCGACCTTGCCGAAGGTGACCGCCTGCGGGCCCCAGGTATTGGACAGACGCACCCGCATCGGGTCGCCCCACAGATCGGGCTTCAGGATCATCCGCAACGTCTGGTGTTGCGCCTGCGGCAGCGCCGGGGCCGTGAACGGAAACGCGAAGTTGACCAGCGCCGGCGCGGTACTGCCCTTCCAGGTGTTCACGGGGGAAGTGGTCCAGGTTGCGACCCACTTCCGGTCGTCGTTTGTCTGTGCGTGGACCGGGTTCAACAGGCCCAGCGCAGCGGCCACGGTTATTCCGATCGTGGCGAGTCCGATCGCAGCGGAACCGCGCGTCATGAGGATCTCCTTGTTGTTGGTTGTCGGGGGCGCGATTCTCGCATCGTGATTGCCGCGCCGGCAATACTGGAATTGACGGACGCGAACCACCCGACTCGACGATTCCGCCTGGAAAAATTCGAGAACAAGAAGCGGGGTGACGCAACGTCCTGACCGCTTTCAAATGTCGACTTCCATCGCCAATACCAGTGGGACTGCCATGAGTCATCAAGCCATCGCCATCGAGCATCTGCCAGGAGCTCGCCGGACTGCGCGCGCGCCTGATCGCCGATTGACCCGGATCGCGGAGTATCAGGCTCGGACGGCGCGGGTCGACGACGTGTTGATGGCCGTGCTGGTCATCGCCGTGATCAGCTGGAGCGACGTGCTGGTCGCCGCCCTGATCACCGGGATGCTCTGACTTGCCGGCACGCGCCCGTGGCGCGGACGCCGGCGCCGGAACCACGAACGGCGGCGCAGACGGCCCCGGCCGCTGCAATCAGTCGGCCTGCTTGCGCAGGAAAGCCGGTATGTCGAACCGCTCCACGGGCAGCTCGTCGATCGCTGTCGCGCGCACCGCCGATCCATCGCGCGAGCGCCACACGGCGGGGGTCTCCAGGTGGCTGTAGTCATGGCCCGGCACCGACGTGGAGCCGATCACAGTGGGGCTTTCGGCGACGATGGGCCGCAGCACCGTCAGCGGCGCCTTTTTCGCGGCGACCGCCTTGCCCAGGCCGGTGGCCACCACGGTCACGCGCAGTGCATCGCCGATCGACTCGTCGCACACGGTCCCGAAGATGACGGTGGCATCCTCGGCGGCGAACTCGCGGATCGTAGTCATCACCTCGCGCGTTTCGCGCATCTTCAGCGAGGGACTTGCGGTGATGTTGACCAGCACGCCGCGCGCACCCGACAGGTCGACGCCCTCCAGCAGGGGGCTGGCGACCGCCTGCTCGGCGGCCACGCGCGCGCGGTCGGTGCCGCTGGCGGTGGCGGTGCCCATCATCGCCTTGCCGTGCTCGCCCATCACGGTCTTGACGTCCTCGAAATCGACGTTGACCAGCCCCGGGATGTTGATGATCTCGGCGATGCCGGCGCAGGCGTTGTGCAGTACGTCGTCGGCGGCCTGGAAGCAGTCGGCCATCTCGGCGTCCTCTCCCAGCACTTCTTCCAGCTTGTTGTTCAGGATCACGATCAGCGAGTCGACGCGGTCCTGCAGGTCGACCAGGCCCTGCTCGGCCACGCGCAGTCGCTTGGGCCCCTCGAAATCGAACGGCTTCGATACCACGGCCACCGTCAGGATGCCGAGCTCTTTTGCGATCTCCGCGATCACCGGGGCTGCGCCGGTGCCGGTGCCGCCGCCCATGCCGGCCGTGATGAACACCATGTGCGCCCCGCGCAGCGCATCGGCGATGCGGTCGCGCCCTTCCTCGGCCGTCTGGCGACCGACGTCGGGGCGGCTGCCCGCGCCCAGGCCGGTCTGGCCGAGCTGGATCACGTTCTTCGCGCTGGAGCGCGAAAGGGCCTGGTGATCGGTGTTGGCGCAGATGAATTCGACCCCCTGCACTCCGCGCCGGATCATGTGTTCCACGGCATTGCCACCGGCTCCGCCGATGCCGATCACCTTGATGACGGTGCCTTGGGTTTCCGTCTCCAGAATTTCGAATGGCATAGGACCTCCTGTGTGCGTACCAAGAACAGCGTTCAAAAATTACCGACGATCCATTCCTTCATCCGTCTGAAGGTCTGCTTCACCGAACCGGTCTGCGCCACCAGCTTGCGGCCGCGCAGGCGCTGCGCGTGCGCCTCGGCCAGCAGTCCCATCACGGTCGCAAAGCGCGGACTGCGGACCACGTCGGCCAGTGCTCCGTTGTAGCCAGGCCAGCCGACCCGGGCCGGTCGCAGGAACACGTCCTCGGCCAGCTCGGCGATGCCGGGCAGCAGCGCGGTGCCGCCGGTCAGAACCACACCGCTCGCCAGCATTTCCTCGTAGCCGGATTCGCGCAGCGCCTTCTGAACCAGCGTGAACAGCTCCTCCACGCGCGGCTCGATCACCGCCGCCAGCGCCTGGCGCGACAGCAGCCGCGGCGCCCGGTCGCCGATGCCGGGGATTTCGATGCGGTCGGCGCTTTCGGCCAGAACTTCCTTGGCCACCCCGTAGCGCAGCTTGATCTCTTCGGCATCGGGGATCGGCGTGCGCAGAGCCATCGCGATGTCGTTGGTGATCTGGTCGCCGGCGATCGGAATCACCGCGGTGTGGCGGATCGCCCCGCCCGTGAAGATCGCGATGTCGGTCGTTCCGCCGCCGATGTCGACCAGCGCGGCGCCCAGCTCGCGTTCGTCCGACGTCAGCACCGACAGCGACGAGGCGAGCGGCTGCAGGATCAGGTCGTTGACTTCCAGGCCGCAGCGCCGCACGCACTTGACCACGTTCTGCGCGGCGCTGACCGCGCCGGTGACGATGTGGACGCGGACCTCCAGGCGCACACCGCTCATCCCGATCGGCTCGCGGATGTCCTCCTGGCCGTCGACGATGAATTCCTGGGTCAGCACGTGCAACACCTGCTGGTCGGTCGGGATGTTGACCGCGCGCGCGGTCTCGATCACCCGGTCCACGTCCGGCGGCATCACCTCGCGGTCCTTGATCGCCACCATTCCGCTCGAATTGAAGCTCTTGATGTGGCTGCCTGCGATGCCGGTGAAGACGTTGGCGATCCGGCACGCGGCCATCAGCTCGGCCTCCTCGAGCGCGCGCCGGATCGACTGGACGGTCGCCTCGATGTTGACGACCACCCCCTTGCGCAGGCCCTCGGAGCGCGCCTGCCCCAGGCCGATCACCTGGAAGCGCGAGTCGGGCAGCATCTCGGCCACCGCCACCACGACCTTGGAGGTGCCGATGTCCAGTCCGACCATCAGGTCCTTGCTTTCCGGTCTCATCGCGTCCTTGCGGCGGCGAATCCGTTCTCGTAGCGCGCGTCGATCCGGGTGGCCGGCCCGTCCAGCCGCGCGATCACCACCGGATAGGCCGACACGATCGCGGCCAGCCTGTCCCGGAGCCGTCCGGGCGGATCGTCGCGCCCCAACTCGACGCGCAGGCGCGGCGCCAGCGTCAGGCTCCAGGACGCGCGGTCGGACACCTGCATCCCGGTGATGCGCACCTGCAGCGGCGCCAGCAGCGCGCTGAACTGCCGGAAGTTGCGCACGGCGTCGGGCGCGTACCGTGGCGGGCCGGAAAAGCTCACCAGCGCTCCATCCGCCTCCGCCTCGGCCGGATTGGCAACGAACAGCACGCCCGCGTCCGATACCAGCCGGCCGTCGCTCCATTGCCCCAGCGCCCGGTGCTCGGTCAGCGTCACGCGCAACCGGTTCGGCCAGATGCGCCGCACCGAGACCTGCGCCACCCACGGCAGCGCCTCGAACGCATGGCGCGCCTGGTCGAGCCGGATCGTGAAGTAGCTGCCGGCGAAGCGCCCGCCGACCGCGGCCCGCACGGCAGCGCGGCTGACGTGCCGGACGTCGCCGGCGATTTCGATGCGCCGGATATCGAACGAGCGGCTTTGCGCCAGCTTCAGCGCCAGCGCGGCGCCCACCAGCAGCACGCTGCCCGCCAGCAACGATGCAGTGACCCACCGCAGCGCCTGCCCCCGGCTCACGTGGCCACCTCCAGCGCCGCCTCCGACAGGATCCGCAGCACCAGGTCCGGGAAATCGATGCCGGATGCGCGAGCCGCCATCGGCACCAGCGAATGCCCGGTCATTCCGGGTGACGTGTTCAGTTCCAGCAGCAGGGGCTGCTCGCCGTCGGGCCCGGGCTTGAGCATCACGTCGACCCGGCCCCAGCCGCGCGCCCCGACGATCGCATAGGCCTGCACGCACACGCGCTGGATCCGCTGCGCGAGCGCCGCATCGAGCGGAGCCGGGCACAGGTACTGGGTATCGTCCTTGAAGTACTTGTTCTGGTAGTCGTAGTTGCCCTGCGGCGCCCGGATCTCGATCAGCGGCAGTGCCTGCGTGCCGCTGCCCGCGCCCAGAATCGCGCAGGTCAGTTCGCGGCCGTCGATCAGCTCCTCGGCGAACACGCGGGTGTCATAACGCAGCGCCTCGGCAACCGCCTTTGCCATCTCGCCGTCCCGATTCGAGGTCACCTTGCTGATTCCGATGGTCGAGCCCTCAGTGCGCGGCTTGACCACGACCGCGCCGCCGAGCTCCCGCAGCGCGGCGTCGAAGTCGCCGCCCGACTCCAGCTCGCGCCAGGCCGGCGTCGGGATCCCGGCCCAGATCCACAACCGCTTGGTGACGAGCTTGTCGAGCGCGATAGACGAGGCCTGCACGCCGCTGCCGGTGTACGGGATACGCAGCGTCTCCAGCACGCCCTGGATCGTTCCGTCCTCGCCGAAGCGCCCGTGCAGCGCGATGAACACGCGATCGAATCCGGCCTGCTCGAGCTCGCCGATCGACTGCAGTCCCGGGTCGAACGGATGCGCATCGACACCGCGGCTGCGCAAGGCCTGCAGCACCGCGCGCCCCGACATCAGCGAAATCTCGCGCTCCGAGGAGCGCCCGCCCAACAGCACACCGACGCGCCCGAGCTGCCTCATGCAAGGCCTCCCGCCTGCCCCTGCGCCAGCCGGGTGGCGACCGACCCGATCGAACCGGCGCCCATCGTGATCACGACGTCGCCCGGCCGCACCGCATCCAGGATGGCCTGCGGCACCTGCTCGACCTGCTCGACGAACACCGGCTCGATGCGCCCCGCCACGCGCAGCGCGCGGGCGAGCGAGCGGCCATCGGCGGCCACGATCGGCGCCTCGCCGGCCGGGTACACCTCGGTCAGCACCAGCACGTCGGCGCCCGACAGCACGCGCACGAAATCCTCGAAACAGTCGCGCGTGCGCGTGAAGCGATGCGGCTGGAATGCGAGCACGATCCGGCGCGCCGGAAAGGCGCCGCGCGCAGCCTCCAGCGTGGCGGCGATCTCGGCCGGGTGATGCCCGTAGTCGTCGATCAGCGTGAAGCCTCCCCGGGCGATCGCGATCTCGCCGTGGCGCGCAAAGCGGCGCCCCACGCCGGTGAACGCGCTCAGAGCCTCCAGGATCGCGCCGTCGCCGACCCCCAGTTCGCCGGCCACCGCGACGGCCGCCAGCGCGTTCAGCACGTTGTGCCGCCCCGGCAGGTTCAACTCCACCGACATCGACGCGGCCGCCTCGCGCTCGACCGTGAAGCGCATGCGCGCGCCCGTCGCCTTGACGACCACCGCTCGTACCTGGGCCGATTCGGTAAAGCCGTACGTGACGATCGGCTTGGAGATGAACGGAACGATCTCGCGCACGTGCTCGTCGTCGATGCACAGCACCGCGCGGCCGTAGAACGGCAGCCGCGCCAGGAAATCGACGAACGCCTGGCGCAGCCGGCCGAAGTCGTGGCCGTACGCCTCCATGTGGTCGTTGTCGATGTTGGTGACCACCGCCAGCACCGGGGTCAGGTTCAGGAAGCTCGCGTCCGATTCGTCGGCCTCCACCACGATGTACTGGCCGCCACCGAGGCGCGCGTTGACGCCGGCCGAGTTCAGCCGGCCGCCGATCACGAAGGTCGGATCCAGTCCTCCGGCGGCCAGCACGCTCGCCACCAGGCTGGTGGTGGTGGTCTTGCCATGCGTGCCGGCGATCGCGATGCCCTGCTTCAGGCGCATCAGCTCGGCCAGCATCACGGCGCGCGGCACCACGGCAATGCGCTGTTCGCGCGCCGCCACGACTTCCGGATTGTCGTCACGCACGGCCGAGGACACGACCACCGCATCGGCGCCGGCCACGTGCGCGGCATCGTGTCCGACCGCGATGCGCGCCCCCAGCCGCGCCAGCCTGCGCGTGACCGGCGAATCGGCCAGGTCGGAGCCGCTCACCACGTATCCGAGGTTCAGCAGCACCTCGGCGATGCCGGACATGCCGGAGCCGCCGATGCCGACGAAGTGGATCTGACGGATCGCGTGCCTCATAGCGCGCGCTTTCCCCATCTGTTATTCATTTCGCAAGGCCCCCGTCTTGCCTTGGACCAGCGCTTCGATCGCCGCGGCCACGGCAGCGGTGGCGCCCGGATGGCCGAGCGAGCGGGCCCGCAGCGCGATGTCGAGGATCCGTTCGCGCGTCAGGCTGGCAAGCAGCTGCGCCAGCGCCGCCGCTTCGAACCGCTCCTGCGGCAGATGCAGCGCGGCGCCGCGGCTGGCCAGGAACTCGGCGTTGAAGCGCTGGTGGTCGGTGGTCGACACCACCAGCGGAACCAGGATCGAGGCAACGCCGGCGGCGCACAGCTCGGACACCGTGATGGCACCGGCCCGGCACACGACCAGGTCGGCGGCGGCGTAGTCGCTGGCGATGTCGTCGATGAAGCCGCACACGGTTGCCTGCACACCCGCCGCCGCGTACGCCGTGCGCGTGGCCTCGACGTGGGCGCCACCGCACTGGTGCAGCACGTGCGGGCGCCGATCCGCGGGCAGCAGCGCCAGCGCAGCCGGCATCGTCTCGTTCAGAACGCGCGCCCCCAGGCTGCCGCCGACCACCAGCAGCCGCAGCGGCCCGCTGCGGCCGGCGAGCCGCTGCTGCGGCGATGCCAGCTCCGCGATCCGCTCGCGCACCGGGGCCCCCGTCACGAGGCCCTTGCGGCCCGCCAGCCGGCTGGCAGCGCCGTCGAAGCCGCACAGCACGGCCGAGGCGATCGGCCGCAGCACGCGCATCGACAGCTGCGGAGAGGCATCCGCGTTCAGCAGGGCGAAGGGCACGTGCCGGGTCGCTGCGGCGGCGCCGGCCGGCACCGCCACGTAGCCGCCGGTGGCGAACACCACATCGGGCGCGCGCGTGCGCAGCACGCGCCGGCTGACCGCGAACGCGCGCACCAGGTTCACGCCGCCGCAGGCTGCTCCGCGCAGCCCCTTGCCGCGCAGGCCGGAAAACGGAACGGCGTCGAAATCGATCGCCATCGGAGCGACCAGGCCGCGCTCGATCCCCGCGGGCGTGCCGAGCCAGCTCACGCCCCAGCCGCGCGCGCGCAGCATCTGGGCCACTGCAAGACCCGGCATCACGTGGCCGCCGGTGCCGGCCGCGACCACCATCAGCCGTCGCCTCATGGCAGGCACCGCGCCGGCCGCGCTCATCGCGCCGCTCCTGCCCGCATCAGCGAGCGGTTCTCGAAGTCGACCCGCAGCAGGATCGCCAGCGCGACCAGCGTCGACAGCAGGGCCGAGCCCCCATAGCTCATCAGGGGCAACGTCAGGCCCTTGGTCGGCAGCAGACCGCTGGCCACCCCGATATTGATGAACGCCTGCACGCCGATCCACAGCCCGATGCCTTGCGCCACCAGCCCGCCATAGGTGCGGTCCAGCGCGACCGCCTGGCGTCCGATTTCGAATGCGCGCCGCGTCAGCCAGTAGTAGGCCAGGATCACGGCCAGAACGCCCACCAGCCCGAGCTCCTCGCCGATTACGGCGACGATGAAATCCGTGTGCGCCTCCGGCAGGTAATGCAGCTTTTCGATGCTCGCGCCCAGGCCGACCCCGAACCATTCGCCGCGGCCGAACGCGATCAGCGAATGCGACAGCTGGTAGCCGCGCCCCAGCGCGTTGTCGGCGGACCACGGATCCAGGTACGCGAAGATGCGCTCGCGCCGCCACGCACTGGTCCAGATGACGGCCATGAAGGCGCCGCTCAGGGCCACGGTGATCGAAGCGAACAGCCGCCCGTTGACCCCGCCCAGGAACAGGATGCCCACGCTGATCGCGACGATGACGCCGAACGCGCCCAGGTCCGGCTGCAGCAGCAGCAACACGCCGATCACGGCCATCACGCCGGCCATCGGCGCGAAGCCCTTGCGCAGGTCGTGCATGAAGTCCTGCTTGCGCACCGTGAAGTCGGCCGCGTACAGCACGCAGGCGAGCTTCATCAGCTCGGACGGCTGAAGATTCAGCGGGCCCAGCGCGATCCAGCGGCGCGCACCGAGCGCGCCCCGGCCGATTCCGGGCACCAGAACGACAACCAGCGCCAGCACGCCGGCCAGGAAGCCCCAGCGCGCCAGGCGCTGCCACACCTCCACCGGAACGCCGAAGGCGCACGCGGCGGCGCCGACCGCGATCAACATCGAAACGGCGTGCCGCGCCAGGAAATGCGCCGGGGCGACGCTGTAGCGAGGCGAATCGGCCAGCGCGATCGAGGCCGAGTACACCATCACCGCGCCGAACATCAGCAGGGCCACCACCACCACCAGCAGCGTCGTATCGATCCGGTCGAAGCCGCCGTCGCGGCGCGTCCCCGCCACGCCTCCCAGGCCCGCCAGCGCCAGCGTCGCTGCGCCGGGACTGAACGAGGCGTCGCCGCGGCGAGGCCGGCGGCGGCGCAGCCAGGAGGCCATCGGGCTCATCCGCACAGCGCCCTGGCGGCGAACGGCGCGCCGCGGCCGCCGGCGCCGGGCGGATCGCCCGCGCCACCTGCGCCGGCGCCCGCCTGGCTGCGCTCGGCCAGCTGCATCACGGCCTGCACGAAGACCTGAGCCCGATGCGCGTAATTGCGGAACATGTCGAAGCTGGCGCAGGCGGGCGACAGCAGCACCGCGTCGCCGGCCTTCGCCAGGGCGCTGGCGCGGTCCACGGCCTCGGGCAGCGTGGCGGCGCTGATGATCGGAACTGCGGTCGCCTGCAGCGCCTGCTCGATCCGCGGTCCGTCGCGTCCGATCAGGACCACCGCGCGCGCGTGCGCGGCCACCGCGTCGGCCAGCGGCTCGAAACGCTGCTGCTTGCCGTCGCCGCCCAGGATCACGACCAGCTTGCGTCCGTCGCACGCCAGCCCCTGAATCGCCGCCAGCGTGGCGCCGACGTTGGTCCCCTTGCTGTCGTCGTAATAGTCGACGCGGCCGATCCGGGCGACCTGCTCGGTGCGGTGCGACTCGCCACGGTAATCGCGCAGCACCTGCAGGCTCGGCCCCAGCGGGCAGCCGATCGCTCGGGTCAGCGCGAGCGCAGCCAGCGCGTTCATCGCATTGTGCCGGCCGTGTATCCGCAGCGCATCGGACGGCATCAGGCGTCGGACGAATACCGGACCCTGCGGCGGCGCGGCGCGCTTGCGCGGGCGCGCCTGGTCGTACGGATCCTCGGCCAGGGCCAGCCAGTCCATCCCGCGGTCGTGAACCAGACCGAACTCGCCGCCGTGCGCCGGCGCATCGGTCCCGAAGCTCGACACCGGCGAGCCGGCTCGCGCCAGCGACATCACGGCCGGGTCCATCCGATTCAGCACGGCGACCGTGCCGGGCGCCAGGATGCGCGCCTTGGCCCGGACGTAGTGCTGCATCGACTCGTGCCAGTCCAGATGATCCTCGCTCAGATTCAGGATCGCCGCGGCGTCGCACGCCAGCGAGGCAGTCGTGTGCAGCTGGAAGCTGGACAGCTCCAGCACCCAGACTTCGGGCAGGCGCGCCGCCGACAGGCGGGCAGCGAGCTCGTCGAGCGCGCAGGGGGCGATGTTGCCGGCCACCGCCACGTCGCGCCCGCCGGCCTGGGCCATTTTGCCGGCCAGCCGCGTCGTCGTCGTCTTGCCGTTAGTGCCGGTCACGCCGATCAGCCGGGGCCGGTAGTCGCGCTCGGCCCGCAGGCGGGCGAGCGCCTGGGCGAACAGCTCGATCTCGCCGGCGACCGGCACGCGTGCCTTGCGCGCCGCGCCCACCAGCTCCGCCGCCGGCGCACGCTGCGGGGGCAGCCCGGGACTGATCGCCAGCAACTCGACGCCTTCGAGCAGCGCCGCAACGAACGGGCCGGTGTGAAGCTCGGCCTGCGGCAGCTCCTGGCGCAGCGTCGAGCGCATCGGCGGGTCTTCGCGCGTGTCGGCAACCCGCAGCTGCCAGCCCTCGCTGGCCAGCCAGCGGGCCATGGCCAGCCCGCTGTCGCCCAGACCGAGCACCAAAGCGCGCTTCACGCCGGCGGCTCCCGCAGCCGATGTGAACGAAGAGCCAACGTGGCGCGACTCATCGGATCTTCAACGTCGAAAGGCCAATCAGCACCAGAATCATCGTGATGATCCAGAAGCGCACCACGACCTGGTTCTCCTTCCAGCCCGACAACTCGAAGTGGTGGTGCAGCGGCGCCATCCGGAAGATGCGGCGGCCACCGGTCCACCGGAAGTAGATCACCTGCATCATCACCGACACCGTCTCGGCGACGAACACGCCGCCCATGATGAACAGCACGATCTCCTGGCGCGTGATCACCGCGATCGTGCCCAGCACCGCGCCCAGCGCCAGGGCACCGACATCGCCCATGAACACCTCGGCCGGGTAGGCGTTGAACCACAGAAACGCCAGGCCCGCTCCGCCGATCGCGCCGCACACGATCACCAGCTCGCCGGCGCCGGGGACGTGCGGAAACAGCAGATAGCGCGCGTAGTCGGCGCGGCCCACCACGTAGGCGAAAATCCCGAGCGCGCCCCCGATGATCACGGTCGGCATGATCGCCAGCCCGTCCAGGCCATCGGTCAGGTTCACCGCATTGCTGGTGCCGACGATCACCAGATAGGACAGCGCCGCGAAACCGAGCATGCCCATCGGATAGGCGACGTGCTTGAAGAACGGCACGATCAGGTCCGCGCGCGACGGCAACCCCGTCACGAAGCCCTTGGACGCCCATTCCAGCAGCAGCGCCCACATGCGCGAGGTCGACGGCGCGGCGATCGCCAGCGCCAGATAGATGGCCGCCGTCAGTCCCACCACGGTCTGCCACAGGAATTTCTCGCGCGCCGGCATTCCCTTGGCATCGCGCTTGACCACCTTGCGATAGTCGTCGACCCATCCGATCCAGCCGAACCCGAGCATCACCAGCAGCACGACCCAGATGAACCGATTGGAAAGGTCGGCCCACAGCAGCGTCGTGATCGCGATCGACAGCAGGATCAGCGCGCCGCCCATGGTCGGGGTGCCCGACTTTTCCAGGTGCGTCTGCGGGCCGTCGGTGCGCACCGACTGGCCGATCTTCATCTCGGTGAGCCACCGGATCACGGCGGGCCCGGCCAGCAGTCCGATCGCCAGCGCGGTGCCGGCGGCCAGCACCGCGCGCAGCGTCAGGTACGCGAACACGTTGAAGGCGCGCACGTCCTGCGACAGCCACTGGAACAGCTCAAGCAGCATGATCAATGCCCATCCAGGCTCCCGCCCACCACCGCCTGCACCACCCGCTCCATCCGCATGAAACGCGAGCCCTTCACCAGCGCGGTGCCGCCGGCGCCGGCCGCCTGCCGCACGGCCTCGATCAGCGCGGCGACCTCGCCGAAGTGCCGCGCGCCTGGTCCGAAGGCCGCCACCGTCTCGCGCGACAGCTCGCCCGTGGCCAGCAGCGCATCGATTCCGCGCGCCTGGGCATACGATCCGATCTCACGGTGGAAAGCGGGCCCCTGGCTGCCCACTTCGCCCATGTCGCCCAGCACCAGCAGGCGCGGCGGCGGCTGGCCGGCCAGCAGGTCGATGGCCGCCCGCACCGAGTCCGGATTCGCGTTGTAGCTGTCGTCGATCACGACCGCGCCGCCGGGCATCGTCGAGCGCGTTCCGCGCCCGGGCACGCCGCGGAAGCCAGCCAGTCCGGCGCTGATCGCCTCCGGCGGCAGGCCCAGGCCCAGGCCGCACGCGGCCGCTGCCAGCGCGTTGTGCACGTTGTGCGCGCCGGCCAGCGCCAGCGAGGTCTCGATCGGACCGGCCGGGGTCGAGATCCGAAGCTCGCTGCCGCTGGCGCTGGCGCGATAGGCCACGGTGAGCGTGGCCTGGCCGCGCATCGCGAAATCGATCGTGCGCCGCAGCCCGGCCAGGCCCCGCCAGATCGGGGCGCAGGCATCGTCGGCCGCAAACACCGCGATGCCGTCGGGCGGCAGCGCGGCCAGCACGGCGCCGTTTTCGCGCGCGGTCGCTTCGGTCGACTGCAGGAATTCCTGGTGTTCGCGCTGCGCATTGTTCACGATGGCCAGCGTGGGGCGCGCCAGGGCGGCGAGCTCGGAGATCTCGCCCGCGCGGTTCATGCCCAGCTCGAACACGGCGGCGCGGTGGTGCGAGGCCAGCTCGAACAGCATCAGCGGCAGCCCGATGTCGTTGTTCAGGTTGCCGCGCGTTGCGAGCCATTGATCGCGGCCGTCGCGTTGTCCGTAGGCATGCGCGAAGATCGACCCGATCATCTGCGTCAGCGTGGTCTTGCCGTTGCTTCCGGTCACGGCGACGACCGGCAGCGAAAAGCCCGACCGCCAGTGCGCGGCCGCCCGCCCGAGCGCGCGCCGCGCATCGGCAACCCGCAGCTGCGGCAGATCGACCGGCACCGGATGCTCGACCATCAGCGCGGCCGCTCCGCGCTGGCGCGCCGCGGCCGCATAGTCGTGGCCGTCGAAGCGCGGTCCGCGCAGCGCGACGAACAGGGCGCCGGCCTTCAACGTGCGCGAGTCGGTGCTGACCGACTCGATGCGCGCCTCCGGGCTGTCGGTTGCCGCGCCCTCGATCGCGCGCGCCAGCTCGCCCAGCGTGATCACGCCGTCGCCTCCGAGGACGCCCGGCCGGCGCGCCGCTCGAGCGCGTGCAGGGCGCACTGCGCATCCGAGAACGCGATCCGCCGGCCGGCCACTTCCTGGTACTGCTCGTGGCCCTTGCCGGCGATCAGGACCACGTCGGACGGGTCGGCCTGCAGCACGGCGCGCTCGATGGCGGCCGCACGGTCCGCAGTCCGGCTCAGGCGGTCGCCCGCGTCGCCCGCGCCAGCCACGATCTGGTCGATGATCCGCGCGGGATCCTCCCCGCGCGGGTTGTCGCTGGTCACCACGATGCGGTCGGCGCCCCGCCCCGCCGCCGCGCCCATCTGCGGGCGCTTGCCGGGATCGCGGTCGCCGCCAGCCCCGAACACGATCCACAGGCGCCCCTGGCGCGCCTGCGCCACCGGCCGCAGCGCGGCGAGCGCCTGCTCGATCGCGTCCGGCGTGTGCGCGTAGTCGATCAGCACCAGCGGCTCGTCCCGGCCGGTAAGCTCGATTCGCTGCAGCCGGCCCGGGGGCGGCCGCAGCCGTTCGATCGCGCGGGCCGCATCGTGCACATCGATGCCAGCCGCCAGCGCGATCCCCAGCACGCCGAGCACATTGGCCACGTTGAAGCGGCCGATCACCGGCGCGCGCACCGGCACGCTGCGCGCCGGCGCCCCCGGCCGCTGCAGCTGCGCATCGAAGCGGATGTGGTCCGTGTCCAGAACGACCGACCCGGCGCTGAGCTCGGCGTCGAGCGCCGGCGCCGGCGCCGCGTTTCCGATCCGGTAACCGGTCGTGTGCAGCTTGCGGGCGCGGCACCGCTGCGCCAGCCGCGCGCCGAATTGGTCGTCCAGGTTCAGCACCGCGCCGGCGAGCGTGGGCGCATCGAACAGCCGCGCCTTGGCGCCTTCGTAATCGCCCATCGAACCGTGATAGTCCAGATGATCGCGGGTCAGGTTGGTGAACAGCGCCAGGTCGAACCGTATCGCGTCGGCGCGGCGCTGATCCAATCCGATCGACGAGACCTCCATCGCCAGGGCCTGCGCGCCCGCGTCCAGCAGCGCGCGCGCCTGCCGCTGCAGCCCGATCGGGTCGGGCGTGGTCAGCACCGCGTCGGTCTGCAGCGCATCGGTGAAGCCCGAGCCGACCGTTCCGATCACGCCGCAGCGGCGGCCGCAGGCCGTCAGTACCTGCGCGATCCAGTGGCTGCTCGAGGTCTTGCCGTTGGTGCCGGTGATGCCGACCGTCAGCAAACGCGCGGTCGGATCCCGGTAGAAGGCTGCGCCGATGTCGGCGAGCTGCGCGGCGAGGTTGTCGACCTGCAGCATCGGAACGGGGCACGGCGGCGCTTCGGGGCCCCCACGCTCGGCGACAATCGCCGCGGCGCCGCGGCCGATCGCATCGGCCACGTGCAAGCGGCCATCGTCGCGCCGCCCCGGCAGCGCGAGGAACACGTCACCGGGCTGGATCGCGCGGCTGTCGATCCGCAGATGCGCGGCCTGCGGCGCGTGCGACCGGATCCAGTCGACGACCGGGCCTTCCCGGAGCCCATCACCCCCGTTCATCGGGCGAACCTCGGTTTCGAAGCAGTCTTCATCTCGCATCGGTCGCCGCTTCGGTCGAGGCCAGCGCCAGCGCGCGCGCCTGCGGGGCGACCTGCAGCGCCCGCAAAGTTCCGGCAGCCACCTGCGAAAAAACGGGTGCGGCCACATCGCCGCCGAAATACCGTCCACCATGGGGCTCGTCGATCATCACGGCGATCACCACGCGCGCCTCGGAGGCGGGTGCGAAGCCGACGAAGGAGGCAACGTACGCGTCCGAATAGCGGCCGTCGCGCAGCTTGCGCGCCGTGCCGGTCTTGCCGGCCACCGCGTAGCCGGACACGCGCGCCGCCGGCGCCGTGCCCTCGTCGCTGGTGGCGAGCTCGAGCATGCGACGCACGGCCTGCGCGGTCTGCGCCCGCAGCACAGGCACCGCGGCGGCCGGCGACTCGGCCCGCATCACGCTCACCGGCACGATGTCGCCATCGCGAGCAAACACCAGGTAGGCGCGCGCCAGCTGCAGCAGCGAAACCGAGACCCCGTAGCCGTAGGCGATCGTCGCCTGTTCGATCGCGCGCCAGCTCTCCGGCGGCCGCAGCCGGCCCGTCACGGCGCCGGTCAGCCCGGCGCGCGGGGCCTGCCCGAAACCGACCGCGGTCAGCGTGTCCCACAGCGCCTGCGCCGGCAGCTGCAGCGCGATCTTCGCGGTGCCGACGTTGCTCGATTTGGCCAGCACCTGCTCGACCGTCAGCACCCCGTGCGAGCTGGTGTCGGAGATGGTGTGCCCGCCGATCCGGATCGATCCGGGCGCGGTCTGCACCGGCGAGTCGGGCGTAACCACGCCGGCCTCCAGCGCGGTCGCGATCGAAAAGGGCTTCAGCGTCGAGCCCGGTTCGAACGTATCGGTCACCGCGCGGTTGCGCAGCCTCTGCGGCTCCATCCGGTCGCGCCGGGCCGGGTCGAAGCTGGGCCAGTTCGTCAGCGCCAGGATCTCGCCGCTTTCGACATCCAGCACCACGATCGAGCCGCCCTGCGCCTGGTTGGCCTCGACCGCCGCGCGCAGCGCCGAGAACGCGATGTACTGGATCCGGTTGTCGATCGCCAGCCGGATGTCGCGCCCTTCGATCGGCTCGCGCACCCAGTCGTCCTCGACGGCGCGCCCGAGGCGGTCCTTGATCAGGTGCCGCAGTCCCGGGCGGCCGGCCAGGGTGCGCTCGAACGCGAGCTCGATGCCATCCTGGCCGCGATCCTCGACGTCGGTGAAGCCCAGCAATTGAGCGGTAATGGCTCCTTCCGGATACAGCCGCCGGAATTCGCGGCTGGTATGGATGCCGGCCAGATTGAACGACTCGATCTGGTGCGCGATGCCGAGTTCGACCTGCCGCTTCAGATAAACGAAGCTGCGATCGTCGGCCGCCAGGCGGCGGCGCAGCTCGCCGGAGGGCACCTCCAGCAGGCGTGCGAGTTGCGCCAGGTCCCGCTTGCCCGCATCGACATCGTCCGGAATGGCCCAGATCCCGCGCGCCGGAACCGAGGAGGCCAGCACGACGCCGTTGCGGTCCGTGATGGTGCCGCGGGTGGCCGCCACGTCCAGCGTGCGCGCGTAGCGCGCTTCGCCCTGGCGCTGCAGAAACTGGGTCGAAAGGCCACCTTGCAGGTAGAAGGCGCGACCCGCCAAGGCGACGAAACCGCAAAACAGGCCGAACAGCAGCATTCGCGAGCGCCAGGCCGGCAACCGGACCTGCAGCAATGGATTGGCCGTACCCAGCGCCGCGTCGCCCGAGCGGCGCTTGCGCGCGCGCGCTGCCGTGCGCGGGTTGCTGGACTGCGGCGATTGTTTCACGGCTGCGCGGGGCGCGCTGCCGGTGGCAGCAACGCCGTGTGATCGGGATCGATCGGCCGCATCCCGAGCCTGCGCGAGGCGGCTTCGATCGCCGCGGGCTGGCCGGCGCGCCCCAGCTCGATCCGCAGCCGGTTACCCTCGGCCTCGGTCTGCCGACCCAGCTGCTGGGCCGCCTCCAGATCGGCGAACAGCCCGCGTACGTGGTGGCGCGAAGTCACCAGGGACATGGCGCTGGCCATCAGAAAGGCTGCCAGCACCACGACGATGACCCGGATCGGCATGGTGTCGGACCCCATCTCAAACCGGCACCGGCGCGCCGGTGCGCTCGGCCACCCGCATCAGCGCCGAGCGCGACCTGGGGTTGGCCGCGATCTCGGCCGCGTCGGGCCTGACACGGGCGAGCGGCCGCAGCAGCGGCGCCGGCAGCTGCGAGGCGCGCAGCGGCACCCGCCCCAGCGCGCGGTCCGGATGGGCGCGCGATTCGATGAAGCGCTTGACGATGCGATCCTCCAGCGAGTGAAAACTGATCACCACCAGGCGTGCGCCCGCGGCCATCCGCATCACCGAGGTCTGCAGCGTCAGCGCCAATTCTTCAAGCTCTTGATTGATGAAAATCCGTAAAGCCTGAAAGGTGCGCGTCGCAGGATGCTGATCCGGATCCTTGCGATCTTTGACGGGGATCGCGCGCGCCACGAGCTGGGCAAGTTCGAGCGTCCGCTCCAGGGGCTGGCCTGCCGATTGGCGAGCCACAATCGCCTTTGCAATCGATGAAGCAAACCGCTCATCGCCGTACTCGCGCACCACGCGCCGCACCTCGTCCAGCCCGGCGCGGGCCAGCCACTGGGCCGCCGATTGCCCGGCGTCGGGGTCCATCCTCATGTCCAGCGGGCCGTCCAGCCGCAGCGAAAACCCGCGCGACGGATCGTCGAGCTGCGGCGAGGACATGCCCAGGTCGATCAGCAGCCCCGCGATCGCCGGGATCGAGCGCTCGTCCAGCACCTGGCCCAGCCTGGAAAAGCGGGTGCGCACGAATTCGAAGCGGGCATCCGCGATCGAGGCGGCGTCGCTCGCGGCCTGCGGATCCCGGTCCAGCGCGATCAGTCGCCCGGCGCCGCCCAGTGCGTGCAGGATGCGCCGCGCATGTCCGCCGCGGCCGTAGGTGGCGTCCACGTAGATCGCCTGCGGGTCCGTCACCAGCATCGCGACCGCCGCCTCCAGCATCACCGGCCGGTGCCCGGCCGCGCTCGATGAAAGTGTGGAGCTCATCCACGCTTAGAACAAAAACGAGGCTGCGGATTCCGGCAACGCCTGCGCGAGCTGGCCTTGCTCCTGCTGCGCCAGCCGCCCCAGGTCCCACAGCTCGAAATGCGTGGCCATCCCGAGCAGCATCACGTCGCGTTCCAGAGCGGCAGCGGCGCGCAGCTCGGCGGGCACCAGCACGCGGCCGGCGCTGTCGATCTCGGTGTCGGCCGCGCTGCCAAGCAGCAGCCGCTGCAGCGCTCGTGCCGCGTAGGGCAGCGCGGCGATGTCCTCGCGCCGGGCCTCCCATACGGGGCGCGGATAGACCAAGAGGCATCCGTCCGGGTGGCGGGTCAGCGTCAGTCGACCTTCGCATTGCGCCGTCAGCACGTCACGGTGCCGGCTCGGGATCGAGACGCGCCCTTTTCCGTCCAACGTCAGTTGCGAAGCACCCTGGAACACGGCCGTCTGGATGCGGACTGTCAGCGTTTTTCTGATGGCTTAAATCAAGCCATTAGCAAGAAAGCGAACGCTCACTAATCCACTATATCCCACTTTTTTGCACAGGTGGGCGACTCTAGAGCATCAGATCCAACGGGTCAAGATAAGAAAAGGCGGCTTTTCCCAGTGCTCACAAGCACTTAGGCGGTAAACCTCATCGGAATTTCCGGATCAGAAAAATCCGCGTGTAATTAGCCATATAGCGGCCATACTAAAAGTGATTTCTGAACCTGGGCGTAGCGGCGCCGCACACGGCGACTCGCTCGCGTGCGGGCGGCTTCAGGAGGGACGGACCGACTCTTGCAATGGGCCTGCGCGGCGGCTCGCGCATCGGGCCCGGCTGTTTACTGCAGCTGCTTCTCGAGCACTTTGGCGGCGTCGCCGAACTGCAGGTTATCTACGTGGTCGCGCATCCGCTCGTAGGACTCCTTGCCGAGGCGGCGCAGCAGCTGCGGGGAGCAGTCCGTGAATCGGTCCACCGCGGAAAGGCACTGCTGGCGCAGCAGTTCGATCAGCTCGGCCAGCAGCTGCGGATCCACATCGTCGTCGCTTGCGACCGGGATCTGGTCCGCCTCGGGTCGGGTCGCCTCGAGGAAGGGCGCCGCGCTGTGGCGCAGCTGTCGTATCAGGGAGGCGACTTCCTTCGTCAGGTGCGCGGCCCGTTCGCATTCGCGCTCGCCCGAACGACACGCGGCTTCGGCTGCGATCGCGAGCCGATTGATCGCCTTGGCGCCCAGCAGGCCGCCGCAGCCCCCGAGCTTGTGCAGGCGGCCCGCATGGAGCGCAAGCGCCGCCGCGTCCGGCGTGTCCGTGCCGAGGTCGACGACGGCGAACTCCTCGAGAAACCGCTGCAGCAGGGATCGAAACAGGTTCACGTCGCCACCCAGGCGCCCGCCCACGTCATTGGCGTCGATGCCCTCGATCTGCGGCCACGGGACCGCGGCGGCATTCGCGTGCGATTGCGCTGCCGGCGCAACCGGCGCAGCCGCTCGTTCGCTCGTGGGCCGGACGTGGCGAAGAATGCTGCTGACCAGGGATCTGGCATCGAACGGCTTGCTGATGAAATCGTCCATGCCGGCGCCCCGGGCCCGCTGGCGCTCGCTCGCCAACGCGCCCGCCGTCAGCGCAAGGATCGGCAGATTGCTCAGCCCGAGGTCGCCGCGAATGCACCGCGTGGCTTCGTTGCCATCCATGACGGGCATCTGCACATCCATCAGCACCACGTCGAACGCCTGCGGCTGAGCCCGCAGCAGCTCGACAGCTTCCTGGCCGTTGCCGGCCAGCGAAACCTGCGCGCCTTCCAGCTCGAGAATGCGCCGGGCCACCTCCAGGTTGATGTCGCTGTCGTCCACCACCAGCACGCACGTGCCTCGCAAGCCGGGCCGGTCATCCGGCACCGCCACCGTCGGCTGCGGGTCCAGCGACTCGGCCGAGGCCAGTCCGAATTCCAGCTCGACCCAGAACTCGCTGCCGACGCCAAAGGTGCTGGACAATCCCACCTTGCCGCCCAGCAGTCCGACCAGCTGCTTGACGATCGACAGGCCAAGCCCGGTGCCGCCGAAACGCCGCGTGGCCGAACCGTCGGCCTGGGCGAATGGCGCAAAAAGCTGCGACTGGACCTCGGGTTCGATCCCGATGCCGGTGTCGCGCACGGCAAAGTGCAGCTTGACGCTCTCGGGCGTGGCGCCGAGCCGACGAACGCTGAGCTTGACGCCGCCCTGGTCGGTGAACTTGATCGCGTTGGACAGCAGATTGGTCAGGATCTGCTTCAGGCGCAGGCCATCGCCCTCGAGCGCAACGGGCAGATCACCCGGCGCATCGATCTCGAAGGCGACCGTCTTGGCGGCGGCGGATACCGCCATCACACCGCAGATTTCCTTGAGCAGGTTGCGCAGGCTGAATTGAGCGCGCTCGACCATCAACTCGCCTGCCTCGATCTTCGACAGGTCGAGCACGTCGTTGATCACCCCGAGCAGTGAATTGCTCGCCAGCCGCATCTTGGCCAGAAAGGCGCTTTGCTGCTCGTCCAGCGCCGTCTGCTCGAGCAGGTACGACAGTCCCATCACCGCGTTCATGGGCGTACTCATCTCGTGGCTCATGTTGGCCAGGAACTGGCTCTTGGCCAGGTTCGCATGTTCGGCCCTGCGCATCGCTTCCTGCCGTGATTCGCGCTCTTCGGCAAGCTCGCGCTTGATCTGTCTGCACTCGGTCACGTCGTAGTTCGCGCCCATCACACGCGTGGCCCGACCGTCCTGGTCACGAAACACAACCGCGCGGCCTTGCAGGTCACGGACCTGGCCATCGGAGCGAATCACGCGGAACTCCAGATCGACGGTTTCCCGTGTCTCGATCGCCTCGCGCAACTCGCGCTCGCAGGAGGCAGCGTCCTCGGGGTGGAGGCATTTGGTGAAGTCTTCGTAGCGACCGGTAAAGGTCTGCCGCTCCCGCCCGAAGATGCTGAACATCATCTCGTTCCAGACCATCGTGCCATCGGCCAGCGTCAGGTCCCACAGGCCGATCTCGTTGGCGTGGGTGGCCATCGCTAGGCGCTGCTGCTGGTCCACCAGCGCCGCTTCAGCCGCCCGCATCCCGGTGACGTCCTCGATGACGGCCAGCGTTCGCACCGCTTCGCCCTGGGCGTCGCGCTCCAGCGTGGCCGACACGAGTACGTCCATCAGCTTGCCATCGCCGCGTAGCATCTGGTACTCGACGTTCTCGCAGCGCCCGGTGCGAAAGAACTCCGGCAGCACGACACGCTGCGCGTAGTCACGCGACGTCTGGGTCAGGAAATTCGTCGAAGGTTTGCCGATCACTTCGGCGCGCGCGTATCCCAACTTCGCCAGCCAGGTGTCGCTGACGGCCAGCAGGCGCCCTTGTGCGTCGCTGGAATGGACCATGGCCGGCGTGGCTTCGAACAGCCTGCGCGAGCGCTCCTCGGCGTCCTCCAGTGCCGCGTTGCGCTCCACCTGGCGCAGCTTGACCACGCGTTCGACGGTGCTGGGCAGCCCGTCCCAGAACGAGTCGGCCTTCTTGATGTAGTCGGCCACACCCCGGCGCAGGGCCTCCGTGGCAACGTTCTCGCTGCCCATCGCGGTGACCAGAATCACCGGCACCGGCGGTACCAGCGACCGCGCCGCATCGACCACCGTCCATGGCTCGCCGTCCGGCAGTTTGTAGTCCAGCAATACGGCCATGAACGCATCCGAACGCAGCAGCGCCAGCGCCTCCGCCACGCCAGCTGCGCGCTGCACGGCAATGCCGTTCCGTGCCAGGACCCGCAGTTCCAGTTCGGCCGTCGCCTGATCGTCTTCGACCAGCAACACGGGCTTGCGGCCGGCAGCGACCCCGGTCATGCCAGCCGATCCCCGGCGCTCACGACGCCCTCCGATTGGGCGCCGCCTGTCTCCAATTCACGCGTGAATCCCTGAAGGCTGATCAGCGGGGATGCGACCGGCGCTGTGAATCGCGCGACGTCGTGGGCCATCCACGGAGTGTCGACATCGGCGATGTCCAGCAGCCTGGCCCGGGCCCGGCCGACGGTGTTCAGGGCACGTTCAGCAGTTTTCTGCAGCTTGCTGGCCGCGCAGCGCGCGCGCGGCGAGCGCGCATCGGCAGGCCCGTCCCATCCCGATGTGCTGGCCTGGTCGTAACAGGCAATGCCGATCCGCACCGTGACGTGGCGCGCGGTGGTCGACGACTCGTGCGGGATGTCGAGTGCTTCGGCCGCGTCCAGTACCCGGCGTGCCATGTGCTCGGCGCCCTCACGCGGCGTTTGCGGCAGCAGCAGCGCGAACGTGTCGCCGCCATAGCGAGCCACCACGTCCGCCGGGTGCAGGCAGGCGACTTGCAGCGCCTGCGCCACACAGCGCAGACAGGCATCGCCCGCGGCGTGGCCGTAACGGCGGTTGAAGAGCTTGAAGTGGTCCACGTCGATCAGCAACAGGGACAGCGGTTCGCCGCGGTGCCGGGCGCGCAGCCATTCGCGCTCCAATGATTCGTTGAAGTGGCGCCGGTTGGCCACGCCGGTGACCGGGTCCATCGCGCTGATCCGGCGCAGTTCATCGGTCAGGTGCTTCACGCGCAGCTGGGTTCTGACGCGGGCCTGAACCAGCGGCGCGCTGAAAGGCTTGGCGATGAAGTCCACTGCGCCCATGTCGAGTCCCGTCACTTCGAGCGCCTCTTCGCCGTGGCTGGTCACGAAGATCACCGGCACGTCCGCCAGCACCGGGTCCGTCTTCAAGGTCTCGCAGACCTCGAACCCGTTCATGTCCGGCATTTCGGCGTCGAGCAGAATCAGATCCGGTACTGCGTCGCGCGCCAGGCGCAGCGCAACCTCGCCGCAAGTGGCGACGCGCAGTCGACCGATGCCGAACAGGATGCGACCCATGACCTTGATCGTTCCGAGGTCGTCGTCGACCACCAGAATGTCGTTCGTCATGGTGCAGTCCGCCATCGGCAGTCACTTCTCGGGGACACTACACTCCTCATCGGCAGAGTCGATCCAATCTTTACGCAAGGCCGAACGGCCTCGGCCATTGTGTCGATGCGCGTTGACGCCTGCCGTGCGCGCATCGAAAACGGCGCGCCGCACCGCGTCGCGCGCGCGGCGAGCCTGGCCGGGCCAGGCGATGCGGTGCGATGTCTAGTGCAACTGCTCCTCCAGCACTCTGGCCACGTCGCCGAACTGCAGGTTGTCGACCTGGACACGCATTCGCTCGTAGGACTCCTTGCCGAGGCGGCGCACCAGCTGCGGGGAGCAGTCCAGGAATCGGTCCACTGCCGAAAGGCACTGCTGGTGCAGCAGATCAACCAGCTCGGCCAGCAGCTGCGGATCCACATCGTCGTCGCTTGCGGCCGGGATCTGGTCCGCCTGAGCCCGGGTCGCCTCGAGGAAGTGCGCCACGCTGTGGCGCAGCTGCCGTATCAGGGAAGCAACTTCCCTGGTCAGCTGCGCGGCCCGTTCGCGCTCGCCCGAACGACACGCGGCTTCGGCTGCGACGGCGACCCGATTGATCGCCTTGGCGCCCAGCAGGCCACCGCAGCCGCCGAGCTTGTGCAGGCGGCCCGCATGGACCGCGAGTGCCGCCGCGTCCGGCGTGTCGGTCTCAAACTCGACGGCGGCGAACTCCTCGAGAAACCGCTGCAGCAGGGATCGAAACAGGTTCACGTCGCCACCCAGGCGCCCGCCCACGTCAATGGCGTCGATGCCCTCGATCTGCGGCCACGGGACCGCCGCCTTGGTGCGCGTTTCCGGTGCCGGAGCAACCAGTGCAGAGGCTCGTGCGCTCGTGGGTCGGACGTGGCGAAGAATGCTGTTGACCAGGGATCTGGCGTCGAACGGCTTGCTGACGAAATCGTCCATGCCGGCGGCCCGGGCCCGCTGGCGCTCGCTGGTCAACGCGCCCGCCGTCAGCGCAAGGATCGGCAGATTGCTCAGCCCGAGGTCGCCGCGAATGCAGCGCGTGGCTTCGTTGCCGTCCATGACGGGCATCTGCACATCCATCAGCACCACGTCGAACGCCTGCGGCTGGGCCCGCAGCAGCTCGACGGCTTCCTGCCCGTTGGCGGCCAACGAAACCTGTGCGCCTTCCAGCTCGAGAATGCGCTTGGCCACCTCCAGGTTGATGTCGCTGTCGTCGACCACCAGCACGCGGGCGCTGCGCAACCCGGGCTGATTGTCCGGCACCGCCATGGCCGGTTGCAGGTCCAGCGACTCGGCCGAGGCCAGCCCGAATTCCAGCTCGACCCAGAACTCGCTGCCCACGCCGGGCGTGCTGGACACTCCGACGTCGCCGCCACCCATCAGGTCGGCCAGATGCCTGACGATCGACAGGCCAAGCCCGGTGCCGCCGAAGCGCCGCGTGGTCGACACGTCGGCCTGCGCGAATGGCACGAAAAGCCGCGACTGGACCTCGGGTTCAATCCCGATGCCGGTGTCGCGCACGGCAAAGTGCAGCTTGACGCTCTCGGGCGTGGCGCTGAGCTGACGAACGCCGAGCTTGACGCCGCCCCGGTCGGTGAACTTGATCGCGTTGGACAGCAGATTGGTCAGGATCTGCTTCAGGCGCAAGGCATCGCCCTCGAGCGCAACGGGCAGATCGTCCGGCGCATCGATCTCGAAGGCGAGCGTCTTGGCGTCGGCGGACATCACCATCACTTCGAAGATTTCCTTGAGCAGGTTGCGCAGGCTGAATTTGACGCGCTCGACCACCAGTTCGCCCGCCTCGATCTTCGACAGGTCGAGCACATCGTTGATCACTCCGAGCAGTGACTGGCTCGCCAGCCGCATCTTGGCCAGAAAAGCGCTTTGCTGGTCGTTCAGCGCCGTCTGCTCGAGCAGATACAACAAGCCCATCACCGCGTTCATCGGCGTGCGGATCTCGTGGCTCATGTTGGCCAGGAACTGGCTCTTGGCCAGGTTCGCATGCTCGGCCTTCTGCATGGCCTCCTGCAGCGACTGCTCGTACTCCTTCTGGCGCGCCACGTCGTGGGCGATGCCCAGATAGCCGAACAGCTCGCCGTCTTCCGTATGCATCGCTGTCACCACCAGCGACACCGCGACCCGGCGACCGTCCTTGCGCACGTAAGTCCATTCACGCGGCTGCCGCAGCGTCGAAGGATCGGTGAGCACGGCCGCTCCTTCGACGGGATAGCCGAGCATTGCCGTCAGTTCCCCGCCGCGCAGGCGCATTTCCTCCGCGTCGTGGATCAGGCCGGGCGTGGCGCGACCGACCACCTCCTCGCTGGAGTAACCGAGCAGCCGCTCGGCGCCTTTGTTGAACACCGTGCAATTGAGGTTCCTGTCGCTGGCGATGATCGAGACCTCCGATGCCGAGTCCAGCACCGAACGCAGCAACGACCAGGTTCGCAGCCGCTTCTGCTCCGATTTCTTGGCGGCGGTAATGTCGGTCCGGATCGAGACATACTTCTCGATCTTGCCTTCCTCGCCGAAGAAGGGCGCGATGATGCTGTCGACCCAGTACAGCGATCCGTCCTTGGCGCGGTTGCAGACCTCGCCCCGCCAGGGTTCGCCCGAGGCGATGGTGCCCCACATCGAGACCCAGAACTCCCGGCTTTGTACGCCCGAGTTGACGATGCGGTGGTTTTGACCGATCAGTTCCTCGCGGCTGTACCCGGTGATCCGGCAGAAATTGTCGCTGACCGCGATGATGTTGCCGGCGCGATCCGCCACCGAGTAGATCGTGTGCAGCTGGATCGTGCTCAGCAGCGCCTCATTTTCGCGTTGCGCGGCGGTTTGTCTTGCGCGGTCGCGGACCTGCTGCGCCATGTCCCGCACGGCTCCGACGAACCGGGACCGCCTCTCCAGCATCGTCTGTTCACGCTTCGTGCTTTGCACGCAAAGGGCCAGCAGCGCCAGCAGCCCCATGCAGCCGCCAAATACCGACAGCGGGTCGCGCTGGTGCAGACCCTCGATAAAACCCGGCCTGGCGCGGACCTCGGCCTGCCAGATGCTGCCGAAGAGCGGAATGGAAACCTGCCGCACCAGGCCGGCCGCCGGCGGTGCGTCGCCGCCCGCAGACACGTACAACGTCCGAGCGCCGGTGGCGGTGCCGTCGTACAGCAGCAATCCAAGCTGTCCGTCGTGAAAGTCGAAGTCCTTGAGCAATTCGTCGATGTCCAACGGCGCGTAAATCCAGCCAAAGGCGGCCGCCTCGCGCGCTTGCACCGTCGCCGGCACCGCGCCCGTCCGGTAGATCGGCAGCATCAGCAGCGTCGAGGCCGGCGCATGACCAGCGGCGCCTTCCAGCGTGATCGGGCCGGTTATCGCGGCAACGCCGCTGCGCATCGACGCCTCGGCCGCAGCGCGGCCAGCCGCCTCCGACGCCAGATCCCATCCCAGATCCTCGCGATTGCCTTGCGCCGGCTCGACGTACTGCACCACATAGCGTTCGCCGTCGTGCGCTGCCAGCGGGTGGATCGCGAAGTGCGGTTCTCCGTCGAGCCTGGCCGCGGCCAGGAAGTTGACCTCCTCGCCGGGCGCGACCCGACGGACCAGACCGTAGCCGCGCACACCGGGAAACTCGTGCTCGACGTCGCGCGACTGGCTGGACAGCTGAAAACGCGGGCGGTCGATCGCCTCGAAACCCGCGGCCATCACGGCGCTGCGCGCGCCTCGTGCGCCGCTCTCGCAGCGGCGCACGCGTGACGAGACCTCGTCGGCCGCACGCACCGCCAGGTCCTCGAAGCGACGTTCAGCCTCGGCCGCGTTTCGGTGCGCTTGCCACAGGCCCGCGCCAGCAGCGAGCGCAACGCCGATCGCGAAAGCGGCGGACGCGAGCTGTTTCGCACTGGGCAGCCGGCGCATCGATCATTCCACGGTCGGGACCGGACGCCGAGGTCAGACCGGCTCGGCGAGGTCGTGACCCTGCGGCATCATCTCTATGGTGCTGGCCATGGCCGCGTCTTCGGCATCGGCGACGTCGAGCAGCCGGGCCTGTGCACAGCCCGAGCGCTTGCCAGCATGGAGAGCGTTGCTCGCGGTCAGTAACAGCTTGCTGGCCGAGCCGCGTTCACGCAGCAGATAGGCGAGGCGCCCGTCGGCGGGCGTCTCCGACCAGCATTTGCTGGTCTCGTCGTAGTAGCCGACGCCGATGCTCACCGTCACGTGGCGCGCAGGCGACGACTGGTGGGGAATCTCGAGCGCTTCCATCGCCTCGAGGATTCTGCTGGTGACATGCTCGGCGCCGGCTCGCGGTGTCTGCGGCAACAGCACCGCGAACTCCCCGCCTCCGAGGCGGGCTACCAGGTCGGCCGCGCGCATGCAAGCCGTCTCCACGGCCTGCGCGACCGTCCTGAGGCATTCATCGCCTGCGACGTAACCATAGTGCTCGTTGAAGAACTCGAAATGGTCCACGTTGATCAGCAAGAGCGCGATCGGTTCGCAAGCGCGCCAGGCGCGCAGCCATTCACGCTCGAGCGAATCGTCGAAGTGGCGTCGGTTGGCCACGCCCGTGAGCGCGTCGACCGCGGCAACGCGGCGCAGGTCATCGGTCAGGCGCTTGACGCGCAATTGCGTTTTGACCCGGGCCCGCACGAGCGGCGCGCTAAAGGGTTTGGCGATGAAGTCGGCCGCGCCCATCTCAAAGCCGGCCACCTGGAAGGCGGCTTCGCAGTGGTTGGTGACGAAGATCACCGACACGTCGGCCAGTTCCGGATCCGCCTTGAGCGTCTCGCAGACCTCGAAGCCCGTCATGTCGTCCATTTCGGCATCGAGCAGGATCAGATCGGGCGTCGATTCGCGCGCCAGTCGCAGCGCGTCCTTGCCGCTGGTGGCGACCCGCAATCTGGCTACATCGGAAAGGATGCCCGCGATGACTTTGATCGTGCCGGGGTCGTCGTCGACGATAAGAATGTTGTGGCCAGTCATGGTGTTGGCTTTCGTTGGGGCAGCTTCGAGGTCGGGATTGGGTCAGGCCCTGGGGGCCTCAAATCACGTCGCGTACCGTCTATTAGGTCCACCTAACAGCCTTATCGGACGTCACAAAATCGACTTGACCCGCTGACTCGTCCCCTCTTGAAGTGAGCGGCGATTGAGGCTTAAATCGGTCTCTGTCCCTGCAAATGGTCGTTGCAGAAGTCCACGGCCGGCCGCCGGTACCCCGACCAGAACTTGAATACGGCGTGTGAAATACACGTTTGCGGTACTGCTCCACGGACCGGGACTACCGGTTTGCGGCTCACGCCGTACCGACTACCGGGTCGGAACGGGGGCCGCAGTGATCGTGATTCGCAGGCGGGAACCGGCCGCTCCGCTCAGCTGCAGGACCAGATCCTGACCGCCGGGAAGCGAATACAGCACGATCTTATGGGGAGCCCGGCAGCCCGGCCGACCGACCCGGCCAGGTCGGGATGACGCGACGGCACCACGCGTGAAGTTGCGGCCAGCAGCTCAGCCCTCAACGGCGATGATGACCGAGGAGGCCTTGATCACGGCGGTGGCCTGCACGCCCGCCCGCAGTGCCATTTCGGTGGCGGACTCGCGCGTGATGGTCGCTTGCACCTGGGCCCCGGCGCTCAAAGCGATGGTGACTTCGGCGCTCACCGGCCCTTCGGTGACGTTCGTTATCTTCCCGTGCAGGCAGTTGCGGGCCGACAGCCTCACGCCGCGACCCTCCGTCATCACCAGAACCGAACTGGCTTTGACCAGCGCGATGGCCTCCACCCCGATCGCCACGCCCAGTGACTTGACGCTCTCGTTGGTCACGATCGCCACGATCTGGTCGCCGGCCGCGGTGGTCAGACCGACTTCGGAATTGACCACACCGGGCTTCAAGACGGTGATCCTGCCTTTGAAGACATTGCGCGCGCTGATCTTCATGTGAGCCTCCTCGATGGACCTTTGACATTGTCGTCCGTCATGACGAGCCGGTGCCCGGCTGCGCCAACGTACGGGTCTTCGATGCGATGGGTGTTGCTCGCGTCGAGGCGAACTTTATACGGTAGTGCGCATAGGGCTTTCGGCGATGCCGTGTGCGGGTTCGCCGGCAGGCGGACAAATCCAGTCTTGCAGCGCTGCATTTTCGTGGATCAGCGCACACACCTCGCGCGTAAAAAAAGCACATACGCATCGGACGTCAACCGGAGCACCTTCACATGCAACAGCAAGCCGCCACGACCCGCAAGGCCGCGAAGCAGCAGCGCGCTCGGGTCGGCACCGCTCGCCGGGTCCTGCAGCAGCTGTTTGGAGTCGAACCGGCAACCATCGACGAATCCTGCGCGCTGGCCGACTTCGAAGGCTGCAACCCGCCCGGAGGGCCCGTCCTGACGCCGATGGCATGGCGCATCTGGGTCAAGGATCGCGTCTTTGCATGTTACGGCGTGGACTGCCAGATCGATGAACCGCTTTCGACGCTGGTGGCCCGCATCGAGCTGGCCGAGCGCGGAGTGCGTTGCACGCTGGGGCATTGAGGCACGCTCTCAACGAATGCGGCCGAACCACCGTGCGACGCTGCGCCGATAGGCAAGGTATTCATCCCCGAACAATCGCACCAACGCCTGTTCCTCGGGGATGATCTGCAGGTGGGTGATGCCCGCCGCAAACAACGGCGGCACGACCCACACACTCGCGCTTCCCAGCAGCAGTGCCCATCCGATCAGCACCAGCAGCAAGCCCAAGTACATCGGGTTGCGGCTGAAGCGAAAGACGCCGCCGGTCACAAGGCGCGAAGCCTTGCCCGGGTCCCTGGGGTCGACCGTTGTTCCGGCCCGCTTGAAATTCATGAAGGCGCTGGCGCTGACGACGATCCCGGCTGCGACGATCAGTCCGCCCAGGCGATTCCACGGCCGCCCGGGCCACTCGAGAAGAGGCAGCCAGCGGTGCAGCGCCCACATCAGCGCTGCCGCGAAAAACATGATGAATGGCGGTGGAATCCGGGTCCGCATATGGCCCCGCGCCAAGCCCGCCGGCGGCGGCAACTTTTGGCCTTAGCCGCGTCGGAAGCGCATTAGTTAAGGTGAAGGGTTTTACTCCGCACACGACCCCATCTATGTAACGAGCCGCCCCCAGGCCGAGCCCATCGCTCAATCCGTTGATGAACTAGCGCGTTCTGGTAGTGACGCGCACCACTCCACGGTGCGAGCATGGCGCGCATGGACAGGCGTCTGACGTATTTTGTCGCCCTTTTGGCGGGGGTCGTTCTTGCGTTTCTAGCGACGCTCGCGATGGGAGTGCTCGCGGCCATCCCCACTCCGTCTGCGCTCCGCCTGGACGTAACGGCGCATCCGATTCTTGCGCTTCTTGTTTCCATGACTCTGCTCGTCCACGCACCTGCGGCAATCCTCGCATTCGTCGCTGGCTGGCTGCTTTTTCGTGCGCTCGGCCAATCGTCTTGGCTACTCGTGCTTATCTGCGCCGCCCCATGGGTGGCAATGAACGGCTTCTTGACGACTGAGTTTCCGTCGACAGACAGCCTGACGGTTTTCTCGCATTGGTTCGTGTGGCCCGGCATTTTGGCTGTCCCGGTCGGCATTTGGTTGGCCTCAATGACGGTTGCCAAGAGCGCGCGCTGAAAGAGCGCACGAGCGTGGGTCGAGCTTGGACAACCGACGAACGGTCGGTGAAAAAATTTGCCGAAACGCTTGAGCCTCTGAAAACCTGCGCCAATACTCGGTTTCCAGAGAGTGTCGGGTCATGTGCGGAGTAAAAACCCAAGGAAAAAGCAAAGCCCGCCTGTACGCCGGATTCTGTGCGGCGCGTTTCCGCGCCGTGGCGGTCATTCCTCTAGGCCGGCGCTCGCGCGCCGGCTCAAGCCACCTACCCGCAGCCTCCCCGAGCAGGATCGTCGGCTGCCTATTCGGTGTTGCTCCGCGTAGAGATTGCCCGTTTCACCCCCCTCCTTCGCGCTGACGCGCTTCGGAGGGGACTCGTCTCTGTTGCTCTGATCCTCACCTTGCGGTGGGCAGGCGTTACCTGCTACGTCGCTCTGTGGAGTCCGGACGTTCCTCTCGCAGGCGAACCTGCCAGCGACCGCCCAGCGGGCTTTGCAGCGCCCCTGTAGCAGGGATCGGCGGCGCGGCGCGCGCCGCTCACCAGCAGCCGCTCGTGGCCGCGCTGCGGTTGTCGGTCTGATCCAGCGTGAAGGTGCCGCACGGATCGTTGGCCTGCGCTCCGACCGGCGTGGCGATCAGCTGGTAGCCGGTCGCGTTCGTGTTGGTGGCGCCGCCGGCGGCGAAACTGATCGTGTAGTAGCCGTTGTCGGAGACGCCGTAGACGCCGTTGCTTCCGATCGAAACGTTGGCATAGCTGTTGGTCTGCGTGAACCAGCGCTCCATCGCCTGCGCCGATGCGGTCAGCGCCGTCTTGGCGTCGGTCCGATGCGATTTCTGGACCGAGCTCAGGTAGCTCGGGGTCGCTGCCACCGCCAGGATCGCGACGAGCGCCGTCACGATCAGCAGTTCCATCAGTGTCACGCCGCGTTGATATCGGTTCATCGGGTTCCCGTCTGCTCCGTCGTGTCGGCGCCGCGCACGCGGCCCCGCGTCATTTCAAATACAACACCCGTACCGCCGGGTGCTTCGGATCCGTGCGATCGAGCACAAAGCCCACGCTCTGATGCGCCTGCAGAGCCGACGGCGAAAGGGGCGTGCCCCCGGCGCTGAAGACGAGCACCTTGGCCGGATCGAAGCGCAGCGGGACCCCGTGGATCACGATGCTGCCGGCGGATGCGTCGATCGCGTCGATCACGCCGGTGGCCATGCCATTGCTCTCGTCGCGCATCGCGCCGGTCGACTGCATTTCAAGGGCGGGTTGTCGGCTGCGGGGCCCCGGGTCGCCGACGACCTGGACCGCCCAGGCCCCGCTGTGCAGCATCATCGGTGACAGGATCAGCGCATTGACCAGTGACCGGGTCCTCATTGCAGTTGCTCCCATGAAACGCGGTGATTGACCAGATTGCCCGCGGTTTCGGTCGGCGCCGCGATCTGCCCCGACGAGGTGTTGATGTACTTCTTCTCGGTGGGCGCCTGCCCCGCGACCGCCGGCATCCGCATGAAGCCCGGGTCGGCCGGGATCGATCCGATCTTCTCGCCGCTGGTGTTGGCCGCCTTGCCGCCAAAGGTCAGCATGTCGGCGCTGGTCAGGTTCGAGTCGTTGTTCGAATCGAATGTGACCCGGTCCAACCGGTTTCCGGTCGTGACGTCCAGGTCCATCACCCAGCCGCTGCCGCCATAGCTGCAGGTGGCCGTGTTCGGTTCCAGCGAAACGAAGATCACACGCCCGGACCGCACCGCGGGGTCGGCGACGACCCGCTCGCCCACGTCGGGCATGGGCATGTACCAGCCGTTCATGCTGCCGTAGGCCGTCGTCGATACCGCGTTGTCGCCGCTCTGGGCCGCATCGAGGGTCGGCGCGCCCACGGCGTGCGTGGTGATCCGGTAGGTGTTGCCGTCGGGACCGACGGCGGTGCCGAGCACCGTTTGCCTGACCAGCGTCGCAGTTCCGGACACCGGCGCTGCGTTGTCTCGTATGCCGTAGAACGTTTGCGCGCTGGTCGTCGTCGGATCGGTGACGTCGATGTAGCGCCCGGTGCCGAACAGCACCAGATAGCCGCCGCCGGGAAACATCGTCACCTCGGGGCGGCTCGTGATCGGCTGATGGGTCGGATCGGTGAACAGCGGCAGCGGGCTGGATGTGCCATAGGCGACCTTCCACGCCGACGGGCTCGACGATGAAAGGTCGAACTTCCACAGATTGCCCAGCAGGTCGCCCGCGTAGACCACGTCGGCGATGCCGTCGCCGTTCGTGTCGATCGCAATCGGCCCGGACAGGCCGTTCGGGCTGGTGACGGTTCCCGAATGGGTTGCGATCTTGGCCGTGACGGCGCCGGTTTGCGCATCCAGCACGAACAGGACCGCGTCGCCGGTCGTGCTCGCGTGCGCATCGGCCTGCGTGTTGTCGTAGCCGTTGCTGATGACCACGGACCAGCGTCCGTTGTTGGTCTTGACGATCAGCGGTGCGCCGAACAGGTAGCCGAGGTCGGCGTCGCTGGCGTCGCTGAATTCCCAGTTCACGATGGCCGCGGCATTGCCCTCGGAGAAGCTGCTCGGGTCGGTCACATCGAGGGCGTACACGGCCTGCCCTCCGGCGCGCAGGCCGGACGCCAGCAGCGTATGCCACCGGCCCGCGTAGAACGCGTCGCCGACGGTGGGCGAACCGTCCACGTAGAAGCGGTGCGCGTAGGTGGTGCCGGTCAGCTGGCTCAGGTTCGAGTACACCGATGCCGGGACGTAGGCGAGCACCTCGTGCCCGTCCAATGCCGCGAACGCGTGCAACATGCCGTCGTTGCCGCCGACGTAAAGCATCGGCGAGCGATTGGCGTAGGTCGAGATGAACGAGCTGTACGGGACCGACTCCATCGTATCGGGATAGCCGTAAGCGGGCGCGGCCACGTAGTACGGCGCCGAGTCGACCAGGTCGCCCAGCACCGAGGTCGGCCGGCTGCGAAACGTCGGGGTGCAGGTCGGGCAGCCCGCCTGCTCGTTGGTGCGCTGCCCGCGCAGGTACTGCAGCCGCAGAGCGCCATAGCCGTCGACCGTGCCGGTCGCATTCGTGTTGAGCGCGGTGACCTGCGAGGGATCCAGCTCGGCGGCGGTCGGGCTGGATGGATTGACCGGCCAGCGGAACGCGATCCCGTGCGTGCCGGCCGTGGCCGACGGCTTGAAGGTCAGGATCTGGCGCCCGGTGGACCAGTCCTGGCCGTTCAGAACCTGCCCGGAGTCCCAGATCTGCGAGCCCAGCTGCCCGGTCGAGGCGATCGGGAACGCGAGCAGTTGACCGCTCCAGCCTCCGCTGCTGAAGCGCGCCTGGTACAGGTTCACGCCGCTGGACCACGAGCCGGTATTCAATGCGACCGACGAATCCGATGCGATCTTGTTCACGATGTCGGTGCTGATCGTCGCAAACGCCGCCGCCAGGCTGTTGCTGTCGGTGGCCAGGTAGGCCGACGCGGTGCCTCCCAGCAGCGCGAACTGATTGAGCACCGCCACCGACCCGGCGTTCTGAACGGTGTCGCCCAGACCGACCACATAGGTCTGGATGTCGTACGGATTGCCGTTGAAGGTCGTGCTGCGCAAAGCGGTGATCTGACCGAACACGTCCTGCGCCGCCTGCGAAAAGGCCCACGCCCGGGTGGCCGCGTTGTACGTGTTCACCATCTGTGCGGTCGGGTACATGCTGCCGTTGAGCTGCGCGGTCGGATTGCCGTCGGTGGCGAGCAGCAGGAAGTTCTTCTGGCACGACAGCGTGATCGGGCTCGTGTTGCCGCTGGTCCCGGAAAAATACTGGCCGGCCGTCTTGACGCTGCCGACCAGCGGCGTGAACACGGATGCGTTCTTGATCTCGCCGCTGTTGCCGGTGGCCGTCTCGGGCGCCAGCAGCGACATCAGCCGGTTGTAGTGCGTGTTCGAGTCCGTCTGCACGGCTTCCCAGATGCGGGCGGCGCCGCTCGGGTTGTTCAGGTATCCCCAGGCGCGCGGAATCCAGAACTGGCGCGGATACGGCGGGGTGGACGGCAGGAAGCCCGCATCGGTCGGCGTGAAACCCCAGGTGCCGCAGATGCCGCACCCGCTGGTGCTGAAGTCGCTGCTGGTCCAGCTGGTGGCGTTGGACGTCGCGTTGCGGGTCGAGTACACGTTGTAGCTGGTCGTCCCGTTGATCCCGATGCCCCACAGGCTGGTGAAGTTCCCGCTGTAATAGAGCACGTCGTTGATACTGGGATCGTCGCCGGCGGCCGCGTAGGTGACGTACGAGTAGCCGTTGCCCGGCTGCGGATTGGCGATGCAGCGTGCGCCGGCGTTGGACGCCGAAATGCCGTTGATGCAGTCGTTGGTGAACACCATCGCGGTGGGGCTGGGCGGCGTTGACGAATCGCCGAAGTAGTAGGCGAAGGTGTTGTACAGCGTGCCGGCCGGGGCGCTTGCGCCGTCGCCGTCGTGCTGGAAGCTGGCCAGCCCCCAATTGAACGAGGCCCGGTAACTGCTGATCGTGCTCGTGATCACGCTGCGCGCGATGTTGCCGCGCGTGGTCGGATCGCTGCCGGCGATCACTTTGCCGGCCATCGTCCCGTCCATCGATTCGGAGTTGTCGTACAGCACCAGGACGTTGGGCGCCACGTTTCCGGAAAGAAAGAGCGGGTACTGCGCCAGGTTCAGATAGCCCGGCAGTCCAGCGCCGTGCGCCAGCACCGGCGCCAGCACGGCGGCGTACACCGCGGGCGCGACGAATCGTTGCTTGATCATCGGTCAGTGCTTCAGGTAAATGGACTGGGCCACAACGTGGGTGTCGGGACGCCCCCCGGTCGCGTACACGGTGGTGCGGTAGTAGGTGCCGGCGCCGGTGTTCGGCGCGAGGCCAAGTCCCATCGCATCGCCCGGGCCGGCCTGCTGGGTGCTCAGTTTTTCGATCACGTATCGCGGCGCGGCGGCCAGATCCGGCGACAGCGCGGCCGCTCCGGTATGGGCGCCGTAGGCCCGTGTTGCACCGCCGCTCCAGTTGATCAGCCGCCACAGCGGGGTCGAAGTCGGCGCCGGCCAGGTCGACGCCGGGGTGCACAGACCCAGGTTGCACGTCGAAGTGAAAGCCGCGTTGGCGCTGATGTTCTGCGCGATGTCGCTCTCGGCGTCGCGCAATCCGGCTTCGGCGGCCTGGAACGCGAGGTTCGTGTCGCGCGTGTTGCCCGCGATCTTTTCCTGCATCACGGTGCCGCCGATCGCCGCCAGACCGAGCATCGTGATGCCGACCAGCATCACCAGCGTGATGATCAGCGACAGCCCGCGCTGGGTCCGTGGCGCCCGTGGCAAAGCCGCTCCAGTGCGGCGCTTCATGGTCACGGATTCCTGTTGCGAACCGAAATGGTGGAGTTCAATACGATCCGGATGCGATGATCTGCGGGCACCGTGGTCACGCCGTTGAACGTGTACGGTTGAGGCGAGGCCGCCATGTTGTTCTGGACCGTCTGCATCAGCAGCTGGACCCGGACCGCGACCACGTTGGCCCACACGCCGACCGCGTCGGCGCTCACGTAGCGGTTGGGCACGCCGTCGGCGTCGGTGTCCTCGCCGTACAGCAGCGCGATGTTCTGCACGCCCTCGACGATCTCCTGCGGATTGGGCGTGCCGGCGTAGTTCGGCACGCTGTACAGCCACAGCGAATTGGTCCCGGGCTGCAGCACGCTGGGGGCGACGTAGTAGGTGTGCGTGACGAGCCGGTACACGGATGCATCGGTGCCGAAGCTCACGCCCAGGTCCGCGCCGGCGTTGCCCGGGGCCGGACCGCCCGCGGCATGCGCAACCGACCCCAGGCCCGGATCGGCCGTGATCTCGAATGCCACCGCACTGGAACAGTTGGCGGCCATCACGATGTCGCCCAACGCCAGGCCGCTGGCCGCATCGACCTTGAGCGCCGCGCTCGACCCGGCCATCGCCGCGGTCAGGGCGATCGGACCGCCGCTGACGGTGCGAACCGTCATCACCTCGGTTCCCGCCAGCGGCGGCGGCGTCAGGCCGCTGATGCTGGAGTCCAGCGCCGGCGACCACGTCGCGCCGCTCGCGTGGAAGCCCAGCAGGCCGCCCGCGTACACATACTGGAATCCGGCCGCGTTGAGCTTGCTCGACGGCGGGCTGCCGCCCCCGACGCAGCCGTTGAAGCCCGCCATGCGCAGATCGTGCGACAGCGTGTCCAGGGCGAAGCGTGCGTTGTCCTGCAGGCGCGCGACCGATGCGTTGGCGCGGAACACCGACTTGCTGTTGACGGCGATCAGGCCCGCCGCGCCCGACAGCAGCAGCGCAAGGGTCATCGCGATCATCAATTCGACCAGCGTCGCCCCGCCCTGAACGGACTTCGTCATGACGGCCGCACCGGCGTCGAGAACACGAACGTCTGCGGCGTCGTCTGACCTTGCCCCGCCTTTTCCGACCAGAACACCTTGACCACCAGCACGCTTCCGACGCCGTCGCAGGCCGGTGCCGTGGGGGTTCCGTCGTCCGGCGTGCTGTCGACGCAGACCACGCCGGCTCCCTGCGGCAGCGAGCTGGCGACCTCGGCGTTCCACTCCAGGTAGTCCGACACCGCAAGCTGTGCCGGGGTGCAGTTCACGCTGATGCAGCCCGGATCGGTGAGCCCGGAGCCCGGAGTCAGACTGGCGTAGGCGCCGGCACCGGAGGCGATCAGGTTGACCCGGATCCGGTCAGCCATCGCGTAGCTCAGTTCCGTCGCCTTGGACCTGAGCAGGCTGCTGTTGCCCTTGGCCACGGCCACCGCATGCAGCAGCGCAAGCCCGAGCAGACCGATGCTGATGATCACGATCGACACCAGTACCTCGACCAGGAAAAACCCGTGCGGCCCGCGCCGGCAGCGGGCGCCGCCGCTACGGGCAGCTGACGGATTCCTGCACATCGATGACGCCCCCGGCGAGAACGGTGATCTGGTAGCCCGTTGGTCCCGCCGCGCTGGCGGTGCAGGCCCTGAACTGCCACGGACCGCCGTTCAGGTAGCCCTGCTGATTGAAATAGACCTGCGTCACGCTGCCGTCGCCCAGCGAAACGCTGGTCGGATACGCCGCGTGGCTGCGAAGGATCGGCTCGCCCGCGTCGTACGTCGAGTTCGAATTGCTGTCGACCCAGATCGTCCAGCCCTGGCCGAACCCATTGCCCGCGACCGGCGACGTGGCGGTCACCGCCACCGGCAGCCCGCGACGCCTGGCTTCGCTGCGGGCAAAGCTCACTGCGTTGACGAAGTCGGACTCGATGCTGAGCGCGCTGCTGCGGCCCAGGAAGGAGCTCAGCGACGGCACCGCCATCGATGCGAGAACCGACAGCACCACGATCACGATCATCAACTCGACCAGCGTGAAGCCGCGCACAAGCCGCCGCCCCGCGTGCGGGCGGCGCCTGGCTCGGGATTGCTTTCGGGCCACCGGCGCACCGGCACTGCTGCTGCTTTCCACCTGAATCCCTGCTGTGCGGCAGACCTTCTAGTGCCCATCGGTTTTCTCGCGCACGCGCTCCTCGCGTGTTCGCGTCAGCCAATGCCATTAAATCGGACATCGGCAGGCACATTGAGGAAATAAGGCGGAACAAAACCTGGGTTGTTCAGCCGCGGGTCGGCGAACGCTGACCCAGGTTTGCGCATCAGCTCTTTGACGGTGCCTGCGCAATCAGGGGACGAGTCGCCCGCCTCGCGGGCGCATAAGCCGAGGCGCTTAGGCCGAGCTAAATGCGCATGCGGCGCCTGCGCGCGGCGTTCTCAGACGCGGTGCGCAGCCCCGATCTCGGCCAGGCGCGCCTGCAGGCGCTCGGCGATCTGCGTGACCGGCAGCACCTCGTCGACCCCGCCGGCTGCAATGGCCTCCTTGGGCATGCCGAACACGATGCAGCTCGCCTCGTCCTGGGCGATGTTGAAGGCGCCGGCCTGTTTCATCTCCAGCATCGCGTCGGCGCCGTCTCGACCCATTCCGGTCAACATCACGCCCAGCGCGTTTTGTCCCGCGACCGTTGCCACCGACTTGAACATCACCTCCACCGAAGGGCGATGGCGGTTCACCGGCGGCCGATCATCCAGCGAGATCACGTAATTGGCGCCGCTGCGGGCGAGCTTCATGTGGCGATCGCCCGGCGCGATATAGGCGTGCCCCGGCAGCGCCCGCTCGCCGTCCACCGCCTCGCTGACCGCGAGCTTGCACAGTCCGTTCAAACGCGCCGCAAAGCTGCGCGTGAAGCCGGGCGGCATGTGCTGCGTGATCAACACGGCGGGCGAATCAGCGCTCAGCCGGCCGACCACCTCGCGTATCGCTTCGGTGCCGCCGGTGGAGGCTCCGATCGCGATCAGCTTCTCGGTCGACAGCCGCGAGTACTGGGTCGGCGCGATCTTCAGCGCCAATTGCTCGCCGGCTGCTGCCGGCCGCTGGTGCCGTGCCAGCCGGGCGCGCGAGGCGACGCGGATCTTGTCGCAGATGTCGACCGCCAGTTCCTGCAGTCCGGCCACGATGCCCAGCCGCGGCTTGGAGACGAAATCGATGGCGCCGAGCTCCAGCGCCCTGAGCGTCGCCTCGGCGCCGCGCGCGGTCAGCGTGGAAACCATCACGACCGGAGTCGGCCGCAATCGCATCAGGCGCTCCAGGAAGTCCAGCCCGTCCATCTTCGGCATCTCGATGTCGAGCGTGACGACGTCCGGGTTCAGCGAGCGGATCATCTCGCGCGCCACCAGCGGATCGGGAGCCGCGCCAATCGCCTCCAGGTCCGGGTCCCGGTTCACGATCTCCGTGAGCAGGCTACGCACCAGTGCCGAATCGTCGATGATCAGAACGCGTATCTTTCGCATTTCGCCGGTCCTTCAGAACAGCTCGACGTCGCCGCCGACCTTGGCAGTGTTCAGTTTTGCCTTGTACTGCTGCTCGGCGCTGACGATGGCCGCGTCCGACTTCGTCAGCTTGCGGCACAGGGCGCGCCCGCTGACCGGAAAGAAAACGACGCGGCGCGGAAACACGTCCAGCAGGTCCTGCGATGCGACGCGGATGCCTTCGGTGCGCAGGAAATCCAGCACGAATTCGGCATTTCGCTCGCCGACGTTCAGCGACGTGAAATTCTTCAACACCGCACCGCCGCCGAACAGCTTCGCTTCCAGGTTCGCCTTGCGGGCGCCGTGCTTGATCAGCTCGTTGATCAACTGCTCCATCGCGAATACGCCGTAACGTCCGGCCAACCCCACCAGATCGGAGCCGGCGCCCGCCTGGCCCGTGTCGCCCGGCAGCATGAAGTGGTTCATGCCGCCGACCCGGCCGACGCGGTCCCACATGCAGGCCGACACGCAGGAGCCCAGCACGGTCGACAGCACGATGTCGTCCTCCGACACGAAGTATTCGCCGGGCAGCAGCTTGACCGCATTGCGGTCGAACGCGCGGTCGAAGTAGACGGTGCGCGCCTCGCCGACCGTTCCTGACAGACGCGGCACCGCGTGGCGGTTGGTGTGACCTGATGTCACGTCACAGCCTTTCGTAAACGGTCTTGCCGCGCAATGCGAACCACTCGCGACAGTCCGTGAAGTTTTCCGAATGGCCCGCGAACAGCAGTCCGCCCGGCCTCAGCACCGCGGCGATCCGCTCCAGCACCGCCCGCTGCGTGGCCCGGTTGAAGTAGATCATCACGTTGCGGCAGAACACCGCGTCGAGCGGCGTGCCCAGGCGGTTCAGCAGCGGCCACGCGGGTTCGAGCAGATTGAGCTGCCCGAATTCGACCAGGCGCGCCAGGTCCGGCCGCACCCGCACCATGCCGGCGTTGGCGCCCGTTCCGCGCAGGAAGAACCTGCGCGCCCGGTGGAGCCCGCAGCTCTGTATTGCCTGTTCCGGATAGACGCCGCAGCGGGCGCTGGCCAGAACCTGCGTATCGATGTCGGTTGCCAGCACGCGCGCGTTGCTCGCCGGCCCGAGCGCCTCGACGACCGTCATCGCGATCGAGTAGGCTTCCTCGCCGGTCGAGGCCGCCGCGCACCAGATGCGGGCCGGACGGCCGGCCAGCCCGCGCCCGAGCAGGTCCGCGAGCACGGGAAAATGGTGCTGCTCGCGGAAAAACGAGGTGAGGTTGGTCGTCAGCGCATTGACGAACTCCTGGCGCTCGGCCTGCGCGAACTGCGGGTCCGATTCGAGCCGATCCAGGTAAGGCCCGAACGAGGTCATCGCGTGCGACCGCAGCCGCCGCGCCAGGCGGCTGTACACCATGTTCTGCTTGCTGGCGTTCAGGTCGATGCCGGCCAGCTCGAAGATGATCCGGCGAATCCGATTGAAATCGCGCCCGCTGAGCTCGATAGGCTCCGCGTCCCGGGCGCTGTGGGAGACCGTCGTGGCGTCCGAAAGCAGGTCGCGCGCTCCCACGATGGCAAAGGCCTGTGCCGTGAATCCGACTGCGAGCGCCGCGTGCCGGTTCAGGCCGCGGCGCGTTCCAGCAGTCCCATGTCGGGACTGCTCATCAGCCGCTCGATGTCCACCAGGATCAGCAGCCGCTCGCCCTCGCCCGACTGCACCGTGCCCAGCCCCATGATGTAGCCCGCATCCAG
>Ga0210401_10000168_pt1 | contig 78893 bp, 87 predicted proteins | sample IncBWH32MmetaG_FD_150866 | JGI IMG/M metagenome (GOLD analysis project Ga0210401, IMG submission 150866) | Forest soil microbial communities from Barre Woods Harvard Forest LTER site, Petersham, Massachusetts, United States - Inc-BW-H-32-M | ecosystem: Environmental > Terrestrial > Soil >...
AAAGGCGGCTGAAAGCAAGATACGTATCGTCGGCAGGCCGCAGCAGAAAACAGGGACGATCATCCTCAGGGTAGGCGAAGACCTTCGAACCCCCAACGGGAATCTCCCCAACTCGCGCAATCGCTTTTACATGATACGAAGATGTTCGTTCCCGCCAGTAAGCCACAAGCGCGCCAAGCGCCGCTAGCGCGCCACCCAATCCCAGCCACCGATTGAAGCCGCGGCGGGTGATGGGGGCATTTTCCGCAGCTGGCTGTTCTGAGCTGTTCAATGCGCGAGCACTTTCATTTGCCTTTGTTTTCCTCTACGTGCCTTTATCTGTGTTCATCGGCGTCTGGGGTGCCTTTGACTTCGTGCCGCTACGAAGCCAGATGTCCAAGCTGCAAGCGCGTCTGCAACACCCTCAAGATCGTGTCGCGCGCGATCATGCCCACGATTTGCCCGTTGGAGATCACCGGCATCTGATTGATGTCCTCGGCCTGCATGCGTTCCAGCACCCCGAGCGCCGGCTCTTCCGGCGTCGCCGCATGGATGCGATCGAACGGAATCATCACGGCCTGGATCGAAGTGTTGGTCCATTCCTCCCGCGGCACCGTGCGCGCCGAGTGCAGCGTCACCAGGCCCACCGGCCGTCCGGCGCCGGTGACGATGTGGGATCGCCGCCCGGTCCGTAGCACTTCATGGACGTAATCTTCCACGGAAATGTTGCGCTCTACGGTGGGCACGTCTTGCGTCATTACGTCCGACGCGTGCAATCCCGTGAGCGTATTTTTTATCGCCACTTGCGCGTAGCTCTCGCGCGCCGCGCTCAGCAAGAACCATCCAATGAACGCGGTCCACAGTCCGCCGATTGGATTGCCATTGAACGCTTGCCACACGCCCACGAAAATCATCAAGTAGCCGAAAAATCGTCCGGCATTCGACGCGATCTTGGTGGCGCGCGTGAAGTCGCCGGTGATTCCCCAGGCGATTCCACGCAGGACCCGACCGCCATCGAGCGGAAATCCAGGAACCAGATTGAACACCGCCAGCACTACGTTGATTTGCCAGAGCCACGTACACGCCGCGACGACAAGTTCGTTGCCATGCACGTAGTGCGCCACCAGCCAGAAACAGCCTCCCAGAAATAGACTCGAAAGCGGACCCGCAATGGCGATGTTGAATTCCTGCCAGGCGTTGGACGGGTCGCGCGAGATGCGGGAAAGCCCACCGAAGACAAAAAGGGTAATGGAGTCGACCGGGATGCGGTAACGTTTGGCGATCACGCTGTGGCTGAGCTCATGAAAGACGACCGAGCCGAAAAAGAGGATGCTGGTGATGATCCCGAGCGCCCAGTGCTGCTGCGGCGACCATCCGGGGTGTTGCGACGTGAACTGTTTCGCCAGCGTAATCGTGATCAGCAGGAAGATGATCAGCCAGCTGGCATGCAGATAGATCGGAATGCCGAAGATGCGGCCCAGGCGGAAACCGCTCGCGGGAGGATCCGAGCGGATGCGATTCCCCGGCGGGGGCGCTCCGAGATTCGGAGTCTGATCCGCTGCTTGATCCCGATCGCCGGCAGGTGAAGGCGAAGCCATCGCAAGCCCCTGCTTCCAGTCTAGCAGACGCAAGCCGTTTTCGCGCGCTCCCGGCCGGGACGTAAATTGCTCAGGCGTTGGTGCCGCCGTCAACGGTCAGATTCGCTCCGGTGATGTATGCCGCATCGGGACTCGCCACGAAAGCTACCAACGCAGCGACTTCGTCAACCGTTCCGTAGCGACCGAGCGCTGTGGCGGCCTTTTGCGGCGCCGCCCAATCGCCTGCCACAGGATTCAAATCCGTATCAATCGGACCGGGCTGGACATTGTTGACGGTGATGCCCCTCCCGCCCACTTCTCTGGACAGCCCCTGCGTGAACATCTTAATGGCGCCCTTCGTCGCGGAATAGGCAACCAAGCCCGGCGTCATCATGCGCTCGCCGACGCAGGAGCCGATCATGATGATGCGGCCCCCGTTTTTCATGTGCTTCAGCGCGGCCTGCGTCGCGACAAAGGCGCCGCGGAGATTTAGGTTAATCATCTGGTCCATATCCTGCAGTGTGGTCTCCTCGAAGGTCTTCGGAATGGCTGTGCCGGCATTGTTCACCAGGATGTCAAGCCGGCCGAAGGTCGCGGCGGTCTTCTCCACCGCGGCATTCACGGCACCGGCATCGGTGGCGTCCGCCTGGATCGCGAGCGCCTTTCCGCCGCCGCGTTCAATCTCCTTGACCACTGCCGCCGCGGCGTCGGCGCCTTTGGTGTACGTGATAGCCAAGCTCGCGCCGTCTGCCGCCAGACGCTTGGCGATTCCCGCGCCGATCCCGCGGGAGCCGCCCGTAATAAGTGCAACTTTCCCTTCGAGTTTCTTGGACATTGTTTTCTCCCAGTCAAGGCCGCCTGTAGGCGCGAGCGCGGAATTATCGCACAGATGTACGTAGCGCGAGATTACGGATGCAATGGCGATCATCCGCCGATTGCTGCGCCGCGCTATCGAGTTTAGCCGGAGGACCTGCTGACGCCAGCACGCTCGTGCGCTGGCACTTCGATTGAGTGTCAATTTCCACGTCGTGTGCGCGCCGCCACGCTTGTTCATGTCCTCTCCGGGTCGCCGCATCTCAACGTCAAACCGCAAAGTGTTGAAAACACTGCTCAGCCTCAAGCCCACGGCTACAGACGCGTCGGTTTCCGGCATTGGTGATCGTCCTGCATTTACCGCACGTGCAGCCAGCTACAACGGAGGACAAGACCATGGAATACACCATCGATTTCGTAGGAGTGGCGAGCGCGATCTTCGTATCGTTCGCCGTGGCGCTGGGCCTGGAGTGGCTGAGCCTGGTGCTCCTGATGCGCTTGATGCCAGCGCGCCCCACGCCGCAAACGGTGAAGCAAAGAATGGCAGCTGCCGAGCAAGGCGCGGTCGGCGAGCCGTACAGCCAAAAAGCTGCGTAGCAGCGGCACAGCCCCTTTTGGCTGTGCTCTTCGGTTCGCGTCAGGTCAGGATGACGGAGGTTTCACATGCTTTTTCTTCGGTTGTTGCTCTTCGTGATCAGTTTCGGCTTCCTAGGTGCAGCGGCCATAGTGGTCCTCTGCGACATCTATCTAGCATTCGAACTCAACCGCATCCTGCGCCGCAGCGAACGCCAACCCGAAAAAGCCGAGGCGGACCAAGCCGCCGCCATACCAACTCCAACTGAAGCCACAACACCACCGACTGCCGCCGCACCAACGCCCACGCCAACAGCGCGCTCGAGCTTTCGCTTGCCACCACGTTCCGCCGGCCCGCGCCGCGCAATTCGCTGGTCCACAGCCGCGAAACTGATAGTCGCCGCCGCGCTCTGCGGCCTCATAGGCAAAAGCATCGTCGTAGTTCCAGACGGCTACGGCGCCGTGCGCATCAGTCAAATCTCCGGCGTGCGTCCCGGCACGTTATATCCCGGGACGCACCTGATCGTGCCGCTGGTCGAGCGCGCCGAACTCTACGACATCCGCGACAAAGTCTACTCCACCGCCGCCTCCGAAAACCCACGCGACAAAGGCCTCGAAGTCCTCACCGTCGAAGCCCGCGAAGGGCTCTCGGTCGGACTCGCCGTCACGGTGCGCTACCGCCTCGATCCCCGCCATCTCGACTATGTGCAAGCAAATCTCCCGCAGCCAATTGACCAGCAAATCGTCGCGCCGGTTGTCACCAGTATTTTTCGCGATCTGGGACCGAATTACGTAGTGCGCGACGTTTTCTCGACCAAGCGCGAAGAATTTCATGAGCGCGCCGCGCAAGCCATCACCGCTCGCCTCGCCGAGGATCAGATCGTCGTCAAGGAAGTGCTGCTGCGCAAGGTGCAGCTGCCCGAACAGTACGCGCAAGGCCTGCAAGGATTGCTGCTGAAGGAACAAGAGGACGACCGCGTCACGGTGGACCAGAGCATCGAGCAGAAAAAGGTGAAGATCGCCGAATCGCAGGCGGAAGCGCAAAAAGTTCGCCAGATCAAACATGCCGAGGCCGACGCGCGCACGCGCGTCCTGATGGCTCAGGCGGAATCCGATTCCATGCAATACACGCTGCCGCTGAAACAAAAACAGATCGAGCAGTCGCGCCTCGAAGCCGAAGCCCGCAAGCAAACCACGATCGAGGACGCCGAAGCCGCCGCCCAAGCGCGCGTGAAAAATGCCGAAGCCGAAGCCCAGGCCAAAGTGATTGACAGCAAGGCGGAGCAGCAGCGCCGCACGCTGCTCGCCGAAACGCAAAATGCAGAAACCGTCAAAGGCGCCGAAGCCGCCGCTCAAGCCAAGGTCATTGACGGCAAAGCCGAGAAAGAGCGCCAGAACTTGCTGGCTGATGCCGAAGCCAACGAGATTCGTCAGACCTCGCAAGCCGATGCCGAAAAATTGCAGCTTGAGGCCTCGGCGCTGAAAGCCAATCCGATGCTGGTGCAGCTGACCGTCGCACAGCGCTTGAGCGACCGTGTGCAAATCATGATGGTCCCCACCGACGGCAAATTTTTCTTCACCAATGACGTGCTGAAATCAGTCCAAGGCGCAGCAAATATGGCCGGAATGAACGATCCGCCCACGCACGCGAGCGGAAGGCCATGAACACTGGAAATGTTTGTAGGCCGTAGCTTTAGCTACGGCATCGGCGAGGCGAGTTCAGTGCGGCTTTTAGCCGCTGAGGTACGGTGTAGCGGCTGCGACTCAAGCTCCTAACGTCGTCACGCGCAATGAAAGATCGTCGTGACGCAGCGACAAACAGATTCCCAGCCGGGGGCATCTCGCGGCCTGTCCCGCGAGGCAGAGCAGCCCGGTCAGGGAGTAACGCCGGCCAAAAACCCTTGCGGGTGGCACGGTTGAAATCCAGGGCACAACGCGACGCGACCGCCGCAGCGAAGCTTTACGCCCGGGCCAACAACCGCAGCCACCCAGCCGGTGTATCGAGGCTCCGCACTTGCAGCGGCGCACTTCAGTGCGCCATCGGCGTTATGACACGGACTGAATGTTTTCCGCGAAAAAGAAATTGTTGTCATCTCCAGCCAGCGAGGGATCTCTGTTCGTTCAGATTAATCAAGGACCACCACATGCCCTGCTGAAAATCGCCGCAGGAGGGCCGTGCCCATCCAACTTCAGTGCCCAGGCGATGTGCTAAGATGAACGTTCGCGAACGGATCCGACAATTCGCGCACACCGATGCGGCCGTCCCGCCGACTCCACCCTCAATTTCAAGCAACCCTGCTCGCAATTTGCTTCATCGTGTTTCCCCGCGCCGTCCTCGCGCAAAATTCAGCCCAGCTCCCGCCTCAATGGAATGATGCTGTGAGCCAGCTAGCAGACAAAATCGCCGCCAACGTGAGCCCGCTGCATCCCCTGTCACTAGAAGCAAAAAATATGTCGAGCCTCAGTCCAACCGAAGCCTCCGAGATTCGCGGCGCTCTAGAATCCAAACTGAAGAACCGCAGTTTTCACTTTGTGCTCGCGGATCCCGCGGCAGCGACGGCCCAACGAGCAGCGAAAGTTCAGTTCGCGATTTCGGAAGGTGCCCAAGGCTACGTGCTAGTTGCAGAGATCCAAAACAGTTCGGAGCCAGATAGCGAACCGCAAATTGCCATTGTCTCTGCTCCGAAGTCCCCGCTTCGCGTCGACGAGCCAGCTATGGATTCGCTCTCGCTCGACAAGCGCTTGATTTACCGTCAGGCGGAAAAATTTGTGGATTTCGCGCTCCTGTCTCCTGAGGCTCCTGCAAATCCCTCACTGCTCGTAATTCTTGAGCCGGAACGCCTAGCCTATTATCGCCAGCAAGATGCAAGTTGGCACTTCAGCCAGGCAGTTCCAATCGTTCGCTGGCCGGTCCGTGATCTTCGGGGCCGCATTGATAACGACGGAAAGCACGTGTATCTCGGCGATGTGACGTGTACGGGTAAACTAGCTCAACCAGACACCCTAAAATGCATACAAACGGGCTCCGGATTTAGTAGCGGGCCCGTTTTCGTCGCCGGAGATACGGCGGACATTGGGTCGCCCTGCAAAACTCGAGCAGCTTATTTGGAGAGTGGTCCGGGTGACTGGACTCAGACAGATTCGATTCAAGGATACGAATCGAACGACAGCCAATTTAACGCTTCCGGCGCACCAATCGAGACTCCTGGGCCGGTTATGTCATTTGGGCCAGGGTTCGCGACTAGCACGGCGCGCGCGGTCGTGTACAACCTGAAGACTAAGAACTACGAGGCGTATATTGTCACGGCGACTTGCAGCCACTAGCCTGATCCTGGTCGTCGTGTTGACGGCGCTTCCCGCGCGAACTGCGCGGCGCCCGCGCTACGGTGGAACACTTCGTGTGGAAATGAGCGCGACTATCGCTTCACTTGAACCAGCTGTCGAAGCCCCGACGTCCGAACAAGCCGCAGCGAAATCGCAAATTGACGGCCTCCTCTACGATCACCGCGACGCCGACGGCACATTCTCCGGCGAGCGGGGCAACGGACCGTTTCGCGTCACCGCCTGGGAACCGGGCAAGCGCGCGACACTCGAGGCCAACAACAACTTCCGGGAGGGCCGCCCCTTCGTGGACTCGATCGAAATCTCAATGGGCGTCACAACCCACGATCGCCTGCTCGATCTGCAGTTGAACAAAGCCGACCTCGCCGAAATCCCGCCGCAGGACGCCCGCAGCGCCTCCGAGCGCGGTGTGCGCGTCAGCATTTCAAAACCCGATGAATTGCTAGCGCTCGTATTCAACACTGCCGATAGCTCGACCAGCCGCAAGGCGAGCGTACGCGAGGCAGTCGCGCGATCGATAGATCGCGCCGCCGTGGTAAATTTCATCCTGCAGAAAACCGGCGAGCCCGCCGGCGGATTGCTGCCTCAATGGTCCAGCGGCACCGCATTTCTTTTCCCCACGACCACGGACCCCGCCCGCGCCAAAGAACTTTGGTCGCAAATCTCGCCTGCTCCCAAGTTAGTGTTGGGATATCATTCCGCTGATCCGTTGGAGCAAAGCGTTGCGGAGCGAATTGTGGTGAACGCCAAGGAAGCCGGAATCTCGATCACGGCGCAAGCGATCCAGAACTCCGCGGCAAACAGCGCGCCCGTTCGTTCGCAAGCGTCACACGTTGATGTGACGCTCTTGCGTTGGCGAATGCCCTCGCCGCGCCCAGAGGATGCCCTAAGGGACATTGTCCTGGTTCTCAACGCCGGACCTCTGGCGGGCGTCAATTCCACTCCATTTCCTGATTCCGCATCTCCCCAAGATATTTACAATCAGCAGCGGGCAATTCTCGATAAATTTACTGTCGTGCCGCTGGTCTGGCTTCCGCAGGTTTACGGATTAAGCGCGCGCGTGCGAGACTGGACCGTTCCCGGTCCCGGGGAGCAGTGGCCGCTAGCCGATGTTTGGCTCGATACGGGCCCAGACGCCGGTGCCGACAAACAGCCATGAGAAAATCTGCCGCGCGCGCACTCGGAATCGCCTTACCGCGGCAGCATACCAATAACGCAGTTCGCCATGACTGCGACGCCAAAGGCAAATCGTGACGTTTCGTACCAGGCTCTTCGTCAGCTTCATGTTCGCGCTGCTGCTCTCGGTTGCGCTGGTTGCCGCGGGCGTCACCATCGTCACGCGGCGCGCTTTCGAGGAACTGAATCGCGAACATAGTGATGCGACCCTGGCTCAGTTCCAGCGCGAATTTCAGCGTCGCGGCAAGGACGTCGTCGAGCGCGTGAAGGGCATCGCCGATGCCGAAGCCACTGTGCGCATGGCGATTGACCTTAGCCGCACGAACGCGGACGTCTCGGTTTACGTCAACGACGCCCATGGCGTATCCCGATCGCATCAGCTCGATATTCTCGACTTCGTGAGCAACGACGGCACCATCATTTCCTCCGAGGAATCGCCCGCGCGTTTCAATTACAAAATGGAGTGGGTCACCAAGCCCGAGGACTGGGCCAGCCGCGGCGCCTTCCTTACGAAACTGGACACCGAATCGGGATCCACGCTCGCGCTGCTGTCTGTCGCCACCGTGCGCGTAGGCGACCGCGACCTCTATGTGGTGGGTGGCGAGCGCCTCGACAAGGGGTTTCTGGCTTCGTTGGTGCTGCCCTCGAATATGCGTGCTCTGCTGTATCTGAATCTCACACCCGAATTTCAGGAAACGAATTTAATCGACTCCAGCGGGCCCGCGCAGGACGCCAATCGTTTCGAGCCGCTGGTGGAAGAAGTAAGAACGAATCCCGTCGAGCAGAGCGGAGAGATCAGATGGTCCATCGATCCCGCGAACTCTGAAATGTTTCATGCGGTGCCGCTGTTCGGGCGCTCCAAGGAATTGCTGGGTACTTTGTTCGTAGGCAGCTCGCAGCGCACGGTGGTGACGCTCGAGCGGCGCATCCGCTGGCTGGCGCTGGGCGTGGTCGCTGTTGGTCTGTTGTTTGGGCTGATGCTGAGCTGGTGGGGTGCGGCGCGAGTCACGCGGCCGGTACAAAAACTCGTCGAAGGTGCGCGGGAAGTCGCGGAAGGGAATTGGAGCGCGCGAGTTGACGTCCGCGGCCGCGACGAAATCGGTCAACTCGCAAAATCGTTCAATCAGATGACCGAACAGCTCGTCGAGCAGCGCGAGCGCCTGGTGCAGGCCGAACGCGTCGCCGCGTGGCGCGAAGTCGCCCGGCGTCTAGCGCACGAGCTAAAAAATCCGCTGTTCCCGTTGCAGACCACGGTGGAAAATCTGCAAAAAGCGCGCGAGCAGAATTCCGCACAGTTCGACGAAGTCTTCCGCGAATCGACCGGCATTCTGATCACGGAAATTGAAAATCTGAAAGCCATCGTCGGGCGCTTCAGCGATTTCGCTAAGATGCCGCTGCCCGAGCTCGGCCCGGTGAACCTCAACGAAATCGTGCGCAACGTCGTGAAATTGTTTGAAGGCGAATTCAGCGCCGTCGGTCGTCCCGCGATCACCCCCGAGCTGCATCTCGAGGAAGATTTGCCCACGATCCAGGCGGATGCAACGCTGCTCCATCGCGCGATCGAAAATCTGGTGCTTAATGCCATGGACGCCATGCCCGCAGGCGGCGTTTTGATGCTGCGCACGCAGCACAGCGCCACCGAGGTGAACCTGGAAATCTCTGACACTGGCACGGGCCTCACGCCCGAAGAAACTGAGCGTCTCTTCACGCCCTATTACACCACCAAGCAGCACGGCACCGGACTTGGCCTCGCGATTGTGCAGGCAGTCGTCGCCGATCACGGCGGGCGCATCTCCGTTGAAAGCGAAACCGGCGTCGGCACCTCCTTCCACATCGAATTGCCGATCAAACCGCCGTTCAAACCTCAGACGTTCCCGATGGTCTTCGAGAAAAAAGAAGACGAGGCGTAGCCGCCTGTGTCCGCCAAAGCCCACATCCTTATCATTGACGACGACGCGAATACTCTCGCTTCGCTGTCGCGCGCGTTTCGCCTCGCGGGACACGAAGCCGCCGTTTGCGACAACGCTATTCGCGCGCTGGAGCTTGCAAAAACCGAGCGCTTCGATTTGATCCTATCGGACGTCGTGATGCCCGGCCGCGACGGCATCGCGCTGCTCGAAGATTTCAAATCCATCGGCCTGACCACGCCAGTGGTGATGATGTCCGGACAAGCGTCCATCGAAATCGCAGTGAAAGCCACGCGCCTGGGTGCCAGCGATTTTCTGGAAAAGCCCATATCCAGCGATAAGCTGCTGCTCACTGTCGAAAATGCTCTGCGCCTGAAGCATCTTGAGGAAGAAAATCGCGACCTCAAGCGGCGCCTTGGTAGGCATCACATCGTCTGGGCCAGCCCGACGATGAAGGAAGTGATGGCGCAAGTCGAGCATGTTGCCGCGAGCGAAACGCGCGTCTGCATTCGCGGTGAAACCGGTACCGGCAAGGAATTGATCGCGCGCACGCTGCACGAAAAAAGCCCGCGCCGCGCGGAATCCTTTATTTCGCTGAATTGCGCCGCGGTTCCCAGCGAACTGATGGAAACCGAATTGTTCGGCCACGAAAAAGGTTCCTTCACCGGGGCGGCGTCGCGCCACACCGGAAAATTCGAGCAGGCCCATCGCGGTACTCTGTTCCTCGACGAAATTGGCGACATGCCGCCGGCCATGCAAGCGAAATTGCTGCGCGTCTTGGAAGAAGGCGAAATCGAGCGCGTCGGCGGCGATAAGCCATTCGCCGTGGACGTGCGCGTGGTTGTCGCCACGCATCGCAATCTGGAAGAGCAAGTCCGGCAGGGAACTTTTCGCGAGGATCTCTACCATCGCGTATTCGTGTTTCCGATCGTTCTGCCGGCGCTACGCGAGCGCTTGGAAGACATTCGAGTTCTGGCCGAACATTTCGCGCGCCAGCTTGAGGACCAGAACAATTGGAAGCAACGGAGATTCTCGCCCGAAGCCATCGCGGAATTGGGAAAATACTCCTGGCCGGGAAACGTGCGCGAGCTGCGCAACGTAGTCGAGCGCGTGTTGCTGCTCGCTGCCGGCGATGTGATTGACGCGGAGACGGTCGCGCGAGCCTTGCCGCGCGCCGCGGTCTCAGCGAGCCCTCGCGCGTCTTCGTTCTCCGCGGCGCTGGGAACAGGCCCGCTCGCAGGACGCGTCGAAGCCTTCGAACGTGAAACGCTTCTGGAAGAATTGAAGCTGCACCATCATCACATGACCAACACCGCGAAAGCCCTGGGTCTCGAGCGCAGCCATCTCTACAAAAAATGTCAGCAGCTAGGAATTGACCTCCGCGCCATCCGCCAGACGGAGTAATTCGGCGCAATCCCGCACGATTTGTCGCCCGCTACAGATTTTTCGCAGGCGGTGGAAATAAACGCGCGATGACCAAGTGCGTGGGTAAATAAACAGCCAAAAGCAACGCAAGGTAAGTAACTGCAAGATGGAGGGGAGCAGGACCGAGCTGGCGATGGAAAAAAGGATCCACCAGCGCGAAATTTAAGTTCTTCCCGGGAGTCACGAATCGTGACGCAATTATCACCGGTAGTGCGATTGCCGCTTGCAATCGGAGCCCTCGCCGATCGTAACTCAGCCGACTCAAAGACCAGATCAGAATCACCGGCATAATGATGTGAAACAACGACAGCAACCGAATCCACAAGGGACAAGTCGGATCGAAAAGATATTCGGTGCCGCCGACAAAATGCCGGCGAAAAAGCAACCATGCCGCCACGTCCAGCGCCCACAAGGTGTCAATCACAACTGAGGAGACCGCCTGGCTCGATAGCACCAACGCGTTGCTGGTCCATAGGCCGATGCACGTAAGAATCACCGCCACATCGCACAAATGCAGAAAATTCGCCGGGCCCCACGTGTGCCAATAAACCGGAAACCACACCAAAAGCCACACCAGCGCCAGCCAGCGCAGCCAATCCGGAATCTTGCCGCGCGCTATGGCCAATGGACCCATGGGGGTGGCGATCCGCGTAATCCTAACAAAGTAACCAGCGAAATCCCATGACGTTGAGGACGCTTCTACTCATTTCCCTGGTAGCCGGTCTGAATTTGTAGCGGCACACGGTAGTGCGCCATCGGTGCTGTGGCAGTGATCAATGGCGGTCTAAAAGACCGCCGCTACGAAACCCCTGACTGGCGGTCCTTCCTCGCGCATGCGAAAATTCAACCAGAAATGCTGATCAATCCAGCATGGTTTGCCGCCGGTGGAGTGTGCGCCGCCAGTGGCACATTTGCGTGGGGCGCCGCGGCGCCGTGGTCGCAACTGTTCGGACCAACGATCCGCCACGTTAGCGACGATACCTCGATTGCGATCACATTCGACGACGGCCCGAATCCGACAGTAACGCCGAAACTCCTCGACCTGTTCGACCGGTACAACGCGAAAGCCACTTTTTTCCTGATCGGCAAGTACGTGCGAGCCTGCCCTGCGCTGGCCAAGGAAATCGCCGAGCGCGGCCACGTCATCGGCAATCACACCGAAACGCATCCCGTGTTGACATTCCTGTCATCGAAGCAAATAGAAAATGAATTGAACCGCTGCGATGACGCCATCCTCGCAGCCACAGGCAAGAAACCCGCGTGGATGCGTCCACCCTTCGGCTATCGCAACCCCATGCTCGATGGAATTGTGCGTCGCCGTGGCGGAGCAGGCGTCGCGATGTGGAGCAAAGCTGCGCGCGACTGGCGTACGCAATCACCCGAGCCGGTGATTCAGCGCTTGCGCCGCGTGCGCGGCGGGGATATCGTCCTTTTGCACGATGGCGATCATCGCGTGTTCGAAGGCGGCCGGCAACATGTGCTCCGAGCGCTCGAACACTGGCTGCCGCGATGGAAAAATGCGGGTCTGCATTTCGTGAAACTGGACGGCACGCACTATAATGACCAGGCGGCCTAAATAGAATGGACGAAAAACGATATTACGACGAGAAGCCCGAAACCAAGCAGATGACCCTGGTGTGCCCGCACTGCCGCGAGGAAAATGTTTATCCTGTGCGCTGGATGGCGCGCAATAAGAAGACTCAGCTTCCGCCGGGCGGCAACGAAGACGATCGTGCGAAATTCGCGAAAGCCCGTTCTTACATGGTGCGCATGGACGACATGGTCGCCTGCCGCAATATTCGCTGCCGCAAGCGCTTCGAACTAACCGGCCAGACGGTCATCCTCACGTAAACCTGTTGAATCCGTATCGATTTACCAATTTGGTCAAATGAGGATTGTCATCCCGAGCGCAGCGAGGCCGACCTGCCACGGGCAGGGATCAATCCTCGTCAGAATCTCCGCCCGACATCGCGCCAGCCGGAATCCCTTCAAGTACTTCACGCACCTTCGCAGCCAGCGCTTTCAAATTGAAAGGCTTCTGCAGAAACGACATCCCGCCTTCCAGCACCCCGTGGCGGAATATGCTGTCGTCGGTATAGCCGGAAATGTACAGCACTTTCAATCCGGGCCGGCCTGCGGATACTCGCGCCGCCAATTCGCGCCCGCTCAATCGCGGCATCACCACGTCCGTAATCAGCAACTGGATGTCGCCCTTATGTGCCGAAGCGATTTGCAGCGCCTGCACGCCGTCCGAGGCTTCCAGCACACGATAACCACGCGCCGAAAGATATTCGCTCACGAGCTCTCGCACACTCTCCTCGTCTTCCACCAGTAGAATCGTTTCCGTTCCCGGCTCGGGGCCCTTCACCTTTTTTCCCGGAGCAAGCTTTTCGGCCGGAGCGGTCACCTGCGGCAGGTAGACCTTGAACGTGGTGCCGTGCCCAACTTCGCTATACACCCAAATGTATCCGCCGCTCTGTTTCACTACTCCGTACACGGTCGCCAGACCTAGCCCGGTTCCGCGCCCCTGCTCTTTCGTCGTGAAAAATGGCTCGAAGATGCGCGCTTGCGTCGCGGCGTCAATCCCGCACCCAGTGTCGCTGACGGTCAGCATCACATAAGGACCAGGCTCGACCACCACGTGCTGCGATGCATAGCTGCTATCAAGATCAACGTTCGAAGTTTCGATCGTCAACCGTCCACCGTCGGGCATGGCGTCGCGTGCGTTGACCACCAGATTCAACACGACCTGCTCGATTTGGCTGGGATCGGCCTTCACGCGCGCTAGGTTTTTGCCTGGCAGAAACACCAGCTCGATATTTTCGCCGATCACACGCGAAACCATCTGAATCATACTGCCGACAACTTCGTTCAAAGCCAGCACGCGCGGATGCAGCACCTGCAAGCGGCTAAACGCCAGCAGCTGGCGTGTCAAGCCGGCCGCGCGCTCGGCTGCCTGCTGAATTTGCTCGACGTTGTGGCGAACAGCTTCTTCCTTCCCGGTTGCTCCGCTGAACAACCTTTCCGTCAGCATCTCCGCGTGGCCCTTCACTACCATCAGCAGGTTGTTGAAGTCGTGCGCCACTCCGCCCGCCAGCTCGCCCACAGCCTGCAGTTTCTGCGACTGACGAAGTTGGTTGCTTAGATGCTGCCGCTCGGTAATGTCCAGAGCCACCCCGATCACTCCCAACAGATCTCCTTCGCTGCTGCGCAAAGGCTGCACGTGCGATTCCAAGACGCGCTTCTGCCACTCCAGTTGGTAGGTGAGGGATCCTCCGGCCAACGCTTTTCGGTGCGCGGCAATCGAAGGGAATTCAGGATTCTCAGTTTGAAAATACTCGAAAAGAGTTTTTCCGGTAAGCTCACCGGACCGCAAACCCAGCGTCTCCAAGCCCGCGCCCACCGCAGAGGTGTACCGGAGGTTCTTGTCTGTGGTCCACAGAATTGCTGGCATCCTCTCCATCAGTACAGCCAAGCGCGTGCGGCCTTCGTGACGCTCCGCCTGCGATTTTTCCAGGTCCTCGAGCATCCCGTTGATCGCCGTGCCCAGGAACGCAAGCTCGTCCGATCCCGAAACATCGAGCCGCGCTGCGAGATTTCCGCTGGCGCCAATCTGTGTCACGTTGTCTGACAGATTGGCAATGCGCGAGATCACGAATTTCTCGAGCAACTTCAGCGTCACCGCGCCAAACACCAAACCCATAGCCAACAGCAGCAGGAAGAATTGCACCAGGCTGGTGCGCCCCTGGTCGTAGATCGTTCTGGGCAGCAGAACGCGCATCAGTCCAGCCGGTTTGCCGTAGATATCGTTCAGCCGCTGGTAAGTAGCGAACGATTCGCCGCTGGCTGCGTGCGCGAAAACAGGGCGGCTGTCGGAAATTGCACTCGCAGCAGCGCGCAGAGTCGGATCGTGTTCAATATCATTCGGCAACTCGATCTCGATAGGTACGCGTGTCATTTCCGCCAAATGCTGGATTTCTGCCGCATCCAGCACCCGGCCCATGATCATGGTGCCCGCGATCGGCCCCAGCGAGTTGCTTGTGATAATCGGCCGGGAAACCACCAAAACAGGTCCGCCGGCGAGGTCCAGAATTCCCGCCACCTTGCTGTCCAGGGCGTCATGCGTGAGCAGCAGCGAGCCGGGTTTCAGGTGCTCCTCAAGGCCGCCAGGAATCGGGATTTCGCCCGCGTGCTGGAGATCGAAACCCTCCGAGAATAGCTCGTGCCCCTTGCCATCCAGGACGACCACGAAGCTGATCTTGAGTTGCTGGAAGGTTGTTGCGGGGAACTCCGTCTTCACATAACTTGGATTTTCGCCGTGTACGTACGCGTACGTCGCATCCCATGAACCATATTCACTGGTGGTCCGATCCAGGGTACTGAGCTCGTTGTCCAGTGCACTCGAAGCGCGCCCCATGTCTTCGTGCGCGAAATCCTCTTCGAGCTTGGTGAACCCGCTCATCAGTAGGATATGCGACAGCCAATAGATGCCGCCCACCAGTCCGATCATGGTGATCGTAATGATGAGTAGCGTCTTCCGGCGCAGGGAGGACGGCGCGTGCAGTTGGGCTATCTGGAGGGGACCCAAGGCTCTGCCTCAAACGCAATTATATCGGCGTAATCCGCGCGGGGCAGGACCTGCGGGCTTGGTCGTGCCCTAGTCGTACACGGCGCGTTTGTGTAACATGACCGAAATATTCGCAGCCGGATACGGGAGGGTTTATCCTGAAAGCATCTCGCCGGGGTGGGAAGGCATCCCTACTTCAGAGTGCGATGAGAGGGTTTATGACGAAGCGTTCAGTCCACCTTCAATACTCAGCTGTGCTAGCCATCGCTCTGGGACTGGCGATTCCCGCTGCAGCTCAAGATGCGGGTCCAATGCCGCCCGCGCCTGCCAGCCAGCCTGCTCCGGCTGTGCAGAAGCCGCAGACTCCTGTATCACCGGACACCCCCGAACAGGCGCCGGCCCCGCCAGCCGCCGCAGTTCCAAGTTCAGCGCCTGCCAGCAGTCCCGCGAAGCCTGCGGATGCGGCGCCCCCCGCGAATAAAACGATTGCAAAAATCCAAGTACCGTCCGGCACGCATATTCCGCTTGTTCTGCACAACTCCATTTCTACGCGCAGCGCGCGTCCCGGCGATCCCGTTTATTTTGAGACGCTCTTCCCCATCATGATTGACGGCAAAGTGGTAATCCCGGCAGGGTCCTATGTGAGCGGAGAAGTCACCGAATCGAAGCGCCCGGGCCGCGTGAAAGGCCGGGGCGAACTGATGATCAAATTAACGACGCTTATTTTGCCGAACGCTTACATGGTGAACCTGAATGCGGTGCCGGGGAACGCGGGAACCGGCGGGAACGAAACCACCGACAGTGAAGGCAAAATTATCGGCGATTCCGAAAAAGGACATGACATCGGCACGATAGCGAAGACCACCGCGGCCGGCGCGGGCATCGGCGGCGTCGCAACACAAAGTGGCAGAGGCGTCGGAATTGGCGCGGCCGCCGGTGCCGCGGCGGGTTTGGCGGCGGTGCTGCTGACGCGTGGGCCCGATGCCGAAATGCCGCGAGGCTCCACGGTAGAAGCCGTAATCGATCGCTCGATTTACCTGGACGCAGATAGAGTCCAGTTCACAGGCCCCGGCCAAGCATCCGCACTAGCAGGCCCCCCCAATCGCGAACCAGTGCGCAACCGCGACCCCTTTTAACTCAGCGGTTGCCGAATCAGCGGCTTCTTCTAGCGTCCAGTTGTATTAAGCTCTGGGCATTGTGAGGAAGCCTTTGATCCTTGGTATCTGTGTTGTCGCTCTCTGTGTTGCATTTGCGTTTGGCGGTCTGAGCGCGCAGGCGCCCGCTTGGCAGCCATCGCCCGGACACGCGCAAGTGCCGATATGGCCCGGAGCCGTGCCTGATCCTCAGCCTGTCGCGGGGCCCGAGGCCGCTGAGACTTCGGGTAAAGACGTTCTCGTCGCCGGGAGGCCGGCGGTTGCCGTGAGCAACGTGACGCGGCCTACGACGACGGTCTATTCGCCGAAGGGAAAGAATACGGGCGCCGCAGTGGTCGTATTTCCCGGCGGGGGCTATCAGATTCTCGCCATCGATCTCGAAGGTACGGAGGTGTGCGACTGGCTGACGCCCAAGGGGATTACGTGTGTGCTGCTGAAATACCGCGTGACGGACGTCGGGCCGTATCCGAAATCGGGACCGTATCCGGAATCACCGATGGCGTTGGAGGATGCCCAGAGGACGGTGGGGCTGGTGCGTTTTCACGCCGCGGAGTGGCACATTGATCCGCACAAGATTGGTGTGCTTGGGTTTTCGTCAGGAGGGCATCTGTCGGCAGCGATCAGCACGCATTTCACGAAGCGTTTGTACTCGGCTGTCGATGCCGCCGACAAAGAAAGTTGCCGCCCGGACTTTGCGGTCGTTATCTATCCGGGACATCTGTCGCTTTCCGCGGCGGAATGGGATGCCAAGCAGGGCACCAAGAAATTTGTGGTCCGCCATCGGGCGAACGCCGATAGAGAGCTTGGATTGAATCCCGAGGTTCCCGTGACTAAGCAGACGCCGCCTACTTTTTTGCTGCAGGCTGAGGATGACCACATAGACAACGTAGACGACTCGCTCGCTTACTACATTGCGCTGAAGAAGGCCGGCGTTCCGGTGGAGATGCATTTGTACGCGCAAGGCGGGCATGCCTTTGGGCTGCGGCGCACCGACCTTGCGATTACGGGATGGCCTCAGTTGGTGGAGACTTGGCTGCGGACGATCGGGATGATTCCGGAGTGATTCGTATTTGAGTTCACTTCGGCCGCAAACCTTTATCCGCTCGTCCGCGCATGTGAGCGCGCCGCAGTAAACCGCAGCGGCGAAAAATTCTCCGCGCTAAACTCCGCTTTCCCGTTGACGATCCAATCGCGCACAATCTTCGCTGTCACCGGCGCAAGCAAAATTCCATTTCGATAATGGCCCGTCGCCATCAACAATCCCTTCATTTCGGTCGGCCCGATGATTGGCAAATGATCAGGCGTATCGGGCCGCAATCCCGCCCATTGCTCCACAATTTTTGCGTCCGCGAGCGCTGGTGCCAATTCCACCGCGCCATCCAGAATCTGGCGGATTCCCTCCGGCGTAACCTGCTTCACGAAGCCCGCGTCCTCTAGCGTGCTCCCGGCAATGATTCGGCCGTCGTTCCGAGGCACAAGATAGCCGCGCTGCGAGCGCAAAACTTTCTTCAGCTTCACACTTTCGGATTGCAGCGCGATCATTTGACCGCGCACCGGACGCACCGGCGCGTAACGCGCCAGCTTCCCCTCCATTCCCGACGAGCAATCGCTGATCGTGCCGCAGAAACTTCCCGCCGCGATCACCACCTGCGCAGCTTCTATTTTTTCGCCGCCCGCAACCACTCCAGTGCACGCGCCGCCCCGGCACAACAAGGAATCCACCGCGCGACCCTCGCGAGTTTCCGCGCCACGCCGTTCGGCGCCAGTCAAAACCGCTTGCGTCAGAAGCCGCGGGTCAACCGTAGCTTCCTCGGGCAACCAAGCAACCGCCTCCGCTGCCGCGCCCAGCGAAGGCTCCACTTTGCGCGCCGCTTCCGGCGAAATCGTCTCAACCGCTAGTTCCAAGCGGCGATATTCTTCCACCATCGCGTCCCGCGCACTTTCACTCTGCGGGCCGGCAAAAATCTCAAAAGTTCCCTCACGCGCAAAATTCACCGTCATACCAGACGCTTTTTCGACTCCTGCGATGAATTGGGGATAAAGCTGCAGGCTCTGTTTCCCAAGTAGCACGAGCGGCACGGCTTCGGGCGAGTCAGGCCCAGGCGAAAGCATCCCCGCGGCAGCCCAGGATGCCTCGCGGCCCGGCTGCTGGCGGTCAATCACAAGAACGCGAAGTTTTTCCCCGGCTAGCTCAAAAGCGATCGCCGAACCGATCAATCCGCCGCCGACAATTATCGCGTCACAGCTTTTCACGCGTTCATATTATCAGGAAGAATGCTCACGCGGGATGCGTAGCGCCAGTCTACGAGCCGGCCTTCGTATTTGCCTTTGTAGCGGCGCACTTCAGTGCATCGATTTCGCACCAACAAACAAAAGCGGTCCGATGACCGCCGCTACACAACCTTAGTTCCTGGGGATGAAAGCGAGACTACGGCTACAGCGAATCCACCAGCTCGACCGAAAGCAATCGCGCTTTTTGCGAAAGATTCTGCGCGCGCGCCCAGTCGCCGGCCTTGCTGGCCTCGGTCGACTGGCTCAGGAAGCTCTGAATTTTTTCTACCAGATCGTGCTGGGCCGCGCTCAAAACCCGTCCGGACGACTGTTGCAAATTTTTTTGGGCGGTAGTGACGTCCTCTTGAGTCTTGTGCTGCAAGCTGGCTTGATCGCCCGGTGAAAGCTGCGGCGAAATCTGCGGCGCCGGTGTTCGAGCGGGCTGCTCGGTTGCCGAATCCCCGGCCGAGTCGGTGGGCGGTTTGCGCGCAGGAGGCGCCGGCTTCGTCTGTGCGGGCGCCACAGGCAACGGGGCGGCTGCCGCTGAAGCCGGATTCGGAGGCGGTGGCACATTCTCGGCCGGTGGCAGTGCGACGGTGTCCGGCGCAATATTCGTAAGCGGTTTGGAATCCGCAGCCTCCGACGCCGGGGCTGCTGCAACCGGCGCCGAGGCCTTCACGGTTTTTGGTTCGCAGCCGGTCATTGCGAGTGGCAACACGCACGCTGACACGAAGAGGATTGCCAGAGTTGTAGCGTCTAACTTGCGTCGGCTGGGCATTTATCGTTTTTCTTCCGCGAATGGCTGTCCGAAATCCCGCAATTTCCCGGAAAGCCCCTCCGTCGAACGTGCTAAAGGCAACTCCAATCGGAACGTGGTACCGCGCCCAGGTTCCGAATCAAATTCTATCCGACCGTTGTGCAGCTGGACAAACCGAAAGGTATTGGCAAGTCCTATACCAGTACCCCCCGGGCGCGTAGTAAAAAATAGCTGAAAAATCTTCTTCTGATCCTCCGGCGAAATTCCCTTGCCTGAATCGGATACTGCGATCACTGCAAATTCTCCATTCCGCCGCAGGCTCAAGGTAATCCGTCCGCCCGCGCTGGTGAAATCACTGGCATTCAACAGCAGATTCAAGACGGCTTGGTGTATCAACTGCGAGTCCACCATAACACGCGGAAATTGCGAAGGAAGTTCCACGCGCAGTTCGATTCCGGCCTTGACGATCGATGGTCGCGCTGCGTCGAGCGCTTCATCCAACAGCACGCGCAGATCGGTCTCCTCCAGATTCAATTCCAACGGCTTGGTGAAATTCAAAAATGTCTTCACCGCGCGATCGAGCCGGTCAATTTCGTTATCGAGCATCTTCACGGCCTGCTGCGGCTCGGGTTCCACGGGCATATTGGCTTTCAAAACCTCCAGCCACAGTCGCATCGAATTTAGTGGATTTTTTACTTCGTGCGCCACGCCCGCGGTCACGCGCCCCAGCGCGGCGAGGCGCTCGGAAACGTGCAGTTGGCTCCCGATACGCTCGAGCGATTCCACGTCCCGCAGCGTGACCAAAGATCCCATCGGATTGCCGTGTTCCCGGATCACCTGCGAGCTCACGCCGATTCTCTGCGGTCCCTGCGAGCCCTCCATGGTGACTTCCGCATTTTCCACGTGGCCGATGTGATCTCCGCGAATCCCTAGCGTCTCACGCATGGGATGCCCGGGTGGAAAAATCTCGCTCGCGCGCCGGCCGCGCAATTCCTCCGGCGGGATGCCCAGAAATTTTTCCACCGACGGGCTCACCAGCACGGTGTAACCGCTGACATTAAAAAGGAGCAAACCATCTTCCAGGCCGCTCATCACCTGATCGAGATTTTCGCGCAAGGTGCTGAAAATTTCGCGCACGTCTCGCAGCTGCTTTCCGATCCCGATGATTTTCGTGCTCACCGCGCCAAATTCGTCGCCGCGATGGACCGGCTCCAAATCGAATTCGCCCGCGGAGATCCTGTCCAATTGCGCGGATATGCGGTCAATGGGCGCGAGCGAAGCGCGGCTCACCACCAGCGCCAGCAAAGTAGAGAGCAGCACCGATCCCAGCGCGTAATAGCCAGCGGACACAAGGCTCGGCGAAATCTCGCTGCGAATCAGCGCCGACGAGAGCCCGATGCGAATGTCCCCGAAAGGCCCGCCGCCAACATTAAAGGGCAGGGAATCCTCGTACACCAGCGGTGGCCCAAAAAGCGTCCGCAGCTGCTGAAAGAATCCTTCGCGCACCAGCGAACTCACCGGAGGACGCTGCGCAATTTTCTCGCCGCGCAACGCCGCGTCGCTCGACACCAGCACGATCCCGTCGCGATCGCTGATGCTGATCTCGTAAATCGTCGGAGAATATCCGACCGCCGATTCCATCACGGAATTCAGCGTGTTGCTCTCGTCCAGCGCCCGCTGCACATACGCGCGCAAATCGGCGGCACTGTTGGAGGCCGGAGTATCGCCGCGCGCCGCGGCATCGGTGAGCGAATTCTTGCAGGCCAGAAAAACTTGATCAGCAACGAAGCGGGCCCGGTCATCCGCCTGGCGCAAAGTCTGCCGCGTGAGCCGCGCGATGTAGAGCGTCGAGACTACCGTCACCACTGCAAGGACCAGCAGCGAAGTCGCCAGCGTGAATTTAGTTTTCAGGCTGAGACGCATCTTTCCGCCCCGCCTCGTATTCTTTCAATTTGTTGTGCAGAGTTTTCAGGCTGATGCCCAGCAGCTCCGCCGCGCGCGTTTTGTTTTGGCTCGTCGCGCCCAGCGTTTGTATAATCAGCTCGCGCTCTACGGCATCCACGGTCGTCCCGATCGGAAAATGCAGCCCGCTTAATCCCGAGGTGGTCATCGCCGTCGCGTGCCCGAATTTCGAAGGCAGATGTTGCCGCGTGATGAACCCGCGGTCCGACGCAATCGCGGCGCGCTCCAGTATGTTGCGCAGCTCGCGCACGTTTCCCGGCCAGGGATACGACTTGAAAAGGTCCATCACGTCCGTTCCCACGCCGCCGATTTTCTTTTCGTGTTTCGCCGAAATATCCGCGAGCAGATGATCCACCAGCAGCGCCAAGTCTTCCTTGTGCTCGCGCAGCGGCGGCAAATGAACGTTGAAAACATTCAGGCGGAAATAAAGATCCTGCCGCAGATGCCCGTCTGCCACTGCTAGCTCTGGATCCTTGTTGGTCGCCGCCAGCACGCGCACATCCACGGGAGTTTCCACCTTGCTGCCCAGCCGCCGGACCTTGTGATCCTCCAGCACGCGCAGCAATTTGGCCTGTGTCGGTGCGGGCATTTCGCCGATTTCATCGAGCAGCAGCGTGCCGCCGTCCGCCAGCTCGAAGCAGCCGATGCGCCGTTCGGCGGCGCCCGTGAACGCGCCCTTCTCGTGCCCGAAAATTTCGCTCTCCATCAGCGATTCAGGAATCGCCGAGCAATTGATCGCAATGAATGGCCGCGACGCGCGCGGCGACAGCATGTGAATGGACCGCGCCACCATTTCCTTCCCCGATCCGGTTTCGCCCGTGATCAGCACGGACGCGGTCGAAGGCGCCGCCATTTCCACCTGGCGCATCACGTCCTGCATCGCCGGGGACGTGCCCACCAGCGTACCCAGTTTTCCAGCCGCGCGCAGGTCGCGCGTCAGCGCCACCACCGCTTGCTGGTCGCGCACTCGTCCTAGCGCGCGTTCGAGCAAGGCTCGTAATACGGGAGGTTTCAGCGGTTTTTCGATGTACCAGTAGGCGCCGGCTTCGATCGCTTGCACCACGCGTTCGTCGCTGCCGCGCCCGGTGATGATAATGACGGGAATGCGCAGAATTTCGTCGCCCAGCTGCTTCAGCAAGTCGAGGCCGTTCATCCCCGGCAGCTCGACGTCCGCTAGAATCAAACTCGGCTGAAACTCCTGGAATTTCGCGAGAGCGTCTTCGCCGCTCCCCACGCCAAGAATTTCCCAATTCCATTTGCGCAGCAAAGCCTCATAGCCCTTGCGCGCATTGTCTTCGTCTTCAACAATCAGGATGCGTTGCTGGTTCGTGCCGTCAGTAGCCATCTGAACTTTGAATCTACCAGCACTACCCCTCGACATCCACTAGAGCGAACCATCTGGGTAGCGGGCCAGTTTCGGACTAATCCGTCGCTAATAAGGAGTTGGCCGAATAACTCCATGCTTTAGAATCCTGTCGAAAATGTCGGCCAGATTCCCACTGGTTATGTCCGAAACGTCTACCCCATAGACGGTGCGAATTTTCTCGACAAAAGTCTCGTTCGTGGCATCGCCATGAAAATCCCAGAGGCTCGATTCGGCAGAAATCCACACCCACGCAAGGTCAAGAACGCGCTGCGCAAAGTCTTTCGTCAGCTCCGGGTGCTGGCCCACTCGATGGGAAGCAGCGTATTTAAGTCGAACCACGGTGCCAGGTCGCGGCAGAGGTCCATTCGTGGCTATAAATCGCTCGAAATTCTCGCGCATGTCTTTAAGTGCTTCTGGTTTGATGTTTCCTTCGCCCGACATCGCTGGCCAATTTACTACGTCAGCTATCCATGGAGTCAATTTCAGGCGGGATGAACTCACCGGTTCAGTTGGTTGCTGAGACCGAACACGAACGGGATAGTCGTCAATCGTCCATTCATGTTTGAAGGTTGAAGCGAGGCGCTTCCAAACCGCTTGGGCCTGCCACGCAATTTCTCGGACCATGCGCATTGCCTACTTATACCCCATAGCTGTCTCCTGTCTAGTCGCATGGCCTGAAACTGGTTGGACTCAAAACGTGACCTACGATTTGTTGTTTGCAATCCGTCTTGACACCAGAAGGCGGCTCGGCGGACGTTCCGCCGAACTTTGAATTGGCCTTGAACAGGACACGCTAATATCGACCCGCTTGCCTCAAATCTTCCCGAAGTACAGCGGCCGCTCGAGCGCTAATTCCAGTTTCATATTCGGCTCTAGCTTCAACTCCTGTCCCAGCCCAGAGGTCGCCATAAAAGCCGTGGCCGCCCCCATCGCTGCGCTCATAGCCGCATCCTTCTTGTCCTTTTTGGAAAGCCCCGGCTCGGCGGCCACGAAAGCCGCCTCGGCCATCGCCAGCATTTCATCGTCCCGCTTGCTGGTAGGAGCCTCGATCACACCTTCGTGGTCATACAGCACACGGATCGAATGAACTCCCGGCGCGTCAATCAAATCCGCCACCAGAGGAGTCCATCCACTCGACGTGCGTATATCATCAAACGTCAGCCACAAACGCGCGCGTCCAACTTTGCCCGCGGCCTGCACCTTGTCAATGTGCCCGCGCACCAGCGCGCCTGAAGCAACTACGCTCCCATCGGCAGTCGGGATCGGCTCCAGCGTGCGCGCCAGCACCTGCTTTCCGGCTTTGTCTTCTTTGGTGGAGACTGGCGTTTGCAGCGCGATCAAAAAGCGCGTTCCGCGTGCAGCGGTATTAGGTGGCGCATCCGGCGATTGCGGCGCGGGGTCCGAATTTTGCGCGTGCAGCGGAATGCCCGAAAATACGAAAAGCCCAGCCATAACGACAAAAATCCTCCAGCGATTCATAAACTCCTCCCAAATTGTCATTTGGCGTTTTCAGCTGGAGGCGAAAGCGCTTAACCGTTACCCTGAATATACCAAAATTCCGTCGCGTGCGCAGCTTTTGTAGCGGGCATTTTGGTTCAGAAAAGGAAATGAGGGCAGGGAACTGCCTCCGCCCTCATTCGCTGGCTGTGGCACTTCCCGGGGGAGGCCCGAAAGTCACGCCGTCATGGCGTTTTCACGCGCTCGGGCCCGAGGTGCCCGAACGCTACGCGCCGCATCAACCGCTGCCGGATGCTGTCCGGCACGGTAATATTCACCGCCGCCGGGCCGTCATCATCTTGATCTCCGCCACCTCTCGGGGCCGCTAGAAACGCCGGTATGTTGTTGCCCAGAGGACACCCGCCATCCACAATCACGCACGCTTGGCCGGTAATCTCACCGCGATCGTTGATGCCGTTGGCCGCGATAAGAAACAGCGAGGAGTCATTCGGTATCAAGCCGTTGAGGTCCCACATTTTGCCGTTCTCATAAATGAACGCGCGAAACGAAGGCAGCGACAACCCCACGATTTGTCCTTCATCATTGATATCCAGCGCCTCGCTCAGAGAATCGCCCGGCAGCACACCGAGGTCCGTCATGCGTCCCGATTCTTTCGTCCACCGGAACGCATGAAAATTCGCGTTCAACACTCCGCCGCTCACATCGCCGGCCAGATCGGAAAATCCCACGATGTCGCCGTGCTTGTTGATCGCCATCGGAGTGTTCCAGCCTTGGCCGCCGAGGTTTCCCAAATCCGTCGCTGCACCGTTTTGCCACAGCAGTGCGTGCGTCGCCGTGAAAGCTCCCACGGCAACGTCGCAAGTACCGGAGATTCCAACGATTTGCCCGTTGTCGTTAATCGCGGTAGCAGCGCCGTCAGGATCCCCCGGGAAGTTCGGCAGCTGTTGAATCTGGCCGACCCCTGGTCCGTACACCACCGGCTCGAACTGGAGAACTTGCGGGTACACGCAGCTCGAATCGTGCACTGTGTTCTCCGCCCAACCGACGATCTGCCCCAGATTGTTCGCGCCCGCCGCAAACCCGTTCGCTCCGCCCAGCGTCGGCAGCGGAGACATCACTCCCCACTGCCACGAAAAACCAACGCAGTTGTGTCCCGTCGGAACACCTGTCGGATTGAACGCCGTGCAACTCCACGACTCGCCGAGCAGATTCTTGTCCGCGGTCTCGGCCCAACCCCCCACCAAGCCGTGATCGTTTTTGATCGGCCACTGCACGTCGCTGTTCGGCCCACCCAGTGTCCCCAGATCGAATCGCAATCCGTAAATCCAGACGGTCGCGTGCTCCGTCGTATTGCCAACCAAGTCCGCGCTGCCCATCGCCCAACCGATGTTGTTAATCGTGTTGCCCGAGCCGGCTGTTCCGCTGAGATTACCCAGATTAATGACTCGATAATGAGCCTGCTGGTTCTGCGCGGCCAGCCGGAGCGGGATTGCCGCGGCGGCCAAGAAAGCCATCGCGGCCAAACATTTCAAAATCGTCGATTTCATGATGCCTCCTCATTCGGATCTGTTGTGTTCCTGAAGCCCCAGGCACTGAACCGCCGGTCCGCGCTCCGTCAGATCGCGCGTAGTGAAACTCACATCCCTGGACCGGCCAAACTCTCTTGGTGGGTGGCCGGTCCAGGCGCCGACTGGAAAATAGTTTTTTTGCGGCCGCAGCGTCGGACGTTTCCGGACACCGCTGCCGCACGATTTGGACGTTTTCGGACCTCGCTGCCAAATTCAAAGCCCCTTCGCGCGCGCCGCCACGTCCAAGGACATGTGCACCGACGCGCAAGTTCGTGAGGCGTGATTGGCTGTCCGCTGGGTTCCAGCTGAATTAGCGCGTCTGCGCTTGGGACAAAGCTGAAGGGACCCCGGCAACGCGGTCCGAAATCGTTTCCAGCGCGTTCTGCCGTTTCGGCTATGATCGCCTGGCAGAAAAATATGAATCTCGATTGGCAAGTCTGTTCGCGGGCCAGACTCTCGCGCGACGCGCGATTCGACGGCAAGTTCTTCATCGGCGTTCGCGGCAGCCGAGTCTATTGCCGTCCGATTTGTCCCGCGCCGACGGCGAAAGAAAAAAACGTTCGTTACTTTCCCACCGCCGCGGCGGCCGCCGAAGCGGGTTTCCGCCCGTGCCTGCGCTGCCGTCCGGAATGTTCGCCCGGCACTCCGGCGTGGTCCGGAACTTCCAACACGGTTTCACGCGCACTGCGCCTGATCGCCGAGAGCGGCCTGGAAGAGGGCGGAGTCGAAGGTCTCGCCGAACGCCTCGGCGTCGGCGCGCGCCATCTGCGCCGCCTGTTTCTAAAACATCTCGGCGCCACGCCCAGCGCCGTCGCCCACACCCGTCGCTTGCACTTCGCCAAGAAACTGATTGACGAAACGGTTCTGCCGATGAGCCAGGTGGCCATCGCTTCCGGTTTTGGCTGCGTTCGACGGTTCAACGCGGCGATTCGCGCCACCTATTGCCGCACCCCGACGCAAATCCGCCGCCTCGCGCGTCCCGCTGCAACGCGGCAGGAAAACCAATATCTTTTCCAGCTGCATTTCCGTCCGCCCTATCACTGGCAAGGCATGTTGGATTTTTTCGCGCGGCGCGCCGTGCCCGGCGTCGAATCGGTCGAGCAAGGGGTGTATCGCCGCTCCATCTGCCTGCACGGCGAGCCGGGATATTTCGAGGTTTCTCTCCACGAACGCGGCGAGGCCCTCGCCGTGCGCATCCAATTCGGCGATCCCTGCGCGCTTTTCTTCATCATCGAACGCATCCGCGCCATGTTCGACCTCAGCGCCGATTGGACGGACATCGCGCGCACGCTCCGCAGCGATCCGCCGCTCGCGCAGTTCGTTCAATCCGCTCCTGGCCTCCGTGTCCCCGGCTCCTGGGATGGCTTCGAACTTACGGTTCGCGCCATTCTCGGCCAGCAAGTCAGCGTGGCGAGCGCGAGGGCCGTGGCCGGCCGCGTCGTGGCGCAATCCGGCCCGTCATTTTCCGGAGCCGCCAATCTGACTCGTCTTTTCCCGACGCCGGAGATTCTCGCCGAGGCCGATCTCACCAAGGCAGGCGTCACCAGCGGGCGAGCCCAGACGATTCAAGCGCTCGCCCGCGCGGTGTGCGAAAAGAGGATCAAGTTCGAAGGCGTCGTTGAATCCGAATCGTTCCTCGCGCGCCTCCGGGAAATTTCCGGCATCGGAAAATGGACCGCGCAGTACATCGCCATGCGCGCGCTGGGCGAAACGGACGCATTTCCAGCCGGTGACGCCGCCCTTCTGCGCGCCCTCAACGTCGCGAGCCCGCAAGAACTCGAACAGCGCTCCGCAGCTTGGCGGCCCTGGCGCGCCTACGCAACCATGTACCTCTGGAAAAGCCTAAGCGCTCGGAAAGTCCGTGGCGACAACGCCGCATTCGCAGCAGCACAAAAAGTGCATGTCGAGCGGGGACAACGTCACCAACACCTGTCGAAAGCTGTCTGAAGTCGAGTGTCCGCGGGTACAAAAAAACCTCGCTTGGTATGTGCTTGAAGTTGCATTTGTAGCGACGGGTTCAGACCGCCAGCCTGAGCCTGTGAATTTGCAGCCGTAGAATCCAACTGAGAAAGAGGGCAGACAAGAATGGTTAAAACCAGTCCATTACTCAGAAGCGCTGCGCTTTGCTTCGTCCTTTTCTTCGCAAGCTTGATCCCCACGGCGCGGTCCCTCGCCTCCGCCACAACCGCAGCGCCGGCATCCGCCTGCGCCGCTCCCGAATACCATCAATTCGATTTCTGGCTCGGCGATTGGGACGCCTACGACGTCGGCACCCCCGACAAAATCGTCGCTCGCAATAAAGTGGATCGTCTTCTCGATGGCTGCGTGCTGCGCGAGGATTACCACGGCACAAACGGCGGAGCAGGCCAAAGCTTCAGCATCTACGACGCCACTAGAAAAGCCTGGCATCAAAGCTGGGTAACCAATCGCGGCAAGCTCCTGATCATCGAAGGCAAATTCGAGGACGGCGGAATGATTCTCGCCGGCACGGATTATTCCGCCCCCGGACAGCCAACCATTCGCGGGATCTGGAAACTCGAAGATGGCGACGTTCGCGAGACCGCGACAACCTCCAGCGATGGCGGCGCCACTTGGGAAGCCCCTATTCGATTTGATTTTCCGACCGCACAATCCCCCAACCAGCGCTAGCGCCTCTAACACAGACGACGAAAAGGCTGTAGCCGCTCTGGACACTGAATATCAGGCAGCAGTCAAAATCAACGACGCGACGACGATGGCTCGTCTCCTCGCGGATGACTTCATGCTCGTGACCGGCTCTGGCAAAACCTACACGAAATCCGATCTAGTCGAGGAAGCTCGCAGCGGCCGCATCATCTACGAACACCAGGAAGACACGCAGCAAACGGTCCGCCTTTGGCACGATACCGCAGTCATCACCGCGAAGCTGTGGGAGAAAGGCGCAGACGCAGGCAAGCCCTTCGATTACACAGTCTGGTTCAGCGACACCTACGTGCGCACGCCCACCGGCTGGCGCTACGTCTTTGGCCAATCGTCGTTGCCGCTGCCCAAAAATCCCCTATAGCAAAACCATTCAGCTACCGCGTCAGTGTTTTTCCTGTAGTGCATCACCGGGATCGCTACTCCCATCACCACGGCACTCGGCGCCTTCTGCCAGCCACCCGATGTAGTTGAATCGCGAAAACGGAACGTCAGCAGCAACGCCAAGAACGCGATCACGATCGCCAATGCTACCGATACAGCCACAATCGTTTTGGAATAAATGCATATGGCCGGCAGGCGCATCGCGTCCATTCCGATGTAGTGCATCCCCGCGATGGCGCTGCCCATGAAGACGCCGCCGAGCGTTGTAAGCCCATTTTCTTGCGGCTCGCGACAAATAATCCCACAGCCGGTGCGAATACTGCGGCCAGCAGCGAAACGAGCGCGGTTGGCCAATCGTATTGCACCGGAACCGGCAGCCGAAACGCGAGCATCCCCACGTAGTGCATGGACCATATGCCGATTCCCATGGCCGTCGCGCCGCCGCCGAGCCACAGCATGCGCGTTGTGCCACGGGCGGCCGTAACTCGCCCAGCCAGATCGAGAGCGGCATAAGAAGCCAGTACCGCAATCAATATGGAAAGAGCCACCAATCGGTAGTAACTCCCGGCACGCCAGAAATCACGCGTGGTAGACTCCGCCCATGCCGGCACTGCCGGGTCGGATTCAAGCCGCGCCCGGAGTCACATCGCCGCGAACGGAGACCGCTTGAACTGCCCGAAGTGTAACGCGAAGCTGGTTGTGAAGCCGGTGCCGGGAGCGATCAGGTTCCCGCAAAGATTGGAATGTCCCGAACACGGCTGGCTGAAAGAAAGAGTGAAGCCGATCCGCATGCGATTCCACAAAGACGCGCCAAACTGGTGAGTGATAAGGGGACGCAAAGCCCGCGCGCTACGAGTTGCCGCGACCGACAGCAAGAATGAATCCACCAGCCTTCATCGCGCACGCCGGGTCGCAAATCGTCGCAACTTCGACCCCATAAATTCGGAACACATCTCTCAACGCCTCGGCGCCAGGAGGCAGGCTGTCTAATGCGCTCACCACGAACGCCAAGTCAGTAAATTCGCCGTTGCAAGTCGCCGCCAGCGCGCCCTCACTAACGTCCCACCCAATCACCTTGAAGATCGTCAAAAAATCCTGCGCATAATCGCGCTGGTCGCTAGCCGCAGGATCGTAGCAGACGCGAACCTGCTGCTCGGGAAACGTGAGCAGTACCTGAATCAGCACCGCCTTCTGATGTGTGGTCAACCGCCGCGCACTCGGCAGCATCTCTCAACCCCACCGAGTGTTGCCACACTCCGCCACCACTGTCAATCATTCCGAATATCGCTCTCTGAGTCCTCGCCTGCTCATGTGCTCGCTCGGTATGCTTCGACAGTAGGGCGCCGCTTGCTGCGCCCGGCCCCATCACCGCGCGATTCCAGTCGTCAAGAAGCCTGCCGGCCCTGCACTTGCATCACCATGAGCGTGATGTCGTCTTTTTGCGACCGCCCTGCTGAGTAGGCCGACAGCTCGTCAAGAACGCACCGAGTGATTTGTTTCGGCGTATTGCCGCGACAAGTGCGCAGCAGACTCTCCAGCCGCCGCTGCCCCCATTGTTCACGTTCGGAGTTGTCCGATTCTGTAATTCCATCGGTGTATGCGACCAGCACATCGCCGATTTGTAGTTGAAATGTTTTCGACCCAAATTGAGCGCCTTGAAAGAGCCCCACAGGTGTCCCCACCGCCTTCAAGTGAAACACCCCGCACTTTTTCCCTTTCCAGCGAAGCACCATCGGAGCATTGTGCCCCGCGTTCACGTATCTCAAGATGCGCGTGGCCGGGTCGTACTCTGCGTAAAAAAGCGACGCGTAAAGATGATCCGGTGAGGCCGCATACACCAACCGGTCCACGTTCGCGATGAGCTCGGAAAGATCGGAATGAGTGTGCAAGGCCTGCGCGCGCAGCGACGCCTGCAGGCTGGCCATCAGTAGCGCCGCGCCGATGCCTTTCCCAGACACATCACCAATCGCGATTCCCCAGCGGTCGTCCTGCAAGGACAGGAAATCGTAGTAATCGCCACCGATGCTCTGAGCCGGTTTGTAGAACGTCTCGCAGCACAGGCCCGGTATCGCCAGATTCTGCTGTGGGAAAAACGCTGCCTGCACGCCCTTCGCGTGTTCTAGGTCGTTGCGTAGCGCTTTATGAACTGCCGAATCCGATTTCCTGAGAAACTCTACGAAGGTCTCCACGTGATTGCGCAACAGCGCACCAGCTTCCCTTCCTTGTCCTCGCTCAAGAGCCTCTATGATCGGCTGGTGAGACTCGACCACATCCTGCAGGTTCTTCGTAACCTTTTCAATCGCGGCCCGTATGCGCAGATCACAAGCCAGCGTGTCCCACACGCGGATGAGAACGTCGTTTTGTGACGCTTGCAGAATCCCTCGATGGAATTTCACGTCGTGTTCCGCGTAGGAGTCGAGATCGAGCTTGCGCACGGCCGCGCGCATCGCGTCCAACTCGCCCCGTAGTACCGCAGTGTTGCCTTTCAGTGCAGGCGCTGCGCTTCGGCCGCTGATTTCTTCCAGGGCAGCCCGTATCTCGTACGCGTCTTGCATCTCTTTCGGATTCGGCGGGTGGACGGTCGCGGAAAACCTTCCAGACATCGTAACCATCCCAAGCGTCTGGAATTCGGAAAGAACGCTTAGTACAGACTCGCGGTCGAGGTCATACTCCGTCTCGATTTCAAACAGTTGAACGGATTCGCCGGCGCGATATCGCCCATTGAAAAGATCTCGTGCCAACCGCACTAACGCCAGTTTGCGCGGTCGTTCGATGCGAAATGCACCGGTACCCGTTTCGCTGTCACTGTGATTCAACAAAAGCATTTGCACGCTCCTGAAATATTTGCCCTGGGTATCGATGGAATGCCCCCGGCAAGTTATGAACAGAGTATGAGATGAAGGAAATTTACGTGTGACGTTCCCGTTCCGTTTCCGTGGAATCCTTGTATCGCCAAGGCCTAGGACCGCATCTTAGTCTTCATCGCATCGCATCGCTCGCCGTTGGCGTGGCGAGCGCAAATTTATGCCGTCACAATTTGTAACTTAGGGCCGGTAGCAGTCCGTGGTGCGTAGATAACATTAATCTTGTAAGGTCGTGCTTCCTTGGGGCGGGCGCAGAATGGGTCATAGAGAATGAAGTCGTTCCAGTCGTTCAGGCTTGACGCAGCAGACCATTGCCTCTGGCGTGGAGAAGAACGGGTAATAATCACCCCAAAGGCGTTTGATGTCCTTCGCCACTTGGTCGAAAATGCGGGGCGTTTGGTTACTCAAAACGAACTTCTTGAGGCCCTTTGGCCGGAGACCTACGTAAACCAGGAAGTCCTCAGAAAATACATACTGGAAATCCGCAAAGTCCTCGGAGACCAGCACAAAAATCCCGCGTTCATTGAAACGGTGACCAAGCGCGGATACCGTTTCATTGCTCCCGTGACAGATGACAGCGCGACCGAGCTCCCGGACTTGTCTTCGCCAAGTGCAAGGGAAAAAAAGGCGAGAGACGAAACGGCCACGCCAGAGCGGGAAAGCTTCTCTAGTAAGGGGAGGACATGGAAGCTGGCGATTATACCGGCGTTGGTGCTGGTCGTCGCGGTGACTTGTATGATTGGGCTTATTTGGCTTACGCGAAGCAGGTTGCACGCCTCGTCATTCAAAAATAACTCCATCGCAGTACTACCTTTTACCGATATGAGTCCAGGCAAAGACCAGGAGTATTTTGCTGACGGGCTATCCGAGCAACTGATCAACGACCTCGCGAAAGTCTCGGGGCTCAAAGTCGTCGCACGATCCTCGGCGTTTCAGTTTAAGGGTAAGAGCGAAGACCTTCGCACTGTGGGTCATGAGCTCGGAGTTGCCAACATCCTCGAAGGAAGCGTGCGCAAGGAAGGCAACCACGTGCGCATTACCGCATCGCTCATCAAAGCTGACGACGGTTTTCAACTTTGGTCGGAAACCTACGACCGCGACGTTGATCACATTTTCGAAGCGCAGGACGACATTGCGCGGGACGTAACCTCGACCTTGCAAATCAGGCTGTTGAAGCCCGCAGGATCCGGGATTTCAGCGCGTTCGCCCAGCACGAATCCCGAAGCCTATCAAGCCTATCTGCAAGGGCAATACTTCATTGCTCGCGGACAAGATAAAGAAGATCTCGATAAGGCCCTTTCCTATGCCGATCAAGCGATCAAGTGGGATGCCAGCTTTGCGCCAGCCTGGGCGCAGCGCTCGCAAGTGCTGCAAACCATGGCTTCGGTCGCGCTCATCGAGAACAAGGATGGATTTCGGCGCGCGCACGAGAGCGCAACGAAAGCGATTGCGCTTGATCCCAACCTCGCCACGGGTTACTTGGCCCTCGGGTTGATCCAGATTAACCACGACTGGGACTGGGATGGCGCGAATGCTTCTTTGAAAAAAGCTGGAACACTGGAGCCGGGCAACGCCGACGGGTTGTGCTATCGCGCTTACTTGGCAAGATACCTCGGGCACGGGGACGAGGCGATCGATCTCTACAAGCAGGCGATTGCTCTCGACCCCCTGAGGGCCAATTTTCACTTGGCGCTGGGCTATGAGCTGTTTTTTGTGGGCCGAAACGAGGAAGCCCTCGCCGAGCTACAAAGAGCCGAAGAATTGAATACTCAAATTTCCTCGCTTCACCTCACGCGCGCCAAAATTCTGATGTCCCAGGGCCACCCGCAAGAAGCCCTCGCTGAGATGGAGAAGGAAACCGGCGAGTGGGAGAAGTTCTCCGGCGAGACGATGGCTCACCATCTACTCCGACAGCGGAAGGAGTCTGACGCAGCTCTGAAAAAACTGATTGCCACGCATCAAAACGACTGCGCGTACCAAATTGCCGAGGCCTACGCCTATCGCGAAGAGAACAACGAAGCATTTCACTGGCTCGACCGCGCCGTGCGACAACGCGACGCGGGCGCTCCAGAATTGAAAAGGAGCCCGCTGATGATAAACCTCCGCCAAGACCCCCGCTACGCTGGGCTACTAAAACAAATGCACCTCGCCGACTAGCAGCCCGGAGATCAATCAGATTTTTATTCCTACGTTAGCGCCAATCTGCAATTCGAGGCCGCTGACTGCGGGGATGAGAATGTGATGAAGTCCGGCCTCGCTCCTTCAAGGAAACGAGGCCGGACCACCCTCGGGCGTGCCCATAACCCGATTCGAGTTCGACGAGCCTGTGCTATTCGTCTCGTCCGTTACCCTCTCGTCGAGCCGAATCGGCCTCTTGCGCCAGGTTACGCATCACTTGAAAAAACTCCTGGTTTTTCTGGCCGATGAAGAGCCCGTCGGCCATGAGGCTGTTAAACGCGGCCATGGCGCCCGAATTCTCCGTAGAGCTCGGACGAATAATCGCGACGGGCGGGAAGTCTTTGTCGAGGAAGTGAGTCGGTTCGGGCATGATTAGGTTGGCCTGCAAGGTATTCCCCTTCAGGGATTCCGGGTTCGTCTCGCCTTGCGCTTGAGCCAGGTTCGTAAACGTAACCTTTGCACCTGTTCCGCCCGGTCCGTTGTCCGTATCCGAAAGTGGAAGCGCATTGCCTGCCTTGTCCTGCCAAGTTTGAAAGTGCATCGTCTCGCTGGGCCCGATGCTCAGCAAAACTCGCAAGACTTCCACGTTGCTCACTTGTTGAGCAAGCGTCGGGTAGAGGCTCGTGCCGCCCTGCTCGATAAACGCAAAGTGGAAACCGGCCGTGAACGCGATCGCTTGCAAGTGAGTCGTTATGCTTTTCGTGTTGTCGCTGCTCAGAGAACTTCCCGCCGTGTCCGCATCCGTTCGAGGAATCGCTGTGTGCCGCCCGACGCCCAGGCTCGGCACCGCTTGCACGAACGGCGCGCCGCGATCGACATCGGGGTTCGTTATGCTGCGGTACCGCGACCAATAGCTGGTGTCCACGGTGAGTTGCGTCAGGTTTGTCAGCCGCAGCTTCTTGCTGGATCCTTGCGCGGTGCTGCCCGGGATCGTCGCAAACGGGCTGAGGTCCACCGCCTCCGCGCCCTTCGATTCCAGGTACGCTTTCAGGAAAGCCACGTGACTGATTTCGTCGTCGGTGTTGTCGGTGATGTATTGCGCCATGTCGCCGTCGAGGATCTGCAGGGCGCCAACATAAAGCGGATTCCCTCCGTTGGCTCCCGGAATGGTGCTGTCCTGCACTCCTCCCAGTTCCGCGTATTGTAGCCAGAGGTCGGTTTCGATTTGTTCTACGGCATTGAGGAACCGCAGAATGGCAATGTCGCCCTTTGATGGTCTGCTGGAATTATCCTGCGGGAATGCAAATGCCTTGCCGCCGATGAATCCCGCGCCGATCGTCGCAGCGCCCCCCGCCAGCACTCCCTTTTTCAGGAATGACCGGCGATTTACTGGACGAGCAGTCACACGCTTTTCTTTCTCCATTACACCCTCCTGTGTATTGAGAAGCACACCGCAAGCCGCTACGGTACGCATCACCGCCAGGCCGCTTGTCACAAAGAAGTCAAACAAATGTCCCGTTCTCGTAGCCATTTTGTGAATTGGCCCAGTACAATTCATGCCTTTTCCGATCCGTCATCCTGAGCGCAGCGAAGGATCTCTCTTGGCGTCTATGCTTTGGGAACAGTACTCGTGTGCCGCTGTCAAATGGGGGGTTGGAGCCCAGCTCTGCAAGAATTTCGCGCCCGTTCGTTCCAACAGAAAGCGCCACGAGCACTGCTAAAGGAGATGACACATGCAAATGACAGACGCTGATTACAAAGGCTTAGTCGGTCGCGTGACGAAACTCGAAAGGCAGAATCGCCTATGGAAAACGGCGGGGCTGCTAATACTTCTGGCCACGTTCCTCTCGTTAACAACGGCTAACGTCACAGCCCAGCTCGACCCGGGCGTCAAGGCAACGAAAACGACCGTGGAAGCTCAGGCCTTCATTCTTAAAGACTCCGCAGGCGCTATGCGCGGCAAAATGACCGTCGATGGCGATCGTCATCCGTTGCTCGAGTTCTATGACCTGGACGGAAACGTAATCTGGTCAACGGACACCCGCGCAATCCCCACAAAATAGCCCGACTTTCAATTCTCGCAAGCGAGCTGAGCGTGATTTCCCTGAACGAAGAATCGTTCGCGCTCTTTCCGCCACGCACCTTTAGCCACTTCACATCCCAGCAGCGGAGGCGCGGCACGTGTCCCTCGCTTCCCTTCACGATCCAGCGCCAAAGACCGCAGCATCTTGCGCCCTGCTTCTTGTCTTCGCCATTTCTTCGCCATCACTTTTTCATCGCCCCGCCGCAATCACCCGATTGCAACTTGGGCGCATATCTCAGATAATCGGGCCATTCATGGGAGGTTCCAGTGGCCGCGACATGGAAAGGTTTCCTAACGTTCGGGATGATTTCGATCCCCATTGAACTATCCCCGGCAGCGCGCTCCGAGCGCATCAGCTTCAATCAGATTCACTCCGTCTGCCACTCGCGCATCAAGCAGCCGCTCTACTGTCCAACCTGCGAAAAATTCGTTGATCGCGCGGAGATCGAAAAGGGCTACGAATACGAAAAGGATCAGTACCTGCTGTTCTCCAAGGAAGAATTGGACGAGATCGAACCCGAATCAGCGGAGACGATGGAGATTCTGAGCTTCGTGAAGGCTGAAGAAATCGATCCCGTTTATTTCGACGCGTCCTACTACGCCAAACCCGCGGACGCGGGCGTGCGCGCTTATCACCTGTTGCTCGATGCCATGCGCAAAACCGGCTATGCCGGAGTCGCCAAAGTCACCATGCATGGCCGCGAAAATATCGTAATCATTCGCGCCCGCGAGACTGGACTCACGCTTCACACCATGTTTTACAACAATGAGATTCGCGCCGTCTCGGACGTGTCCGCGCCGGCAAAAGCGGAACTGAAAGAGGCGGAGTCCAAGCTGGCCATGCAGCTCATCGAAAGCCTGGCGGCTCCCTTCGAGCCATCGCAATATTCCGACGCCTATCAGCAAGCGCTCGAAAAGCTCATCGAAGCGAAAGCTCGCGGCCAGAAACTCACAGTAGCCCCGCACGCCAAGCGCGCCCCGGTTGTGGACTTGATGACCGCGCTCAAAGAAAGCCTGAAGACGAAAGAAACAACGCAGAAAAAGACTCTGCTCCGCGCAGTCCCAAAACAACCCGAAAAAGAAAAGAAATCCCGCAAAGCCGGCTAGTCCGCGCTCTCTCTGTTCGAATAACCGCAAAAAAATGACGATTAGAACGGCTGGAAATGGCGTTTTTGTTGTTTTTTGGTGATTTCTAACCACACCCTGTGACGATTAGAAGTGCCGTATCCCGCCTGCCGGCGAGGCAGGTTCGTGGCATGCGAAGTGCGTGAAAGTTGGCGATTGAGGCGAGGCGCGGTTGTTTGTTTCCCTTCGGCTGCTTTCTTCCGAGCTTGCTTGCGGCAGGCAGGCCTTGGTCGGCAGCGCTACCAAGGTTGCTTGGAAGAAGGAGCCGGATTTTTAGGGGGACAGCATGATGAAGAGGCAGATTACGAACAAGACGGTAGACCATGCAAGGAGCCACCACCGAGCGGCCCTCTTACCCGCGAGGATGCTTACAATGGCTATTACGAACGATCGGTATACGAAGCGAGCCCATCTCGCAAACAGAGCATAATCCGTCCCGATACGAGTCCACGAGAGAGCAAAGAGAAGAAACTGTGCAGCAACAGCCAAGAAGCCAAGGCTGAAGATCACCCACCTCCAGCCGGGAACCGCTACCGATTGTCCTTTTCTAAGCCGTACACTGAAGGCCAGGGCGAAAGCCATCAGGCCAGCGACGACGATACCTATAAAGATCAGCTGAGTGAGTTGCATCGCTGCCTGGGATCTCGAAACAGACACCCTGACTCGTGCCGTTTATCAGGAGTCCAGGCTCTCTCATTGGTGTACACCACGTGAGACTTCCGATAGCGGCTATATCGCGGCGGGCGGCACACCCTTTCGCTCAATCTACTTCCAAATTCCTGTCACGTTTTCTTAAGGAATCGCGGAAAGGGATGATACCACTGCGGCCGTTGACGGCGAAGCTGATCGGTCTTTCCGGTTCGCCGTTGCTGCTGCGGCGTTCTCAGATCAAGTGTTGCAGATACTGGAAACTGATTCGCAGGCTTTGCATTGGCGGGAGGTCACCCGAGTCGCGCTCTACGTAGAAATGTTTTACGCCGTTCTTTTCTGCTGCTGCGAGGATAGGTTTCCAGTTGATTGTGCCGGAGCCAACTTCCGTGAAGTGCTCCGCGGCGGCGTCTTTCACCTGCGACGTGGGGAATCCCGGCTTACGATCTTTCAAGTGCAGCAGCTGGATGCGGTTGCCGTAGCGCTCGAACATTCGCAGGGGATCCTCGCCGGCCTGAGCCATCCAGTAACAGTCCATCTCCAGGCAAACCAGCTTCGGATCGGCGATCTTCGTCATGGTTTCGAAGCCGGTGGTATCGCCAAAACGCCGAAATTCGTAATTGTGATTGTGAAAACCGAGCTGCATTCCCGCCTGACGCACCTTCTCGCCCCAGATGTTCAGCTGATCGGCCGCGCGCTTGAAGCCGTCCAGCGTGTACCACATATTTTCTGGAAGCATGGGACAGACCATGTAGTCGACGCCGAGAGTGTTCGCATATTCAATCTTGGATTCGAGACCGTCGTAATCGAAATGTCCGCTGGGAACGCGCAGACCGTGATCGGCGATCAGGCGTCGCAATTCCATGGCCGGGTGAGTGTAAACGTTCCAGTAGGTTTCCACTTCCTGATAGCCGATTTTGTGAATGGCTTCGAGAACGGTGGGAAGATCGCGCTCTGTTTCATTACGCACGGTGTACAACTGCGCGCCGAGAGGACGATGCGTTGCCGCGCCCGCAAATTTGTTCGCGGCGAATCCAGTCACAGCCGCAATCGAAACTTTCAGAAATTCACGACGATCGTACATGTGCGGGTGGTTGGCTCCCGATCGAGGTTTTCGCAAACAGCGCGACGAGGTTTCACTTCGCCGGCAGCAGCTCGTAACTTACGAAAGCCAATTGCTTGCCGTCCGGCGACCATGAGGGGACGTTGATGGTCCCTTGCCCCCCGAACAATTTTGCCAGAACGCTGATTTTCTTGTCGCCGAGCGACATGAGACGCAGCGTGACGTCCTTGTTTTCGGGATGCCCCGTGACGCTCTTATCGTACGAGAGAATCACCATCCATTTTCCATCCGGCGAAATGTGCGGGAACCAATTATTCAATTCGTCCGACGTGATCTGCACTTGCTCGCTGCCGTCCGGGCGCATGCGCCAGATTTGCATCATGCCGGTACGCTCGGAGTTGAAGTAAATGTATTTCCCGTCGGGAGAATATTCCGGGCCGTCGTCGAGGCCTTTTGCGGTCGTCAGCCGCGCCTCGTCGCCGCCCGTGATCGGAATACTGTAGATGTCGAACTCACCGCCGCGCGCGCCGACGAACGCGAGCGTGGCGCCGTCGGGCGACCAGCCGTGCCAATACGACGGGAAATTCTGGGTGATGCGCCGGGGCGTGCCGCCACCAATCGGCACGATGTAAACAACGGACAGATGGGGCTCTTGAGATTGATCGCTGATCGCGAGCGACGTGGAATCGGGCGAGATTCCGTGATCGTTGTTGCACTGAATCGCGAATCCGGTGTCAATCATCTGCGGAGTTCCGCCGCCGACCGGCAGGCGATAGATCCGCCCTTTCTGGTTGAAGAGGAACGAGCTGCCGTCGTGCATCCAGTTGGGCGCCTCGAAGCGTTCGTGCGCGACGTACACTACGTGCCGATCCATCGATGCGATATTGATCGTCTCCAGCGAACTGTAGAGAGTTTGCTGCGCGCTTGCAGGTTGCGTGAGTACTTCGAACTTCACATTCGCGAACGTTGCCTTTGCGACGGCGTCCTTGTCGTGTGCGCAGACTCCTATGCCCACATAAAATGGCCCATGAAACGCGATGCGCATGGATGCTCCAGACGGATGAAGCTCGCCACCGTCTGCAGCCAGCATCACATACACGTAGTCTCCGCGCTTTTCGATACGCAGGCGCTGGGGCGCGGAAACATTTGATTGAACCTCGTGTGTGGCCTGGCCCTTTCCATCGCGATACTGCAGCGAGGTCAGTCCATCGCCGTGCAACGCCACGTCCGCATACACGGAATCCGCGTCAAGATCCTGCCGCAGCATCAAGACCGCCTTGCGATGTTCATTGCCGCCGTTGCCGAGAAACGAAATATCGGCCGTCAGCGCAACATCACCCGAAGCTTGCTTCCAAGCGAACTGGAAAGCGTCCGCGGTTAACCACATGTTCTCGCCGCTACCGCTGACGGTGTAGGTTCTCGCCGACGCGTTGTGCTCGACGGAGCCCGCGTGAAGGACTGTGCCGATATCCTGGTGACTCTCAAATATGCCGACGCGCGCTGTCGCGTTTTGCCCGCCCGATTTCACTCGCGCAATAGGGACACGCGGAACAGTACACGCCAACACGACAAGCCAGGCAACGCGTTTCGTGTTCATCGAGCGATCTCCGTTCGGTTCAATACACATTGTAGGGCCGGGATGCGGCGGATGCAGGATACTCGATTTCAATCTAACGAGTCTCCTCAGCCGCCAAGACCGAGCAATGGCTGCTGTGTCGGCCGGGCACAAATGCGGTCTCACTAGGCTCCTTCCCGGTACTGTGAGAGGTGGTACCGTTCCCATTCGTCCTCGATTTGCGCTATGATGACGCGCCTCGTGGCGGATGAATGAGCTACGACTTCGGCCCTGGAGGCGTTCGTGCCCAGGAAAGCAACCAGTCCGCCGACAATCGAAGACGTTGCCCGGGAATGCGGAGTCGGCAAGATGACCGTTTCCCGGGTTATCAACGGGGGAAATCTAGTAAGCGCTCCCACGGCAGCGCGCGTTCGAGCAGCGATTCGAAAACTTGGCTACGAACCGAACGAGGCAGCGCGCGTTCTAAAGGGTCGCTCCTCCCATACAATCGGTCTGATTATTCCCGATCTAGCCGACGCGTTCTTCTCGACGTGTGCGCACGCCGTACAGCAATTCGCCGCGAAGCACCATTATCTGACATTGCTGTTAGCGTCCGAGCGCGATCGCGATAGCGAGGCCAGAGAGTTGGCCATGATGAAGTCGCGGAACATTGCCGGCATCCTTCTTGTGCCTTCCAGCCCCGGCAGTGTCAAGCAATTGCAAGAGGTGCGTGCGAGAGGACTTCCTGTGGTGATGCTGGACCGCACTTTTCCTGGCTTGGATGCAGGGGAAGTGATGGTGGAGAACGAACAAGGTGCACGAAAGGCCGTGAACCACCTTGTGGAACACGGACATCGCAGCATTCTCTGCGTGGGATACGACAGCGAGTTCAACTCCATCGGCCTGCGAATCGAGGGTTATGAAAAGGCGATGACGGAGGCGGGATTGTCTCCCGAATTCATCGTGGGGGATGAACCAATGGCCACGATCCCCAAGCTTCTGAAACAACTGCGCTCTTCCAATCCGCCGACAGCACTCTTCACACTGAATAACGTTATCACCCTGAACGTCCTGCAAGCGCTGCAACGAGAGAACATCCGCGTGCCCGACCAAGTTGCCATCATTGGATTTGACGATTTCGAATCAGCAGCCTTGCTGAGCGTTCCGTTCACCGCCGTTCGCCAACCAGCTGCGGAGGTTGGTAGAACCGCCACTCGTATGTTGCTGGATTGGATTCGTTCGCGGAGTCCGGATTTGCCCGCAGTGAACCAGCGGATACTGCTCCCTACCGAACTTGTCATTCGCCGCTCGTGCGGATGCGCGATGATCCGCAGAACGCGGGACTAACTGGTCCAACTTAAGCGCCAGACATTTCGACGGGAGCGATAACGTGAGCTGTTTGGAAAGAGGCGCCGTCTTTTTTTTCGCGGGCCGCGTGTCATGGTACCGTTAACAATGCGCGCTGCCAGCGTGCTCGATCCGCAGCCCAAGAGAATAGTCTTGCGGCCTGGGCCACGAAACTCGTGGACCTGCGAGTTCAGTGGCCCAAGTGTCTCGTGGGGATTTTTCGAGTGTTGCGGCAGGTCCTTGTTCAGCGCAACATTCCGAGCAGATACAACACCAGGACGATGACCAGGACCGTACCTACGATTCCGAGTCCACCTCCAGTGCCCCAGCGAGAATAGCCGTAGTATCCACCACCTCCGGCAAACAAGAGCACCAGCAAGATAATCAGTAACAACATCAGGGATCTCCTTTCGCGCCGGGCGTGCTTGCGTTTCTTATGAACGAAGTCTCAGCATTCATACTAAGGATTTGCGGTCCGAGTCTTCGCGGTGTGCGCCGAAGATTCACCAGTCGAGGAGACATCTTCGGCTCCCGTTCTCTTCATGATTTCCTTAGCGCTTTTGATTTCGTCGGAAGTATCGCAGTGCACGGAAAGCAGAATGCCTCCTTTTTGCAGCCGCCCTTCGTAGCGTTTTGCTTCGTACTCGGGAATACCCATGCCGATGAGTGCGCCGGTAAATCCGCCAACTGCTCCTCCCACGCCGAGACCTGCGAGTGCCGACACGATCGGCCCAGCGGCGATGAGCGGACCTACGCCGGGGATCGCGAGCGCTCCAATACCAGCCAGCAAACCGAGAGCGCCTCCCACCACTGCTCCCGAGCCCGCACCGGCTGCCGCACCTTCAGGAGCTTTTGTGGCTTTTTCGGTTCCGATGGGCCGGTTGCCGAGGTTGTCCGGGAGCAGGGCCGAAATATCGGAAGGAGAAAATCCCGACTTTATCAACTCGTCCGTGGCCGTGTCAGCCGCCGACAAGATGGTGTAAATCCCGAACACTGCAGTCTTTTTATTTTCCATTTGAGTCTCCCGTTGCTTGAGTTTGAGGGTTAACGCGCCGTTACTGTTGTTTCGGAGCAGCGACAGTCAATTCATCGGTGACGTTGTCCGCGCCGGCAATCGATGCGGCCTTCGCAGCGATCTCATTCTTTTCATCTTCGGAACGGACCGGGCCCTTGAGCGTGACCTTTCCGTCTCGGGTGATGACCTTGATGTTGTGGGCGTAGGTAGAAAGTGATTTGTCCTTCATGAGCGCACTGCGAATCTGCTTGGTGGTTTCGCGATCGGCTGGATTCATCTTCTGCTGCTCCGCAGTCATCGCGCCCTTATTGGCATCCCCTTGATTCGTCTTGGTGTTGTCGGGTGGCGGCTGTTGGTCCTGCTGAAAGGGACTCGCCAACAGCGAGCCGGCAAACAGCAAAGATGCCCCAGCAGCCAGCAAATATTTTCTGATCTTCATCACGGCCTCCTTCTGATTGCAATGAACGACGGATCCCAGGCTCCTAGCACCTTGAGTCCATTTCCGCGCCGTTCCGGCATTTCAAATTCAGCGCTCGAATGCGTCGAATCTCGCGTCTAAATCGCCGCTTTTAGTTCGTGGCGCAAGAACTAAAAAAAACACTCGAGCCTACTGCGGGTATTTCTTACGGCGGGACAGCTTTCGCTTTTGAATATGAGGCTAGATCGCGCGAGGCACCATACGGAGAAACGAGTACCGGTGCATAAGGAAACCTGTAGTAGCCCAGAGGATTAGCCGTGCGGTACGAGATTTGATGGATATTTGCCAGGATTCGGCGGCTATGGTAGGGCAAAACACATTGCATCGAAATCCATGCAGCGAGATTCTAATCCGTGTGCTGGACAAAGGAGTGCTCATATGAATATGACGGGTCAAGCCCCCATCAGTTTGGCGCCGCCCTTCACTCGCGAAACGGCCGTGCAGAAAGTGCGCAAAGCCGAAGACAGCTGGAATTCGCGCGATCCGCAACGCGTAGCTCTCGCTTACACAATGGATAGCCGATGGCGCAACCGCGCCGAATTCATTAATGGAAGGGAAGAGATCATTCAATTTCTGACGCGCAAGTGGAACCGGGAGCTCGACTATCGTCTTATCAAGGAGCTCTGGGCTTTCGATGGCGCCAGGATTGCGGTGCGATTCGCCTACGAGTGGCACGATGATTCCGGCCAATGGTATCGGTCTTACGGCAATGAGAACTGGGAGTTCGACGCGCAGGGCATCATGCATCACCGGTATGCGTCTATCAACGATCTCCCGATTCAGGAGTCGCAGCGTCTTTACCACTGGCCGCTGGGGCCACGGCCGCAGGACCATCCGGGACTTAGTCAACTTGGACTTTAAGGCCAGGTCATCTCCCCATCGCGAGGCCTGTCGCAAAGCGAATCGGCGAAGCGCGGGCTTGAGTCGGATGTCCCTCGCGCGGCGTTTTTAAATCGCAAGAAGCCGTGCAAAAAAGGATCGGTACCTTCGCAGCGCGACGCGAAAATCTTCAGTCGAAATGTTCTCGCTGCGGTCCCATTGTTGCTCGAGTTTTTGGCGTTCGCCGGCGAAGATTTCGGCTAGGCGCTTCATCGTCTGAGAGACCAGCGCGTCAGCCTCTTCCACGGCCCTGCGTGGTTCGTCAACGAATCCCACTTGAATGCTATCCCAGCGGGCGCGTAGCTCACTTGACTCGTTCGACGCGAATAAGGCGGCCTTTTCCTCCTCCGGCGCTCGCGCAACCGCGGTGCCGGTTGCGGGGCCGCTCGTGACGCTGGAGGACCGAGGCTCTGTGGGTGGCGGAGTGACTATGGCGTCCGACTCGGTTTCGGTTCTGTCCGTTCGCTCAGCGGATTGGTCAGTTGTGCGCGGATCAGTTGTGTTCGGGTCAACAATTCTTGCCTGATTGGCGATGAGGCGCGGGTCTTTACGAAAGTATTCAATCATGAACGTTCCCCTTTTGTTCAGTATTCAAGAAAACTGGGTTTCCTGGCCGGTCCAGTACAGTGAGCCGGCGCAGTTAGCTGCGACCAACGGCGCGTGCACGCATCGGCACGGCCTCTTCTTCCATCAATTCATCAAATAAGGTGCGGTAATGAACCATGCCTCTTCGCAGATCTTCCGTGCTGGCTTGGCGTTGGGAGTGGCGGAGTGCGACTTCGTGTCCGGCCCGGTAATGCTCAACTACCGCCGCGTGGTCCACGGAGATTTCCGCTGCGCGGTGCTCGAAATCGGTTGCAGGATAACCGCGAGCAGACATGACCGCGCCTAGAAGCTTATCCGCTTCCAAAAACGCACGAGCGGGATCGTCCACGAACATCGCTTGAATCGCTCGCCAGGACTGCTGGAATCGTTCGCGATCAACGCCGGTCAGCGGCCGAAGGGGGTAATGCTTGACGCGTTTTTCGATTCTCTCGAGCTCTGCTTCGGCCTTGAGCCTGTTTCCGGTTTCCGCGACAGCCCGGTCGTATTCCGGGCCGAATTGAGCGCGGAGTTTCCTGGTGCGGTTTCGCAAAACAATCACAACGATAGCAGCTATCAGGGCGATTACAATCACCGCAATCACTGCAATTTGTGCCGATGTCATGCGAGTAGCCTCTGAATACTAGAGGTACCGAAATTGCAAGCCCGCAGGAATCGGGGATCATCTGTAAAGCCAGAACAATAAAACCTGTAGGCGGTTGACCGTTGCAATGGGGAAGTTAGTCGTGGCTTTTGATCCAACTTCCGATCTTCATGCCTCGATTAAACGTCTCGATGCGCGGCGCGGAAATTTGAGGAATGGCGCGCCCAGGGACACGATCTTAGAACCTTTTTTGGTCGAGTTTGTGTCGAGTTTGCCTCAGTTTGCCTGTCCCAAGGAGTGGAGCACCTAAAGCGTGCTCCGATTGGGTCCTCATTGACTGGCAACTTGTGTCGAGCGTACCAATGCACGGAATATAGGTGAGAACGCGAAAGCTTGCTGATGTCGTGTTAACCAAGCGGGCTACATAGGCGCTGGCGAGAGTTGCCGGTGAAATCAGAACAGTTGATTACCATGGGGGAAAAAAACACTACGACAAGGGGAGAACGCAACCGAGGCAAAACGCAAAAGTAGTGAAGTAGATGAATACACAGCAAGGTGTCCAAAAGAGGCGCAAGGCGATCTCGCGAAGATCAGGGCGGCCATGCGCGCGGCAGTGTCTGGTGCCATTGAACGCATCAACTATTTCCAAGTGCCCGGATATTCCAATCCAGGAGATGTACCCTTCAGTTTGGCTACGTAAGTGTTGTGGGCGCTTCAATGAACGAGCTCTACCACACGCTGGCCAGACTCCGCAGCCCTTGCAGATAGTCCTCTTTCTCGACCTGTCTTTCGGCACCGAATCCCGGAAAGGATTGTCATCATTTGCCCCACCGGAACTCCGGCGATTTCAGCAGCTTTACCCAGAGAAGCCTCTCCGTTTCTATATCTCTACGGCGAGCAAAACTCTGCCGCGCGAAACCAGATCTCGCACCGCTTTGGACAGATCACTACGCTCTTCCTTTCTGATCTCGTTGAGGAATTCATAATTATCGCGGTCCATGCGGATACTCATCGTCTTGGTCATTTTTGTGCCTCCAACTTCGACCGGGCTGGACCGATGAGCGGCCTGAGACATAGGTAAAACAAGTGGCGCGCCCGGAGAGGTTCGAACTCCCGACCCTCTGGTTCGAAGGAGTGGCGGGTAAAATCTAAGTCGTGTCTTCGCTGTCGCATCCCGGGCCGCCGCTTTCCTTCATGCGCTCCAACCCTGTTCCAAGACATCGAAGGAATTTCTAGTCTTCGCCAGCCGTCACATTCAACCGCCCGCTGCCATGGTCCTAGCGCTGAATTGCACTGCGCTGACACTAAGCGCACCAAATAAAAAACGACCCCGCCGCTCGTGAGAGCAACGGGGTCTTGGTTTTCGCGCCGGTCAAGGCGCGATGGCGGCAGATACCTTCTGCGGCTCACTCTCCATAAGTGGAGTCGGCGGGCCTACCAAGTGCGCTCTTACAAAGCGCGTACGAGCCAAACGACCAAACATATAATCACCAGAGTTCCTATCAAGCCGTATCCCAACATTTTAACCTCCTTTGAATTCAAGATTCTCGGATTGAGAGTCTCGACAAACCACTTTGCATCACTGGACTATCTCAAATGACGTCGGACCATTCCTGGGATTGCCTTGCCACGATGCCCTTTTCCTGCGATTGAATGAAATATTCTCCGGGAGAAATTAGGGCAAAGCGAGCCATCCTCACTTTAGCTTCGCTCAAACCTACGACTGTCGCTATTCGCAGAGCGCCCCCATGACGTACTTTGAAAATGTCGAATGTGTAATCCATAGTGGCCTCCTCGAATCGACGTCTCGCGCGGAGACGCTAATCGCGCTAACGTGCATTTCCAATTCCATGGCTCTAATGAAGAGGCTAGCCCAGCGCAATCAGTCGGTTGAAGTTCTGGAGCATTACCTTGAACTCCGAGCGGACGCAGGAAATGAGGTAATTTTTTCAGTCGAGATTGCGATTTGTCGTACACGGGATACTTGTTCAAAGTTACTGTGAACACCTTATCCGCAGTCCTAAACGCATGACGCGTTGTTGCGCTTCACTCATTACGGATTATTTAACCCAGGCTCGTGCGGCTTATCCTTCGAAACGAAATCCACGAAAACATGATGATGGCCGCTGACGGTGCCTTCGAACACCATGACCGTGTCGCCGTTCTTGAGCGCCCAGTTCGCCTCCTCGCAATGCCATGCTGCGCCGATTCCGTTCTGAAAGTTGACCGTGTCCGCTTTCGTCGGCCCTCCATACTTCTGCGTGAGCATCGACTGTTGACCCTCGAACGATGTTTCGTCCTGCTTCCAAACAATGCTTACCTCGCAAACCTTGCCGGCGTGAAACTTGACCGTGACGTCCGCCATTCCTGGTTTCAGATTCTCTTTCGGAAGCTTGAATTCCCCGTCCTTACCCGCGCGAAACTCGGCGAAGGCTCTGCACATGACCAGCGTCGCGCGTAGCTCGTCACCGACGTAATGATTCGGGTCTTTTAGAGACCACTTCGGGATGCTCGCAGCGTACTGCGCTTCGGCCTGAGGACAAGAAGCGTCCAACTTTTTCTGCGCGTCGGGCGGGACCATTTCGTTGTACGTCTCGCCAAGTTCATACTCGCCGACTTTCGTACGTTCGGTCTGATGGGCGTCCTGAGCTAAACCATCACAGGACAGGCACACAAAGACAAGCACACCAATCCCGAGCAATCCAGTCCGCCTCGGTCTCATCTTCGTTCTCCATCCACCCAAGTATCCGGAGGCAAACAGCACGGGCGTACCTGTACCAATGGGCAGGCACCATCGAAGAGTTACCAACTGCCGAGAGGCCGGAAAACCCGTGTACCACAATCGCGTCCCGTGTAGCTTTCCGTAGTAAACTGGCTATCGTTTGTGGCAAACACAGCCCGAGATTCGCGAACCCCGAGTTTGGTAGGCATCCGACAGAAGTTACGTCTCTGCTTAGTTCTTCTGATGATGTCTGCTGTCTTCTTCGCCTTGGGTTATTGGACCCGAGTCCTACGCGAAGGAGCCGGCCGGTACGACTTCCGTGGTCGTCCGGAGACGCCGGCCAACGCCTCGCGAAGCGGTAATCAACCAGAAGCGGCAGCTCCGAAGGACAAGTCTACCCACACGTCGTCGCAAGGAGCGTCACTCATTCCGCCTGGCGGCATCCTATTGCAGGTAGCAGCTTCGGCGCGTGAAAGTGATGCCCTTGCGCTGGCTGGCGTGCTCCGGCAGAAAGGGTTTGCCGTTCTCATCCTGGAACCTACTGCGGACAACTTCTATCGTGTCGAAGTGGGACCGTACGCTGACAGCCAATCCGTGCGTCAGGCCAAGCTGGCGCTCAACCGCGAGGGCTTTCAGGTCATCGTGAGGCGCTACTGACCCTGCACTAAGTATCAGACACTCTCTAGATTCAGGAGAATCTGTCCGACAGGCACATGGCATACACCTACTTTCTGGGCCTGTCGAAGTGACCATTAGTGGTCGTCCTTTTTTTCGAAAGGATTTCAACGAGAGCAGTGACGGCGCGTCAATTTGGAAAACGTTTTTTGAAACAAGCGTCCATGGTGAAGTCCTAATTGTTAATTTCTGTGCCCATTCCAAGGCTGAGCTGGACCTACTCGTGCCGACAGTGGAATCACTTGCATTCGATGAATCCAACCCGAGTTCTTCGGGGCCCAGGACTGCGAAGCCATAGCTTGGTGGTACGCCAGGGCGCATGAGGTCTTTATGGAACAAATCAGGAAAATGGACCTGGTCTTGTCTCCTCAGCTACCATTTTTACTCCGAACGTCTTGGTCCAGCTTCACGGGAGATAGTTCCATTAGAAATTTGCAAAGCTTCTCGTACTCGGTTCCTCTTGGAGACCAGCGGTCTACAACGTGATAGGTACGATTTTTCGTGCCCTCCAAAACCCATCGGGTTCCATCCATCTGGTAGACGTTTTTGGCGTGTGTTTCTTCCGTCTTCATTGACCAAAAATCGGCTTTCTGCAATAGCGAGTCGAATTGCTGCAATTGGTCTGTGCTGACTGCTACCCTATCTTTGGCATAGATACTTTTGCCTGAATGGAACGTAACCAGTTTCCCTTCGAGCAGACCCGTCCCATCTCCACACAAAGTCAATCGGACAGACAGAGCCCGGCCATTCCAAGTTAGGAGGAGGAGTCGATATGCGGATGTGTCGTTAGCCTTGGCCGCTTCCAACAAAGAGGGTTCTCCCAGAGCGGTCAAAAAATAGGAGTACCAGTTTTCTTTGTTTGAACTCAGCTGACCATTCTCTTCAAAGACTCCAGTAGGAAAGTATTGTTGTCCGGATTGAGGTGACGTAGCCTTCTGCGGTTCGTTCTGCGCCTGAGACTTTGCGATTGCACACAACCCCAAAAAAGCAAAGGTGAATGACAGAATTGCGTAACGCATCGTAACTCCAAGACACGACCTGAATCGCTAACCTGATGGCATTTTATCGCAAACGTGTCAGAAACAATGCGTTAGCTGAGCTGATAAATGTTAGAGCTTTATCGGTCGCGCGTCCCGAGTTGACGGAACGGAAGGCCAGAACAATCCTGCTCACTTGGGCGGGCTGGACGGCAAGAAAACCTCCGGCCACGGGATACCTTGACTCCCTTTTTGGAACTAATCAGATTTGACCACACAGAACGAGCCGTCTTTTGGGTAGTCATGGAGCGGAATTAGCCAGCGGTGCAACAGTCGAACGATATCTAAAGAAAACAACGACCCCCAGGAGAAGAAATGCTTCGCTGAGAAAATAAGCGGTGGCAAAAGCGGCGTACTCCAAGCGGCCCATAAGTGAGACTGCTATCGCGGTTGCGAGTGCAATATTGCGGACTGGAAATAAGATGGCCAAGGTGATTGAGTCCGACCTCTTTAAACCCATAACCTGACCGACCGCCCAGCCAACGGCCATGGCTACGGCCATCAGGGATAGACTGCTTAGCCAAATCGCTTTCCAATCTGCTCTTAGCTGTGCGTGGCGGTTCGCAATGACGAACATACTAAGAACAAGAACTCCGCCCACACACAGCATGCGTAAACTCCGCGAAACTTTGCTGGCCAGCCCTGCCTGCAGGACACGGAATCCCATTCCCAGAACAATCGGTACGGCCACCAGGAGAATCAATCGACCGAGCAAGCGGAAAGGAGGGACTGATAATGCAAACTCGGCTCCCAACAGCCTGCTGTACATACCGAAAACCACAGACATCGAGGCCGCGGACAGGAGACATGAAACCGCGTTGACCGCCACCGACAAGGCCACATTTCCCTTAGCCATCAAGGTATAGAAGTTCGCGATATCTCCCACCGGGCACGCCGCCACTAGGAGGATTCCCACTTGTAGATACTCCGGGAGAGGAATTGTGCGGACAATGAGGACACCAATTGTCGGCGAAACTACCATCTGCCCGACCAAAGCTGCGAAAAAAGTACCCTTATTGCAAGCAAGTTCTTTGAAGTGACACGTTTCCAACTCCAGTCCGACGGAGAACATCAGGGCTAGGGTGAGCGCGAGAACTCCGAAATCAACGACAGTTTTCATTGCAGGGCGACCCGCACAGCACATGTTAAAGGTTGCGGGTACAAGGCAACAGAAATACCCCGAATAGATTCACGATGGGCCAAGAGATGAAATTCGGCATGAGCGAACAGCTGAATCAAGCGTGAACCAGTTTCGGTGTTGGGCGCGAGACCCTAACACAAAAGAATGTTCCGCCCTCGCGCCGATAAACGTAATCGTCAGAAGTAACAAGGGATGCCAAAAGGGGGAATCCGTAGTCTGACGGGTAAAGTCCTGGCAGCCGTAACCGGAAATCACTTAGTTAAGACGGCCAGTACGTCGCGACCCGTACGCGGAACGCGAATTTGTGACGCGGACAATCTCGGGGCGTCGTGGATTAAGCCGAATGAGTCTCGTCAGGGCGAGCTTGAGCGACAGACCAATTGCTATGTGAGGGGCTGGCCACAGTGAGGACATTGTTGCTGGGTCGCAGACGTTAATCGGTCAGGGGTGCCGCTCCCGGTTCGATGGGCGGTCACTTCCAACCGACAGCGCGGACATTGCGTGGGCTTCTCAAAACGACTCTTGAAGGCTGCTCTTTGTCCGCCGTAGAACACAAAGAAAAAATAGACAATCGCTGGCACTGCGAGTGCCAACAGAAACTTACCTGTTGGTCCAGCCTTATTGATGGGCGCATCGTCTGGCGTGCTGGATGCGCACCATACTCCAACCACTAGGCCAACAGCCGCAAGAATGCGCGCGTACTTGGGAAGCCAAAATCGTGTACGCGTCCAAAAAATGAAGAATCCTACGGCGCTGAGAGCCAGAAGCACAAAATGCAAAAACTGAAATCCTCTTAACAATTGTCCAAGCATAGCCTGCTTCGTAGTATCAGTTAAGCGTAGTCCCACGCGAACAACGAAATTGGACCAGGGTGCCGTAATCGGACAACTGGTTTTCCAGACGTACACGATTTAACCGAGGGATGGTGGTGCAAATTCTAGTGCGATGGGCCTCACGGGCACCATGCACTGAGCTGATTTTGAGGCCACAAATTAAGCGGCAGTCGGCAAATTACTTGATTCAGTCGAGGAACCTACTTTTTCTTTAATGCCAAGTTGCGGCACGCTAGGTTTTTTCATCCTGCTAGCTTCATTAACCAGACGGCAGACCGTCGCTCGGGAGACGTGGTATTTCTTTGCAACGCTGGTCAGCGACTTTCAGTTCATCAAGCACGTCCAAGAAATGCAGGACGTTCCGTGCGATGCGGTCAAACGCAGCAACGAGCACGATATCGAAGCGGTGACGCCGGGCATCTGCCAGCAGTTGGTCGAGACCAGGACGCTTCGCTTTGCTCCCAGAAATTATGTCGCGGTACTCATGCACAGTTTCATATCCGCGCTGTTTGGCCATTTCGCGGAGGTCGAGCAACTGTGTTTCCAAATGCTTGTCGCCAGTACTCACGCGTGCGTAAATAGCGGCTCGTTTCTTCATTTCAATTCCTTTTTCCTCGAAAGCAAGTAGGCGTCGATGGCGCGACGAACCAATTCTGCTATTGGTGCGCCGGTTTTCTCGGATAGCTTATGCAGCTTCTCCAGCTGCGGTTCCTTGAGGAATAGTGCCGCCCTTCTTATAGGCATATAGAATATCATACAGGCATATATATGTCCATAGCAGGAGCATCAGCAGGCCGCCCGCCGGTTTTGGGGACGAATATTACTGCGCGAATATTACTGCGCGTTGACTTGCCTCAGGCTGAGACCTAACATGTCCCGCCAAGAGCAGCTCCCTAGCCATGATTGGCCAAACCATCTCGCACTACCGCATCCTCGGGAAGCTCGGCGGGGGTGGAATGGGTGTGGTTTACGAAGCCGAGGATACCAATCTGGGCCGACATGTTGCCCTGAAGTTTCTTCCGCAGGAATTAGCCCAAGACCCCCAGGCGCTCGAACGTCTTCGACGCGAAGCCCGTGCCGCCTCCGCGTTGAATCATCCGAACATCTGTACGATTCACGAAATCGGCGAGGATAACGGCCAGACCTACATCGTGATGGAATTCCTGGACGGCAAGACCCTGAAGCATCAGATTGCCGGGCGACCGGTAGAATTGGAATTTCTCCTCGACCTCAGCATCGAAATTGCGGATGCGCTGGACGCCGCCCACACACAGGGCATCATCCATCGGGACATCAAACCCGCGAATATCTTCGTTACCAAGCGCGGCCACGCCAAAATTCTCGATTTTGGACTTGCCAAGCTCACTCCTGTGGCGACGGGTATCGGTGCTTCTGCAATGCCGACGGCTGCAGGCGAGGAACTACTCACCAGCCCCGGCACGGCAGTGGGCACCGTGGCTTACATGTCACCGGAGCAGGTGCGCGGTAAGGAACTGGATGCACGTACAGACCTTTTTTCCTTTGGCGTGGTGTTGTATGAGATGGCGACCGGCGCTCTCCCCTTTCGTGGGGACACATCGGGAATGATTACCGACGCAATTCTGCATAACACTCCGGTCGCTCCTGTACGGCTGAATCCGGATGTTCCGGCGAAGCTCGAAGACACCATCAACAAGGCGCTCGAAAAAGAGCGTGACCTCCGTTATCAGCACGCCTCGGAAATACGCACCGACCTGAAGCGCCTGCGGAGAGATACGGATTCGGGCCGAATTTCGTCATCAGGGAGCGGGGCGGTTCAGGAACTCAGTGCAGAGCCTCGAACTCGCCCGGCAGCGGCGGCTCAGCCCTCAGGGGAGCTTGCAAGGAAGCGATATGTCGTTTTGGCCGCTTGCATCGCACTCCTGGTAGCGGCCTTTGCGGCGTATCACTTTTGGCCCCGCTCGAACACTCCGAGCGGCCCCGCCAAAATCACAAAAATTAGCCACTGGAACAAGTCCATGGACTATGCTGCCCTCTCCCCGGACGGCCGCACGATTGCTTTCACTTCTCCTGTTGATGGCTACGACCAGGTTTTCGTCATGCTGACTTCAGGTGGCGAGCCTCTCCAACTCACGAAAGATGAGGGCAACAAGACCGTCCTCAATTTTTCTTCGGATGACACAGAAATCTACTTTCGCCTGACTCTTGGAAATCCGGAGATATGGACGATTCCAACCCTCGGCGGCACTTCCAAACGCATGGCCTCAGGCAGCACCGTCACCCCCTCTGCGGACGGCGAGTCCTTGTTCTTCGTGAAACCCGACGGACGTATCGTCCGTGCGCCAAAGTCCGGTTCGAGTGAGGAACTCGTCTACACTTTTCCGCCCACCGACTCATTCGTTGCTCACTTGAACGCCTACCCGGACGGAAAGAGCCTCCTCGTTACTTCAATCGGCAAGTCCCATATGACATCCTTCCAGCGGCTGGATTTGCCCACTCGCAACATTGAGAGTTTGGGCGAGCTCCAGGACACCTCTACACGCAGCTCTTGGGCCAGCCCAGGGAAAAGCCTTTACGTCAGCCACATTGACAATGGCATCGAAAATCTCTGGGAGCTCTTTCTTGTGGACCATTCGCTGAAGCAAATCACTTTCGGTCCCGGCCCCGACCGTGCCCCAATGTCCGACCCCAGTGGCAAGGGCATCTACTTTATCAATGGCAAAACCACAGGAACGCTGATACTTTACCGCGTCTCGTCCAGACAATTCTCGGACGTCGTCACCGAGGATGCTACTCAGCCCGATTTTTCGAATGACGGTCGCCAGCTCTCTTACATCACTTTCCCCGAACAGAACAAATCAGAATTGTGGATTTCTGACCTCGATGGCAACAATCGCCTGAAACTTGCATCCGGCGGACCCAACTTGGAAACCCTGGCCTGGTCCAACGACGCAAGCAAATACCTTTTTGTCGACAACGACCGTAATGACGGAAAGCTTTTTGTCATCGACGCCGATGGCACGCACCTTCACAAACTGCCCTGGCTCGGCAATTTTGTGGGCTTTGCGACCTGGGAGCCCGGCGACCAGTCCATCGTACTGGGCGGCCTCGACAAAAACGGTCGCGACGAAAAAAACTGGAGAATCTCCTTGAACGACACTCCAGCCGTTGCTTTATTTGACGGCTGCGGCATGGCCACTGACGTCTCTCCTGACCGCAAATTCTTCATTGCCACCTCTCTTTGGGGAGAACACCCAGGCATCTATCAATACTCCGTAGCGGACAAGAAATGCATGCCATTGAAGTTGGGCATAGCTACCTTCCTTGCCATGTACGCTGATGACGGCAAGTCCTTCCTTTATTCCCTCGCCTCTCGCGGCGAAACAACCATCTTCCGCCAGCCTTGGCGCAACGGCTCCGCCATTGGCCCCCCTGTGTCCGCCCTCAAACTCCCCTTCTCCCTTCGCGAGGACTATAGTGGCAACGCCTTTGCGGTTTCCCGAGACCTTTCCACCATCGTCTATGCGCGTCCCGGTGGTCGCGCCGACCTCTATCTGCTGAGCCAGAAATAAATCCTCGTCGGGAAACAGAATTCTGCTGGGTTTATCGTCTCACCACGCATAGGTCTTGCAACCAGCCGCGACTTGCCTCTCGACGCAGCCTAACATCCGTCGCCAGTGACCGATTGCGCGCCAATGCTCGGCCGCACGATTTCCCACTACCGAATCATGGAGAAGCTAGGCGGCGGTGGAATGGGTGTGGTGTACAAGGTGTACAAGCAGGTGTTGGAGTTGGGGATAGCGTTTAGGTATGATGCCCGGACAAGGTGACGCCATGTTGTTCGATTATCAGAAGAAACCCAGGTGGCAAGATTTGCCGTGGTGGACCAAGACGGCTTTGTTAATCGCGCCTCTTGCTGCCGCGTTGGTCATTTTGCTGCGCTTTTTTCGTTAGGTAAGAGCGGCGGAAGTTGCGTAAAACTTCCGGTGTCTCGCCGGTTTGCGCTCCATCACTGAATAATATCTCTGTACAGGCGCAAAAAGGGTCCACGCAACCATTACCACGCAGCCAACGAAAAGACTCCAACCGATTATCCCCTGCGGTCTTCCAACCCGTGATTCTTGCCTGCTAGCACCCCTCCGCCGGTACCAACGCGTGAGCGCAAGGAGGAGGAGGATTAATGAGAGTGGAAGCAGATTGTCACGCATGGGTGGAGGCTACCACAAAGCAGCGAGTGAAAGTTACCGGAGCGTGAGTGCGACCGCATAGCCGGTCAGCAGCCCATGGAAGAATGCCTGCCGCACTTTTTGGTTTGAATCCTTGTAATGCCGAGCCGCGTCGTCAAGCGCACGAAGCAATTTATCGCGCCGCGCCTGTTTCCCACTCCCCTTTACCAGCTTTGCCAGGAGAACACGCACTGCGTCATCATCGGCAATCGTAAACTTATGCGAATGTTGGCCCATGATTGCACCTCCATATTGCAAAATTATATTCGCATTGGCTTATAAGCCCGGCAATCGAGTTTCTGTCAGAGGCGTGCCGATGGAATAGAAAGAACTAAGTATATTAGTCGGGGCATGCTAACTCCGAGCCCGCGATAGCGCAATGCTGGCGACATAGCAGGCCAAAGAAATGCAGATGTCTCTGAAAGGCGCACTGAACCAATAAACCTTGCCGAGCACAGCAAGACCGCCAAGCATTGCCAGCCCGACAATGAGCAGGAACGGTGATTTGAAGAGTAGCTGGCTATGGGCCAATGCGAGAAAACCGAAAACCAAGCCGAACAAAATAAGTCCCATGCTGTGGCTGGCATTGAAGCCCACCCAACACCGCCACATTGTTGTTTCTTTCGTAATGACAGGTGCAATCTGGCTCATGCTGACTTGCAGTGCGGGATCACGGGGCGTGAGGTTTGGCCCCCAGAACGTATAGACGAGGTGGACGACTCCGAGCGTAAAGACAATGCTGGCACTAAGAACCATGAGAATTTTTGCGGCCAAGATGCCCTCCCTATTTTGTGGGCGCATTGCTGATCCCTTTCAGCATTGCAACGATTTCTCTACTTGCTCGTGACGCTCCACATTCTAGATTCTATGCCGCATCATTCTTTTGACGAAATACACAGCCCGGCACGCGCCCAGGGGCTCTGCGTTCACCGTTTTGACGGGTGGTTGGCGATAAATCGCAATAGCACTGACAGCCCCCGAATCGCCTCGTCACTGGGCAGCTGGTCGGCTATCCGGAATGTTATCCCCACGCGACTTATTAAGCACTAACCAAGCCCAGCGTCGGAGCGAGCCGCTACTACCAACCAATTACAGCAATTTTGTACATGAGCAGAATGGCCACCGCCGTCAGTGCGGTCCAGACGGACAGCGTGTAACGTCGGAAGAAGTACAAGGTCACACCTATCCAGCAAAAGCAAACAGCAATCAAGGCACCACCAACATACGGCGCAGCGACAGCTGCCGAGAAGCTCGTGCCAAGGACGTGCCTGAGCCGAAAAAACTCTCCTAGCGTCCTTACAACGATGAGGAATTGAACCGTGATTCCTATCTGTGCCCAGCGTTCTCTAGTCACGAAGATATTCTAGCTGGGCGGGCAAGCTTTGCAACAAATCGCCAGTGCACTTGGTAGGTGGTCGGCGATGTGAAGCGTTACTTCAAAGATGGACGGTAACGCGACTTCCCAGGCACGTGGACTACATGCCGGATGGCCTCATCCCCATGAGACGTCAAGAGCGGGTAGTGGATCGGGGCTCGTGAGGATATATTCATGACGATCGAGCTTAGTGCCGTCGAGACAACGTGTCGCTGCATTATGGGCAACGCCTAGCTTCTGGAATCCCAATTTCTCTGCGATGCGGCGGCTAGACTCGTTGCCGTCGAAGAATCCGATACTGATTGCCCTTGCACCAAGGTGCCCGAACGCGTACCGGATAGCTGCGTTTGCCGCCTCTGTCGCCATGCCCCGCCCGGCGTACTTCGCCGCTGCCCAGTATCCTGTCTCATAGACATCTTGCTCGTCGGTGAGGTCCAATGCGGTTCGAACAACAAAATCCCCGTTGATCCGATGGAATCCGGCCAGAGCGATTCCTGCCTGATTCTGGTAGTCCATCACGCGGCGAATCGAATTTTCCATCGCTTCCCTCGACCGTTGGTTGTCGAAGGCCCAAGTCATCCAAAGCTGCAAATCACTCCACGCTTCTTCCTTAGCGGTCTGGATCGAATCCAAATCGTCGAGCGTTGGCGGACGCAAGATCAGGCGTGGCGTTACGATCGGCATCAAATGGCGCATAGAGTGGCTCACTGGAAGAATTCTGAAATATACTTAGTCGTCCTGCAACCCGATGCGAGCCTCCTCGTCAGCAAGAGACGGCCTATTCTAGTCCCAACTCCTGATTGAAGAATAAAATCTCTTGAAACGGCCGCCGTCGTTAGAGATAACGCCCAAACCGGACAAGTTGTTTTTCAAGTTTCCGAGTTCGCGACTCTCCAGGAGTTGACAATTGAATGCGCGCCAAGTTGGGCCAGGATACGTCCCGGGTGGTCGGCAGCTCGCACTGCAAGGGTCGTGATATAGTGCTTTAAGCGGGGATCAGAATCTGACGCGGGCCTAGCGTGAAGGGAAGCGGAGACTAGATTTGCTCGCGAATGCCGCCATATCCGCCTTGGCGAATCTTCTTGTTCTCGCCGGTATTCCCTTCCTTTTCTATTTCCTCTATGAGAAGTGGCGCTATAAGCGGGCATTCGCTGAGGTCGCGCAGCGAGCAGGCCTTCGACTTGGCGAAGGCCGTTATATCGGCTACAGCTTGGTGTTCGCGCTCGTCGGGATCGCAGTTCTAGTTACTTGGCCGCCACCTTTGGAACCTTTCCTCCGAACTGGATCGCCACAACAAGCGTTTCGCGGCCTTGGCCTCGGTGGCCCCGCCATTGCTATGGCGCTGCTGTACGGAGTGATCAAGACAGGGTTCACTGAAGAACTGCTTTTTCGGGGTCTGATTGCAGGTAGCCTCTCGCGCCGGGTCTCACTCGTCTGGGCCGACATATTGCAAGCCCTCATTTTCCTGTTACCGCACTTCCTCGTACTCCGAATCATGCCTGAAATGTGGGGTATTCTTCCCGTCATCTTCGCAAGTGCGCTCTTCATGGGTTGGGTGCGGATCAAGTCTGGTTCGATCATCGGAGCCTGGCTGATTCACGCATCCGCCAATATCGCAATCTGTCTGAGTGTAGCCATCCGCACAGCGCCCTGAATTCCTCACTAAACTTCAATCGAAGGATTTGAACTAAATAGGCGCCACTTGCCTGATAAACGTTGCAATCGTCCATGTGGATTCAAGTGATTTCCGGTTACGCGACTAACAGGAGTTAGCGGTTACGCGGGCGGCTGCGAGGGCGCGAGATTTTGATCCCACGAAAGCGTAGTAGGTTATGAATGAATAGCAGATCAGCGGAACGATCATCGCTGTGGCCATGCTGTGCGTCGCTTCGAAAATCCGCCCCATGATGGGCGTGAAGATGGCGCCACCGATGACGGCCATCACGATTAGCGAGCCGCCGATCTTTGTGTTCGGCCCCAGACCCTTTAGACCCAGTGCGAAAATTGTGGGAAACATGAGCGACATAAAAAAGCTCGTCAGAAAAACCGCCCACAGCCCGATCCAGCCTGGCAGTAGCACTCCGATCGCTACCAAAACGATGTTGATGAGGCTGTAGAATCCCATCAGCTTGCTGGGCTCGATGAATTTCATCAGATACGTCGCCAGGAATCTGCCGATGGTGAAGACGACCAGCGTGCCCGTGAGAAAATACCCTGCGGTCTTTTCAGGAAGGTGCGTGTAGTCCTGAACGTAGGTGATGAAGTAGCTCCAGGTACCCACCTGAGCTCCGATGTAAAAGAACTGCGCCAGCACGCCCTGCACAAAGTGCGGGTATTTGAGCAGCTCGCGAAAGCTGCCCTTCGGCGCATCGCCGGCCGATTCAGACTCCTCAGCGATCATGGGAAACTTTGTGCTCATGATCACCGCGGCAAAGAAAAAAACAATGCAGCCGAGCACCAGGTAGGGCGTGACGACGCGCAGTGTTTCGTGCTGCAGGTATGCTTGATACTTCCCGCCAGTTTTCAACTCCGCAACCTGTGCCGGATTCAATTCGATCCCGGAGAAGATGAAGATGGTGCCGACGACGACTCCGGCGATACACCCCAACGGATTGAATGCCTGTGCGAGATTCAGGCGCTGCTCCGATGTTCGGGGGTCGCCCAAAACTGAGATGAAGGGGTTCGCGCCGGTTTCCAGAAAAGACAAGCCGCCGGCGATGACGAAGAGCGCGAAAAGAAAGAATCCGTAACGCTGGACGACTGCAGCGGGCCAAAAGAGCAGTGCCCCTGTGCCGAAGAGAAGCAAGCCGATCACCAGGCCTGTCTTGTAGCCGTACTTGCGCATGACGAGCGCCGCCGGCAGGGCCAGGAGAAAATAGCCCAAATAGAAGGCGGATTGAATCAAGCCGGCCTGGAAGCGATTCATCTCAAACGATTTCATGAACTGCTTGATGAGCACGTCGTTCAAGTTGCTCGGAATGCCCCATAGCAGAAACAACGTCGTCACCAGAACAAAAGGCAGCGTGTTGCCTGGCGAAAACAGTCGGGGCTTACCGAGCGATTGTTTTTCAGGATCAGGCAGAGCGGCCAACCTGAGTCCCCTTCGCGAGCGGCTCGGTGATTCCAAGCTGTGAACGCCCCAGTTCCGTCAAATCATCCACTGTTCCACGACCGACGAAATCGACTTCAAAATCGTCAGACGCGAAGTCCGGTGGAGTTTTTCCCGCCAGAAAAGCCTGCGCTTGCTGGGGAAGGTAAGCCGAATTTTTGGAGCAACCGGGCGTGGAAGCGATGTACATCACGTTGCTGTAGCCCGAGCCACGATGTTCATTTTCAACGGCGTGTACTACATCGGAATGCCAGAAAACAGTGTCGCCAGGCTGCATCAATGGAATTGAGGAGAGAGCTTCGATCAACAAACTGTGAAACTGCGGATTCACCGAGAGCGCACGGCCCGGCTGTGCGCCACACAGGTCGTCTTCGGCGACATCGTCCTGCAGCGCGCGCAGCAAGACGTACACCATAGACTCGGCGATTGGAATCAATTGCAGCGTGCCGTCTCCCTTTCCTTGACGAGTCAACGCAGTCCATCCCTGAAATGTCCTGAACATCGAGCAAACAGCGGGGGACGGAACCTCGCGGACCTCGGGGCGGAAGGCGGCATCAAACGCGTCGTACTGCTGAACGTTGCCGGAAAAAACGTGGCGATACACTTTGCGAAAATTTTCATCGAGCCAACGCTCCACGGAGCCTCCATCAACGTGCGGGGATAGTCCCAACGATGCGGAACCGGGTGGGCGCCGCCGAATACGATCGGCGTAGACGGGCACCTCGTTCGGATTGAAATGCCGCCGTCCTTCACTTTCCGCCTTCCACAGGTTATTCATGAAAACGCGGACACGAGTCAGCGATTCGGCTTGGCGCGCTTGCACCTGGGGGCGCGACCAATATATTCCGTAGATCTGCGGCTTCGCCGAGGCTAAAGTTCCGAAGTATTTGTCTTCGGCGGCGTTGGCCAGCTTGGCGTCAAGGCCGTTTTCTTCAACGTAGGTAGTGACTTCGTCGTTCCATGCATTTGCTTGCGAGGGACCGAACGTCTCGCGGATGACGCATGCGCCGCGCTGCTTGATTTTGGTGATCAACTCGGCGGGCACGCTGCCGGCTGCGATATCCGAATAATGCACGATCGGGACAACCGCTTGGCCCGACTCGCGTTCCTTGACGATGGCGTCCACGCGACGACGCATATCGGATTCGACTTTTTGGAAAGCCTCGGCATAGCCTGGCAGGGCGGCTCGCAGGGATTTTTTTGTTTCGCGCACCAACTTTGGCAGGTCTTCGATTTCGAATTTCATGAAATTCCGCTCCTTCTACAGCTCGATATCGCGGCGAGGGCTCAGCCCAGAAGCCGCGACGCCGAATCTAGCAAAGCGCAGGATTGGCGAGTGATGTAGAACGGCCAACTACTGATACAATTCGGCCAGCGTGAATTAGCTGCAATTGGACGACGCTATGAAACCTCAATTCGAATCGGTTACCTTTCCCAAAGGCTGCTCGGTGCGCGTCTACCACCGGCGCGTAGAGGAGATCCCCTTCGAGTGGCACCACCATCCGGAATACGAGCTTACGTTGACGCTGAACAGCAAAGGTTGGCGATTCATCGGTGATCACATCGGAAAATATCGGTCGCCGGATCTGGTGCTCGTACCTTCCGACATGCCTCATACCTGGGCCTCGACCGCGACCCTCCGTCGCAACGAACCGCACACCGCGATCGTGATTTGGTTTTCGGGGCATTGGGCGCTGCAGATGGCGCAGGTATGTCCGGAATATTCGGCAATCCGGCGCCTGCTGCGGAATGCTTCGACAGGACTGGAATTTCCTCGGATGTTCGCCAAACGCGTTGCGGGCCGTCTCGACCAGATCCTTTCGGAATCCCCGCAGTCACGTCTTCACGCTACGCTCGATCTACTTGTGGCGCTTGCCGGCGTGAACGCCGTCAATCTCTCAAAAACCGCGATGACTGTTCCGTCCGCCGAGGACAGCGAGCCGGCACAATTCACTCGCGTGCTGCAATATCTGCACCGGCAATTCCAAGAGCCGATACGGATCGACGCGCTCTGCAGTGTCGGGAATCTGTCCGCAAGATCGTTACACCGCCTTTTCGTAAAACACACTGGCGACAGCGTCAGTGAATACCTCTGCAAGCTTCGAATTGGGCGCGCCTGCATGCGCTTGGCGGAAACCGACCTGCCGGTTAGCATGATCGCCTATGAAGTCGGTCTCTCCAATCTCGCCAACTTTAACCGCCAGTTCCGCCGTACTCGGCAGATGACCCCAAGTGTTTACCGCCGATCCTTCAAGCACCGCGCACGAATGCCGGAAAAGACTAGCCGCGCGGAACTGCAGGTCCGCCCCAAGTCGCTCGAAAGCCTACGCAGGGCGCTATGAATTACGCGCGATCCCACCCTACATCTAACCCTTCAAAGTCACGCATTTGAATGAGTAATTCTCAGTGATGCCTGATAACGCCGTTACCGGACAACTGATCGTTAGTTTCCACGGCTCAATGGATGACTAATCGGACCGCGTCACTCGCATGACACGAACTAAACAGATTAAACCAAATAGGAAGAACAAAACTCCAAAGAGCAGGAAAAAAACGTATGAAACCCAGCCCCCTTCAAAATAATCAAAGTACTCATAGTGGTGGTGGAGAAGCGCAGGCACTGATATAAGCAAACACAAAAGTCCCAACACTATAAACGCAATGTTCCAGGAGCGAGTCCCCATATCTTGAGTAGGCTAGGACGGTTTGAATCAACTGTCCACAGGCTCCCCGATAAACGCCGTATCAACCGGACAACTCCCCGGCTCACAAGGAGGACGCACATTTGGGCGAGATCGGACGGTTCGAAGAATAGGTCAGCGGTGCAACCTACGGTAACACGATCGTTCCTCACACTTGAGAACTGTTGAAAAGTTGCGTGCCCGGAGAGGGTCGAACTCACGACCTTTTGGTTCGAAGGCCGATTTCAGATCGAAGCATTTTGAGGGTTGTCCCAAAGGTGGTCCCATTCACGCGCGAACGGCGTGAATGTTTAAAAGCACGCTGTTTTGGTGTTGTGGCGCGCCCGGAGAGATTCGAACTCCCGACCCTCTGGTTCGAAGCCAGATGCTCTATCCAGCTGAGCTACGGGCGCGTTCCGTAAGTCCCTCAACTATACCGAGATGCGACACTAGGCCGCAACTACGCCCTCCTGATTTTGTAGCGCACGTAGCGCAATTAGCTCCGGCTCCGAAATCATAGGCTTAGGATTTTCGAAGCCGAGCCCTACTTTTTCGGCCCATTCTGCGCGGAGTTTTCCGTTTTCCACCAACTGCTTTGCATACCGGCTCCCCAGCTCCGTGTTCGATTGTCCCATCCAATAGTCGATGAGGAGTTCCCGGCATTCGCTTGCCTACAAGACCGCTTCACGGAATCGCCGGAGGGCATGGTAACGGACGTGCAGCAGAGCGACAGTGCATTGAGCGTCTGGATTTCCCGCTTGCGCGTATGGCAATGCCATCCGCAGGACGGTTTCGTACTTTTTATGCTCGAAGGCATCCAAAACGGTTTCGGGTTCGTATGCATCGACCATGGCCGATTTGCGGATAGCATTGACGTATCTGTTTATGCATCTCTTGAAGTGATAGCGGAGATGCTTATTGTTTAACGACCCTTAGGCTTCGTCCGTAATGTCAAACAACCGGTGCAGACTTCTGCAATTTGATACGTTCCTCGCAGGTTACGTCCCTGGTGCCCAGCCTGCGCTTGGGGTAGATTCCATTCGAAGGCTTAATCTGAATGAACATTCTCGGAGCAATCAGACGTGAGGAGCGGAAGCTCCAAAAGCAAGCCGCCAAGCTTCAGCGACAACTGAACGGACTAAAGGCCGCAGCTAAGGTTCTCGGCAGCTCTGCGGGCAACCTAGGTAAAGCACAAAAGAGAGTCATGTCAGCGGCGGCGAGAGCGAAGATTTCCGTAGCCGCGAAAAGACGATGGGCAAAAGTGAGAGCGGGAGCAAGGAAAGCTGCGAGTTAGAGAATTTCGAGACTACCGACGATCGGACAATGAGTTCCACGACGCCGCTCTTACCGACCCGAAGGGACACGAAGCTTTAGCTCGATGCCCCGAAGGACAATAAGGAAACAGATCGTACCCTATTTGGCTGCCGCTGCTGTCGCTGTCACTGGCTTATAGCCGCACGTCGCCGCCTTTTTTAGAATCTCTACTCCTTCCGCGGCTGTGATGAGCTGCGTAGTCTTGGTTGTCTTTAACGACCCGCCTCCGTGAGCCGCAACTGCCAAGGCGGCCGCGCTGGCTTCGTCCGGCATCTCCAGAATTATGACGACGTCGTACTCGCCGAAAGCGAAGAACGCGTTGACGATTCGCCCGCCTAGTTTCTCCACGGCTGGGCGAAGCGCCTCAAGTCGGTCGTGGGGGTTACGCATTAGCGTGCTCCACGCTTCGGAAGTGTAAGCAGCTTGAGTGAGGAAATACGGCATATAGACCTCCTATTTTCGCCGCACAGCAAACGGCACGCGGAAAGGGGCAGACGTTTGCCTGCTGCAAATTCTTGTTAAGTTTCCGCCAAGCCTGCTCTCAACCCCCTCCTCTGTCAAGTGCGCGCATCAGCATTCCGAGGTCGCCTCATCGCGTTTTATTTCGCACTCTCCCGTCACGGACTTAAACGAGGCACCCACCGTGGAACCGTTTTTGATGCACATATCGCGGAAAAGTTGAACACAGGCAGGACCGAATCCAGCGTAGTGATTGTTGAAGTATCCATAAATTGTGACGCCCCGTCTCTGAATCTTCTTGCAGTCATCAACCCACGAAGCTATCTCCGCCGTTCGGTCCACGACAATTCGATTCCACACCTTGGTCCCCTGCTCGAATCCCCGCGTGGGTCGCCTTCATAACGGGTACTAGGCTTACTAGAATCCGTATTGTTCGGCCTCAGTTTGCGGATTTCACCGTATTGTGGTGCACTCAAGTATCGGCTAGTCGTTAGTGCGCCGCGCGGCATGACCAGAGTGGTCAAGTGTGTTCAAGGATTGCTCAGCACGTCGACCGAAACGCCCTCAAAACCAGCACCTTATTTTCGACTGAGAGGGGCTTTGCTGACACCGTAGGTCCTATAGCAGAGCCGCTCTAATTTCGTAGGCGGTTTCCTAGTCGTGGCGGCTGCGCGGAGAAGGTCGTAGGCGAAATTCTTGTTTCAAATCGCTCAGCGGCTGGAGCGGAGCTAGGAGTAAAATAAGGATTGAGATGCGCAAGCGGCAGCTTTCCACTCCTCCGAGTGTTCCGCCGTCCGGTCAAGCGTGGCTAGACCTGAACCGTACGGCTGTGGTCGAGGTCACATCAGAAGAAGATGGCTATCCAATCGAATCGGCGCTGCTAGAAGCCGAAAACCATGGCTGGCGTGCGGCGAACCCCGGGCCTCAGACAATCCGGCTAATTTTCGACGAGCCACAAAAACTCAGACGTATCCGGCTGGCTTTCGAGGATAGCGAGAATACGCGCACGCAAGAGTTTGTCTTGCGATGGTGTCCTGACACCGGACATTCTTTCCGGGAAATCGTACGCCAACAGTGGAATTTCAGTCCGCCCGAGTCAGTACGGGAAACAGAGGACTACACTGTCGAACTCTCGGCAGTGAGCGCACTTGAACTGATTATTGTGCCTGACAAGAGTGGCAGCACAGCTCGGGCATCGCTTGCCAGTCTCCGTTTAGCTTAGTTCGAGCGCTGCTACCCCGGATAAAAATATTGCGCTAGCTGAATGCGTTCGAGGCTTACTCGGTTCGGCGCCCGTCCTGCCGGGGAGCAAAGCGTAGGAACACCGGGTCGCTCACGGCGAGGGTGAAATTCAAGCGCACCGTCGGAACGCCGGACGCAGGAACTCTCGCCAAGCTATCGGACGATGCCCATTTCCCTGGCGGCATCCTCACAAACGCAAATTGGCTCGTCCCCATTTTCGAATTTCCGCCAGCGCCTGTTCCAATCAATCATCGGCACAAAACAGGTAAAGGTGGAAGAAACAGACTGCGGATCGCCGTTCTTCATCCAGACACGGAATCGAGCCGGATGTTCTGTTTCATTGATGCAGGAGGTTGGTTTGCGCATTTCACTCGCTCTTGGGGGCTGTGCCCGCCCTGAGTCCAGCGCACAAGCATTGCCCGTCGGCGGAGGCGCTCCCAAAAGGATGTAGGAGTCGCTTGGGAGGGGCAGCCCTGCAATGACCTGCCGGACGATGCGCAATTGGGAGTCCAAACACCTTGTGAAGATTGCACGGTGGTTAGGAGACAGAATCTCTTTGGTCAAGACCATTCCGCTTCCGGACATGCGCAACGCTATGCACAGCTTGAGCGAGATGTGAGCCTCTGGTTCCGGAACCACCGTTGACTGTGTCACTGAAAGAGGTCACGTTGCCCAGCGGAGTTTCCGAACGAGCTGACTGGAAAGTTCAACTGATTGATTCTATTTAGCAAGCTCTCCTTCAGTGTCGTGGAACCAGAAATGCATGTGAAATCGCACGGGCACGTAATCGCAACGCTTCCCCAATTGGGCAAGAATTCAAACCGATGTCTCTAATCCTGAAGGAAGTCAGAAGCCAGGAGAAATTGACGTTATGACTCACATTTGTACGATGAAGTGTCCACGCTGCGGAAGCACAGCAACCAAGGTGAAACCTCAAGAACGATTCAAGTGTGAGGGCTGCGGCTGGCAGTTGTAATTCACGTCGAGACGGAAAGCTCGGCTCAACGCGATAGGGAGCTTGGAGATCCCTACGCGGCTTTCTGTTTCCTAAACGTTTAGCTATGAGGCCGACAGGTAGGACTCTATGACCTTTCAAGCGTATTGTCCCTTCTGCGAAAAGGCGGTCGCCGCACAGCCCATGTTGGGCGGGAATGACCTTCGGCTGGCGTTGGCCGACAATGCCGAGATTGAAGTCACGCACTCTACCGATAACGACGGAGACCACATCTGGAACCTTAACGACCAGGACAAGGAACACTTACGCGACACGAAGGCGAAGAGGACAGCCGGGTGAGCCATCACCTGTCCGCCGTTTTCAGGCCAGCCATTCTACGTCAACGTTTACTTTTCTTTGAGTGCAGACGCGACTTGGTCTCGTCCATGGAGGAGCAAGCGCTGTCATCACGCGCGCATGCGGGGGGCGGTACGAAGGCATGCAGCGTGGCTTCGTACTTCCACTCGGAGAGCGCCCAGAATCGTTTAAGAGCGGGCGAGCGAGAACCGAATAACCGAGCACGCAGTTCCTGTAAATAGCCGAAAGCGCACTTTAACGTTTTTGTAGTCAGACCATCCAACTCACAACTGCTGAAGAAAATTGCAGCCCGATAGCAAACACCTCTCCCTTCAAGGGATTACAGTAAGCGATTCGCGCACGGTTGGGCAGACCCTCCCGGAGCAATTTGACTGTCACGCCGTCGTTTGGTCGCCACCGCACTTGGTAACAACGCGGGCACCGTCGCGGCTGACGTTCTCAGTTAAGGCGATTTCGTTTATGAAGGGTGCATCCGTGCTAAGAAGCTCCACTTCAACTCGGGCCACGGTCCGCCTCTCAATTCGTTTGTTCGGAGGGTTTCTCAGTGCTTCTCGAATCAAGTCACGTTGAGAGAAAAAGAAAAGTATAAGGACCCCACAAACGAGGGTGCCTAAAAATACCGCAACAGTCGCGACCCAGACCACGGTGTTGCCTTCCAGTCGAGGCGTCTTAGCCTAAACAACTTTGACACTCCAAGTCCACGCAAGGATTCGCAATCCGTTATCCACACGGTTCGAATCCAGCTGACCGCCCGATGCAGCAGTTCTTGTGAGCTGCGCGACACCAAAAACCACTTCGCCTTCAGTGAGCCAATATTACCAATCGCTCAGAAGTTGGGCTGCCGAGAATTGGCTCGGCAAAGAGTGTTAGTTCAGGGGACTGGGGGGCGGTTTCGTGGTCTTCTCCGTCTGCAGCTTGTCATACTCTTCCCGCGTCCATAGATTTACACTCGTCGAGCCGTGGGCGCCCGGTTGCTCATCCATCTGGATAACGTAGCTTTCGGTTAACCAGAGATTCTGGTGACGGTCAAAGAGCACACCATAAACGTTGTGATACGGCACGATAGTTTCGCTGCTCGGTGCTCCGTAGGTTCCTTTCAGCCCGCTGAGAATTTCCGCAAATGACTTGCCTTGGTTGTTGTTCGCTGATTCAGGCGCAATAAAAAGAATCTCGACCGCCACAAACTTACCGGCCGCAAACACATAGGTCGTCGTCTTTGTGTCGTCGGCGCTGAGTTCGTCCTTGTAGCTGCCATTCTCGCCGCCGACCATGCGCTGCCGGACGTTAGAGAGCCACGCGCAATATTCCTTCGCTGTTTTCTTAATCGAACGAGGTAGCTTCCCGAAATCTTTCGTCCCGCAAGCACTGAGCAGAACTCCCTCGCGACCCTCGAGAAAGAACTGCTCGGCTGTCTCCCCGAGCAAATGGTTTTCTACTTTCACCTGTATCGGAGCCGCTTGTACGAGCGACAAGAGCGCAACCAAGGTGACATTCATTAATTCTTTTCGCATCGTCGTTCGATATCGCGAAGCAATCGTCGTCGGTCGTACCAACGCGAGTCCAGCGGCGCGGTTGGTCTCCTTGCTTGCCATTCTCTCGCATCGCTGAATCCAGTTCAGCGGATAATTGGTTGGTCGCTCAGCAACGAGAGGTAACCATCTATTCTCGCGGCACGTGTACTCGTGGACGCCGTTTTGTTCCTGCACCTGCTTTGGTGCGTTTGGGTGTTCTTGGGTTGGACAGTAACGAGCCGCCATCGCTTTCTGCGAACGCTGCACATCGCTTCACTCGTCTATGCCATCGTCATCGAGCTAGTTCCTTGGCCGTCGTGCCCGCTCACCGTGGCTGAAGGGTGGCTCGAAGGTCGCGCTGGCATCGAACCCGCACACGGGCCGTTCCTGGTGCGCGTTCTCGACGCAGTTGTGTATCCCGACGTGCCAGAGTGGCTCGTCGTTGGCTGTGCGGTGCTTGTTTGCCTAGCGGTCCTAGCCGTGTATTTTTGGCGCTATCATCGCCGAGCAGCGGACGGTCAGTGGTGACGGAAAACCGATACCAGCCGGCGGGGCACGCCAACAGCTAGAGGAACCACAGACGCTTCGAAGAAATAGGTGTGGGCTAAGGGTTGTATCATAACGGGAGACACGATGACGCAAGCAGCCACACAACCTCAGCGGATGGTACCGCCTGGACCGAAAGGGCGCTTTCTGCTCGGTAACGCTCTCGACTTTTCGCGGGGTGACTGGTTTGGGTTTTTCATCCGTTGTGTTCGGGAACACGGCGATGTCGTTTCCTTCCGGTTCCTCAATGTTCCCATGTGCCTTCTCACGCACCCCGATGGCATCGAGCACGTGTTGGTGAAGAACGCGTCGAACTTCGTGAAATCACGGAACTATCACGTCCTAAAGCGAGTCTTGGGTAATGGACTGCTGACCAGCGAAGGTGCCTTCTGGCAAAGGCAGCGAAAGTTGGCTCAGCCCTCGTTCAGGCATGACAGCATTGCGAGATACGCGCAAGCGATGGTGAATTCAACTCGGCACATGCTGGACGGCTGGCGAGACGGCCAGACGCGCGACGTGCATGAGGAGATGATGGCAGTCACCCTTACTGTCGTTGCAAAATCCCTGTTTGGCGCTGATGTATCAGAAGAGGCCAACAAAGTAGGCTGCGCTCTCCGCCACGTGAGCAATCAGCTCCTCGCCATGCCGAACCTAAGTTTCTTCTTGCCGGAGTTCGTTCCGCTACCGAGTACAATGCGCCTGCGCCAAGCAGTACGAGAACTGGACCGCGTCATCTACTCCATAATTCGAGCGCGTCGTACAACGAACAGTCACTCACCCGATTTGCTCCAAGTGCTGCTTGACGCTCAGGAGGAGGACGGGAGCCAGATGACCGACGAACAGGTGCGCGACGAAATGATGACCCTTTTTATCGCCGGCCACGAGACGACATCCGTAACACTTTCATGGGCGTGGTACCTGCTGGCTGGGCATCCGGAGGTGGAAGCGAAGCTGGTCGATGAATTGAGTAGCGTGCTGGACGGGCGAGACGCTGGGGTTTCGGACCTTCGGGCGCTTTCCTACACCGAAATGGTCGTGAAGGAAACCATGCGCCTGTACCCTCCGGCCTGGGTTATCGGTCGGGAGGCTTTGAACGAGTTTGAGGTTCACGGCTATCGTCTGCGTGCGGGCACGAATGTGCTGATGATTCCATGGATAACTCACCGTGATGCCCGTTTCTATCGTGAATCAGAAAGATTTGACCCGGACCGCTGGAGCGACGACCCAACTCGCAGTGGCCGCCTCCCCCGCTTTGCCTATTTTCCCTTTGGGGGCGGCCCCCGCGTGTGCATCGGAGCCGGGTTCGCGATGATGGAGGCCACGCTTCTGCTCGCCACAATCGCACAGAGGTTTCATCTGAGGCTAACCTCAGACCGCTCTATCGAAATGCTGCCCTTAGTCACTCTACGTCCGAAGAATGGCATCAAGATGATGCTTCAGGAACGGCACCGGCGCCTGTGACCACAGGCGACCGAAGGAGATGTCCCGTTTCTCAAGTACCCATCGGTGAGCCAATTGGTCCTCAGCTTGGCTAGCAATCTCAACAGAAGAGATTGTCGGCGTGACCATGACGCGGGATGAATGGGTCAGTGATTTATGGGTTCGACGCGACAGTCGCAGGCTTGGCATCGGTGCAAAGTTACTCGCACATGCGGAACTTGAGATATTTTTACCGCGGTGGTTCGAAGCCTGATGCTCTATCCAGCTGAGCTACGGGCGCGTGGCGGAATTTTATCACTACTATTGCCCGAATGCGGAGTATCGATTGGGAGACAGGCATTTCGAGAAGTAGTGAGCGCTTTCAGTGCGACCAATCGTTTTGGGGACGCGTGGGTCGAGGGGTTTCTTTGACGAAACAGGCATCGCAGACGCGAGTTCCGTCTTTGAGCGTGAAATCGACTCTTCGGCTCGGATCAATCTCGGCGCCGCATTTTCCACAGAGGTCGGTTTGCGTTTCAGCCATATCGATATCATACCTCTAGAATGGCTACTGCATCGCGAGACTGTGCGTCTGGCAAAAAGGTATTGTTAGCGGGCGAGACGCCGGCGCTACCGAGCGCGAAAGACAAAGAGATCCTTCGCTGTGCTAAAGAAGACAGGTCAAAGAAGAGCATCGCTAGGGTGGCTGTGGCGCTGGAGGTGCGGATTTCAGTCTAGGTCCCAGAAGTCGACGCGGTCGCAGAATTGCACGCCAATCTGTTTGCGACCTTGCGCATCATGGCCGCAATAAACGACCCGGGCGGCGGCGCGGCTTCCCTTATCTTTTCGGCAGAGGACAACCGTGCCGCCTTGCTCGACCGGGCGGTGGCACAGCACGCCGGCGCCGTGTCGGCTGAGCGTGACAGTCCAGGTTTCTTCTTGCCAGGTGCGGTAGGGGTCTTCGCGACGCAACCAGATCGGCACGGACGAAACCGTACGGGGGCCGCGGCGTATCCGCTGGCTCAACTGCGAAATGCGAAATAGAAAGTCGAGGAGGCTGGCGTCACTGTGCCGTTGCGCGAAACGCGCTTCTTGGGCTCGTTTTTCGCCCAGTTTTTTGGATAGTTCTTCGGCCTGTTTGGCGCAAGCAGCCATGAAATCCTTAAACGCGTCCGTCGCAGCAGGGTCGAACGGAAGGTTTCTCAGCCGATTGCTGCGCGATTCAAGTTCAGCAATGCAAGCTGGCAGAAAATGTTCCAGGCACAACGGCCGAGAATCGAAGTCTATCGCCGCGGGTTCGTTGCAGTACTCGGTCGCGCACTGATTGTGCTCAAGGAGAAGTCGAACATCAGGAGAGAGTCCGATTTGGCCTTCCATCGTTCCGCCCCTGGGGCCCCCATGAACCCCGTCAGTCTTTTGATAGTTTCGCGATTCGTTTAGCCAGTTCAGCAATGGCGCCACTGACGAATTCCAAGTGACTGCGGCTGTAATGCGTAAGCTCATTCGCGAAATCGTTGGAGGTTCCCGCCGCCTTTTGGTCCAGAGACTTCTGCGCGGAATCGAGAATGCGATCCGAGCCTTCACGCAAACGCGTCTGCGTCTCCGCGTCGTACCGGTCGGAAGCCTCGCGCATATTTTCGACGGCCGAATCGGTGACGCCGACCGCAACGCGTTCGAGCTCTTCGTGAGCGGCGTCCAGCCGCGCGCGCATGACGATTTCAAACTGTTTTTCGAGGCGCTCGCATGTCTCCGCAAGCCTGGCCGAGGATTTTTCCGACGCATCAGCAAGGGATTCTTCCAATTCGTCTTTGCGTTTCGTCAGATCAGTGGCGAGGGTTTGGGCGTCGCGGAACGCGGGCGCCATGCGATCTTTCAGGCGCACCACGATGCGCTCCACCGCGTCTTTTTGGAATGCCTCGAGGTTGCGCTGCAGGCGTTCGAGGGCGTTGGCAAATAGCGTTTCGGAGAGCGCTTCGACTTCGCGTTGACGTGCTTCTACCTGCTGCAGAGATTGGCCCAGGTCTGTTGCAATCTTTTTTGTCCACTGGGAGTGCAGCGCTCGAATGTTCTCCTGACTGGCACGCTGGGTTTGCTTGAGGGATTGCTCCACCCAATGTGTGGTTTGGGACGCAGCCACGTCGCTAAAAATAGCTTTCGCATCGTCTCGCAGGTTCGAACGGATCTCATTCAGTATGGAGGTCGTATTCTCACGAACCGCGGCTGCCGCGAGCTCCGAAATCATTATTTCCATCTGCTGCTGGAATCCGCCCATCAATTGGCCAACGGCGCGATTGCGGGAGGGCATCTCTTGAGCGAGCATGGCTTCGCCCGAGCTCACGAGAGCGGCACTTTTAGGTTCTGAAATTTTTGCGGTTAACTCCGGCCGCGGAACTGCGAAAGGCTTGGCCTGCAGGGGTTCGGCGGTGCGCTTTCGCTCGCCACAAAATGGCAGCCAGTCTTCCGGAGGCGAGTCGATCTTCCAGATGTTATAGGGATCCTCGAATTCGACCGCAGTGTAGAAGGGACCGCCCGATTCGCCATTGCGCTGGACCCATTTCACGCGGCCGCGCGCGGACATCTTTGGAGCATCGTCCTTTTCTGGAGTCAATTCGAGGGTTACTAAAGCTTCGGGCAAAACTTGGTATTTCGACGGGTACTTGCAACCGTGGCAGCTGATCGTCAGAGTCGAGACCTTCTCGCTGTACGGTCCGCGACGGGAATCGACTCCGGACACGGTGATGAGGATAGCTTGATCGCGGCGCGTGCTGCGGCGCGCTGCGCGGAACGAATTGCCGGCAACAGAAGTGTTCGCCATAAGTTGTCTCTCGGGAGCTGGATGTACAGGATAGTGCATTCAATGCTCGCAACCGACGCGAAATGAGCGGCGGTGTTTCAAACGGTTACTAGGGCCTGTGAATCGGCTCGCAACGCTCGTTCTAGAGTGTCGAACGGCCTGTCGCGGTTCTGTACGCGCAGGTTATTTGCGCCAGAGACTGCGCGAATTGGATGGCCTGTGCCGTGGTAATGGCTGTTGGGAGCTTCAGCAGGCCGGAGCTGGACAAATTCGTGATCATTGCCGCGACACCGGAATTCGCTTGCGTCCAATTGACCGTGCCGTTTGTAGTGGAACTCACGACGTAGGAATCAATCACGCGCAGCATGGTGCCGGGCGAGAGTAGTATGCCGTGATCCACATTCATCGCATGCACGAGATCGAGCGAAAACCATTTCACGTCTTGCGGATTGGTTTCGGCAGGTACGGCGAGAAAGTTATTCGTGATTCCAGCGTCCACGATGGAGTTCATCGCGGTGTCCTGAGCAGTTTGATTGGCCGAGCCGTCCGCATTTGTAGGTGGAAGTGCATCGGCTACCGCGCTCGCCAATCCAACCACAACCAGAGACGTCGGTTGCGTCTGAATAATCTTCGAAACGGATACGCCATACTGCTTGAACTGGGACATGCTCATTCCGTATTGCAGGGAAATGAGGTTTGTGCGGACGGCGTTCCCGACAAAGCATTCCACCGCGGCATCTTGTCCCGAAGCGCAGCCTTGCGCATGCACTGCCGGCGCTGCCGCAGACGTGGCTAGGCACACCCCGACGAGCAGGGCTCTACGTGCATTCATTTCGAACGCTCCTTAGGCGAGATACACGGAATCGCGATTCCACGTGCTCAGGGCCGTGGAAACTGCGCTGGCTGGGCGAATCTTCAACGCGAGGTGATCATGTATCAGGTGAGACGATTGTGACAACTGTCCGCGCGAACAGTTTGAGGCCAGCGTAGTGTTCGCGACGATTTGATTTGGGTCAGCCAAGTACATTCGATTGAGCATGTCAGCCGCTCATGCTGGCGTTTTGGACCGGCGGGCAAGAAATGCCAAGATTGACCCTCGCGTTTCTCAGCATCTTTTGGTAAAGTGCCGCGCTGACAAACATCCCGACCCTCCCGGGAGGATTCGATGCCACAGCTGGATTTGCGTCCGTTGTCGCTTGGCGAAATCCTTGATCGCACGTTTACCCTCTATCGGCGAAATTTCCTGCTGTTCGCCGGCATCATCGCGATTCCGCAGTTGATGGTTCTCGCGTTTAATTTGGCTCAGACGTTCATGAAGGGAGCCAGAGCTGCCAACGTCGCGAGTTCTGTTTCGACTTCGCTGGGCGTTACTCTGATAATCCTCGGACTCGTCGGCGTCATCGTCTATTTCGTGGCCTACCTTTTTGCCCACGGCGGCACGGTGTATGCGGTTTCCGACCTCTATTTAGGGCGGCCTACTTCGATCAGCGCTTCGTTGAGCCGGATGCGCGGTCAAGCCGGAAATCTGTTTGGAGTGTCGATGCTGAACGGTTTGGCAATGCTTGCGGGATTCATTCTCCTGATAGTGCCAGGCATTTACATGGCTTGTCGGCTCAGTACCTGTGTACCCGCGGCGTTGCTCGAAAATCTTGGGCCGCGCGACTCACTCGAACGGAGTTTCAAACTCACGAAGGATAATGCGGGCCGAGCTTTCGTAATTTACTGTTTGTATTTTGCTGTTCTTTACGGGATGTTCCTGCTGCTCGCTTTCCCGTTTTTGATTGCCGTCGCCATGTCCGCGAAAAATCCTGGGATGGCGAGAACCTGGCTCGCGTTGAGCCAGTGCGGGACTTCTGTCGCGACGATTCTTGTGACTCCGATTTTCACGATCGCGAGTACAGTTTTTTACTATGACTTGCGGGTCAGGAAGGAAGCTTTCGACTTGCAGATGATGATGAATCCCAATGAAGCTGTCGCACCCGCGCCGGCGGCACTGCCTTCGATGCTTTCGTGAGCCCTTCAGGGACCGGCTCAGACGGCTACGAATGAAACCTTGCGTCTTTCCGATTCTCCTCGTTCTGTGCGGCGCAATTTGCTGCGGCGCGTCAGCTGGCCCGCAATCCGCGGGCGTTTCTGGCCCACAGAGTGCGACAGCGAAAATTTACAATGTCACTTCGTTTGTTGCGGAGCTGCATAGGCTGGATATAGCGCTCCAAGGGAAACCATCCGCCGCCAAAATTGAGGAGCTTCGCAAGTCCGTACCTGCCGCCTGGAACGTTTCCACTTCAGAACATACGTACTCGATTTCCACGAAACCTTTGTGTGACGGATTGAGCGCATCTTCGACTGTAAAAGCCGAAACATGGGTTGAACAGCTCGAGGTGGAGATCGAAAGCGCGCAGGGGAACGCAACGAACCCCGCATCCGCGCGGCCCGAACTGAATAAAATCCTGGCCGGGCCGGGATTCGAAGGAGCGCATCCGCTAAATGCGCTGGACCTTTTCCGCGAGCGGGTGGCGGCGTGGCTCGGTCGGTTGTTTCTGAGACTCTTCGAGAATATTTCGCGGCATCCGATGGGAGCGGAGTTTCTATTTTGGCTGTTGCTCATAGCCGGTGTAGCGTTCGTTGCGCTTTGCGTTTTCCGCTATCTCAGCAGAGGAAGCGACAGGAATTCTTTCAAGCCGGCGTCATCGGCCGTGCCGACGCGCACTTGGCAGGATTGGATTCGAGCAGCAAGGCAAGCGGCGACACGGGGCGATTTTCGCGAAGCTGTTCATTCCGCGTATTGGGCCGGAATTGCGCGCCTAGAAGAGACAGGGGCATTGACGCGTGACCGCACCAAGACGCCGCGGGAATATCTTCGTCTGGTGAAGGCACCGCGTTCCGCAGCAGTTGATTCGCGGGAGAGCTACAAGGAACCACTCGCAGCGTTAACGTCGCGAATGGAGCGGATTTGGTACGCGAAACGAGAAGCCAGGCCTGAAGACTTTAGCGATTCGCTCCGCCAGTTGGAGGCGCTCGGATGCCCCTTGGAATAGCGGGCTCTGACCGCAAGCTCCTGATCATCGGTGGCGTATTGCTGCTATTGATGCTTGGAGCTTCGGTGGCGCTGTCGCCGCCAGAAGATCAAGCGACGTCGCCGGTACCTTCGACGTATTCGACGCAGCCAGCCGGCGCCGAAGCCGCCTACGTGCTGCTTTCGCGACTGCGGTATCCGGTGCACCGTTGGGAGGACGCGCCCTCCGAGCTTCCGACCGATGAGAGCAATATCCTGCTTATCCTTGCGGACCCGACCCAGCTTCCTACAGAGAAGGAACGTCAGGCGATTATCGATTTCGTGGATGACGGCGGGCACGTGTTGTTCACCGGATCGAATATCTCCAGCTTTTTCCCAGACGCGAATATTTCCTGGATCCCGCCTGATCCCAAGTGGGTTTCCTATTCGCCTAACCTTCCCAGCAGCGTGGATCAAGACGCGCTGCATATCACCCTTCAGCCACAGGCGTATTGGGGCCAGCTCAACGAAACACAGCTTGCGCTGTACGGCGATGCCGATTCACGCGCAGTTGTTTCGTGGAGCCTCGGGGATGGAAAAATATATTGGTGGGCGGGCTCGACGCCGCTTACGAACGCGGGAATTCCACGGGATGATAATCTCGCCTTCTTTCTGAACTCCGTTTCCAACTGGTCGGCAGGCCGTCCTTACCGGATTTATTGGGATGAATATTTTCACGGCCAGCGCAGTTCGCTTTGGAGCTACGCGCGACAGACATCATTGAGGTGGGGTCTGACGCAAATCGGATTGGTCGTCGTTGCGGTGATTTTTACGTTCGGCCGGCGTAGCGGTCCGGTGTATCGCCAGCCCGTGGTCTCGAGGTTGTCGCCGCTGGAATTTGTGGATACTCTCGGTGGCTTGTACGAGCGCGCGGGAGCGGGTGCTGCGGCGGTTTCCGTTTCCCACCTGAGGCTTCGTTATTTGCTTGCGCAGCAGTTGGGATTGCCGAGTGACACGCCCGACGCAGAGTTGTCTCAAGCCGCGGAGGCGCGTCTGGGCTGGAAGAGCTTTCAAACGGAAGACGTGCTGGGCCGCGCGGCGACCGCAAGCCGTACCACAAAGATGCGGTCTCGCGAAGCTCTCCATTTGGTGCAAGATTTAGAACGCTACGCGCGAAGACTCGAAGTTCGATCGCGATTCCACCAGGAGAAAAATTAACCGTGCAACACCTTTCCGCGCTCACAGCGCACGTTCGCAACGAATTATCAAAGGTCATCATCGGGCAGCGGGAGGTTGTGGATCAACTCGTGCTCATTCTGGTGTGCGGTGGCCACGCCGTGATGGAAGGCGTTCCGGGCCTCGCGAAAACCCTGGCCGTAAAATCGTTGGCGCGCATTTGTGGTCTGGGCTTTCAGCGCGTGCAATGCACGGCCGATCTGATGCCGTCCGACGTGACCGGAACTAACGTCTTCGATTTGAGCAAGAACACATTTTCGATGCATCGAGGGCCCGTTTTCACGGATTTGCTTCTGGTTGATGAAATTAATCGCACGTCGCCGCGGACGCAGGCAGCGCTTCTTGAGGCTATGGAGGAACGTCAGGTGACGATCGACGGCGTTCGGTATCCGTTGCCCGAAAACTTCACGGTGTTTGCCACGCAGAATCCAATTGAGTTCGAGGGCACGTATCCGCTGCCTGAAGCACAACTCGATCGGTTCCTGTTGAAAATTCACGTCGGCTATCCGTCCGCAGAAGACGAGGTCGAAATCCTCTCGCGATACGAGGCAGGATTTGACTCGCGACGAGTGAACGAAATTGAACTCTCGCCTCTCGATCTCGCGCTGCTTCCGGCGGCACGGCAGGAGATCGCGAATGTGCAAGTCGAACCGGCGCTGCGCTCGTATGTAGTTTCAATCGCGCGACGCACTCGCGATTGGCCGGCAATTTCTCTCGGAGCGAGCCCGCGCGCAGTGATCGGACTCTTCTTCGCGGCTCGCGCCTTGGCGGGAATGGACGGGCGCGACTATTTGTTGCCCGACGATATAAAAAATGCGGCACTCCCGGTGCTGCGGCACCGTATCTTGCTCAAACCCGAAGCGGATCTTGAAGGGTTGACCTCGGATCAGGTCATCAAGCAAGTAATCAGCGCCGTCGAAGTGCCAAAATGAGTCGCACGGAAATGATGAGCATCGCGATGAACGAGC